>LFCJ01003402.1_pt1 | contig 11657 bp, 8 predicted proteins | sample 643141 | NCBI WGS metagenome assembly LFCJ01 (sample SAMN03766243, study PRJNA286221) | soda lake metagenome | biome: soda lake; feature: Kulunda steppe; material: water; isolation source: sample B1-Br-g2 brine of Lake Bitter-1 | place: Russia: Kulunda steppe | collected 2010-07 | reverse complement strand
TTGAGGGGCAGGCCCTCGAGGTGCGCGCCGCATACCACCAGCTCCAGGGTGCCGTCGGCCATGGGCGGCAGCTTTTCGAGCGGCGCTCGCTCATGCCCGGTGGCGCCCAGCGGCAGCATCGCCAGCCCCTCCAGCGCCCGGCCCAGCGAGAGCAGCCTGAGGTCGTCGAAGGCAGGCCCGAACAGGGTCACCCCTGCGGGCAGGCCTGAGGCGCTGAACCCGACGGGCACGGCGAGGGCGCTGTAGTCGAGCAGGTTCATGAAGTTGGTCCAGATGCCCAGACGCGCGTTGACGCCGATGGGGTCCGCTGCCACCGCGGCCTTGGTGGGGTGGGTCACGGTGGTCGGCGAGAGCATCACATCGACCTGGGCGAGCAGCGCATCCGCCTGGCGCTTGTACTCGGCCAGCCGGTAGCGGGCGTCGAAGGCGTCCACCGCCAGCGGGGTGGCGCCGCCCAGGGTGATCTCGCGGGTCACCGGGTGTACCGCCTCGGGCTGGCTGGCGAGCAGGTCGCGGATGGCATGGTAGCGCTCGGCCACCCAGGGGCCTGCGTAGAGCAGACGCGCGGCGGCGAGCAGCGGTTGGCAGTCGAGCTCGACCCTCTCGCCGCCCAGCGCTTCCAGCCTGTCGATCGCGACGCGCATGGCGTCGGTATAGGCGTCGTCGGTCTGCCACTGCGACTGCGGTGGGACCCCGAAGCGGAAGCGCGCCGGCGCCTCGCCGTAGGCCTGGCCGTGGAGCGCGAAGGCGTGGCGGCGCGACCAGGCGCAGTGCGGGTCGAAGGCCGCAGCGGTCTCGAGCACCGCGCTGGCGTCATCGGCCGTGAGGGTAAACAGGCTGATGGTGTCGAGGGTGGCGCAGGCCGGCACCACCCCGCGGGTGCTGAGCAGCCCCAGGCTCGGCTTGACCCCGAACAGGTTATGGAAGCAGGCCGGTACCCGGCCGGAGCCCGCGGTATCGGTGCCCAGGGCGAAGCTCACCTGGCCGGCGGCGGTGACCACCGCCGAGCCGCTGCTGGAGCCGCCGGGGACATGGGCGGCGTCAAAGGCGTTGGCCGGTACCCCGTACGCCGCCGGGGCGCGTTCGCCGACCAGGCCGGTGGCGAACTGGTCGAGATTGGTCTTGCCCAGCGGCAGGGCGCCGGCGTCGATCAGCCGCTGGACCACGACGGCGCTCTCCTCGGGGACATAGGCGAAGGCCGGGCAGCCGGCGGTGGTCGGTACCCCGGCCAGATCGATATTGTCCTTGATGGCGAAGGGGATGCCGAACAGCGGCAGGCTGTCGGGGGATTCCCCCTCGAGGCGTGCCAGGTAGGGCTCGAGCCGGTCACGGTCGAGGCGGGTGATCCAGGCGGGGTCGTGGCCGCGGGCAGTGGCGTCGTCGAGCAGCTGCTCGACCAGGGCGCGGGGCGTCAGCTCGCCGCGGCGATAGGCGGCATGCAGGCTGGCAATGGTCAGGGCGGTGGTCATGCCGGTTTTTCCTCTGCGGTTTCCAGAATCACGATGGGCTGTCCCGGGGCCACCGAGGCCCCCTCCTTCAAGGGCAGGCGGGTCACCCGCCCCGCCTCGGCGGCGGTGATCTCGACCTCCATCTTCATCGACTCCACCAGGGCCACGGCCTGGCCGGCGGCGACCCGGTCGCCGTCGGCGACCAGCAGCTTCCAGAGGCTGCCGGTCACCGGGCTGTCGACGCCCAGCTCATGGTCGTCGAGCTCGGCGGCGTCGGCCGCCTCGGGCGCTCGGTCCTCGAAGGTGAACTGGCCGTTGGCGCGCCACTCGGCCATCTCCGCCTGGAAGGCGGCTTCGCGGCGCTCGCGGAAGCGGGCGATGGCCGCTGCCTGACGCGCCAGCTCGGCCTGATAGTCGGCCAGTCGGAAGCGGGTGGTCTCGACCTTCAGCGGGTAGCGACCGTGGGGGAAGTCGCGCCGGATGCGGGCGAGCTCGTCGTGGCTGATCTCGAAGAAGCTGAGCTGGTCGAAGAAGCGCAGCAGCCAGGGCTGCGTGAACTGCTCGGTGGTCCGGTAGCGGTTCCACATCTGCAGCGTGCGGCCGACGAACTGGTAGCCGCCGGGCCCCTCCATGCCGTAGACGCACAGGTAGGCGCCACCGATGCCCACCGAGTTTTCGGCGGTCCAGGTGCGGGCCGGGTTGTACTTGGTGGTGACCAGGCGCTGACGCGGATCCAGCGGGGTGGCCACCGGCGCGCCCAGGTAGACGTCGCCCAGGCCCATCACCAGGTAGCGAGCGTCGAAGACGATGTCGCGCACCTCGCGTTCGCTTTCCAGGCCGTTGATGCGGCGGATGAAGTCCAGGTTGCTGGGGCACCAGGGGGCGTCCGGTCGCACCGAGCGCTGGTACTTGTCGATAGCCTCGTGGCAGGCCGGGTCGTCCCAGGAGAGCGGCAGGTGCACCACCCGGGATTCGACCTCCAGGGTCTCGACGTCGCGCAGCTCGCGCTCGGCCCGGGCGAGGTGGGCGAGCAGGTCATCGAGAGCCAGCTCGCGGGGTTCGTAGTGCACCTGCAGGGAGCGGATGCCGGGGGTGAGTTCGCGCAGCCCCGGCAGCGGATGCTCGTCAAGCCACAGCATCCAGGCGTGGACCCGAAAGCGCAGCGCGATATCCAGCTCCATGGCGCCGAACTCGATCAGCAGAAAGTCGTCCCCGGCGCGGCGATAGAGGATGCGTTCGCCGGCCTCCTCGGCGGGCACGTCGCGCAGCAGCGGCGAGTCGCGCTGTTCGACGACGGGAGCGCAGGGCTGCGCCGCCAGGCCGTCGAGCACTGCCAGCTGGTGCGCCTCGAGTTCGCGCGCGGTGGCCAGGCTGACCGGCACGAAGCGCACCCTGTCGCCGGCGGCCAGCTGGCCGAGTTTCCAGCGCTCGGCGCGCACCACCGTGGCGGGACACACGAAGCCGCCCAGCGACGGCCCGTCCGGGCCGAGGATCACCGGCATGTCGCCGGTAAAGTCGATGGTGCCGAAGGCGTAGGCGTTGTCGTGGATATTGGAGGGGTGCAGCCCCGCCTCGCCGCCGTCGGCCCTGGCCCACTCGGGGCGCGGGCCGATCAGCCGCACCCCGGTGCGGCTGGAGTTGTAGTGGACCTCCCAGTCGTGGGCGAAGAAGGCGTCCATGTCGTCTTCGGTGAAGAAGTCCGGCGCGCCGTGGGGACCGTAGAGCACGGCGACCTGCCAGGTTCGATCCTCGCCGCCCAGGGCGGGGATCAGCGAATCATCCAGGCGCCGCGGCGCGGTCGGTACCAGTGCGGGGAGATCGAGCATGTCGCCGCTGCGCAGGGCGCGTCCGCCGTGGCCGCCGAACTGTCCCAGGGTAAAGGTGCTGCGCGACCCGAGGTAGGTCGGGCACTCGATGCCGCCGCGCACCAGCAGATAGGCGCGGGCGCCGACGCCGGCCTTGCCGAGCTTGAGGGTAGCGCCGGCGGGAATATCGAGGACCCGCCAGAAGTCCACCGGCTCGCCGTCGAGGCTGGCCGGCAGCGCCGCGCCGGCCAGCACCACCTGGGTGGCGCGGTGGAAGCGCAGGGTGGGCCCGGTGAGGGTGATCTCCAGGCCGGCGGCCTCGGCGGGGTTGTCGAGCAGGCGGTTCCCGAGCCGGAAGGACCAGTCGTCGAAGGGGCCCGAGGGGGGAACGCCCACGTCCCAGTGGCCCTGGCGGCCGGGATAGTCCTGAAGGGTGGTCAGGGTTCCCGGGATCAGCACCTCGATCGCTGGCGGCGCCCAGTCCAGGTCGGCCAGCCAGCGGGTGTGGATCTCGGCCCGCTGGAAGCGCGGATCTCTCAACACATGGGAGAGCCAGCGGCGGTTGGTGGCGATACCGTAGACGCTGGCGGCCTCCAGCGCCTCGGCCAGCCGCGCGCTGGCCGAGGCGCGGTCCTCGGCGTGGACGATGACCTTGGCCAGCATGGGATCGAACCGCGAGGATACCTCCAGACCCGCCTCGATGGCGGCGTCGACGCGCAGGCCGCCCCGGTCGGGGAAGCTGACCTCGGTGAGCAGGCCGGCGCTGGGCCGGAAATCGTGCAGCGGGTCCTCGGCGTAGAGCCTCGCCTGCACGGCGTGGCCGCGGGGGGCGAGCGTCCGGGTCAGCGTCTGGAGGTCCGGCAGCGTGCCGGCGCCGAGCCGCACCATCCACTCGACGATATCCACGCCCCAGACCGCCTCGGTGACGCCGTGCTCCACCTGCAGGCGGGTGTTGACCTCGAGGAAATAGAAGCGCTGCCGGCCGGCATCGTAGATGAACTCCACGGTGCCGGCGCTGCGATAGGCCACCGCCTCACCGAGGCGAATCGCCGTGGCGTGCAGGTCGCGTCGCACCGCGTCGGGCAGGTCGGGGGCGGGACACTCCTCGATGACCTTCTGATGGCGGCGCTGGGTCGAGCAGTCGCGCTCGCCGAGGGCCACCACCTGGCCCTGGCCGTCGCCGAACAGCTGCACTTCGAGATGACGGGCCCGGGGGATATAGGCCTCGAGGAACACGCCGGCATCGCCGAAGTTGCGCTCGCCGAGGCCGCGCACCGAGTCGAAGGCGCGCGACAGCTCGCCGGAATCCCGGCAGACCTGCATGCCGATACCGCCACCGCCGGCGGTGGACTTGAGCATCACCGGATAGCCGATGCGCTCGGCCTCGGCGAGGGCCGCCTCGGCGCCGTCGAGCAGCCCCGAGCCCGGGACCAGCGGCACCTCGGCGCGCTCGGCGATCCGCCGGGCCTCGTGCTTGAGACCGAAGCCGCGGATCTGCTCGGCGGTAGGGCCGAGAAACGCCAGCCCGGCGGCCTCGCAGGCCTCGATGAAGCGGGTGTTCTCGGAGAGGAAGCCGTAGCCCGGGTGCACCGCCTGGGCGCCGCTCTCGCGGGCGATGGCGATCAGCCTGTCGATATCCAGGTAGGTGTCGGCGGCCGCGCCGTCGCCCAGCGAGTAGGCCTCGTCGGCCCGGTAGACGTAGGGGGCGTCGCGGTCGGCCTCGGCGTAGACCACGACCGAGCCGACGCCGAGCCGCTCCAGCGTGCGCAGGATGCGGGCGGCGATGGCGCCGCGATTGGCAATCAGAACCTTGCTAAACATATCGCCTTGTCCATCAACGGTGCGGGTCGTCCCGCGTCCGGGAAAGTCGCCGCCGGGGTCGTCCCCGGGGTCAGCGTCGGCAGGGGGCTAGTCCCACACCAGCAGCTCGACGGGCGTGGGGTTGTAGCCGTTGCAGGGGTTGTTGAGCTGCGGGCAGTTGGAGAGCAGCACGATCACGTCCATCTCGGCGACCATCTCCACGTACTTGCCGGGGGCGGAGATGCCGTCCTCGAAGGTCAGGCCGCCCTCGGCGGTGACCGGCACGTTCATGAAGAAGTTGATGTTGTGGGTGATGTCGCGCTTGGTCAGGCCGTATTCGGGGTGGTTGGCCAGCGCCTGCATCCAGTTGTCCCGGCAGGAGTGCATATGCCGTTTCTCGAGGTCGTAGCGCACGGTATTGCTCTCGCTGGCGCAGGCCCCGCCCAGGGTGTCGTGGCGGCCACAGGTGTCGGCGGTGATGGTCAGCATCGGCCGCCCTTCGCTGGAGAGCAGCCGCGAGCCGGCGGTGAGGTAGAGGGCGCCCTGCTCGCGCAGGGTGTCCATGGCGCTGTAGCGCTCGCTGGTGTCGTGAGCGCTGTAGAACAGGGTGTCGGCGGCCTGGTTGCCCTCCAGGTCGAGGATGCGCAGGGTCTGGCCGGCCTTCAGGGTGCCGATGTAATGATCGCCGGCGTCCACTGTGATGCGGTTGACGGCGTTGTCGGGGCGCAGGGTGCTTGCGATGATCATGGCGTGCGTCCTCCCTTAGAGGCCCAGGTGGTAGAGGCGGTTGTTCTCGAAGCCGCGGGCGTTCTCCGGCCGCGAGCGGTAGCAGGCGTCCTGCTCGTCGGGGGGCGGTGCGACGCCCAGACGGATCTCCACGCCGCGCCGCGGATAGGCGGGGCTGGGGTCCAGCGGATGGGGGCAGGTGTGCAGCAGCACCAGGGTGTCCATCTCCATGCGCAGCGTCACGCTGTCGCCGGCCCGGCAGTGGTCCGGCACGTAGCGCAGCCGGCCGTCGGCGTCGCTCTCCACCCGCGAGAAGAGGTTGAGGTTGGCGGCGAGATCCCGGCGGCCCAGGCCATACTTGGCCAGCTCCACCAGGAAGGCGTCGTGGCCGGTGCGTGTCCAGTCGTTGCGGCCCTGCTGATAGCTCACCGGCTGCCAGCCCTTGGCGACCAGGTGGTGGCGCATCAGGTTGCCGCCGACGCTGTCGTGCCAGCCCAGGTCGTCGTGAGTGATCGAGGCGAAGATGCGCCCCATGTCGGAGTAGAGGCAGTGGCCTCGGGTGAGCCTGAAGGTGTGCTGGCACTTCAGGGTGTCGGGCAGGTTGAGACGCTCCAGCAGGTTCTCCGGGTTGTAGCAGAGCAGGCCGACATTGGCGTTGGCCTCGCCGGCGGCCAGCGTCAGGGTGGTGCCGCGGCGCAGGCGCAGCGACCAGTGGTGGCCGCCGGGCAGATGGGTGGCGTAGAGGGCGTCGCTTGGCTCAGCGGTGGATGTCATAGCAGCGTCTCCTGGGTCAGGGTCTTGAGGCCGCGCTCGGCGAAGCGGGCCGACAGGTCCGCCGGCGGCTGGCGCGCGCCGATCGGCAGGTCATAGGTGATGGTGGCGCCGAACGCCTCCGGGGCCTGGGGGTCGTGGCGCAGCTTGTCGAACACCCAGAGCCGGGTGCCCAGCGCGAAGGCCTCTTTCAGGTCGTGGGTGATCATGAAGATGGTCAGCCGCTGCTCCTGCCACAGCCGCAGGATCAGCGCGTGCATGTCCTGGCGGATGCCCGGGTCCAGGGCGCCGAAGGGCTCATCGAGCAGCAGGATGCGCGGGCGCATCATCAGCGCCTGGGCGATGGCCAGGCGCTGCTGCATGCCGCCGGAAAGTTCGTGAGGGTACTTGGTCAGGGCGTCGCCGAGGCCGACCTCCTCGATGCGCGCCATGGCCTTGTCCCGCGCCTGGCGCCGCGCCGCGCCGAAGCTCTTGCCCAGCCAGCGTGACCGGCCGAGCTCCTCGGCGATCATCACGTTGCCGAGCACGGTGAGGTGGGGAAACACCGAATACTTCTGGAATACCACGCCGCGATCCGGGCCCGGCTCGTCCGGAATCGGCCGGCCGTCGAGGGTGAGCGATCCGCGGGAGATGCGCTCGGTGCCCAGCAGCATCTTGAGGAAGGTGGTCTTGCCACAGCCCGAGGCCCCCACCAGGGTCACGAATTCGCCGGCCTCGACGCGGAAGTCGAGGCGCTCCAGCACCACATGCTTGCCGTAGTGCTTCTCCAGGCGCTTGGCTTCGAGCAGGCTCATGCGTTGTTCCCCTCTTGGGCGTGGTACCAGGGAAAGGCCAGCCGCGAGGTCCGGGCCAGCAGCTGGTCGAGCAGGAAGGCCAGCAGGGTGATCCAGGCCACGTAGGGCAGAATCACGTCCATGGACAGGTAGCGGCGGACCAGGAAGATGCGGTAGCCGAGCCCCTCCTGGGCGGCGATCGCCTCGGCGGCGATCAGGAACAGCCAGGCGGTGCCCAGGGCCAGCCGGGTGGCATTGAGCAGCCGCGGCGTCAGCTGCGGCAGCAGCACGCGCACCAGGATCTGCCAGGAGCTGCCGCCCAGGGTCTGGGCCTTGATCAGCTGTTCGTCCGGCAGGCGCAGGGCATGGCCCTGGAGGTCGCGAATCAGGAAGGGGGTCACCCCGATCACGATCAGTGCGATCTTGGCCGCCTCCCCGGTGCCGAAGGCGATGAACAGGATCGGCAGGATGGCCATCGGCGGGATCAGCGAGACCACCGTCACCAGCGGCGAGAGCTTGGCGCGGATCAGCGGCAGGCCGCCGTTGATGAGCCCGACGCTCAGGCCGATCAGGGCGCTGATGGCGACCCCGATCAGCAGCCGTTCGAGGCTGGCGAAGGTGTCCGCCCAGAGCACGACCTGGCCGGTGCGCCGGTTCTCTTCGGTGGCCATGGTGAAGAAGGTATTCGCCATGGTCGCCGGGGCCGGCAGCAGCCGGTCGTTGGGGTTTTCGGCGAGCCGCGCGCTGGAGAGGCTCAGGTAGACCATCGCCACGACCAGGAAGGGCAGCAGGCCCAGCAGCCAGCGGCCACCGCGGGAGGGGGTGAGGTTGATCAGGCGTTTCATGCAGGCTCCACGTCAGGGTGAGGGGGCAAGCGTGCCGCCGCCCCGGGGGCGGCGGCCGACTCCTGACGGCGGCTTAGTGTTGGGCGTCGATGTAGGCCTGGGTAAAGCTCGGGTCGAAGCGCAGCTTGATGTTGCCCTCATCGCCGAACACGCCCTGCGGGGTCTCGATACCCACGACGCCGGGGTCGGGCGCCATGTCGCCGAGCAGACCGTGCTCGAAGCTGAATTCGGCGACGCGCTGCATGGTCGTGAGCAGGTCGTCGCTCTCGATCAGCTCGAGGGCCTCGGCGGGGTCGGTGTAGAGGTAGGTGGCGTCGAGCTGGGCGCGATAGCCCGCAAGGTCGGTGCCGGCGGCCTCGGCCATCTGTGAGAGCGCCTCTTCATCCTCATCTGCCATCAGCGCCATGGTCTCGTACCAGGCCCCCACCAGGGCGTGGCCGAGTTCGGGGTGGTCGGCCAGGGTCTGGGTATTGACCACCATCAGGTCGAGGATCTCGCCGGGAATCTCGCTCGAATCGAAGACCAGGTGGCTGCCCTCGAGGTCGGTCACGGTGGAGAGCTGGGGGTTCCAGGTCACCACCGCGTCGATGCTGTCGCGGCTGGCGAAGAGCCCGGCAATATCGGCGTCGCCGGTGTTGACGGTGGAGACGTCGCGTTCGCTCAGGCCGACGCTGTCCAGGGCCCGAGCCAGCAGGTAGTGGGAGACGCTGAACTGCACCAGGTTGACGTCACGCCCGGCGATGTCCTCCAGGCCGTCGGCATTCTTGAGCACCACGCCGTCGTTGCCGTCGGAGTAGTCGCCGACGATCAGGGCGGTGGAGTCGACGCCGCTGGCCGCGGGGATGGTCAGGGCGTCCATGTTGGTCATGGCACAGCCGTCGACGTTGCCGGAGGTGAACTGGTTGATCGACTCCACGTAGTCATTGACCTGAACGACGTCGATCTCGATGCCGTACTCCTCGGCCCAGCGGTCGACGATGCCCGCCTCCTCGGCATAGCCCCAGGGCATCCAGCCGGCATAGATCGACCAGCAGACGCTGAACTGCTCGCGCTCCTGGGCCTGGAGGGGGGCAGCGGTCAGCGCCGACATCGTCAGCGCGGCCGAGACGGCGGCGGCGAGGGGGAGACGCTTGAACGTGAAGGAGAGGGGACGCGGCGACTGGGACATGGTGGGCCTCCAATGGGCTCGGGAAAATATCGGGGGTATCGGCGCATCCGGCTGCACCTGATCCTCCCGGGCTTTTCTCCCGCCGTGTAACCTTGCGCTGAGGGCGGGAATGCCGCTGTAGGCGAATCCGTCCTGCGCCGGGTCGACGGCTCTCGGACCAGTCATCGCATCGGGGTAGAGGTTGATGCGACCGGAACCCTAGCCGTCCATTGGAAAGCAGATTGTCTGGCAGCGAGCGATGCGCTGCCGATACCCCATGTCACAACGCATCAAGCAAGGCGGGGGCCATCAGCCGTAAAGATGATGCAAAACAGTGCTGTGGGGGTGGACGGGCGTGCCGCGGGCGCCTGGGCTGCCGGGCATTGCACCTGAGCGGTGAGGGCTCGAGCGCGTCATGCACCAGGGTGGTGCTTGACGCCATCGGCCTGAAGCTGGAAGAAAACCCTCCCCGACTTCGCCGGAAGCTTGAGGAAAAAACTTGACACCTGGCTGGGTGGCGACATGCTGCCTTCCAGCTTCCAGCTTCCAGCTTCCAGCTTCCAGCTTCCAGCTTCCAGCTTCCAGCTTCCAGCTTCCAGCTTCCAGCTTCCAGCTTCCAGCTCAAAGCGGCGTCTTGCTGCCCTCGCCGGGGATCTCTCGCACCAGCCTCGGCATCAGAAACCCCGGCAGCACTTCCCTCAGGCCCGCGACCAGCTCGCGGGCTTCTGCGTCCGGCACGTCGAAGTGGGCCGCGCCGGCCACCGGGTCGAGCACGTGGAGATAGTAGGGCAGCACCCCCGCTGCGAAGAGCCTCTCCGAGAGCGCCGCCAGGGCGTCTACCGAATCGTTGACCCCGCGCAGCAGCACGCTCTGGTTGAGCAGGGTGATGCCGGCGGCCTTGAGCCTGGCGCAGGCATCGACTACCGCCTGGTCGATCTCGTTGGCGTGGTTGATATGCAGCACCACCACCTTCTGCAGGCGGCTGGCGCCGAGCCAGTCGAGCAGGGCGGCGTCGATGCGGTCGGGAATCACCACCGGCAGGCGGGTGTGAATGCGCAGCCGCCTGAGGTGAGGGATCGCCGCCAGGCGCTCGACCAGCCAGGCGAGCTGGCGGTCGCTGGCCGCCAGAGGATCGCCGCCGGAGAGGATCGCCTCGGTGATGGAAGCGTCGCGGCGCAGGTGCTCCAGCGTCGCTTCCCATTGCGCCCGAGAGGGCGAGTTTTCGGCGTAGGGAAAGTGGCGGCGAAAGCAGTAGCGGCAGTTGACCGCGCAGGCGGGGCTGGTGATCAAGAGCACGCGCCCGTGGTACTTGTGGATCAGCCCGCGGGCCGGCGTGTGCGCCGCCTCCTCGAGGGGGTCGCTCACATAGCCCGGCGTCGTCCAGGCTTCCTGATCCAGCGGCAGCACCTGGCGCAGCAGGGGATCTGCGGGGTCGCCCGGGCGCATGCGCGTCAGGAAGGCCTCGGGCACTCGGACCTCGAAGAGCGCGTGGCCCTGCTCGGCGCCCGGCAGCCAGGTCGCATCGAGCCCCAGGCGTCGGCACAGCTCGGCGGGGTCGCGAACGGCGCCCGCCAGCTGCGCCTGCCAGGCGGGCGGAAGCGCCAGCGGCTTGGCCTCGTCGTGACGCTGCAAATGGGCGGGGCTTCGGGTTATCATGCGGCACACCAGTCAATACGGGCGAGGCGGGTTCGTGAAGCCCTGGCCTCGTCGAATGTCGATTCCCAGCGCGCTCCCGGGACCCGGGGGCGCGCTCGAACATGAGCGAGAGAAGATGGCCAACTATTCTACCAACGAATTCAAGGGCGGTCTGAAGGTGATGCTGGATGGCGATCCCTGTGCGATCGTCGAGAATGAATTCGTCAAGCCGGGCAAGGGCCAGGCATTCAACCGCGTGAAGCTGCGCAACCTGATGACCGGCCGCGTCTGGGAGCGCACCTTCAAGTCCGGCGAATCCCTCGAGGGCGCCGACGTCATGGACCTGGAGATGGAGTACCTCTACAACGACGGCGAGATGTGGTACTTCATGAAGACCGACGGCTCCTTCGAGCAGTACCCGGTGGAGAAGAAGGCCCTGGGCGACACCGAGAAGTGGCTCAAGGAGCAGGCGGTCTACACCGTGACCCTGTGGAACGACAACGCCATCAGCGTGACCCCGCCCAACTTCATCGAGCTCGAGGTGGTCGAGACCGACCCGGGCCTCAAGGGCGACACCGCCCAGGGTGGCTCCAAGCCGGCGACCCTCTCCTCCGGCGCCGTGGTTCGCGTGCCGCTGTTCATCAACCAGGGCGAGGTGCTCAAGGTGGACACGCGCAGCGGCGAGTACGTCTCCCGCGCCTGAGCCC
>LFCJ01003401.1_pt1 | contig 11660 bp, 16 predicted proteins | sample 643141 | NCBI WGS metagenome assembly LFCJ01 (sample SAMN03766243, study PRJNA286221) | soda lake metagenome | biome: soda lake; feature: Kulunda steppe; material: water; isolation source: sample B1-Br-g2 brine of Lake Bitter-1 | place: Russia: Kulunda steppe | collected 2010-07 | reverse complement strand
CACACACACACACTCTCTCTCTCTCTCTCTCTCTCTCTCTCTCTAACTCCCAATAACTTCCCTCACATTGCCAGCGGCTCCCAAATGGCTCGGACTCAGTGCAGACAGGAACGACCAGCACAGCATCAGCACCCCAACACAGCATTAGAAATGTCCAACAAGGCATCAGTACGAAACACATATGCCCCACCTTGCAGACTGTCTCAGTAGCCACAGGGGCAGCGACACACAGTAGCGCACAGTCTTAGGAGCCACAGGGGTAGTGACCCGCACCTTAGCAAATGCCGCCGCACTCATGGCCCCCCTCACGACGCTCTTCACCCCTCCCTTTGATTTGGCCTCCTTTGCAGCCGCAGCGGCACAGGCTTCTGCCAGGCACTCGTGCTGCAGCCGAAGAGCCTGCTCCGGGTTAAGCTTGGTGTTGGGGCATGCTTGGGCTGCGGGCGCAGGGTTGAAGCAGCCAGACAAAATATCGGGGGAGGGTTGAGCGACACACATTGTTAAGTCAGGCAGGAAAAAAGGGGAAAATGGGGGCAGGCAATTGCCCAGGGTTGAGGGATTGAGTCTGGCACAGACAGGGGCACGCATAGGCTCCGCATGCACACTCAGCAGCTGCGCGCCTGGGCTATGGCCTTGGCATTGCAGTGCAGCAAAAGCTGAGCATGCGGCGGCTGTCCAGCACCTAGCAAGCACCCCGCTCACCGGCCAGCTGCTGGAACTGCTGGAACGACAGGATGCCATCTTTTTGGGCGTCTGCCTGCACAAACAGCTCCTCCAGGTGCTTGAACGCTTGCTCGTGGTAGAACTGCGGGCATGCGGCGTGTGCAGGCAGGCACCTATGCTTAAGCAAGAGCTTCATCTCCTTTGGACCAAATGGCACCAAACAGACATATGCCATTGAGTGTCCAATAATGGGAGGAGCACCCTCTATAAGCGGTACATACTGCACACGAACGGACATCACTGGCCCCCTCCAGACTGCCCAAAATTGTGAGGAGCACCCTCTGTGCATGCGGTAGACAACACACACACGCACACACAAACACACACACGCGCAAACACACACACACACAAACACACACAAACACTCCCTTTCTGCCTCTTCCCTCCCCCACTCCCTCTGTACTCCATCCCTCTCTTTCCCTCACTCACCCCTTCCAGATCCTGCACATCCATGGCCTCATGAACCTGCTGCACCCCACCCATGGGCGCGGCAGGGCCTGCAACACACACACAGGCGCACGCGTACACACCTGCGACCACGCATCCATGGCCTCATGCAGCACGCCATCCATGTCCACCATGCCCGCGTGCGGCTTGCTGCGAGCAGATGGGTCGGGCCGGAGGTTGTATGCCTGCACAGGCACACACACACAGCAGGGGCCAGGGAACAACGGCAGGCTGAGTAGCGTATAGCAGCAGCGGCCCTCCTGGCCAAGTTGGGGAGCTGCCTCTAGCATGGTGTTCTGGGTGGTATCATAGCGCGCATTAATGTCTAGGCGCAGCGCGGTGGAGCCTGGGCGCCTGCATTCTTTGGTACATGCAGTCTGCTTTGAGCTGCATCCTTCGATGCACACAGTCTGCTTTGAGCTGCATCCTTTGGCACACACACAGTCTGCTTTGAGCTGCATCCTTTGGCACACGCAGTCGCTTTGGGCTGCATCCTTTGGCACACACAGTCTGCTTTGTGCTGCAGCCTGCACCATCAAAGTGCACCGTCTTGCACCCAAATATGAATGCAGGGTGTGCACGCAGCTAGCTCAAAAACGTTTAATCCCACACACTTTTTGAGCCTGCTGAGCATGAAAGGCACCGATTAGCCTGCACTCCCCCCACCCATTTGTGAAGCAAACGCCAACCCAGGTAACGCTTACTGCCTGCTAGTCCATTGGGAGTGGCTGGGAAGCATATGCTTGAACTGGGCATGCACATACAAGCATAGATGTGTGTTTCCTTACGCATGTGTATTGTTGACAAAAAACATACGTCAACACATGCCCCAATGTCCATGCCGGGCCTGCCCTGGATCAAAAGAATGCTCAACCTCAAACTCGAGAATTTCACAGTACAGCAAGGTGTCAATTAGTGCCTAATTTGATCCAATTAAATAACACATCAGCACACAATCTGCATGCCAGGGAACGGGCATCCAGCCCAAGGGGTGTTGCTTGCTGCAGCATCGCACCATCTACAGCAACATGGCTTTGCTTCTGCTGCAGCCAGCCTCTGTCTCGCACAAAACACCCACCACCCCTGGCAATAGTCATAAGCTGCAGCAAACAGCAGCAGTGATCTCGCAGCAGAGCCTCCCCGAATTTCGCAGCAGGTGTGGAGGCATCAGAATGCTGTAAGTGCTAGGCGCAGCATACATTTCCGGCGCTCTCTCATAGTCAATGTTGAGAGCACTGTCTGCAATATCCATATAAAGCTGCCTCTTAGTGATCCATCGATCCAAAACCCCTTCAAAGGTAGGACGCTGCTGCAAAGAGCCCCACAAGCACACTCTTATACACACAGCCTTCCAAGCCTCATCCAAACCTTACACACTCTTATACACACAGCCTTCCAAGCCTCATCCAAACCTTACACACTCTGGCCTTTGCATTAGGATCAGAGCCACACGGCGCGCCCCGAAAGGCTCTGGCCTGCGCCAGCAGTACACAGCCACGCAGCTCACCCCTTTCACAGTACAGTACAGTACAGTACAGTACGGTACGGTACAGTACAGTACGGTACGGTACGGTACAGTACGGTACGGTACACAGCCGTACAGTACTTCAGCAGTACAGTACACAGCCACGCAGCTCACCCCTTTCACGGCCGCCTTTGCCGTGCCTGGGCTGGCTGCCTGCGTGAGCACTGCAATGACCACCGGCCGCCAGCGCGCAGAGGACACCCACGTCGCTGCAGGCACACAAAAAGAGGACACCCACGTCACTGCAGGCACACAAAAAGAGGACACCCACGTCACTGCAGGCACACAAAAAGAGGACACCCACGTCGCTGCAGGCACACAAAAAGAGGACAGGGCAAGCTGGTGCAGGCAGGGCTCCACGCTCTCACTTTGTGACAAACAGTTCGTCCTCCAAACCCCCGCACCCAGTCAAACTTCTCCAACAACTGTTAGATCTCAAGCACACTTCGCTACCAGGCATCAACTTGGCAAAGACATAGTAAAGCGAAACAGGCGCGGAAAGAAAAAAGGACGTCATGAAAGTCCCAAGAGGGCACTGTAGATGAAAGTTGGAAGGGCAGAAGGAGTTAGGGGGGACGGTGGACCACTCTGTGCAAATGGGGCCCACATGGAGGCAATTGCAATCAGGTATTCAATGACACATGCTCAAAGCTGGCGCTGTGGCTGCTTGTGGGGCTGTGGCGCATGTTGCATGAGCACTGCTCATCATGGTGCACGCGTTCACGCTGCCGGTACAAAGCTGCTGGTCCCCTAGCCCAGCTAGCGAGTTCTCCACCTCCATGACCTCTCTCCGAGCAGTGAACGCTGAGGCGCATGGCTCCACAATTCTGCCAAAGCCTGAGAGGTGCTAGGTCACTGCTGATGCTTGTATGTGTGTGTGTTTGTGTGTGTGCATGTGTGCGTGTGTGCATGTGCACACGCCCGCACGCCCACGAGAGGCGAGTCTGCGCTCTGGACACTATAATGGTCCGCTCTCTACTCTCTGAATCACTCCCAAGGGCAGTCCCAGCTGATGTCGGGAAGGGCAGAGCCCGCAAGGCCACGTGTGCAGCACCTGAACGTCCTACAAAAGCATGCGGCGTGCCCACGGGCATGCCCCACACCTGCGCCCATGTCCTCGTTGACCACCGCCGGCTGGCCGGGCGGGGGCGGGCCGCGCATGCTTGCATCCATCGCGCGCATGACTCTGAGACCTGCACGGTTGCATTTATGTTTTGAGCTAGTGGAGCCGCACAGGGGCCTGCAGCGGAGGCGCTGGAGGGAGGGGGCCACAGGGCCGAGCGCATGCAGCCACACCAAATCTATAGTTCAGGGACAGGAGCAGTGAAGGCTCGCTGCTCTGTTGTCTCGTCCCTTAATCGTTTTTTCCTTTTCAAGCCACCAAACAAAAGGTAGATGGGCTGAAGGTGCAGGGTGCGTACCCTCTTCCCCTGCACCCACCCCAGGCTGAGCAGGCGCACCTGCACCATACTCAACAGGCATGTGCAGCGTCAGGCCAAGCAGGCGCAACCACCCCTGGCAGCGCGGGCGCACTGGCATCGAGCGCCACAGGCACATTTGCGCCGGGCAACGACGACAAGTCGAGTCAAGAGAGAGCGTGGACTCACCGGCATCGGGGACCACGGGTGCGCGCAGGCCCAGGCAGCGGAGCATCAGGGCGCAGCGGTGGCTGCGCTCCGCATGGGATTTCAGGCTCTGCACTAGAGCTGCCACCTGCTTCTCTGCCTCTGCAGCCGTGGGGCACCTGCAGCAGCACACACACGTGCCGGCAGTTTCAACCTTTGGGGCACCTGCGACTGTGCGACATCTGCTTCTCTGCCTCTACAGTCATGAAGCACCTGCAGCAGCACGCGCGCGCGTGCATTCATGATCGGGGGGGCACCTGCCTCCCCTCTTCCATTTCTGCGCCGGCAGTTGCATCTGCAGCAGCTCGTGCCCAAGCACGCACATACAGACATTTGCGCAGGCTCAAGTTGCTCTTCAACCCCAACCACCTCCCCCAAAAGGCTCCACCATTTTGGATGAGGCATCAAGCTGATGTCCATTGGCCCTGCCTGCCTCCTAACGTCCATGTGGACCGTGCCTCTGGTGGATGCAGCGCCCAGGCAGAGGCGCGCGAGCACTGCAGTGCTTTTAATGCGTCCATGTGCCTCTGGTGGCCGCAGCGCCCAGGCAAAGGCATTGCAAAAGGACCCAGAGACGCAGCGCGCAGGCAGAGGCATTGCAAGGACACAGGGTTTGGGCGGGGGCGGGGTACACCCTCAACCTTAGGGAGCTGCACACGTGCGTGTGCATTCTTGTGACACATGCACGGCCTACTCTGCCACACCTGCCCAGCCCTGCCTTTCCAAAACCTCCCAGCTCAGCTCTCTTATTCTCGGCCCGCCTGCCGCTCGATCCCCTTTGAGCATGACCCTGCCTGCCAATTTCACCCAAACCTAGCCCTTTAACCTGAACCTCTATGGACAGAGCCATTGCCGTCTGGCCTTACAGCGCATCCCTGCACACCCAGCATTGCCTTATAGTGCTGGACAGCGTCAGTGATTCAACAAGGCGCCCTGCGCCAGCCAGCCGTCTTTGAACAGTTTAAGTCAACAGCTGTCCCCTCACCAGGTACTTTGTGCAGCCTGCTTCCCACCTAAGATCAACTGCACTGAGGGCAGGTGGACAGCGGCAGCAGGCAGACCGCTTTCACACACATACACGCACACAGACAAACACATGAACACGCACGCAAACACACGGACACACGTGCATGGTGCAGCAGGCAGGCGCACCTCTTGAGGTAGCTGCGGTACACGGTGGCGTGGAGGGTCTGGCGGGCCAACCCAGAGGCATCAGCCCAGTCGTCGTCGCGCTCCTTCTCCGCGTACAGCTCCCGGATTCGCCTGTAAGGGCGCAGGGGTACGTTTGTGATCCACGACCTCTTAGGGCAGCAAATATTTGGCACGCGTTCACCGTATGGGAGCAGCAGCAGCAGCAGCAGCAGCAGCAGCTTGAGCCTTGGTCGGTGAAAGGTGGCCAGGTGTGACAAGGGAATGAGTCGTGTGAAGAGTGTCCTTGGTATAAAGAGCGCGCTGCGACTGATGATGGTCAGGTGCGACAGAAGAGTGTGCTTGGCACCAGCAGCCATGCAGAGGCTTGCAAGAGATAGGGTCTGCAGGCAGAAGGCTTCTGAGCAGCGCGTCATTTGCCTGCTGCGCCTGGGGCTCCTCCCTCAGCTGCCAGGATCAGTGCTGAGGCTCCAGCCTTGCCGTCTGGGTGAACAATCAGGCACTAACCCACACCTTGGTTACAGCTTACTGTGAGTTGCATCACTTGTCATGCATATCCAGGAGCGCTCTTGAATGCTGCTTCAGCAGACAAGAGGGCAAAGGGCAGGGGGATGGAGGATCAGATGCAGGGACAGGGTCTGCGCAGCAGCGGCCCCGTCTCAATGGGTGGAGGGCCCCAAAGATCCCTGTCGGCTATTAGGCACTCCAACCCATGCAGAAGTCTTCGTCCACCAAAAGTGCGCCCCACCCTGCCAACCTAGGAAACCAACTTGCTTTCCAACTCTTTGCCCCTAGATCCACTCATTGAGCACAGCAGCATGTGGATAAAACCATGACAAGCCAGCCTGTTTGATACCCTCAATCTAGCTTTTCTGATCCTATCCCCTGCATTGTATACCTAGACAGTTTCAAAAATAAGGAACATGGGGACCTCAGGCAACAGACAAGCCATGCAGCCGCAACTGAGAGGTTTGCGCCAGCAGCTGCGCCTGTGCTAGACAGGTGGGTGTGGCTGTCTGCGTGTGTGCGTGTGTGTGTGTGTATGTGTGTGCGTGCACGCAGGCTTGTGTCCCGCAGTGCGCCAGAGTCAAATAATAAGTGGATTGTGTTGGGTGGACAGGAGCAACGGGAGGACTGGAGAGAGGCAGGGGCAACGTGGGAGAGTGGCTGGGGGGTAGGTTTAGAGTACAAGGCAGAGGGGTGGGTGAGGCAGCAAGGCAGGCGTGCGCACCCATTTGGGCGTGGGTGCATGAGAAGAAAATAAGGCAGGCACACACGCCGGGGAGGAGTGAGGGGGAGGAAGAAGGGAAAGGAGCGCGCGCACTTCTAGCCCAAGATGCAAGGACACAGGCGCATTGCGTGTGTGCTTGCATACACAGCCCCCCTTGACCACGCCCTCTGTTGCCAGCGCTGTTGCCCTGCCCCCTCCCCTGCACACCATCGCTGATATTGATGCCTGTCGCAGGCAATGCGGAGCGCGCTGTGCTGTGAGGGGCGCCTCACAGAAATGGAGGGCAGATTGACCAGCGTCAATCAAGTGCAAGCACATGCGTCGAGGTCAAAGCACCATGCCCCTCGCCTCTCCTGCGCCCGCCTCTGTCACCAGAACGCCAACACAGACAAACCAGGCACCAAATCGCGCGCGTGAGGTGTGAGAGAGGTGCAGCGCAGCACATGGGTGTGCAAAGCGCTTTGCCCACGAGTGCACCGTTTGCCAAGCCGCGGCCACCTCCCGGAGGAACTGCGCAGGAACTGCTCTGTCCAGCCAACATTGCCTTGTGGCACGCTGCCGTGTTGCTACATTGATTTGGCCGTATCAGAAACGACTGAATGGCTAAAACAAGGCTTCAGTACAAAGCAGCTGTTTCTGCGGCGGTGCCTTGACGAGCTGCCGCACCTAAGCAATACAGGCAGGGGCAGCTGCTCCTGCAGCGGTGCCTTGACAAGCCGCATCCACAGCTGGGGCACAGCCTCGTCAATGCACTCCTCCTCCATCTCAATGCGCGGCGGCGCCTCGGACCCATCGTCCTCCACTGGAGGCTCGTACCTGAGCAAAGGCCGCATTGAAGCACTTTTGCGCCACGGCGTGCTCACGCACCGCAGGTGCAAAAGGGACAGAGCACTTTTGGTGCGCAATTGCGAATACGTACTGGTGTGCCCATGCATGTCTGTGTGATACATCCCCAGGGAGGTATGCGCCATGGCTCGGCGCACAGTGCATGCGCGCGAATGCACATCTTGCTCTTTTGTGTGCATGTGTCTGCACACTTCCGCAGCACACGCTGGCAAAGCATACATTGTCTGTATTTGGTTGCTCATCAGTAAGTAAGCGACTCTGATGCACCTCTTGGCCTTTCGGTGCCCATGCTGCCACTCAATCATGAAATAACAGGGCGCGTGAATGGCCCCTTGATCATTTCAGACACAGCCGCTTAATCAATCTTTATACAGGACTTACTGAAGCACTCAGAAGGTCATACTTCTGGCACTACGGCATCCTGTTCTATGACTACTGAAGCACTCAGGAGGTCATACTGCTGGCACTACGGCATCCTGTTCTATGACTACTGAAGCACTCAGAAGGTCATACTGCTGGCACTACGGCATCCTACGGGGACAAATGCTCATGCCCTGCCCTCTCAATGCTTCAGAGCCCTCACAGACATCAGATGAGCAGTAATAATGCAACAGCTGCAAGACGGTCGTCGATGAAATAGGCCCTTGCGTAGTGATGTACCTAAGTCCACGTCCTCAGTCTGCCCCGATAGCACGGACAGCAGCAACAGCAGGGGCGACGGCATGTAGCCTCCAAGCATATCAGCCTCGCCAGGGCTACTCAGCAGGCACCGCCTTCCAGCACACCATGATGAACGCGTTTTTGCATGCATGCATTTGTGTGCGTGTGGGCCTCACTTGGGCAGCTCAGCAGGCATTGCCTTGCGGAGCTCAATGATGGTGGAGGCTGCGCCACGCCTCCGCGCGGACTCCATCAGCGCTTTGCCCATGCCCCACTCTCCCTCACTGCACATACCAAGTCACCAATTAAGCGCGCACGTGCAGAAATGCAATTTGCAGCTCTCAGGTTCTGCATCACAGAAAGCATGTCGTTTGATTGCGGTGAAGACGCTGGCATGAATGATTATGTGTCTTGCCGCAGCATCTGCATCTCTTAAACAGTGATTCTGACCGTGATGACAACTGCTAATTGTCGCCTGGTGGCTGCCAGACAAGCACAGCGTGGAGCAACACTGGAAAGCACCAGGAAGGTTAGACACAAGAGATGCAAGCCGACATTGACCAGAGTCAATTCAAGCCGACATTGACCAGAGTCAGTTCAAGCGTGGAAGTAATGCCTTGAGTGGCCCGAGTGCTCAGGCCATCCTGCATCCAGAATTCTGCACTCAAGCTCATTCAAGAAATTGGAATTTGACACACAGCACCACTATAGAAGCAGCTCGTATCCCTGGGAGCCCACCCACCTGAGCTCCGCTGCAGACATGGCGCCAGGCACGCACTTCTCAGCACAGATGGACGCCCAATCATTCAGGCTGTTTTGTCCCTCTGTGACAAGCAGGTCTACCGTCTCCGCCTGCGCCGTGAGCAAAGGGCACACAGGCAGACACATAGCACGGTGACGGCTTACGCTGCTCATGCACGTCATCAGCCTGGGGACGGAAATACACTTGAGAAGGGCAAGCACGTAGAGTGACTGCCGAGCTCAGGGATACTGCAAGACAGGCTGTTCTTTACCCACAGGTAGTCAGCACTTTCACTTCATGTCGCGCAGGCAGGCACCCATACGCGCCTGAGGGAAGGTGTGCATGTTCAAGTAGTAGCTGGGACCCAGCTCTCTCACCGACAGCCCTCCAAAAGTCCAGAGGGTCACCAAAAAATAGAGTCGCTCCCATACCAAAACCCACACATACATGTACACAAACACACACACCAGGATGCCCTGCAGTTCCTCCGAACGCTGGATCTCGATGTCCCGCCTGGAGAAGGCCAGGTCCAGCATGGTGAGCTGCTCCGCGAGCCGCACGTGCAGCTGCTCTGCTTCCTGCTCCTTCTGCCTTATGGTGGCGTACGCGCCCTCCAGGATCCGGCTCAGGTCCTCGTTGCGCTCTGCAAGCTCCTTGCAGGCAACCTGCAGTGCATGTTTGTGTGCGTGTGAGAGGCCCTCTGCATCTGCAGGCAACCTGCGTTGTGTGTGCGTGTATGTGTGTGTTCTGTATGCATGCGTGTCTGTGCACATGTGTGTGGGTGATGCTCTTCGCTAGCAATCTGTGCTGTGTGTGTGTTCGTGTGTGTTCGTGTTCTTTGCGTGTTCTGCGCATATGTTCTACGCGTGTGCACGTACATGTGTTATGCGCGTGTGCATGTACGTGTATTCTGCGCATGTGCATGCATGTGTGTGTGTTTGTACATGGTAGAGAGGAGGGGGGAGGGATTTGGGGGGGTTGTGTTGGGGACTTGGAGTTGCATTGGGGGCTTGGGGTTTTGCACAAAGCATGTTATAAAACTGCCAAAGCCCTGGGAGGTGATGGCGGCGGCTTGTTTTGCCACAGGATGGTGGAAAAGAAAAGAACTTGATGCTAACAGCACAGGGAGGTGTGGACTTGTCTAGCCACAGGGAGGTGGGGAGTTGGAGAGGAGATGGCGGAGAGGTGGAGGGGAGTTGGCAGAGTTGGCGGAGAGTTGGAGTGGCGGCGGCAGCTCGTCTAGCCACAGGGATGTGAAGAAGGGGAGAGCCTGGTACACACCGCAATGGCAAATCAAGGGAAAAGCCAAAATGTCCATCCAGCACATGAGCCCCATCTTTTCACAAAGTTGACCATGACGCTCAAACCCAAGAGCTCAGGCCCATTGCGCTTGCACCAAGGCAAATACGCAGCTCACGCATAAACAACTAGGAAACAGGGACGTGGTGAGTCATACAACAAGGACGTGGTGAGTCATACAACAAGGACGTGGTGAGTCATACAACAGGGATGTGGTGAGTCATACAACAGCCATCCAGGAGCCACAGGAAAGCCATAAGACAACGAAAGGAACCACAGGGAGGGGGGCAGTTTGGCAGGCCACAAGGAAGCGAGCCGTATGACAGCCATTGAGAAGCCACATGACAGCCAGCAGAGCCAATAAAGAGCTGAAGGACAGCAAAAGGACAGCCACAGGAGAGTTGTAGGACAGCCATTGGGGAGCCAAAGGAGAGGCAGGACAGCCATGGGACATCAGGAGGAGCAACAGCCATGGGAGCCACAGGACAGCCATAGGTGCAACAGGACAGCTAAAGAAGCAACAGGACAGCCATAGGTGTAACAAGACTGCCAAAGAAGCGACAGGACTGCCAAAGATGCGACAGGACAGCCAGAAGAACTGCGAGAGTCATGGGAGCCACAGGACAGCCATAGGTGCGACAGGACAGCAATGGGACTCCCATTATGGGAGGAGCCACATGAGAGAAATGGGAGAGAGGGTGAGGCCACAGCAGGGGCCCTGGCAGCGGAGTAGAGCAAGGTGCCGTGAGCTGGCTGCCCGCCCATGCACACCCGTCTGCAGCCCATGCTCACAGCAGCAAAGGTAGGGCATCCTAGTGGCATGCTCCCGCGCCTCTTGGCCAGTATGCTTTGCAGCTAGGCAGCATTGTTAGATGTCAGAGGAGAGGACTCGCACGTGGCCCCTTTGATGTAAAGTTTTTGTGCTTGCATGGGTGCAGAGGGATCCACTGCCAAGGTCCGTGCCCCCTCAGTGCCATTGCGCTTCCGGTGCACCAGGCCCGCTTGGTTCTGTAGGTATGTCTGCAGGATCAGACGCCAGTGCAGGCCTTGGCCTGGGTGCAGGCATGAGCACACCACCACAACCGTCTAGCGTGAAATCCTTGGCTGAAAGCACACTGGATCATGCTGGAGGCAGGCGCCAACATGGACAAGAGCCATAGCAGGTGCAGGCACGAGCATGAGTGTAAGCTGTCTGTTACCGCAGACAACAGGCAGCACATGGCCTGTGGCTGCAGACACCAGGCAGCACATAGCCTGTGGCTGCAGACACCAGGCAGCACATGGCCTGTGGCTGCAGACACCGGGCAGCACAAGGCCTGTGGCTGCAGACACCGGGCAGCACATGGCCTGTGGCTGCAGACACCGGGCAGCACATGGCCTGTGGCTGCAGACACCAGGCAGCACATGGCCTGT
>LFCJ01003398.1_pt1 | contig 11667 bp, 10 predicted proteins | sample 643141 | NCBI WGS metagenome assembly LFCJ01 (sample SAMN03766243, study PRJNA286221) | soda lake metagenome | biome: soda lake; feature: Kulunda steppe; material: water; isolation source: sample B1-Br-g2 brine of Lake Bitter-1 | place: Russia: Kulunda steppe | collected 2010-07 | reverse complement strand
TATGATCACTGAACGCCATAATGTTGCCTGCAGGCTCATCATGAAAGCAATCAGCAAAGGCTCTCTGGCAGGTTGTTTAGTCCAGTTGGATGCCGGCAGCACTGATCGCTTGGCTAAAAAACCTTCAAATTCCTGAGCATGCTAATAACAGGACACTACCCAGCTGGCTTTTCGATGCTCGTTTATCTGCTAGAGATAGACTCACCTCTAGTCGCCCCGACGCCATTTTGGTCACCCCGTTACCTAAAAACCCAAATTGCCAACTTGGCAATTTGAACCACCCCTCATTTGCACCAGGTGTCACAACCGCGGCATCCCAGCAGAGATGTACGCAGAGCTCACGAGCTCAATGTCAATATGAGGGAGATACATCTCGTTGAGGTTGAATACTGCGAAGACACACGGCCTGGACAACAATTAGAAGCCTCTAGAAAACAACATGAAGTTCTTTGTAAGCGCTTAAAGGCCAAGAAAGTCATCCTTCACACCATTCTTCTTGGCGTGGGAGGCCCTATTCATACCTCACACACTTTGAATCACCTCAAAGAGCTCGGCCTTAATGTACAAAAAGCCCAGAGGGGGCTATCCGAGGCCCAAAATGGGTATGGTCTTTGCATGATCCCAGGGCATGGCCCCCTGACGGGGTCTTTTCAAGCTTAGTGTTAGATGGTAGCCCTGCTTGACAGCTTTTCACAGCACTTGAGCTTGAAAGGGCCCCGTCAGGGGGCCCATGCCTAAAAGGCCGCGGCGTGAACCCTACTTTTCACACCCAGATATCCACACCAGATCAGCCACTGCACCAAATTACATGATTTTTGGTGTTTTGGTGCTCTTGTAATAAACAAACATCATTGCAAAAGAATTGGAGTGAAAACACCCAGTGGTTGGTGAGATGTGCATTTTGGGTCATTTCCCTCAGAAAAAATCAGCTGAAGGGGTGCCAAAATGGGTCAAAATCCAACCTTCTCCAAACCTGAGTTTCAACATCCAGTATCAATTTGCAACATAAAAGAAGTATGTTGATGGTGTTTTGGGGGTAAAAAGACGTGTGGTTGGGTCGTGTTGAGGGCATACGTGGGCTGTTTATGCCAAAATACCGTACTGCTCGCTTGATCTTGCGACTCCTTAATCGTGCGAGGTCCCAAAATAATCACATTAATCAATTTGCGAGCATTAAGGGGTTGCGAGGCCTCTGATTGTAAGCCCATATTTGCGAACTTCGTAAAAGGGTATCCCCCCTTTGATTACTTCACCCCATGTAGTACGTAGGACCATTCACCAAAATAGGCGGATGATGTATCTTACACTGGTCAAGCCATGCAACCAGGGCAAGCTAAACCTACACCATGCTCTTGCCTGAAAGTCTTTTATCGGGGGAATCGAAGCAGAAGTAGTACTATGCTATGCGAGTAGCTACATCAAAAGGTAGGATAAAAGTTTTATCATAAAACAACGTTGTGAAGATGTACATAATGGAACCAAGCCAAATCATTCAAAATCAGATTAAATTCTTATTATGGCTCGAGAATAGAAGAGGAAAGACTAAGAAGGTGAACACCCTGAAACGACACTGTCACGTTTTGCTGACCACAAATATCACAATTATTTAATTATCTAAGAAAACGTATTTGCTGATCGTATGTATGTCAAGTCAGTCCGCCCGTTCCTCTTCCAGCTGCCCAGGTCCGTCTCCATGCAATCATGCGCAGTGCAATATATGGTTGCAAGATATGGCTGTCAGAAAATATCGAAAATGGAAAGGTTCCTTTCGATGTCTTCCCCTGCAGGTTGATAGCCACGTGCACGCTCCTGGCCCACTCAGTTCTCCTCTCATCGTTCAAGGCAGATGCAGATAGGCACCACGGCATCACCCAAGAGTGCTTGGAAGATTTCATAACGGCTTATTCAGACAGATTTACTGATTGCCGGGCGTGCTTGCAGGTGCGATTGTGCTGGAGCCCTGCACTGGCATGTCTTGAACCATAATAATGGCTTACATACGCACACTTCCCGTGCCATGAATCACAGAAATAATTTCTTTTGAAGATTTAGGAATCATGTGAGGATATCTAGCAGACTGAGGAGCGTACAGAGCCTTTGGGTGTTTTGACCTTGGCTCAGATCAACTCCAGGTTATGGCCAAGTGTTCCAAGGCCTTCTTTTAAGGACACGCAGTCTAGGACTGGTGCATAATACTAAACACACAACTTTTGAGTTTCTTCTGTAAATGGCTGCAGGCGAGTGAGGTGGAAAATGACGCCATTTGGGCATGTTGCGACCCTAATGGGAAGAACTGTGGCAACTTGTTTCCTCACCTAGAATACGTCACGGAGCCTTGCGATGAGGCAAGTGGATATGGAGAGAAGATTTGATATTTCATCCTACAATGCTTTCTGTAGGGAATGATGAAATTGCATTTGGGCAGCCTGCTTCCTGCAATTGGAGCTCAACTGTTTTAAACATGGGGTAGAGGAACACTGGCAGGCACAGACCTCACGACATTGCCTTACCATTGGTGACCCATGGACAGTATGACGGAATTGCATGACCATTTTCCAGGAAGACAAGGAGAAGCTGAAAATAGCGGAGCTGCAGGATACTGGCAACGTGTGGGCGTCCACATGTGAACAAGTCCTAGCTGAGCCTCCTCCTGTACCTCCATTTGCCGCAACTGATGAAGATGCCACAAGTGACACCTCCATCTCACTCTTTGCGCCACCCTCTCCTCAGCAAATCAGTGATGAAAGTGGTAGCGGCAGCAGTGACGATTTGGGCCAGGACTCGGTCAGCTGCACACCTACTGCTCCTAGCAAAAACCCAGAGATATGTTTGGTGCGTGTGTGTGTGTGCTTGTATTGTGCATATTAGACTAGCCCATACTCCATGCCAGGAACTGCCAGTTGGAAAATCTCTGTTAGGGGGGAAAGTGGTGGTTGGTAGGTCTCATATCCCTGATGTACCAGCTCTGGCTGATGGAATGAAACAGGTGTGCTGTCTTGCGGTGCAGGTACATGGGGATCCGCACGTGATGGGCTTTGGTTATGCAGAGGGAGGCATGCTCACTTGCGATGCTACAAAGGAGGTGGATCTGCTTAGCAACAAGTTCCTGTGTATCAGGGCGGAAGCCCAAGAACTTGTGCAGTCTGTGGCAAACAGCAGCGTGAGTGTGCAAGCAAGCATCAAAGACTGTCAAAACAACATTTTTCTTGAAGTGTTGAGATCCATGCCCGCATGTAGTACTACATTTGTCTGCTCTAATGGAAAGAACACAGTTTTGCAAGCCCTATTCAATGCCTTCAAAAAGCCCTCAAAAAAACACCCTGAAATGTAAAAGCTTGACCACCTTGCTTGCTTGGCATACCTCAGAAATTCCCAAAGAATAGGTGTATGATGATCGTTTTGAGTTCTTAAGAAAAAGGAGCAATTGGCACTTTCATGTCCTTTATAGATCACGTGGACAACCAAATGTTGAACGCCTTTCCCGAGCTGCATATTGTAACACAGGTTGCGGGTGCATCCGTCATCTCATCCATCACAATTACTTACAAGAATAGCTCTTGTGGCAGCAGCGCAGCTATCAATTCTGCCACAGAATGGGAGGATGAGAGGCTGCAAACAAGAGGTAGGCTCGCAAATATTAGCTCCTCAAAGTTGGCGCTGGCTTTGGACAAGCACCTTCTGCCTTCTCCTATTCCTTGCCAAGGCCACAGTCCTTGCTCTCCACGCAGTTATCGTGAAGGAGGGCAGGCTTCAGTCAGGACAGAGGTACCTCACTGTGTGGATAAGCACACCTCTAACTGCTGGCGCAAGCGGATGGTGTGTGGATGGTTGCCCTGATCACGAGGTGTCATCCCTGGCCTATGACAGCCAGGCTAATCCTAGGCAGCTTAAACGGGGTGACATGCGCTTCAACAGAGATGTGAGTGGCTCGAGGGCGTTGGGATGGATGACAGCTATTCCTGCCCGGCAGAGATATTGAATGTGCAGCCACTAATGGGAGCATTTTCTCCGCCATGCAACTTGCATGCATTCTGGCACATACCCTCAAGGGACAACAAGTCAATTCGCTAATCATGGTCTACAATGCACCTTATGCAGGCAAAGGAGGCCTGTCGGGCTCAGGGGCTGCAAGGGGACTTTCTACGAGCTTGTACCTTTGATGTCAGCTATTCTGCCGATAAATCTTTCATAGAGACCATAGCCAGAGATGCAGGAGACTTTGCCCAGGCTCTCCAAGTTGCAGGACTTGGTGAAAATTCAGCAATGTCCGCAATAGTTATGGAGCCTGTCTTGTCGATCTTCCTGCTGCTTGTTCTTATTGCCATTATTTGAGCATCTATTTACTATTGCCATCATTTGAGCATCTGTGTGTTGTGAATATTATATGAAAGACACTCAAACCGAGTTTTCAGGCTCATTTTGTTCCTCAGCTCCACCCCTCATCATGATAAGTCGAAACCAACTACTTATAGGGACAGGCTAGTTAGCATGTTTGCTTTAAGACTAGTGAGCAGATCAGCAAAATGGACCCCTGATCATTTAATGAAATGATGTTTAAATCAAAAATGTTACATATTGACAGCTCAAAAATAGGATGAACTATCATTCTATTCTCCAATGTAGGATTCAGCAAGGTCATGGACCATCAAATTCCATAATGACACAAGAAAAAAAGCCTTGAACAAATTTCAGGCAAGGGCTGGGGCTTATATCCGGGCCTTGTTGATCGCCGGTCACTTGAAAACATGATCTAGTTGTCATAATACATTTTGAAATACAGTATATTTCGTGTACAAGCAGTCATGACTCTGTGTTGCAAGGAGTCCTTGAAATCTTTGCCCGGATCTTTTGACAGCAAACGTCGACATTGTTTGTGCAGGGATTTGCAACCTTTTGACCTAGGAACTTACATCTTCTTTTGATATTTATGCATTATTTGTGCAATCTTATCCAGGCCTGCAGGGTCATGCCCGTGGGGACCCCAAATGGGAAAGCAAGTCCCCCAAGATCTCTAGTCCTCTAGAGGTCACATCATGACCGCATGCCGTTTAGATCGCGTCATCATCATAAATTGACTTAATTTTTTTTGCCATGATCACATGGTGTAATCTTAAGGTGTGAAACGATGTAAAGGTCGGGGAGGGTCTGGTTACAACGAACGAACTTTTTCTTGCAATTCTATAAAAAGCTAGAATTTATCACATAAATACGAGACAAGAAAAAATAATGCAGAGAGTTCATTTGTTGTCCGTCCTGTTTTGTGTCGTTGCGCCCTTCGCCGCTCATGGGCGTGTCTCATCCTCGTGCATCGATGCAGTTGCACAGAGACTGCAGAATGCAATTCTCGGCTGCACGCAGTGCTACAGGTGTGTACAAACCGAGGCGTGTTGCAGTGTTGCGCAACTACACTGAGTACTCATGTGTGCTGGACACACGCGTGCATGTAAAGGTAATTGTATTAAAAAATGTGTGCTGTGTAAGCAGCCAAATGCGCTTGGATTGCAAGCCATTCCGAAGGCGAGTCTTGATCCGTGCTTGCATTGGACAGGGACAATGGTGTGAATGAGGAGGCCGCACGGCACTGCTGCACACGTGATGGTGGCTGCATCAATCTTTTGGATGGCCTTGTTGGTAAGTGCAATGGCATGTAGCGCATGAGGCCTCCCTAGGCATGGCATGCCTTGCCTCGTGAATTACACAGCTACGAGGCAAAATCGTGATTTTGCTTAGCAGGCTGATCACATTAATTGGATGTATTTTTAACAATTGCACTGCGTAGGATGAACTTCCTCAAAGACTGTGCATTGCCGTCCTCAAAACGAGGACGGCACAGCATTATTCCCAGCCCATGGCCATTGTTTTTATTTGAGCATAGGACTGTTTGGCTGCGAAGACCAACACAGAGAGTCCCTATGTCGTGCGTCCTGCTCTGTGTCATTGCTTCATTGCCGTTCCACACACACAGGCAGATTTTGTCCTCGTGCATTGTTGCTGTTGCTAAGGGACTTCAGAGTACTTATGTAAGCTGCCATCCTCACAGACTGTGCGGTGGGTTGCCTCCAAACTGCAGGTGTTGTACAGACAACGGAGCAATGTACAGAGGCCGACAGTGAGGCCTTTGACCTGACAATCACAACCGCCTTTCTGACTGGGCAGCTGGGAGATGTGTGCAGAAGTGAGGCAGCGGCGGGCAACATTGGTGATGCCGAAGACGACGATGTCAAGGACGGCACAGAGCCCGAGGGAGATGATACCTGCTCACCTGCAGGATCTGGATCCAGGAGGAAGCTATGCATGGTAGGCTAAGGCCTTGCCCCCTCATGCAAATGATGATGTGCGCAAATGCAGGAGCAACCTTTGTTAAGGCAATCTTGAGGAGCTTCAGCTTTAGGCTTTTGGCCGGCCTGGGCAGGCGTGTACCGTAGCATGCATCCAATCCCCCAGAAAGTATCGTTTAAAAAGACAAACACAGGTCAGGCTACAGTGAAAATCCTACACATGCCAGCGCAATGCTTGTTTTCCTTGCATTTCACATATCAGGATGTATGCAGATCCTTGCCCAGCAAACACATCAGGGTCCAGATCTGCTGATACAACCATTGATTACCCTTCAAAACACACATCCCCCAACAGAATATGCAGGAGCTACAACAAAAAAGACAAATGCTACACTCCTGTACGGCAATTTGGACAATGAGGACTGGCCCAGCCCAAGCTGAGCAGATCAAATGTGCCGCCTCAGCCAAGCATGACCTGCTCTGAACCAACATCTTGCAGGTCCACAACGACCCGCACGTCCTCACGTTTGACTACGCGCCTGGTGAAATGCTCACCTGCGATGTTGTGGGCAACATGACACTATTGGAAACGGAGTATTTTCGCATCAATGCTATCGGTGCGCCCCTTCCTCCCTCTAGCTCTGGATCAGATATCCAGGTGAGCTGTACCGCCAGACCTGATGGGAGTGCATGTCTGCCTTGTGCACTGCGCTATTCCATTTGGTGAGCCAGACAGCACCAGCCTGGCTTGGCAAGCTGACATAGAACTCTGGCAAGTGCTCAGGCCAGGCAGCCAAACCTCTATGGGGCACGGAAATGCTGTAAGGAAGCCCTTCCTGCTTGCACAGCTGCCTTCCTCTTGCCGCCTGAGCAGCTGTATATGGTTGTGCCATGCTTGCAGCTGCCAGGTGCTTCCATTGTCACAAGCGTGACCTTCTCCTACAAAAACAGCACGTGCGGCAATGATGTGACGTTACAAGACACGGGGGTGTACAGGGCTGCGGGCATGCGCACAACAGGTGAGGCCACGCACCTGATGCTTGCAGCTTTAAATCTGAGCCGTGTGTGTCAGTCTCCTTGTTATGGCTCTGATCAAGAGTCTCCCAGCAATGTAAGTGCCGTGGGAAGTAAATGTTCAGCCAGTGCTCGGTCATGCATGGTTGCATAACCAGCGCTTGGTCATATGTGGTGGGCAAACGTGCAAGAAAGGTTCAAATGATGACCATGCAACATATCATGGGCCTGCTCTTTACGTCCTAGGCCCCCAAGCACGCCACTGACTTTCAAGAATGTGAGCATAAGCTTGTATTCACAACACAAAGCGCGCGAGGCAAATTGGCACAAGAATAGCGCTCTTGACTGTCAAGCTGTTGGCTCAAGCACTTGACTTGCACACTTACTGGCATGTGGCTTTAACAAAATCCCTGCAGTGAGCGCCCGTGCTCGGCAGACATCTGAGGGCCAGCGATTCCTGGCTGTCACAATTGAGACCCCATTTGCACAAGGCAGCACCGGGATCTGTAGCCAGGGCTGCCCTGATAACGAGGTCAACATCCGCCCTGCCCTCAACGAGTCCACACCGGCTGCAAGGAAGCTTCTCCAGGATGGCAACAGCACGTCAGCATATGAGCAGGTGCACACTCTAGAAGGCAGTGGGGCTGAGCTGCTAATGCAGAATGGGCATCAAGGATGAGCATTTGAATTCATGGAGCACACGCCTGCTCAAGGGGCTCTGTCTCAAAGTCCTTTCCTGTGGGCTGTTCAGCTCGTGACGGGAATCAATTGCAAGCCCTGCAGGCCTAAGACTCGAATGCACCCTGCCCTTCCCCTTGTGCAAACCAATGCAATTGTTCTTCTTCAGCACTGAGCCTTGTTGCTCTATCTTGTAGGCACGAGAGGGATGCAAAGAGGAGGGGCTGGAGGGTGACTGGCTGGATGCTTGTGCTCATGACTCAGCCTACTCAAGTGACCCAATCTTTCGTGAGAGTCACAGTGATGACAAGAAGGCCTATGACGAGGCAATAGACATCCTGGATGACGAAGATGGTGATGCTGGAGGCGCTGGGGGGAAGTCGAGTGCGCGTAGGGTGGGCCTGGGCCCATGGGTCCTTGTTGCCGGATCCCTCCTGGGATCTGCCATGCTTTACTCAATGGTTTAATGCTCTCACGGGGCACGATCCTTTTTTGATCAAAGATCATTTCTACTGAATGTGGATTTCCTTCCTGTGCACATACTATGCGAAAATTTCCATGGAAATTCCCTTGTGTTTTATAGGAGGTCCTGTTTTCCGTTCATGTACCCAGGCCCTGCTTTTTTAATGTAGATATAGGCAGCGCCTATTGCATACTCTTTAATCATATCTGTGAGTGTGCCCAGCTATTAACCATTGGGTCAAGAATTTACATAGAAGGTGAAAGGGGGACAAGGGCCTCTATAGGAGCTCTCGAAAGAAAATGACAACCATGGAGACCCAACCATATTGTATTAATACAAGCATGAGCTATGGTGACCAAGGACAGATCAGCATCCGATGGAAGCTATAGCTCTTCATTCGAAGATGTATGGAGCAAATAAATTGAGATATGGTTTTTGATCCCACTTCAATCGTTTCGCTATTAAGTTCACAGGGTTATCAGAATGCCACCCTCTATGGTATAATGCTCAATATGGTACTTCATGCAATCCAACCATCTCTTTCCACTTTCGATGCCACTGCTACCTTCATGCTTCTCCCAAAATGCAAAGCCTCATTGCAAATGCTTACAAGCAAATTTTAAGAGAACATCCAGGGCAGTATACTATCTTAGGAACTGATCCCCAGGCATCAGTAACCTACCGCTAACAAAAACTCTGAATTAGAAACAATTAGAAACAATGCAGGCACTCGAGCTCCCCAATGGCACCTAAAAATCATCGTAATATGGGATAAAAAGGACACGAAATACTTCTGGATAGGAACCCAAGGTGGTATGAAGACTTGACTTATGTCATACCTGAGGCAATTTTTAGGCCCTGTCCACATCCACCCATTGAGAACGCATGTACACGAATCAAAATACATTGTTCACGAAGAAACTGATTGACTCAGCTTTCACAAAGAATCCTAGACCTATTACTACAGCCCCTAGGCTCACAACACTCACAAGCAATAAACTAAGACTGAAGGTTCCAGACTGGCAATTACAGTGATGGTAGTTGCTCAACCTAAAAAAGTCAACAATGCATTGGAGCAGGAGTCTTTGTACCTTTGACCAAAATGCCAGTCTATGTTAACTCTGGTGGGGTTGGGATGAGCAATACCATAAACAGTGCTAAACTGACTGGCGTAGCCTCTGCATTAAGTGCACTCACATTGCCACAGATGGTTTTTGTTCCCTATCTCAGATCAGGAAATAGATGATCTTGTTTCTGAATTACACAAAAAGCGCACAGCCGTTAATAAGTAGTCTCCATGATTAGCGAGTCAGATACTCTCATACACTTTTACGAAATAAGAGCCCACACTGGAGCGGTTGGAAATGAGTTTGCCGAAGCTATAACAACACATGCTGCTCTCCAATACTATGGGCATAACGAAGCATTCCCACCACCCTCACCTGAAGGTAATCCAATCTCCCCTCGCAGAGGAGCTAAAAGTTCACATGAGCAAGAACCTGAGACTTGGAGATGCTGATGCCAACTCAGGTTGCTACAATCATTGGAGTAGTTTATCCTCTCTTTTCAACCATTGGACGACTGCTCACGTCAGTGATCCTTACAACTAGGAATTCGGTTTGGAGTAATATGAGAATAAATGTATCACAGAAAACGAATGTTCTGAGATTCAGAACGGGCACTCTTTACACAAAAAAACTGGCCCACATCTTTGGCAGAGCCACTGGTCCCTTTGCCTGTTGTGTCATCAGCCAGATAGCCAAATCTACATGCTATCTGGCTGTCGAAATATTTCAATTCAAAACATGGCGCTGAAAGAATTGACACTCAATGTTGCTTCCAGGCTTTTCATCAAAATCTGCTCAAAGATGAATTTGCAGGAAGCATAATTAACACAGGAATTGGAAGTGAAGCTCGCATAAGCCAAGCATGTGACCCCTGTCTCAGAGAGCTCTTGGTGCAGCCATTTGCAAAATGTGTTCAGGCGGGAACCAGTGAGCCAACCTGCCATTCAAACTGAACAGCACAGACATGTGAGACGATGGACAGGCACTGAATCAGCCATGGATAGTTTGATCCAATTGGGGCGCAGACACAACAATGCACAACCTTCAGGGCCACACCCTGTTAGCATGCCAGAAGATGAGCTGCGCACTTTGGTTGCCACCCATACCTCTGGAATTAACCTAATTCATCTTCACCTGGGTTTGACACAATTACACCAACCTTCATTAAATGTGCTTGCAAGCGCGTGCCCAAACAAAATGAGAGAAGTTGGGAAAATGTCAACGTGCTAGTCCCTCACATTGCTGCTCTCTTCAAGCTGCTTGTCGCAAAAGCCACCATCCCCAAATCTTGGAAAGAAGCAAAGCTCACTCCCATACACAAGAAGGGGCCAGTGACACAGCCAGGGAACTACATAATGATTGCGATCAGTGGTACGCTGTATAGACTTTACTGTAATCTACTACGCTCCATGATTCAGGACTGGTGCATCCAACACAACATGATTCCGGACACGCAATACGGGTTTTACCAGGCAGAAGCACCTTGCAACCACTATCCATTCTAAGACACATAAAGCATGCTGCACAGAGAATGCAAAGTGGGTCATCACGGTTGTATGCTGCATTTATTGACTTCAAACAAGCTTATGATTGTATTCCAAGACATAAGTTTTGGGGCCATTTACGCAGCCCCCGGATGCCCGACCATATCCTATCCATCTTGAAAGACCTGTACCATGCTGATGAGTATACATTACTGGATGGGGATAAGGCAGCTTCTGTACAGCCATCTTTCTGTGTTAAACAAGGATGTCCCCTCTCCCCTTTGCTGTTCGCCATCTTCTTGAATGACATTGATAGCATTCCCCCCTCCCCCCTCTGCCCAGCACCATAGACTGCCTCCCAGGTCACGCCCTTGCCCTCATCTCGGGCGCCCCAACCTCCCTCCTCCGTGCTAAGCTCCTCCGAGTCACAGATTGAGACGGGCATGAGGTTGCCCCAATCCCCATCGACAAGGTTCCCAGCGCCATCCCTCCCCCCAGGGCCATCCGAGAGCAGAGACAGCAACGGGCACAGCAGCAACGCCAACAGCAAGCAGAAAGGCGAAGAGCCCAGGAGGCAAAGTGAGAAGCCAGACTGGCAGCTCGGGCTCGCCAGCAACGCGCCCTCCTCTCGTCAAGTGACGCGGACCGCGCTGCACTTCGGTCTTTCTTACACAACCAATCTC
>LFCJ01003397.1_pt1 | contig 11669 bp, 6 predicted proteins | sample 643141 | NCBI WGS metagenome assembly LFCJ01 (sample SAMN03766243, study PRJNA286221) | soda lake metagenome | biome: soda lake; feature: Kulunda steppe; material: water; isolation source: sample B1-Br-g2 brine of Lake Bitter-1 | place: Russia: Kulunda steppe | collected 2010-07 | reverse complement strand
GCTATCTGTGACAATTCCCAATTTTGGATGGAATATACCAGAACCAGAATGACTTGGGACACCTATCTTTACCTTTAAACGGTCCTCTTCGAGAAGTTTGGATATAATAGCCAAATAGGATTCTTCTGTATCTGTGAGTGGTTTATTTTGATTAGATAGCAATTCAATATCCTGTGGATTGAACTCGTCAGAGCCTACAAGTAGACGAATATCGCCATCAGACTCTAATAGTGTATCTGCTCCTTTTAGCGTATCTGCAAGTACCTGGAGACTTAAATATCCCGCAAGGCGGTCGTACTGAATACTCTTACCTAATAATGGTCTATAAAATTCATTAACAAGATATGCATCTGAACCAAATTGACTTTCATATACGGAATTTAATTCAATCTCTTTTAGAGTCATTCTCATCACCTTGTTGGAATTCATCATCTATTTTACTTTGATACTCCTCATCTGAATCTGTAAAGAGACCACTTGTATCTATATTGAGGAAGTCTCCTGTTTTCCCCGCAACGAGATTCTTCCCAATTTCAGCATCAGGATGATTGTTCGGAAGTACTTGCAGTAACGATTGAAGTGTCGTCTTGAATTCTTCATCTTTATCGAAATTACGCTCTTTAAGCCAATTCCACGCATACTGGCTGCCTTTCACATCGTAGACTTGTAAAGCTGCGTGGACAGCATCGATAGTATAATCAAACGAGTCGCTGGTCGGGTCTACAGGGAATTTCCGACTCGATACACTCTGACCTTCATCTTCTACTTTTTCGACGTTCTGAACGCGTTTATCGCTCGGCTGAAGCTGTATATCGCCACTCTTTGTCCGCCAAATTTTTGTTGAACTCTTAATGTCATCAATGTACTCTCCAACCCCCTTCCCAAGCTGAAGGCCTTCGTCATAAGGGATAGTGTCCTGTTCATAGATGAGCCATGACAGGACATACCACTTTGTGAGTCCTCGGAGCTCCTCGAATTCATCAGCCACGTCAAGGTAACGTTCGGAAATAGTATTCACTACAGTTTTTCGTGCTTCGTTCAGCGCTCGTTCTGGAGGTACAGGCTCATCCTGGTCATCTACAACAGGATATTTTTCAGTGAACGCGCGGAGCGTCGGGCCAAACGCGCCGATTATGATGTCCGTCTTAGTCAGACTCAATCCTGAATCCAGTAGTTCCTCGGCCTTCTTCCGAGCGACACGTTGAAAGTCCGATTCAACCTCACTCCATAGCGATGGTGTGCGTTTTTCGATAGGGGTCGGATTCAAGGGTTTCCTTCCCGTGAGGAGAATAGTGCTGTCTGCGGTGTTGTTCCCTTGCCCAACACTTCTGTGAGGCATTTCACTCGTGATTGGATGTGTGGAAGTGATAACGAAGCCTGCATTGATGAGTGACATTGCGAGCGTATCCCACGCGTCGGTTTCCTTGTGTGTAAACATCACCGTCATCACGCCACCTGGTTCGAGGACACGGTACAACTCGGAGAATATATCACTCATCTTGTTCTCGTAATCCTGCTTTGCCAATTCCGTCTTCGACTCTTCCTTGTTCTTGAACTTCGAGGCGTTCGCAACAGCCTCGTCAGTCTTATTTGAGAGGGTGGATTGGAACATGTTGGGATACGTGTCACCAAGGTACTCCTTGAGCCAGACATAGAACACATCAGACAACTCTGCGTACATAATGCTGTCATAGTACGGCGGGTCTATGGACACAACGTGGATAGAGTTATCTTCATATGGGAGTGAAGCCGCGTCACCGCTGTTGACCTCGGTCGACAGATGACTCTCTGGGAGGTAGTCAACAATCTCCTCATAGGATTGGATTATACGGCTCAGAGAGGATTCGTACCCAATACCGCCGCAGGTGAAATTATTCTCATAGAACACCCGCTTAAACGCGTAGTTGTTTCCTTTGAATAGAGTCGTCGGGCGTCCTCGGGACGTATGCCACTGTGAGAGACGAGAATTATAGTCAATAAGTTTGCTAGTTCCAAACGCAAGAATCGTCTGGATAGCCTCTTTTTGCATATCGTCATAGTCATCCGCCGCTATCTGCTCTTGAACTTCTCGGAATGCTTGAAGATATACGGCGTGCGTGAGTAACTGGCGTGGAGAGAACATATCTCTCCATTCTGTCATCCCTGCGTTCTGTGGTTCGCGAGTCTTGTTTCCGTCTGGAATGGGCGTAGCCAGTAGCGTGAGGAGGTCGAGGTCAGATTCCACTCGTTCTTCGGCACGCGCCATCGCGTCACGGTCGGAGTCTGTCGCGGCCCGAAACCCAGACTCATCTTCTCCATCATACTTGACAGCGTACGGCTCGTACTCGAAGTTACCGTTTTGGAATCGTTCCTTGATGTCCGCGTTCTCGGTGACGATGCCGCAGTTCAGACACTCAGCGTCGCCACCTCGCGCGACAGGACCGTTCGTAGGGTTGAATTCGGATTTCGTAACATCATCAGGGAGATGCACCAGTTCGTACTCTATTTGACCATCAACTACGCTCGGACGCACAGCCGTACCTGTAGAGCCATCTTCCTTTTTGAGCCACCATTTTGGGGCGAGTGGGATGTCACACCCACAAGCCGAACACGAGACAGTATACGTGCAGATAGTATGTGAGGGTTCTCGTCCTTCCTCATCCGATGGAAAATATTCAGCCAACTCTTCAGACGCTTTCTTATCAATTCTCTCACCCCATTTCTCAACTTCTTCTTGAATTGAACCAACATTTGGAGCATATTCGAGTAATGTTTTCAGAATAAGTGATGGTACAGGATTCAGTTCATTTGCCTTTGTGGGGAAGTTGTATCGAAGTGCCTCAAACGGAATGGCTCCACCTCCTGCTGTTGCATCCAGAACTGTTGGAACTTCTCCATCCCAATGGTCTTGAAGTGTTTCATGGAGTTCGTTGATTTCTTTTTCAGCTGGAGATTGTTTAAATGGCTTTTTATACCCATAGTGGTCTGCCTTGCTTCCATCCCGATTATCTTCAGACAGTTTTTTGGATTCGACATAGTCTGAAACGGACATATCTAATTCTTCCTTTGGACCTATTTGCATCAAGTCTAGCAATTCGTCATTAGATGTTGAGTCGGGGAGTACAGAAGCAAGAACAGAGAGGCGGGCAGCTGGTGTTGGTCGTCGTGCAAACCAAACTTGGAGGTAATCCTGTGGTGGTAAATCGAAGTGATTTGATTTTTCACGTAAATTCTCAATCCCTACGGCTTTCAGCGGAAGTTCATCCTCAATCTTCACACGTTTCAAGTCATCGTCCTCACCAGTCGAGTCAGAAGATTCTGTCATTATGACATATAACTATCATCAATATACTAAAGTTTAACGTAGTTGAATAATATTTATTCAGGAGTCTTCATCCTCGTTCTCAAACTCATCGTCAATCTTGCTCTGATAATCATCTGAATCTGTAAAGAGACCACTGGTATCTATATCGAGGAGGTCTCCTGTTTTACCAGCAACGAGATTCTTCCCAATTTCTGTATCAGGATGGTCATTTGGAAGTACTTGTAGCAACGCTTGAAGCGTCGTCTTGAATTCTTCATCTTTATCAAAGTCCTTCTCTTGGAGCCAATTCCACGTGTACTGACTGCCTTTTACATCATAAACTTGTAGAGCTGCGTGAACAGCATCGATAGTATAATCAAATGAGTCGCTAGTCGGGTCTACAGGGTACTTTCGACCTGATACGCTCTGACTCTCATCTTCGACTTTGGCGATGTTCTGAACGCGCTTATCGCTCGGCTGGAGTTGTATATCTCCACTCTTTGTCCGCCAAATTTTTGTTGAACTCTTAATGTCATCAATGTACTCTCCAACTCCCACACCTAGCTGGCGACCTTCATCGTATGGAATTGTATCTTGTTCATACACTAACCATGATAGAATATACCACTTTGTAACTCCTGTAAGTTCATCAAACTCATTGGAATTTTTAAGATAGCGTTCAGACAGGGTATTTGTAACAGACTTACGAGCTTCCTTTAAAGCTTTCTCAGGCGAAACAGAATTGTCCTGGTCATCTACAACAGGATATTTTTCTGTAAATGCACGTAAGGTTGGACCAAATGTGGATATAATAAGGTCAGTCTTTGTAAGATTCAGGTCGGAATCGAGAAGTTCTTCCGCCTTATTTCGAGCAACATCCTTGAATTCTGGTTTAACTTCACTCCAAAGAGTATCAGATTTTTTATTAGACTTAGATATTGGTTTGCGTCCTGTAATCAAAATAGTACTGTCGGCAGACTTTTTAGAGTTTGCAGCGGCTCTCTGTGGCATTTCACTTGTTATTGGGTGAGTAGACGTTATGACAAACCCTGAATTTATAAGAGACATTGTTAATGTATCCCATGCATCTGTTTCTTTATGAGTAAACATAACAGTCATCACTCCTCCTGGTTCAAGAACTCTATACATTTCTGAAAAAATATTACTCATTTTCTCCTTATAGTGCTTTTTTGCAAGTTTCTTACTAGATTTGTCTTCTCGGCTCTCAAATTGTGAAGGGTTTGCGACAGCTTCATCTGTCTTATTAGTTAGCTTATTTTTAAATAGGTCGGAGTGTACATTGTCTAGATACTTTCTTAGCCATATATAAAATATATCTGATAATTCAGAATACATAATACTATCGTAATATGGTGGGTCAATGGAAACAGCTTGAATAGATTCATCCTCAAATGGAAGATTGGCTGCATCACCATTTGTAACACTATTATCTATAGATTCATCGGAGGTGTAACTTACTATCTCTTCATAGGATTTAATAATCCTATTTAGTGACGATTCAAAATCCATACCGCCCACAGTCATGTTATTTTCAAAAAATATTCTCTTGAATGCATAATTTTTATCTTCGAATATATGGCTGGGTCTTCCACCACTACTATCCCATGGTGCAAGACGGGAGTTTCGGTCAATTAATTTTGTTATAGCTAGAGCCAATAGAGTTAACACCGCCTCGCTTTTTTCACTTTCTTCTATCTCACATTTAACTTCATTAAAAGATTCTAAGTATATTTGATGAGTTAGTAATTGCCGTGGTGTAAACATATCCCTCCATTCATCAATACCATATGGTTTGGGCTGGCTAGTATTAAATCCATCTGGCACACCTGTAGATAATAGTGTTAGAAGCTCTAAATCAGAATTGATTTTCTCTTTAGCTCTATTCATAGCAATACGGTCTTTTTCATTTACAGCTCGAAAACCCTGATTCCCCTCTTCATCAACATACTTAACAGCTATAGGTTCATAATCAAATGAACCTTGTCGGAACTTCTCCTTAATATCTTCATTCTCATGTATGATTCCACAGTTTACACATTCTGTATTTCCACCTCTAGATACAGGCCCATTCGATGGATTAAACTCATTCTTTGTTATATCTTCAGGGAGATTCACACAACGATATTCTATATCATTATTAACAATATGTGGCTTTATAGCGATACCTTCAGACGACGACGATTTTTTTATCCACCATTTTGGAGCTAATGGCATGTCAAACCCACAAGAATCACATGATGTGGTATAAGTGCAAATACAGTGTGAAGTATGCCTATTATTTGAATCGACAGGGAAGTATTTCTCTAACTTAGAACTCGCTATATTATTTATCATTCTACCATACTCTCTTACTTCGTCTTCAAGAGACCGATATTTTGGTGCATATTCTATTAATGATTTTAATATAAGTGTGGGTATAGGATTTAGTTCGTTTGCTTTTGTAGGTAAATTATACCGTAGAGATTCAAATGGTATCGAACCGCCACCAGCTGTTGCATCTAAAATTGTTGGGACTTCACCATCCCAATGATTTCGTAGCGTTTCATGTAGTTCGTTGATTTCTTTTTCAGATGGAGATTGTTTGAATGGCTTTTTATATCCGTAATGTTCTGCTTTGCTACCTTCACGTTCATCTTCTGAAATCATTTTTGATTCAACATAATCTGAAATCGGCACATCCAGTTCTTTTTTTGGGCCAATTTGCATAAGGTTCAATAATTTATCATCAGATGTTGAATCTGGAAGAACAGACGCAAGTACAGATAGTCGCGCCGCAGGCGTCGGGCGTCTTGCAAACCATACATACAGGTAATCTTGTGGAGGTAAGTCGAAATGATTCGACTTTTCACGTAAATTTTCAACACCTACGGCTTTCAGTGGAAGTTCATCCTCAATCTTCACACGTTTCAAGTCATCGTTCTCACCAGTCGGGTCAGAAGATTCTGTCATTATAATATATATTCACACCAACCCATTAAAATATAACCCTGTTTACTATTTGATGTGGTCAGTCAGCAGCACTCGTAGAGCCTTAATTCCATTAGGGCTTGTAGGTGACCGTGATTTTGCATGCCAGTAATAACATTCCTCAAGACTCATTTTTGAAATCCCATCCGCAAATGCTCGAAGCCTATCATAGCGTTGAATAGGCCTCATTCCTATGAACGCAAGAGCAAGACGTACACCAACTGCCTCAGGTAGAAGAACAGATTCTTCTTCACCAGACGTAACAGTTTCCGCCTCGATATTTGCCTCATTGAGTGTGTTTTCTACTAAGCCTGTGATAGCTTTCAATCTCTTTCCTGTTAATTCTTTTATCTCTATCGCACACCAGGACTCCCATTGCCACTTTTCAGGATTAAGCTGTGGTGTAGCTACACCTAGTGTTGCCTGTCCTTTTGACGCCTGCTTCTCTGTACCGACCAGTGCATCTTCTAATTCTACTCTCGTGAGACTAATCTTCGTTCCAGCACGTTCAAACCTCTGCTCGCGAGCTTCTGCAATATCTTCAGGCAAAAGCTCATAGAGTGTGAGCGCTGAGCCTTCATCTGTTTGACAACGCGTCAATGCAAACGTTGGACGCCCTCCATGATGTTTGCTTCCTAATGCAAAGGACTCTTTTTCAAAGCTCATTCGTCCATCACCGAGGAATCTTCCTCTATTTGACCTTTAACGGCAAGCTCGATTGTACCTACTTGTGGAGTATCAGATAGTTTCTCCTTGAGTTTTTCTATTGAGGAGTTTTGTAATCCAGTACTCGAAGAACGCAGGTTTATTTCAATAGTAACTTCACTAACTACTTCTCCAGATTCTCCAATAAATCGTTCTGGTGTTGGGTCGTTTCTGAAATACTCATAGAAATCTTCTATACTACCCTCATATGTTACGCTGAATACGCTTTCTTGGTGCTCGTCTGTAGATTCTATCGTGAGGGTATCTATTCGAGCATAGTCAGCTAAGTCATCGAAATCCTCACCCAAATCACAGATAAGCTTACTAATAAACCATGTTCTCCTCCATGCATCATCACCGTGAACACGAATCTGAATTACATCTGCCAGGGTGCTCATATCCTCCGAGCGGATACTGGGTTCTACATCTTTCACTGATTGCCTTACTTTGCTTATCTCGGCTTCCACTTCTGCAAATGCATGTTCAACAGATTCAGGCGAAGAGGTAGATGATTGAACGGATTTAGGTAGCGGTGTGTCACGGCACTCTTCGCAGATTTCTATATCAGATTCAGGCTTAAATTCACGTCCACAAGAATTACACTGTACGCTAGAGCACTCACATGGCTCTTGATTACATTGAGAACATATTTCTTCACAGACGCAATTAGCCGTAAGTTCTCCGCACTCATTGCAACTTGGAGCCGTTATTGATTCTTTTTCGATAAGAGATTCAAGTGAGTTAAATAAGAATTCATCCTCTGTTATCCGAACTTTGTTAGCAGAAATACTGCTCGTTAGCTCATTACAATCTGCAGGCGAAAATTCCTTGGAATCTAAGGTCTCTTTTGGCATGTAGTATCCTTGTTCACCCGTCCAGTATGCAAATCCTTTCTCATTTACTAAGTATTCTATAGTTTCTCGAAGTGGAACAGGAGATAGTAAGAGCTCTGCATCAGGGTTTCGAGCGAACTTTTCAACTAACGATTTTGTTGACATTTTCTCAGCAGTATTATCCCATACTTTCTTGTTAAACCAGTTCACTCCTTTTCTACCTGAGGATTCTGTTAAGACAAGGCCAAGGTCGTCTAATACTTCAAAAACCATGTCATGTATTTTTGTTTCTTCACCTTTTTCTACGGAACGGATTGTATGTTTCTCAATTCCATCGCCAGTTGGGTAGAAAAGATGAGTATATGCATTTCGGACAGCTTGTCCAAGTAGGCTTGAGCTCGATTCTAGCTTTTCGCGTAGCTCATCAAGTTGTGTGCTATTGAGGTCATATCTTGAATGATTCTCCTGGATTCTCTCCATTGCAGCCACACGAGCGGCAGCTTGTTTTGCATCTTCTATACCTTCCTCATCAGCTACAATGAATAATACTGTATTTTTATAAACGCGGTTTGTCTGCCGACTGCTCTTTGAACCTGATTTATGTCTGTACAGATTCAATATTCTATCTGGAATCTCTGTGGTCTCTGGAGATGCCGTCACTGTATCAAAATTCATTATACTAAGTTTCACATCTTCCGAATTGTCAGGAATTTCACTAGGTTCTTCTGGCCCTCGAATAACAGTAAGGTCACCGTTTCCTAGAGAACCTTCAATTGTCTGATTTAGTCTTTCACGAATGACGCCTGATTCGATTCTTTCTTTCACGCTGGTAATCATCTTTTCTGTATTCGCTTCTCCTGTGAACTTCACGGACGTATCGTCCTTCAGGTAGAAACAATTTGAATCTGTGTTCTGAGAGTGTCCTGTAAGATTATTTAATGCATCAGTATAATGGTCTATGTCTACACCTGGATGAGCAACAAACAGTCGTAATTGTTGTCGAGGTAAACCTCGACTATGTTTCTCTTCCACTACAATACTTTTCCAAAGAACTGTTGTAGTGAGATGAGTTCCGAGCGGAGGATGACCGTTCGCTATCCAGTTTTGGTCCTCAATCTCACTGTGGGCGTCTTTGCCCTCAGCATATATATCTGCATTTATCGCAGCTGTGAAGTCTGTATCAACTACATTAAACAAATCGTGGAGAGTTGACTTGACTGTTGAGTCTGAAGGATGAAGGTCGTATAACCTAATCAAATGGCGGTCATGGCTATTTTCATCAGCCCAAATCTGTTTGACGCCCCGAGCTAACAATTTCAATGCTCCACGAGTTCGTTGGAAAGAGGGTAGTAAGTCGATTTCTTCTGTAAGCGTATTAATGACGGAAGGATGAATTGGATAATGATTTTCAATATCTTCCCTGTATTCTGGTGTGGTTGCCTCATCAGGGAGGTCCTCAGCATTTCTATCATAGAATTGCGAGTATTCTTTTGCAATTTTCTTTGAATTATCCATTTCAACATCTTTGAACAGACGATGGCGAAGAACAGCTGCGATTTCCGAGTCGCTTGTTGGTGTAATGGGTTTTTCTTTTCTCTCTGACAGAGAATTGAAATCCCGAATTAGTTCCCGAACTTCTTCAGCATAGTCTTTGAATGCCGTATCCGCAACACTGAGCACAACTGTCACATCATCACTATTTTCTGTTAATTCGAATAACGAGAACAAAAAGTGATTTGTTAATTCAGCTAGATTTGTGTCTCCAGATTGTTTGCTTGCAGCTCTTCCTAAGTAGCTTGCTATCTCATCAATAAGGATAAGAGAAGGGGATTCCGACAATTCAAACAGCTCTTGCAGTTCTCTCGTCCCTGGAGGTTCTTGATTTCGGTCGCTATCTTTAATTTGTCTATATCCTTCTTCACCAAAGAGCTGGTAAGCGATTTCACCCCACATTGTGTTCGTGTCAGGAGCGGATAAGTCACTTGAACACCTTGCATTAGAAGGACTGACATCAGTACCCACGAATACTGCTGTATTTACAGAGCCACCTTCTTCACACAGACTCCGATACTGTGATAGGACAGTCGATTCTGGAACAAAGCTATCCAGATTCTCTGTCTCAGGATGTCGCGCTAAGTGCAGTGACGCGATTTGGTTGTGAGTTTTACCCCCACCGAACGATGTATCTAAAGAGACTAACCCATTTGTACCACTAAACTCCCCATCACTCATACTAGATGCGAATCTTTCTGTTAGTAGTGAAAGTAATTCTACCAATCCATCTGTTTCATAAGTTTTCTCGAAAAACTTTTCTGAATTTTTATATATTTCAGGTGCATTGTCTGGGTCATGTGCAACAGAGGATAAATTTGCAGAGAATTGCTGTTCTGCTAGCTCTCCTGTAAGCACATCGTCTCTAGGTTCACATGATTCAAACAATGTGGGTATATCATCGCTATCCATTTGTTTATATATCTATATCTACATAACTAAAAGTTATCGGAGAATAGGATGTTGTGTGTATACGATTTGGTGATGCTCTTCATGGAGAAATTGAGATAGCGTTCTACAATATAACTGTTATACCTATATCAAGACAGTTACGTTCAAGCAAGTGAGCGACCGTTGGCGCTAAAATTTACCACTTATTACTTATTTATTATAATAAATAATATAGGGAAGAGGTTAATTTGTACCTTACATGTCCCCCAATGAGATTGGTTTTATCATAGAACAAGCTCAATTAGGGCTGAACACTAACTTAGCGACATGTGAAGGAGATTGTGGGTCGATTGCTGTTGCGATTCAAGAACTGTTCGACGGTGAGTTCGTCGGTGTAACGAAAGAGCCTGATTCTGAAATTCCAAGCCATGTCGCCGTCAGGATTGATGATGCGGTATACGATGGCGATGGTCGAACCTCTCTCGAATCTCTCGCTACCATAGGCATGTTTGTTCCTGAGAGTTGCCGTGCAGAGGACCTTTCCCGTCACTTTTGGTCTGCAGAATCTATACCTCCCTACATGGTAGATGAACAGAAAGTGGAACTTACAAAAGAACAGATAGAGAAAGAGCTGAACCTGTAAATGTGAACTTCTGGAATATTATAGAAGATTATTTAATGAGGAGAATTCAACAGTTATCCATGGAGTTAATTATTCCAGACTCATTGCCAAGCCCAGAAGCCAAATTATATCAAGACTCACAGCTGACTATCACATTAGTTAATGAGAAGTCAAGGAGTAGGGAAGTATGTATAAACATTTACCTTGAAAACCATGATAGTTTCGACGCGATAGTTCCTGGGGATACAACTAACTGCAGTCGATATGACGGGACAAACGGGAACCCTAGTCGCGTCTCAGAATTGCCGCCAGAAATGTGTAAGATTATCATGAGTGCAGTTGACCAAGTTATGGATAAACACGACCTGACACTTGCTAACCCACAGAACGGTTATGGTGTTTGTCACACTTGTATGGGCGAACAAGATGAATGTGGTATGTTAGGATTCAGTGTGTACCTGAAAAAGACATAAGTTTAGATGTACTAATCGAATCAAAAACCATTTGAGGTAATTCTTACTATACCTGCGTATGCTTGTTGATGAAAATGAAGCGAAAGAATGGTATGAAAAACATGGTATATCGAATGAAGAGTGGGAGTCGTATGATAGTATGACGAAGAACCTGCTCCGATTAGAGGCCACTCTGGACGAATGGGAAGAAGTTGATTATATGCGGGAGACAGGAATACCTGAAAGCGCTGTCCTTGCGTTCATCAAACCTGACGATATTGGTATTGAACACACGAAGCTCCAACATCTCAGCAGCGACGAATCCGTAACGGATGTATCGACTT
>LFCJ01003396.1_pt1 | contig 11672 bp, 11 predicted proteins | sample 643141 | NCBI WGS metagenome assembly LFCJ01 (sample SAMN03766243, study PRJNA286221) | soda lake metagenome | biome: soda lake; feature: Kulunda steppe; material: water; isolation source: sample B1-Br-g2 brine of Lake Bitter-1 | place: Russia: Kulunda steppe | collected 2010-07 | reverse complement strand
GGCGTGACACCACCGACAGAGGTAGACCGTGATCTCGTGGGAGAGGGTCTCCCCGTCGACACCGTACGAGAGGTGGTGTTCCTCCAGGAGTGGGCGCTCGTCGTCGTGAGCGAGGCGTTTTTCCTCGAGGCCACAGCGAACGCACTCGCGGTCGCGGTTCCGTGAGCGAAAGTGTGGACACTCCGCCCACGACGGGTCACCGTTTTCGGGGTCGACGATCGGACACTCGTAGTCCGCTCGAGCCCGCTCGCGGGCGAACTCGGGATCTGCCCCGGGGTGTTCTATGGCGTACCGACACTGGCCCTTTCCCGTGAGGTGATCACAGATCCCCGCGAAGTCGTAGGGGTCGTCGACGCCGACGGGGGTTCCTCGCGGAGTCTTCTCCATGTCGTCGGGAGGGTTGGCGTGGCAGGGGTATTAATCGTCGGGGCGACCCGCGGTGGCGGACGCGTTCGATCGGTGTCGGGATCCCCGAACTCGACGTACCGCCGACCGACGAGCCCCGTGGCGACCACTCCGAGGACGACCACGCCGGCGAACACCACCGGCAGGGGCCAACTCTCCCCCTCCCAGTCGTCGTCGAAGACCTCCGCGTAGTAGGCCCCGGCCGCCTCGCCGTGGAGGGCGACGAGCACCTCACGGTTGTCCCGGAACGCGTTCTCGTTCCAGTTTGCGCTGCCGACGACCGCCGTCTCCCCGTCCACCACGACGCCTTTCGCGTGGATCTTCTCGAAGCGATCGCCCGATTCGACCAGACGCACCTCGAGTGGCAGCCCCTCCTCGTCGGCCGTCCGCTGGAGGTCGTCGGCGAGCGCGCGGTTCTCGGATTCGACGTACCACGTCGCGTCGAGGAGGATCCGTACCTCGACGCCCCGGCGGGCCGCCTCGAGGGCGTCCTCGAGTAACGGAAACTCTTCTCCGCCGATCCGGACCTGTTTGATGCGGATCGACTCCTCGGCACCGTCGAGCAGTTCCGAGAGTCGCCCCTCGGCGTTGTCGGGGGCGACCAGGAGTTCGACGTCGTCGACCGGGACGGTTTCGGGTTCCGTCCGCTCCTGGAAGCTGCCCCGACTCGCCTCCTCCTCGACGAAGGTGGCCCGTTCGCGGTGGTGTTCCCAGGTGGTCGTGTCCCGTCCCGTGAAGTCGGCGTCGAACACCGCCGCGAGTTCGCCGGCGATCGCCGGGTCCTCGAGGTGGACGCCCCAGCCACGGCTCGAGGCCCCGCCGGTTCCCGATGGTTTCCAGTTTTCGGTGAGGACGAGGGCCGCGTCGTCGACGACGGCGTACTTGGGGTGGTGGAAGGCATAGCGTGCGCCCTCGCCGCCGACGACCCGGACCGGAATCCCCGCCTCCCCGAGGTCGTCGACGATCGATCGGGTCGCCTCCGGCGTGCCCCCGACGGGGCCGCCCTCGAGGAGCACCGCGACCTCGACGCCGCGTTCGTGGGCGGCGATGAGTTCGTCGGCCACGTCCCTCGAGGCGAAGGTATAGCCCGCGAGCAGGATGCGGTCGTCGGCCGTAGTGAGGGCCTCGCGTGGGACCGCCGGGGAGTCGGGGAGGACGAAGGCCGTCGCCTCCTCGGCTGCGCCGGACGCCGGCGGGAGACAGGTCGCACCCGTTGGCCACCAGACGCCGTCCTCGCCGTCGGCCCGGTACCAGGTCTCGGCGGTCGGTGCCCGGTCGTAGCTCACCGCGTCGACGACCTCACCGTCTTCCCGGAGCTCGAGGTCGTCGCCGTCGACGGCCAGCCGGAGATGGCCCTCGAGGCCGGCGACGGGATGTGCGGTCTTCGTGGCCGTCGTTTCGGGCTCGAGGCTGAAGGCGACCCGGCCGGAGACGGTCTCTTCCGGCAGCGAGGCGGTCGTGTGGCCGTCGGTCACGGTCCAGTTCCCCAGGTGTGTCTCGGCGGGGACCTCCAGGACGAAAAACTCCCCGGCGTTGCCCTCCGTCGTCGGGTTCGGGTGGAGTTCGACGAACCGCGGCTCGGTCCCGTCTGCAATCTCGCCTGCACGTTCGCGGGTCGCCTCCGTCGGTCCCAGGGGGCAGTGTTCGAGGTCGTCACTCGAGCCGTCGACGGCGAGACCTGTGGCAACACTCGAGCTGTCGGCCACGTCCGGACCGTCGTCGGTCCCTGGCCCGTCCGGGACGGCCACGACGCCGGCGACCGACGTCGTCATCACGACCAGCCCGACGAGGACCAGCAGGCGGCACATGGGCACGCCTGGCCGCGCTATCGTACTTAAACGACGGGGCGGTGCTCGCTCATACTGTCCGTTGTGATTCGTTACCGGTGATCGCCGCCCCGTTCGGGTCGATCACCGGTAAAACGGTATACCGATCCGTATCAGGCCGCCTTCTCGGTGTCCGTCCGGGCCCGCTTTGCCTCCGCCTGGACGACGTAGGAGCGATCGTCGGCGTACTCGGCGACGACCTCGAGGGCCTGTGCGGTGCCGATCCTGTTGAGCGCCCAGGCGGCACTCGCACGGGCGTTGTCGTCCTCGTCGTCGGCCAGAACGTTCGCGAGTGGCTCGATCGTCCGCGTGTCACCGATCAACCCGAGCGCACGGGCGGCGTTGCTCCGCACCTCACCGTCCTCGCTGGCGAGTTGCTGGGCGATGGGCTCGACCGCCTCCTCGCTGCCGACCTCCCCGAGCGCCCGGAGGGCGGGTTTCTGGAGCTGTGGATTCGAGTCGACGTAATCGAGGAGGGTCTCGACGACCGCCTCGTCTGCGACGCCGATCTTCCCGAGGATGGCCATCGCCTTGGTGTCGCGTCTGTTCGCCCGCTGGACCATCGGCTCGATCGCTTCTTCGGGGCCCAGCCGCTCCAGGGCGTCCATACAGTGGTCTTCCATGAACTCCGACCCGAGCGAATCGAGGGCGAGTAGGACCATCTCGACGTCACCTCGCTTCTCGTGGACTTTCAGCGCGTGGAGTTCCGGTGGGAAGTCCTTGACGTGCGCGAGGACGTCGTAAAACCCCTCCGCGCGTAGCTGTTCTCTCACTGTCAGGTCGTCCCACTCCTCGGCACCTTCGATCCCCGAGGCGAGCGTGTCGGTCGCCTCGAGCAACGCGGCGATGGTGTCGGCGTCGTCATCGGGATCGAGGCCGGCGTCGTCGATCGTACCGGCGACGTTGCCGAGCGTCGTCGAGAGTCGGGCGGAGACGTTCGCGTCCGCTTCCATCGGGGAGACCGAAGCCAGTGCGGTGTCGAGTGCGGCGTTTACGTCCTCGAGGAAGGCGTTTACCGCCTCGACCAGTTCGGGCTTGCCGTCGGCCGTCCAGCGCGTGTCGGTGATCGTCCCGCTCGCGTCGTCGATCTCGCCGACGACGTCCTCGGCGTAGGGCCCACGCTGGTCCTCGACGCCGTCCTCGAGGTCGTCGATCTCGGATTCGACGTCGCCGATCTCACCGTCGATCTCGTCGGCACGTTCCTCGACGTCCTCGATTTCGGCTGCAAGTTCGGCGATCGGATCGTCCTCGGCCGCTCGCTCGTCGCCGTCCTCGTCGTCTTCGGGCTCCGGAGCCTCCGAGTCGATCTCATCGAGTTCGTCGGCGACGGCGTCGAACTCCTCGCGGACGCCTTCGATCTCCTCGCGGATCGGTTCGATTCCTTCTTCGACGACGTCCAGGTCGTCTTCGGTCTCGGCGGACTCGAGGTCCTCGCGGACGGGCTCGACCCGTTCGCCTACCGGGTCGATCGTCGGCCGGACGGCCTCGAGGTCGGCGCGGACGGTCTCGAGGCGGTCGTGTAACACCTCGAGTGAGACGTCTTCGGCCTCCTCTTGGTCGCTCATCCGATCACCCGGCGTGGGGACGCCGACGGTTGACTCCTGGCCGTGTACATGTACCACACTCGTTGTAGAACGTTCCTAAGCGTTTCCATACACGGCAGCCGGGGTGTACTCCGCCCAGTAGAACCACGGGCTGAGAATCAGGTACGCGAGTCCGAGGGTGAGCAACGCGTAGGGGAACGTGCGTCCGACTGCGTGGGGGACGATGATCGCGAGTGCGTGAACGACGCCCATGATGAGCGCGTCCCTGGCGAGGAGATCCGGGTACTGGATCCGTGAGACCATGAGGTAACTGAACAGGACGGTCACCCCGAGGACGAGCCAGGGATCGGTCTCGCCGGCCAGGATCGCTGCGCCGATTATCGTCGCGGCGAGTGTCGTCTGGACGCCTTCGGTGTAGTGTTCGGCCGTGTCGTAGGCGGTGTACATGCCAAGGCGGGCGACGGCCATCGCGACGAACGTCGCACAGACGGCGCTGACGACCACGAACTCGGCGGTGACGGTCTCGGCCGATAGCTCCCACCCCCCGGTTACGACGACGAACGCCAGCACTGCCGGGGCGACCGCAAAGGAGACGACGTCGGCGAGCGAGTCGAGATAGGGGCCGGCGGGGGACCCACCGTATCGGCGCGCGAGGATGCCGTCGAGTCCGTCGGCGATCGCCGCGAGCAAGACGAGACGGGCGGCGAGGTCGATGTCGACGAACGCGACGACGATGGCGATAAAGCCGAGTGCAGCGTTCCCGACTGTCACCGCGTCGGCGACGCCGAACCGACCAACGAACCGGGGCAGCATACTCGCGGATTCTGCGTGCAGCGGTCTTACGTGTTTTCGTTCGACGCCAGGGCGGACGGTTCTCGGATTCGGGGATCGAACCGGGGGCGTTATATCACGGCCGTCCTAACCCCCGGCCATGCAACGGCGCACGTATCTCGCTGCACTCGGAAGCGCCGGACTCGCCGGGCTCGCGGGCTGTACTACCGTCGGGGACGTGACGGGGGGGCTGCTCGACGACTCCGACGGGTACCACATCGGGATGACCAGAAACGCGTTCGTCCCGGAAGAGTACGATGCGACCGTCGGCGAGACCGTCGTCTGGAAGAACACGAGCGGGTCATTACACACGGTTACCGCCTACGAGGAGGCGATCCCGGGGGACGCGGACTTCTTCGCCTCGGGTGGGTTCGACTCCCAGGACGAGGCCGAAGCGGCGTGGCACGAACGGTACGGCGGTGGCCTCGACCTGGACGAAACCTTCGAACACACCTTCGAGATTGCGGGGACGTATCCGTACTACTGTATCCCACACGAGATCGACGGGCGCGGTACAGGGCGGATGCTCGGGTCAGTCCGCGTCGTCGAGTGAGACGGTCCGTCGTCGGTAGCTGAGCGTTCCCCCGCTCGAGTCGGTCATCGGTACACCGTTCCGTACGGGGGCGTCGTCCGGAACGAAAGCGAAAATAGCCTCCGGTCAGTCGTCGGCCGCGACGTCTTCCTCGTCGACGTCGACTGTCGTCGCTTCCTCTTCTGCGACCTCTTCGGGGTGGGCCTCGAGGGTCGTCTTCTGGACCTCGACGCGTCGAAGCGGGTAGATCGTCTTCGCCTCGCCGTAGATCGCCGAGGAGAGCCGTCCCTCGACGATGCCGTCGACGAACTCCTCGAAGGTGCGGTCTTCGGCCGCCTGCTCTACCATCTCGACCATCCGCTCGCGGATGGCCTTCTCCTGGCTCGCGTCCGCCTTCTTCGTCGTGAAGGCGACGGGCTGGACCTGCAGACGGTAATCGTCGGTCGTCAGGACCGTCACGTACGCGTCGACTTTCGAGGCGCCACGGCGGACCAGCGAGCGCAGGTAGTCTCGGGTCAGCGAGTGCTCTTTGAACTCCGTGTAGGCGGCGTCGCTGCCGACGTCGGTTATGCGGAAGGTGAGTTTCGTGTTGTTCTCGCTTGCGTTGTTCGTCAGGTCACCGAGGGTCGTTTCGATCGTTCGGTCGAGTACCTGTTCCGGTTCGTCAGCGGGGGTCTCGCCGAGCTCCTCCCGGTCGAACTGCTCCGGGGCGAAGACGGTGTACCACCGCTTTTCCTGTTTCGCGCGTGAAACTGATCGTTCACTCATTGGTATGTTGGTATCTGTCTGTGGACGTTTCCCCGTCCAGTCGGTTGGCGTGTTGTACCACTTCCGTCGCGACGCCGACGTTGACCACGTAGTCGTCGACGTTCGAGTGGAGCCCGCCCGTCGTCTCGCGTTCGATACGCGTCACGAGCCGGCCGTCCTCGACCGTCGTCTCCATCTCCGTCGTGTTGTCGGGCGCTATTGCCCGCGCGACGAGATCGGGATCGTCGTGCTCCGTCCTGATCGTCGCTTTCCTGGTCATAGTCGACCTCGCACCGTCTCGATGATCTCCGAATCGTCCACCCTCCGGTCGTAGCTGAGATACCCACGCCGCCTCGAGACGTCGTATTCGGCCTCGAGGTCGCGGGCGATCGCCTCGACGGGGCCGGCGAGGGCCCGACGGCCGGTCGCGGCGACCGCGGCCTCGCCGTCGCCGATCGCGAGGACCAGCGGTTCCGGCGCACGATAGGCCACAGCCAGGCGGGCGACCGTCTCGACTGCGCCGTCGACGCCGAACACGGACAGGCCGTCGTATCGGCCCGTCGAGGCCGCCTCGAGTTCCCGGTGAGCTCGCAGGGCGTGCTCGCGCCAGGCCTCGAGGGCCGGCCCGGACACGTCGTGACCGAGCGCCAGCGCGACGCCGGTCCCCGGCCTGGCGCGTGCGAGTACCTCGAGGACGTCGGCGTAGCCACCGAGGGTCTCGAAGGGGCCTGTTGGGGTCCTGTACGCGCGCAATACCCGCGCGATCGCGTGGGCGGCCCCCTCGCTCGCCCCTTCGGCCCCGACGGCCTCGAGGGCGACCAGCGAGGCGAGTCGGCGATGGGCGTCGTCGTCCCCGCCTTCCGAAACCCCCTCGAGGGTCTCCACGAGCGCCTCGGGGTTCCCGGACCACGGTGCCACGAGGAGCGTCGAGGCGGCCAGGTCGGCCGGGTCGTCGGTCGGGATGGCGACGCCGGGTCGTCGGTCGAGTGTTCCGCGTTCGACGGCTGTCTCGAGGACGTGTTCGGTCTCGCCGGCACCGGGTTCGACGCCCGCTGCGACCGTCCCCGCGAGCGCGAGGACGCGATCGGGTTCGACCTCGAGGTCGCGGGCGAGGTCGACCGCGGCGAGGGTCGCCGGGCGTTCATCGTCGTCGAGTCGCCGGACGTCGGCGTCGACGGGGCCGATCGCGAGGACGACGGTCGCCCCGTCACGGTCGTCGACGTCACCCGCTCTGGCCGTGCGCTCGCCGACCGTCCGGTCGACGGTTACCTGGAACGGCGTCCCGAGAGCCGAGAGCCCCCGGGCGAGTACGCCGGCGGCGGCGATCGCGTCGCCGTCGCCTCGAGTGACGATCCGGACGAAGCCGGCGCTCTCTACGTCGTCCGTGAGCGACGCGTCGGGACGACCCATGGTGGACATTACTTACTCTTCGAGGAGCGCTTTCGCGGTGTCGTAGGAGTACGTGAAGTCGGGTTCGAGTTCGTCCCCGCGGTAGTACTCGACGAGACGGCGCACCTTCGACTCGGTGTTCTGGAGTGCGCGTTTGTTCTGGTGGTCCTGTTGGTTCTCCTGGACGTGCTCGCGCAGGCGCACGGCACGTTCCATGAGGTTGCGAAGGTCCTCGGGGAGGTCGGCTTTCGCATCGTGTTCTTCTAGGATCTCGGTGACCTTCTTTCCGGTCGCCAGTTTGACGTCCGGGACGGGCGTGCCGGTGACGCCTTCGTCACGCAGTTTGATCCCGATCTGGCTGGGATCGTAGCCCTGTTCGGCCAGTTCGACGACCCGTTTCTCTACGTCTTCTGGGTCGACGTCGCTCCACTCCGGTGGTTCGTCTGCCGTGGGCTTGTCCGAACCGGACGTTCCACGGCGTCGGGTGTGCATTCGTGCCATTGTTCGAGGATAGGAACCGCACTGACCGCGTCGCGTAAATCCGGCTCTCGCCGGGTGCACTTCCGCAATCCCAAGCCGTCCGAGCGGACAGCGATGTCGGATTTGCGGCCGTGCGCTTCCCACCTGTGGTATCGTGAGCACCGACTAAAGGGTTGCGTACCTGTCCGGCGACCACGGACCGCTCCCTCAAGGACGATCGAACGCGGTGGGACGTGCCGGCTCTGTCCCCACCGTCCTCGCCCCCCGGTCGTCGTGAGGCGTCCGTCGACGGACGACCTGTTCTTGTAGGTGAAGGTGAACCCGGGAAACCCGAGCGTGTCGCCGTGGTGGCCGGAAATCCGAGCGGTGACACCACCGAAGACCGTCACGAACCGACGAACGGAAACGACACCGATCCGTTGCCCGACGGGGCGAAAGGACCGCGTTCCGCCCGCGAGGGGACCGACGAAACCGGGCGCTGTCGACGCGACGACCGTTCGAACCCGTCTACTGTGGGAAACGGCGACCTGCCCGGGACAAACGGGCACGAAACAATACGCGGGGACGTGCTTGCCTGACCCGAGACCCCGTGACACCCCCCGACCGGTCCCAAGACACGTCACCGGCGGTTCCCGGCCGAACACACTCCCCGGCGGTCGTTCGCCTCGAGGACGTCGCCCACGAGTACGCCACGGGCGATCGCGGCCAGTCCGTGATCGCCCTCCGGGGCGTCTCACTCAGCGCCAGGGAAGGGGAGATCGTCGGCCTCGAGGGACCGAGTGGGAGCGGGAAGTCGACGATCCTCCACGCGATCACCGGCCTGCTCGTCCCGACGGACGGGAACGTGACACTCCGGGGAACCGAACTCACCGCGGCGACAGAACGGGAGCGAACGCGGCTTCGCCGTCGTCACGTCGGGATCGTCTTCCAGCGGTTTCACCTCCTCCCGTCGCTTTCCGCACGCGCGAACGTCGCCTTACCTCTCGTCCAGGCCGGTCTCGGGAAGTCACGACGACGCGAGCGATCCGTACGGCTACTCGAGGCGGTCGGGCTCGGCGACCGGATCACCCACCTCCCCGGGGAACTCAGCGGCGGCGAACGACAGCGGGTCGCCATCGCCCGGGCGCTCGCGACCGACCCTGACGTCCTCGTCGCCGACGAACCGACCGGCGAACTCGACACCGCGACCGGGCGGACGGTGCTGGAACTCCTGACCGACGTCGGCCGTGATCGGGCGGTGGTCGTCGCCTCCCACGACGACGCGACGCTATCGGTCGCCGACCGCGTCATCTCGCTGCGTGACGGCCGGGTGATCGAGGGTGGATGACGACCTCGAGGGGAGCCGGCGAGCTCGCTGGTCCGGCCTCGTCGGCCTCACCACCGTTCGGCTGTGGAAACGGGCCACACAGGGCGGATCACGGCGGGTCCTGACGACCATCGGCGCCGTCGCCGTGACGATCGCGCTCTTGCTCGTCGTCACCGGCGTCGCCGTGGGGCTCGCCGACGGCGGCCTCACGAGCGAGAACGACGCCGACGTCGCCGTCATGGCGGACTCGACGACCACCCTGTCGACGATCGACGGCGTCGAGGGACCACGACTCGGAGCCACGACCGAACGGACGGAGACGCTTCACACCGAGGACGGCGTCGACCACGCCTCGCCGGTCCTCCTCGAGACCGCCCGTCTGGAGGCCGGGAACGGCGAGGAGCGGACCGTCCTGCTCGTCGGCGTCGACCCCGACGAGGAGTCCCGAACCGTCGCCGGCCTGCCGACGGACGGCCTCACGAACGAGGGCGACGCCGTCCTCTCCCGGACGGTCGCCGACGACCTCGAGGCCTCGGACGGGGACGGCCTCACCGTCTCGAGCGTCCGGACCGATTACCTGACCGATGACCCGTCGCTGTCGGTGACGGCCGTCGAGGACACCGAGACGGCGGCCACAGGCGGGGATCCGGTCGTCCTCGTTCACCTCGAGGAGCTTCGAACGATCGCCGACAGCGAGAACAGGGACCTCGCGAACCACGTCCTCGTCTGGGGCGACCCCGCGGCCGAAGACGCCGCCGCGGAGACGTACCCGAACGCGACCGTCGAGACGACCGCCGGCGCCGACCCGACCTCGCTTTTCGGTGACGGGCTCGCGCTCGCGACGAGCCTGCTCGCGCTCGTGATCGGCGTTGTCATCTCGGCGTCGTTCGTCGCGACGACGATGGGGATGACCGTCGACGAGGATCGGGAGACACTCGCCGTCCTCACCGCAGTCGGCTTCCCTGCGCGGAGCCGGCTCGCGATGGTCACCCTCTCGACGACCCTGACGACGCTCGCCGGCGCACTCGTCGGGCTCGTGCTCGGGGCTTTCGCCGTCGTCGCCGTCAACGGCCTCGCGGCCGTAACGACCACCCCGGGTGCCGTCGCGGTCCTCCACCCGCTCTTCGTCCCGTACGCCGTCGCCGTCTCCCTTCTCGCCGGCCTCGTCGCCGCCCCCTACCCGCTCGCGATCGCCACGCGAACGACCGTCCTCGAGGAGATCGGCAGATGAGAGGGGTCCCGACCCGGACCCGCGCCGTCGTCGGCCTCGGTCTGACACAGCTGCGACGCTCGCCGGCCAGGACCGCCCTCACAGTCCTCGCGGTCACACTGGCGGTGCTCGCGGTCACCCTCCTCGTCGGCCTCGGAATCGGCGTCGTCGCACACGCCGAGGACGGACTCGACAACGCCGACCGGGATATCTGGATCTCAGGCGACCCCGTCGACTCACCCGCCGGCGCGGACAACCCCGTCGCCGGCGCACACGAGGTCACCAGGGAGGTAACCGATCACGAGAACGTGAACTCCGCCGCGCCGATGGTCCTCCAGGAAACCTACGTCGGCACCGACCCCGACGACCTCGAGTCACGCCCCGCGATCGGCGTTCACAGCACCCACGACGGCTCCGAGTTCGAGGCTGGCGGCGGCTTCACGACGGACCACAGCGGCGTCGATCCGTCCTCGAGTAGCCCACAGATCGGCGAGATCGTCGTCGACACCGAACTGGCCGACAGTCAGGACCTCGAGGTCGGCGACACGGTCTACGTCGGGACGAGCCGACAGTCGGCTGCGGACGCCCCGGTTACCGTCGTCGGGGTCTCCGATCACCACTCACAGTACCTGGGCACGTCCGCGGTGACCGTCCCCCTGCTCGACTTGCAGATCGTCGCCGGCACGGCGGGAACCGACCGAGCGACGTTCGTCATGGCCGACGTCGACGAGGCCGAAAACCTCGAGACGGTCCGGGACGACCTCGCCGCCGACTACCCCGAATACGACGTCCACACGAGCCAGGAGAAACCCGAAGCCGTCATCCGCGACCGCCCGGTTGTCCTCGCGAGTGGCCTCACATTCGCCGGGCTCGCCGTCGTCGCCGGCGTCGTCCTCACGGTCAACCTCTTTGCGCTCGTCGTCTCCCAGCAACGTAAAGAGCTCGCCGCACTCCGGGCGATCGGCCTCTCCCGGCCGATCCTCGCCGGCATCGTCGGCACACAGGGGATCGCCATCGGCCTGGCCGGCGGCCTCGTCGGCCTCGCGGCCACACCCGCCCTCGTCGCCGGCCTCAACCACCTCGCCGCTTCGGTCGTCGGTGTGGAGGGACTCGTCCGGACGCCACCAGTGGTCTACGCGATCGGCGGGACGATCGCACTCGGCGTGGCCGCCGTCGTCGCCATCGTCACCGGATGGCGTGCCGGCCGCTACGCCCGGATCGACCACCTCGAGGAGTGACACTCGAGTGGGTCACGTCACCGACACCCGACCTCCCGGGTGAATCGAGGGGTTTATACTCGAGTGTCCGAAACTGACGGATGCGAAGGCGGGCTCGTAGATCAGTGGTAGATCACTCCCTTGGCATGGGAGAGGCCCCGGGTTCAAATCCCGGCGAGTCCACT
>LFCJ01003395.1_pt1 | contig 11672 bp, 9 predicted proteins | sample 643141 | NCBI WGS metagenome assembly LFCJ01 (sample SAMN03766243, study PRJNA286221) | soda lake metagenome | biome: soda lake; feature: Kulunda steppe; material: water; isolation source: sample B1-Br-g2 brine of Lake Bitter-1 | place: Russia: Kulunda steppe | collected 2010-07 | reverse complement strand
CCGGTATGTTGGAACTGTCTCGATCTACTCCGCGGTAGCAACCAAGATTGACTGTCTAATCATACAGAAAGTGACTGTTTCGTGGCGTTCAGACAGCATGCTCTCAACTCGTTTGGGAAGTAACGATACTATGTGTAGAGGGATATCTCGTTTATCTAACTTTGATACATCTTTACTGACTGTCGAAGCACGTGTCCCAGTCTTTTTAGAGACTCGATCTACTACCTCGTTCACTGACTCAAATTGCATACTTGATTCGGGAATGGACTGATCAGAACTATCATTCGGAGAATCCTTGTTTTCAGATAGAAGGTATGACTCGATGTCGCCGTATTCCTCAGTAATAGCCTTATGCCCCTGTTTGTTCAGCTTAATAGTATTGAAGGGTCGATTGCTGCTATGGCCAGCGTAATCATGAAGTCTTTTGCTGTCAATCGTGACAGGAAACGGAGATTGTAAATAAACACAATACTGCCAGCGGTCAAGCGGAGCGGTATTTTTCATCTCCTTCGAAAATTTGTCTTCGAGAGCCTGTATCAACTCTCGGTTTTGCTCTATTCCAAGGACTCTGGCTGCATATCGGTATCTTTCATCACCGAGATAAAATAGTAGAAAATCACCAGTATCCATTCGTCTATGTCTTTCTCCTTTTTGTTGAGGTAACCCCCATAGATGAAGGGGTTCGTCGTGGTTTTCATTAATATAATTCTGATGTGTTCTCTCCTCAATTCCATTCAGCACAACCCGTTCAAAATGTTGGTGAAGTTGTGGGTTGTCACATGGAACTAAATAGAGACTGGATCCATCCATTGTCATTTCAAACAAATCAGCACTGTTTCAAATAGCTAATGGCATTTCACACTATAATACTGCCGCATCGGACGAGAATACAACCCACTCTGTGGGGTCCTTAGCTTCCTATTGATTGTTTATCGCCATCGACTTTCGATCGAGGTCCGATAGCGGAGACCCAGTACCGAGGTGTTGAACTGCTGGATCGTCATCGGCTCGATCTCGCCCCTCGCAGCGTCCATGTTCTCTCGAGACTCGATGAGGTGTGTAAGTGCCGCATCGATAACATCCGAGTTCGGTGGTTCGTCGTACTGACCGTCGGCGACAATCTCTTTCGCTTCGTCGAGGAGTCGCTGTCGTTCATCGTTCAACCGGATCGTCGTTCGTTTTGTCGAACCCATATAAATCGATGTATGCACCGGGGGTCCTAGAGTGTTTCTCTGGAGTCACTGAATGGGTCTGGTTTAAATAGGATCTGAGTCGGTATGACGAATCCCTGTTCGGTCGTCGCCGATTGGCAGAAATATATGCACGTCACCGGGCTCAAGCGAGCCGGATCGTGCATACATTACGGCAGGTGAATACATCTACGCCAAACCCCTGGGAGCGAATTCCAAGACCCGATTCAAGCGGCTATCAGAGTAGGTTACAAGTTGTGCTTCTATCTGTGTTCATTCCGGCAATAGTGGCATTCATCTTCAATAACAATGTTTGAATTTCGTCGCATAATTCGATCACTCTCATGAGCGATTTTGATGGGATGACGGTGAGTGACAACAAAATTATGTACGGCGTGACATTCAGGGTTTGTATGATAGGTTTGGGCACCCTTTGAGTACGCGTAATACACTAACTCATCAATACTTTCGATCTCCGGTTCTGAATTCACGATATCGCGGGCAATGGCCGTCAACTCTGTCGGATCCGTGATTGATAGGTCGTCAAGATTAACGCTTCCTACGTCAGCTTCAACTGCGATCGGCTCGTCGAAAGTATCTTCAGCGGCCTCGTTATCAATATCTGCCTCACTGTTACCACCCGAACCTGTGATCGTAATAGAATCCGCTATGTCGTCAGCGAGACGGCCCACAACAGCCTCTGTATCCACCTGACGGGCCTGGATTTCAATCTCCGCCTCATAGAGATGTCGTTCTGCTTCACGGAGATGTTGGGCTGTCGGCTCATGGTTGTTGACCGAAGGTAAGTTGCTAACCGCACGAAGTGTCGTAATTACTTTCTGAAGTTCTAGCTCGCCGTAGGTCAACTCCGTCAGCATCTGATCGGGTATGCCGTCGGCACTTGAATCAAGGTTGAAGTCTTGGTTATAGTTTGTATCGTCGGTTTCCTCGCCACCGTCTGCTCGAAAGCTATTGTTATTCGCTGTCATGGCCCCTCCATGAGATTTGACCACAAGAGACCTGATAGGACTTTGCGTCTGTATACAAATCAAGTGAATATACCAATACGATACCAGTAGCAATACTTGAAGAAAGATCCATTAGCTTATGAGTATGGTATTCAACAGCATGGATGGTAGGATATACTTCGCTCTGGAAGAACAATCCTATATTGAGGGGAAGATGACGGGGGTATTGGAATATCGACAAAGTGGATAGACTAAGTAAAGGTTATAACATTACGGTTGAGTGATGTGAACATCTGATGACTCGGAAACGTATAGGTCAGAATACGGGGAACTCTGGCCGAATAAACCTATCAGGCCGTCAGTTAGACAAATTCGACGCCGATATCGGAAATCCGATCAAAGTCGACATTGCCGAGTCCAAGGGCATTGCCCATGCGATGGTCGATAATAGCAACTATGGGGAATTCGTGATCGTATCAAAACCTGAATCCACGGGAGGGACCGATGAGTAGTACCGAGTATACAGCACTATTCGACGCCTGTACGCCTCGAGAGGACGTTCTCGAGGGGACACTTCAAGAAGACCAGTTCGCTGCGAGTCTCGCAACCGTCGCGCATTCGCCGGAGGATGCGCCGCCGGTCTACAAGGATCCAGCTCTGTTCTTCGAGATGACGTATCCCACGGATGGACTGCGTACCTTGCTCAGTAATCTCACCGGACGATTTCTCGCAGGTGGTGGGTACGATGGACGATACAATAGCAGTATTCTCTGCCTCGATACTCGATTCGGCGGTGGGAAAACGCACGACTTGATCGCGTCATATCATCTCGCGACGGATCCAACATCTATCGGTGACCTCAATCGACACGTTCTGGATGACGATGCTGATCTCGTAGACGCCTATCAGGACGCCGTCGATGAAGGACTGCACGTCGATTCCGCTGTCTTCGTCGGAGGCCACGTCGACGCTCGAAACGCAAGGAGCGATCGATCAGATCCGGATGCTCCGAATACGCGAACGATGTGGGGTGAAATCGCGTATCAGCTGTACGGCCTCGAGGGATACGAACACCTCAAAGAGTACGACCAGGAGCAGCAAGCACCCGGCGGAAACACCCTCAAAGATCTCTTCGACTACGGCGACGGGCCAGCGCTCATCCTAATCGACGAGATCGCCGCGTATCTCGAGGCCGCGTCGGGAGTCGAGGTCGGTGACGCGACCCTCGCGAGTCAAACGCTCAGCTTCATCCTCTCGCTGCTCGAGACCGCGTCCGAGGTCGACGACGTTACGGTCGTGTACAGTATCGCCGATACGGCCTTCGAGGAGGAAGCAGAAGAGGTCCGGTCCCTCATCGACGAACTCAATCAGATCGGGCGACGCCAGCACAAGACGATCACGCCGACCGACGAGAGCGAGGTCGGGCAGGTTCTTCAGCACCGCCTCTTCGAGGACATCGACGACGAAGCGGCGGAGTCGATCGCCCAGAACTATTTCCAGTTCTATACGGAGAGCGACCGGCAGTTCCCGCAGAAAGCGACCGAAGCGAGCTACGTCGATCGCCTCGTCAGAGAGTATCCGTTCCATCCGACGGTTCTGGATACTCTGACCGAGAAGATCGACACGATCCCCCGGTTCCAACGGACCCGCGGTGCGCTAAAGCTACTGGCGCGAGCCGTCTACTATCTTTGGAACCACCGACCGGACCACTACGATCGGCACTTCGTCCGGCTCTACGATCTCACGCCGTCGGACGACGATCCAGGTGGGAGCATCGAGTCGACCCTTCACGAGACGCTCTTCGAGTTCGTCGATCTGAGCGCGGCCGTGTCGGCGGACATCTACACCGATGACGGCACCGCGCACGCACAACTCGAGGACCGGAAGTGGACAGAGAAGGGCATTCCTCCACTCGGGAGCCACCTGACGACATCGGTACTCTGGCATAGTCTCGCGTACGGTGAGCAGGCGACCGGGTTGACACGGGCGGAGCTCAACGCGACGCTAGGGCATCTGGATATTCGATTCGACAACTACGACTCCGCACTCGAGGCACTGGCCGGCGGCGACATGACCGTCGCATGCTACTACCTCTACGACGAGGAGCGCGTTCGATTCAAGTCCGATCCGAACCTCATCCGGATCATCGACCAGCGCGTGGACAACACGCCGGACCCGCAGGCTCGATCGCGGTTCGAATCCCGGCTCGAGTCCGAAGTCGGAACCGGTGGGTTCGAGACGAAGGTCTTCCCGGAGTCACCGGCGGATCTTCCGGACAAGGTATCGAAGCCACAGCTTGCTGTTATGCACATCGACACCGCGCCGGTGTCCGACGGCGGCGAGAACACGCCGGAGAAGATCCAGACGCTGTACGAGAAGTCCGCATCCAAACATGGTGGACAGGTCCAGAGCCGCGTCTACAAGAACTACGTCCTCTTCCTCGCACCTGACGAGGAGCGGATCAAGAGCGGAGTCCAGGAGGCGCGACAGCTCGAGGCAATCGAGGCCTTGCTCGACGACTCCCAGCAAACCGCGGACCTCTCGAACGAGCAGATCGAGGAGCTCCGGGAGCGTCGCGATCAGGCCCATGGACTGCTCGGCGAACTCGTTCGCGGCGTCTATCGACACCTCTACTACGTCGATCGAGATGGACTAACCCACATCACGATCAACGCGACCGAAGCCAACGGCGGGACGACGCTCGTCAACGCAGTCGAGGAGACACTCGACGATCGCCTGATCCGAGCGGACGCGAGTGCGAAGGGGACGGCCTTCTTCAAACAGAAGCTCTGGCAGAGGACTCAGGATAGTATGACGACCCAGCAGTTGGTCACCCAATTCGCGAAGAAACCCGGTCTCCCCTACCTCTTAAATACGAAGCCGCTGCGAAAGACGATCGAACGAATGGTCGACGACGCTGGATACGTCTACTGGGACGGCGAAAATGAGATCGTGTACTGGGACGGTGACGAGGACGAACAGCCGGACAATTGGGAGGAAGACGCACCGTTGGTTGACTCTCCCAATGTACAGACCTCGATTCAGGACTCGGACGTGACGATTGATGACGAGTCGGTTGTCTACACGAATATCGAGACCTTCCTTGAGGTACACAGCGATTCGATCGAAGTACCCGAACTGGCGGAAGAGGACGATGACGAAGCGGGAACCGGGTCGGAAGCCAGCGACGATGGCAATTCGACGGGAACGGAGTCGACCCAGATCGAGATCGGAACCGACGACGAACACGCTCAGCCGTCCGAGTGGGACCACGCAACGAGCCTGATGGCAGCCTCTCGAGCGTTCAAGGAGGTCCGAGGCGAAGCGATTTCAGCAGCCGGTTCAGATAACGATCCCGGCCTCTCGCAGGTAACGCTCGAGGTTGGTGGCGAAGATCAGCTTTCGAAGGGTTCGTTCATCGCCCAGCAGGGTGCATTCAAGGACCGGGCCGATCACGTCTCGGTTCGGATGCGCTACGAAACGGCGTCGGACTCGAACGCGACGTACGAGGCGACGTTCCAGGGCGGCCTCGATGAATTCTCTCGCGTGACGAACCAGCCGGATCCGTTCGGGGACACGGTCCGGATCGAACTGAAGTTCCGGGTGGACCTATCGGGGCCAGAACCGATCACGGACGCCGAGGACGATCTGCTGGCCGAACTCGAGGACGCCCTCGGACAGACCAACATCGACGTGAAGGTAGAGGCTCGAGGGCCGACCGAGATCGCGCCAGAGGCTGAACAATGACGTCGCAGTCGCGGCCGGAATCCTCGTTGTCGGTTCGGGAGCAGCCCGGCGTCGGTGACCTCGGTAGTAGCGTCTACGGCGGGCGGCCGAACTTCGCGCTCGTTCGCCGTGACGGCTCCGACGGGGGAATGCTAACGCTGTACGAGTTGTTGCCCGCAGAGCAGGCGACGGCTCGGCGAGAGCGACTCGAGCGCTCGAATCCGAATCGGCAACTCGTGGCCGATACGTTTGAGGACGTATTTGGTGAGTCGGATTGCCTCGAGGTCGACCACTGGGACTGGGATGAGTGGACGGCAGTGAAGATCAGACAGCTGTCCGGGAGCAGGCTGCGGTCGATTCTGCCGCTAATTCGTGAAACGCTCGACGGTGCCGAGATCGATGACTCGAGCGTGACGGGGTCGGGGCAGGGTGAGGTCTTCCTCCCCGAGACAGCCGGGGTTCGGCTCGCGTTGGGCTTTGTCGGCATCAAGCCGATCCAGCGCGTCGACCGGATGCGAGCGTTCTGTCGGGGTATCGCGCAGATGAGTAACGAGGAGTGCTACTATTGGCACGCGAAGTGTCGATCGCCGTCGAGTCCGAATGGAGAGAAAGCACTACGGACGCTACTGACAGATCACATCTAATTATGAGTGAAAAACCAATTAAAAGTGAAGGGAAAACACTGAAAACGCTCGCTGTCGAGGGGAAATTGCCACTAAAACCAGTAGGAATAGAAAACCTGAAAGAAGCAAATCCAAAACATTTGCCACCCCATCGTTATTTGCACCCGTGGTTTGCCCGTCGCCCAACACCAGCTTCAAGATTGGCGATTCTTGCGTCAGTACTTCCCAAGGAAACAGATCCAGACGATTTGTTACGCTGGATGCAAATTGGGCCTCAGCGCGATCTGGATGTGAGTAGAAGTGAATATGTGGAACAAAAGAAGGCCACAGAAAATGATCGATCTGGAAACCTAGAAGAACACTATGGTTACCCTCGGCCATTCACATCTTCCCCGAGCAAGCCAGAACTCGATAGACTTCACAAAATACTTGAAAATCAGTGGAACGGTGAACTCCCAACAGTTCTTGATCCGACTGCTGGTGGCGGTGTGATTCCTTTTGAATCCCTTAGATACGGCTTTCCTACGAAGGCAAACGAATTGAATCAGGTACCTTCTATAATTTTGAAGGTCATGTTAGAATATGCTCCGAAAGTTGGGTCGATTGAATCCGATATTAAAAAGTGGGGTGACACAATCAATGAAAAAGCAAAAGAGAACCTTGAGCCGTACTTTCCAAGTGTAGGATCAAACTGCACTCCTGACAATTATATTACATCGTATTCAATAAAGTGCTCATCTTGTGGAGTGAACGTTCCGTTAGTTAACAAATGGTGGATTCGGACTCGAAGAAGTGCTGATAAAGTCACAGTGAAGCCCGAGTTAGAGGATAGTGGTTCAATAAATTATAATGTTCTAATTGATCCAAAGCCAGATGAGTTAGATGATTTTGATCCCGGAGAGGGGCCTGTTTCACGAGGGGGAAATGTGGAGTGTTTGAATTGTGGCGTCGTTACTGAAAATGACACTGTCAAGGAGAAATTTAAAAAGGAAGAATTTGAATACGAAATCCTTTGTGTGAGAACTATCGATAGAAATGATAATTATTCCTTCCGAAGCCCAGTTCAGGAGGACCAGGATGCATTTATAAAAGCCAAAGAAAAGATTGAATCGGATTATGAGTTATCAACGTTCCTGAACGGAGAGATTCCACCTGGGTTCAATACAGATCAACCTCAGAGACATGGAATTACCCACTGGAGGGATTTGTTCTGTCCGCGCCAACTCATTTCCCATTATGAATTCTTAGAGTCTGTAAACAAAACAAAGCCAGAAATTTATGCAGCGCATGATGAAGATACTGCAAATGCAATTCTTTCAGTAATTACGCTAGCATGCGGAAAACTAGTTGACAGGAATTCTCGTCTTGCTGATTGGGATACGAACAAGGGATATCCAAACCCAATGTTCAAAAGCAACAATTTAAGTTTCAAGGGAATATTTACTGATAATAACATATCAGTAGGTGGGATGGATTTCCTTTCACAATTGGAAAAGGTGACTAATTCATATGAAAATATAGTCTCATATATTCCAAAAGATGCTGAGCCTGCAGATGTAACTACTGCAGATGCTGCGTCTCTACCATATGAGGATGAAGAAATCCAAGCAGTAGTCAATGACCCACCCTACTATAGCAGTATCATGTATTCCGAACTTGCCGACGTTTTTTATGTATGGATGAGAGAATATCTCGGAGATATTTTTCCAGATTTATTCAATCCAGAATTGACTAGTAAAGAGGAGGAAGCAGTTGCTAATCCAAGTCGTTTTAGAGATATTGCTGGCGATTCAGCTTCTAAGGAAGAGTTAGCAAATGACTTTTATGAGCAGAATATGAGTGATATCTTCTCTGAAATTTATCGAGTTCTTGAACCTGGTGGCGTAATGACGATTATGTTCACTCATAAGGAAACTGCTGCATGGGATACACTTACTATGTCACTCATAAATTCCGGTTTTATCATTACATCGACTCATCCAATCACTAGTGAAATGCCGCAACGGGCGGGTGTACGAAAGAAAGCTTCTGCTGACAGTACGCTTCTTCTCACGGGCCGAAAGCCGCACGAAGACCGAGACCCTGAAAACGCCGTCCCTTCCCTTTGGAGCGACGTCAAATCTGACACTCGAACAGCCGCAAAAGAGGCTGCACGAGACTTGATCGACTCCGGATTAAGCCTCACCAAGACCGACGTCATTATCAGCGCGTTCGGTCCTACGCTACGCGTCTTCGCCGATGCATATCCCGTCGTCGACGACGAAGACAATGAGGTCCCGCCGCGACGCGCCCTTGAGGAAGCCCGCGAGGCCGTCACACAGGTCCTCGTCGATGAATATCTCGAGGCCGAAGGGATTGACGAACTCGACGACGTCACCGAGTGGTACATCCTCTGCTGGCTTGTCCACGAATCCGAGACGTTCTCCTACGACGAGGGCCACCAGCTCGGGCTCGGTATCGGTGTCGACATCGACGAGATCAAGCGCAGTACTAAGACCTGGCGCAAGAGCCGCGGGGACATCTCCCTTCGGGGGCACGACGGTCGTGTCCAGAACATCAACGAGAAGCCCGAGGATCGCTCGAGTCGCATCCCCGTGAACCCGGACGATCTCTCCTTCAGCCTCGCGCTGGACAAGGTCCACGCGGCGATGCACGTCTACGACGTCCAGGGCGAGAGTGCCTGCTGTGACTGGCTCCGAGAACGGAACTTCGACACCGACTCGACGTTCAAGTCGACGCTTAAGGCGCTGCTCCAGGTCCTGCCCCACGACCACGAGGACTGGGAACTCGCACGCGATCTCGCTGCCGGCCGGACTCGAGACGTACTCGATCTGGACTTCAGTCCAAACGTATTCGCAGATGACGGCGACGAGACGCAGCAATCTGAACTCGACGGCTTCTAAAACGTCAGTCCGATTTCCGTTCGCCCGTACTAATTTTGAGCGAGATTTCCTCTTCCGGTTCCAGTGCCGAAAGCGTGCTACCGCTGATTTGTGTGCCTGTTTCGTCGAGGAACTGGACTTCCAGTTCGCCGTCCGAAGAGGCCTGAAGCGTAATATCTACGTCTGGCTTGTCGTCGAAGTCTTGGAGCGTTGCCCGATCGAGGTGCATCTGCCCCTGTTCAACGGAGTTGAGAAGTCGGCTCAAGAATTCGTCCCAGGTATCGGTTGATCCTTTCGCGTCTGCCAGTCGATTGTACACGTTCGAATCGATTTTGAGGTTCTTTCGATCGGTCATACTCTCATACATATTCTATTGCCGACTTATATTCGATCATTCCAATCAACGGTACTCAAACCGGATCCTCGTCTGACTTACCTCCGGTTCACAGAATAGTGAAGTGAGGTAACTGAGCGAGTACTGTCGTTGGTCTAAATACTTGTCAAGTTATAAATAGCGCTGATTCGAGAAGTTTGGTATGGCCGACTCCGGAACCAAGAACTTTGGTTCGATCCTTTCAGACGGACTCTATCGTATCCCTAATTATCAACGTGGGTATGCATGGACAAGTGAAGAGGTTCACGCGTTGCTTGATGACCTCGAGTACGTCACAAATAACGACTCTGTCAGTGATCACTACCTGAATTCGATAATTGTGACTGAGGCAGAAAATAGACCAGTTGCCGACGTGTCTTACGTTATCGACGGCCAGCAGCGGCTGCTTACGTCGAATCTTCTCGCAAACGAAATCCTTCGAAAAGCCTACCAATTGAGGGACAAGGGAGGTCCAGATGCTGAATATCTCAGTTCCCAAGTCGAAGACAAGTTATATACAGACATCTTCAAAAGCAGCCCGAGTAAAATAGAATTCCGCGCTCTTCCAGCCGACCAACATCAAACCGTCTTCGAAGAACTTGTTCCAGAAGATCTGGAAACGAAACGGGATCTTGAGGCAATTGCACAGGGGGCGAGTTCGCCGTCCGAACAGAAACTCGCTGAAGCAGTACTAACGATTTCGGAACGGCTCGACGAACTCATTGAACCAAAAGACTCCCCGAAAGACAAGCTCATCTATTTAAATCGACTCGCGTCAACGCTCCACAACGATTTTACTGCGACGCTTCATGAGGTTGAGAGTCCCTCCGAAGCAGGACGGATTTTCGAAGCGATCAACGACCGTGGTAGAGCATTGAACAGAGCCGATAAGATCAAGAGCTATCTCGTATACCGGGCGACGCTCGGTGACGTCGCCGTCAACGTCGAAGACATCCACGAGACGTTCACTCAAATTTACGAAACCCTGAACGACTATGCGTCCGATCCAGCCAAGGTCGACGGATTGGTTGACAGGGTGGTTGCACAGCACTGGAACATGTTCGCCGGTGAGGACACGATCTCTAAATCGGAGGATCTCGCCGGTCGTCACGAAAAGGCAACTGTCGACATCGAGCAAATAAAACATGGAAAGTATCACGCATCAAAACAGGCCGACGACCCGAGAGTCGAGACATGGATTGATGTTTATTTGACCTCGTTGCGCAAAGCAGCGGATGCGTACGTACACATCAGGGGTGCTGATCAAGAACACTTGTTCAAAGAAGTGGAAGCAAGGCTCGTTGATGATGTCGACGACAGTGCTGTCCGCCACTATCTTCACGCCATCGAAAAGTTCGGCCCGTCCACATTTGACTCGCTCTCGATAGCAATGTATATCCGGTTTGTCGAAACCCAAGAATATGAGTCGATAACCGAAGCACTCGAGAAACTTGTTATGCGGATGTTCGGCGTCGGTGGTGCTCGACGGGATACGAAACGACGACACTTCGAGGCGTTGTCACGGGTCCTTTTTTGGTCGGATCGAGATGATCTCACGGATGTCTTCCCTAAGGAATCGTCGATACCTTCTAGCGTTAACGACGACAAGAACAAGTACGATATCGACGGCACAATCGATGACTCCGAGCAGGTAATCGATCACCTCGAGCGGTGGGCGCACAACTACTCACACGAAACTGAAGACGGTGAAACGATTGACGTATTCGAAAGACGGCTCGCGAACGACAACCTCGACGGTCTAGGTGTCGCTGGATGGGGTGGGCTAAGTGCGGCTTCAACAGTGAACGTCTAACGTATCTTCTCTGAGCGCGTCTCTTACCGAATGGGAGCGAAGAAGTACATTGTTGAGCTCAGCGACGAAGACCGCAAGACGCTCGAATGGTTCATCT
>LFCJ01003394.1_pt1 | contig 11674 bp, 15 predicted proteins | sample 643141 | NCBI WGS metagenome assembly LFCJ01 (sample SAMN03766243, study PRJNA286221) | soda lake metagenome | biome: soda lake; feature: Kulunda steppe; material: water; isolation source: sample B1-Br-g2 brine of Lake Bitter-1 | place: Russia: Kulunda steppe | collected 2010-07 | reverse complement strand
GGGGGGGGGGGGGGGATTTGCTGGCGTCAGTCAGTGCCTCCCCCTCCTCCCCCTCTTTTTGAAGCTCACAGGCGAACTAATTGTACGCTCGAATCAATCGACGTAATTCAAATTTTACCAAATCGCCTGATGCAGGGATAATAAACAGCATATTCATCACACGCTGCTGCGGACGAAATGGGCGAAATTCGCACTGTGGACCTCACACGCTGGCGCTTCTTCAGTGCCAGGAGTATAAACAGCGTATCGTATCACATTTTTTGCTGTGAACAAAACGCGCTGTAAACCTCCCAAACCGGCGCTTTTACATCCCTGATTCATTGTTATTCAAATTTCACCAGATTATTCGCTCACTGTAATCTCAAAACAGGCGAATCCTCCATCCCTGGGGCCAACAAAGTTACTGGCGCTGGCACGATCTGCAATTGTCTTTCTGGTCCACACAGTGTGCGCACACAAAGATGTGATGTGCGAACTGGGCAACCGTTCGCACCTCCTCCAGCCTCTCCCTTGTCCAACCACTTCCCTTGCCCACATCCACCTGTGCCTGGCTCCTAGGCGGCCTATGCACCCCTGAAAGAGTCCAGTGACCCTGGCAGCGCTGCGCAGCAGCCCGCTGGCTTCGGTGCATACGCAACACGTGCATGTGCGCATGTGTGAGTACGCAGTGTGCGCCAGCATGCATCGACTTATGCATGCATTGTGAGACACTGCGGAGGCCTCTGTTCAGTAAGTGGTGGTAGTTGTAGTTGGTGCCCAACCCTTAAGCATGACAACGCCAGCAGGGAGAGAATGAACCACCAAGCAATGCGCCGCATAAAATCCCATAAACAGCAAAAAACAGCACGATTTATTTATATGGCACAACTTGCGGCGTCCGTATGAGCTGCGGTTGGGCCAGGTCGGTAACGCAGCGGCTTGCAGATGCAATCGCAGACATGTGAAGGGCGCAGGCCCATGCGCGCATCCAAGCTAGTGTATATAAATGTAACCAGTGCAGACGCGCCATCGCAGCAAATGCGCGTGGGAATGGGAGGGTACTGCATCAAGGTCAAGGCTCGCGCAGGTTGGGCTGGCACAAAACCATGATGCGCGCACAATGAACCAAGTTTGTTCACACGCAGCTGAGAGAAATGCACGTTATATGAACTAATAGTTTGACCAGTTCTGTGTCTTTAGTGAGGAATCCCCACAAAAAGACCCCCCAGTAGAGTCCCACAAGCCATCGAGTCGATGCACGCCAGCAGGAGTAAGCCCAACACCCACGCCCACACCCACACACGCCTGTGCGGCTCACCTCGGGCTTGGCTGGCCTTCAGCGGGCCCTCAGGGGTGCAGCTCCAGGTTGCCGTAGGAAGGCTGGCTAGCGCGGCAGGGCTGCGGAGACTGGCGGAGGGCCGCAGCGCGCTTCTGCCACTGGAGCGCAAGTAGGGTGGGGCCAAGGGTGGGGCCAGGGGGGAAGCGCCTTGCCCACCCGGGGTCAGCCGCCCCTCCTCCTCAGAGTTAGGGCTGTGGGGCTCCACCTCAGGCAGCATGGCCCGGCGCTCAGGCAGCTCATCAGTGAAGCACACGCTCTTCCTCCTTCCCAGGAGGCTGTCACCCAGCACGCTGCCTGCGCAGCCACGCAGCCACCGTGAGGTACAGGCTAACGCATGGGGACCAAAGTGTGCACTTTCAGGGAAAGTGTGTGAGGCCACACAGGCGCCTGCACGCACGCCATCCTGCATGTTGATACATAAACCACATGGGGTGCTGCATGGATGTACTTCTGATCATGGCAAACGGCAAGGGAAACCCATCCGGGTGTTGCACCCACCATCCTGTACGCCAGCGGGCATCTCAACCATAAAACCTGGCTCAGAGGTGGACTTGGGCTTAGAGCCGGGTACGAGGCATGGTTTCTTTGGAAGAATTGGGCCGGACTCCCGCAAGGACAGCTGCTCCTCCATCCAGCAAGTTGGGAGTAGGCTGTGAAGGCTGTGGCTCCTCTTGTCCGTATCTAGCTCCATGTTGTTAGTAGTAGACCTTCAATTACGAACATGTGCGGGACAGAGGCGCGTCCAGGTGCTGTTGCACAGTCACAATTCGTGATTTGCAAACGAGGATTTGCTCGACAGACAGGCCCTGGCATGGCCATGCCTGTGCATCGTTGTGTGCATGAATCTCAAAAGTCTCATCCTCCTCACAAGTGTCAAGCATGCCCACAAGTGTCAAGCATGCCCTGCCAGCAAAAAGTGGAATTTGCACATGTCGCCCATCCTTTAAAGAGCACAGAGCCGCGGTCACAGTGCCGCAGCAATGGGACGGCATCACATTGGAAAGGGGGGAGCGGCAGGTGGATGGGACTGGGGTGACATTCATGAGGCGGATCCGAATCGAGACAACCTTGACCTTGAGGCACCACGGAAGGCTGTAAATGCCGCACACAAACGGAGTGGCAATGTGAAGCCTGGGCCCGCACTGCACTCTGACCCGCGCAACAGTTGCAGTCGCCCAACCAGCTGGCAAGAGCAAGTTGGCAGCTCACCCAGCGAAGGACAGGCATCTGGAGCCACCTCGGGTAGACGGCCGATCATCAAGCTCTCCGCCTCCTGTGAGCCCCCCCCAGTCGGGCCTTTGACGCGAGCGTTGAGATTGGGGTCTGTCCGTGAAGGGACCCATTGAAATCTCTATTTATCTGAAGGCTTATGTATAATTCCGGATTTTAATCAAGCGATGTACCGGGTAACGAATTACAATTGAAAACAATAAGTGTTTCAAAACGGTGTTTTTGATAAATTAACCAGTTTTATCCTGATTTCCCAACTGATATTGCACGCCGTCAAGAGAAGGCAAAATTATTTTTCGGTTCGCGATATCCTAGATATAATGCTCCAAATTAATTTGCTTTACTTCAACTCCAACTGCTTCTGCTTGCACACCCACACCTTCCTTGACACACACACCCCGGTTCGTGCGACTGAACTGATGCAAACAAGGTGCACACACACACATTCAATAGGCAAAACAAAGACCCAAGCAAAAACTTTGTTGGGTCTATTGTGGACATTATGCTGCTACGGAATTGGTACGTATGAGTGTTTGTAACATACGTTGATATGCTCTTGCAATTTCGTTACTTGTATTTCCCTTTCAAGAGATTCATTCTCCGAGATATTGCAGCATTGCAGCATGCGAATGTTCATCAGCCACCTGCAACGCACAGATTACCAGCAGTGGTTGACCGAAGCAAGGCACGCATTCGGGGAATGAAGAAGCAGAGGCTGAAGTTTGGGCTTCTTAACGTGCATGCTAAGGTAGATCTTGCCACTAGGAAATGCAGAATACAGCAATTGTGAATGGTTTTTCTGCAAGGAAGTCCTCTGCAGCCATGCAAGAGCATCCAGGCAAGTAGCTGATTAATGTCTTGGAGAGCAATGCTGAGGAGACGAGAGGGAGCAATCTGCCACCCTCCAGCCACTGATCTTCATATTGTCTATGTAAGGGTTGCATCTTAAGGTGGTCCAGTCCACAAATGTTGCCAAATAAGTCCCCAATCATCCCCAAGGCCCATAGCTTGCAAGCTTGAGTTTTTGTGAGCAGCTACCGTATGTAACATTGAACACCTAATCTGGACTGTAGAAATCAGAGCCTTCATGCCAAGTCCCATACAGGCACACCGCCTCTAAGATTGAACTCACAGCTGCTTGCTCAAAGCATGCATACATGCGCGCATGCAAGTAGACGGACCTCGACACTGAGGAGCGGAATTGAGTACCCGCTGAGCTTCATGGCGCTCAAGTCCTCTTCATCACCCTTGTACACCTGAGGCTCACTCAACAAGAACAGCAAGGGCCTGCTGGGCATCACAATTTCCAAGCAGAAGGCGGGCTTTCCAAGAGGGGGCTAGTAGCACAAACAGTATTTGGACAGAGAGCCTAGCCACACTCCTATTTTTACAAATCCCAGCATCTAGGAAGTTGATGCTTGGAGTGGAAATGGACTGCCTCCTCAATCACCGGGTAGTTCCATGTTTCTTTTACAGCATCTTCGTAAAATTATGTAAGGACAACACTACCATGCGGTTTGATGAACAAACACAGGGAAAGGTTCACGCGTTGACTTGCCTGGACTAACATGTGCACCATGCACGAAGAACAATAATGCGGCTACATGGAAGCTCCAAACTGGGGAGGTAGGACAGGTGAGAGGGGGGCAATTGAGGCCCCAAATTCCCCAGCAAAGCTAGCATCTTATCATAAGATACAGCTTGAAAAGGTGGTATATTGGCGGTACATGTGGCAGGGGGAGCATGGAAAGGTGGGGGGCAGGTAGCAGGCCTGCTGACACAGCATGAGCGCTATTAAAGGGAAGCACTACCTCAAATGAGCTGACGTGCATGCAAGTGTGCATGCACGAATGTCACAGTCCATCAGGACCGCACATGCCTGGATGTGGCATCGTTTTCTGCCTAGCCATGAAAAAGTAGGTATGCACTGGTAGGAATGCATGGTCAGTTGCAGCTGCAGACAAACACGCATGAGCACATGTTAAGACATGCACGCGCGCATGCACACATGCACGCACGCACGTGTGCAGGCACACACACATGCTGGCGCACAACCATGCAACTACGCTTGCGCGCACACGCAACACACACACACACCCCGCACCTCAGTGCCAAACGTGTCTCCTTCAATTGTGCCCTGGCCGCTACTCCACTGCTCATCACTGCCCACCAGCACTGCATCCGCCATCTCTGGGTCTAATTCAAGGCCTGCCATCCCACCCCCCAAGCCCCCGCCATCGGCGCCACCCTGGGCATCCCGGCCTCCCCCGTAGCCTGCATGCACCAAGCCTTGCATGGCAGACCCTACAGTGGCGCCATGCAACCCCCCAAACACGTGCCCCACATGCACTGGCAGCGGGGGCTGCAGCACGGGCGGCTGCATTGGCATCGGCTCCCTGGGGGAGTGCAAGTGCAGTGGCAGCGGCGCATCTGGGCCCAGCAGCGCATGCATCATGTCCTGGGCATGGAAGCCCTGCAGGTCGCTGGAGTTGGCGTAGCCCCCCCACTCGTGGGGGCGCCAGTGCTTCAAGCTGGTCGTGCGCAGCTGCCTGACGAGGTGGCCCCACACCTACGGAAACACCGCGGGCAGCGACAAAACATGGTACCTTGTTTGAGCGGTGCGCGGCGCAGGCATGCGGGCATGGCTTGCACCAGCTGTGCAAAAGGGCTGCGGACCGGCCACTACCCTGTAATCGAGCAAGGGTTACTGCACATAGCCTACCAGCATAGGAAGTGGGGCTGGGGTCAAAGCAACTAGGGCTCAGGCATGGGCAAGGCCAGCTTGTGCACGAGCGAGGAGGGTAGAGACCGGCAGCGTGATACCCAGCGCGTGTGTATGGGCATGAAGTTGGGCTTGGCAAAAGAGGGGCAATGGGCACCTGCCAGAACGAGAACAGAGGGCGAGGGCGATGGACCAAGGCGGTGGAGAGCAGAGCCAAACGGAGGGCATAATGTCAAAATGATGCAGTGAGAGTATTGCAGCCAGGTGGACTGGGCTGCGTGCAGGCGTCCACAGGTGCTACACTCCCAGCAGCTGCCTCATGCCCGTCTGCACGGTCAGTGCCTGGGCAGGCAGCGCATGCTCCAAATGAAAGGTTTATGCAAGCCTCAAAGGAAGCGCGCATTCAGGGAAGAACAATCCCACAGCAGATGGGCCCCTACAAAATACCCTTGCCGCCCTTGCCGCCCCAGCCGTCTCTGGGACTTCAACGCAAGACCTCAGGCCCCTTGCACATGCGTTCAAGTATGCACGACCCTTAAACCGATGAAAGGCAAAGGTGAGCGCCCCAGACATTGGGGGATCCACTCACCTCTTCTGCCATTTGCAAGCCGGCGATGGTTGCTATGATACGCACTTGTTGGTGCAGGGGCGAGTTTGCACACACGTGCGGGTCAGACACACCAGGCATTGCCTGCTCAAACTTGGCGTGCAGATTCCACTGCAAGCATGCACGCGCACAGATGGACGCACAATTACAGCATGGGATGTGTATGAGTACCCATGCCAACATACAAGTATGAGTACAGGTGTAGGTAGAATGGCAAGCACTTTGCACGGAACTATGCCTAAGAGGATACATTATACATAACACTCACGTCACAGGGTGCACAAAATCTCTGTCAAAAATGAATTTCTGCTTGAGTGCAAGTGAACATTTTTTATTTGTAGGTGCGTGCGCATGTACTTGCCATGGGTGTGTGCATTCAAAGGGTGATGAGCGCAACACACATGGCATACGAGGCAGAGCTGGCATTGCTGGTACCAATAATTGACAAGTGATGCAATGGAAACAGAGGCTCATACATACAGGGCACACAAAGCATGAAGCAGAACAGGACATACAATAATGCGCAGGGTTAATGGAAATGGTATCCGTGCGTACACTGGATTGTGCGCACACTAAGGGTTTCACAAACGCAAACACTGGGCAAGCTGCACCATCTGTGTAGTTCCATGCGTCTGCACACCGCCATGGCTTGCCTTAATCGATCGCAGCACCCCCTGATGTTTATCAGGGGCCAGCTTTTGTGCTTAAAACTGTGCCCCACTGTGTGCCTTTGGCTTCAAATTGTGCTCATCGTGTGCCTTTGGCTTCAAAATGTGCTCGCTGTGTTTTTGGCATCAAATTGTGCCCGCTGTGTTCTTTGGCTTGAAATTGTGCCCGCTGTTCCTTTGGTTTTTTTGACAATGTACCCACTGTGTGCCATTGGCTTTTCCTTTATCTGGTGCGCGCGCACCTTCTAACCACCAGCTCTAAAGCCTTACTGTGCTCATCCCTGTGGCGCTTCTTAACCACGTACCTCTACCACCAGCTTTTGAACTTCCTTGTGCTCATTCCTGGGGTGCCCTTGTCCTGGCCTGAGCATGCCGAACCGGGGGTCTCCAGGGTCCAAAAATATAGGCTTGTAGAGATGGCCATTGACTTGGTTGAAGGCAACCTGTCAGCGCGTCAAGTGCATGAGGGCAAGTATGGTCAACATGGTCTATGTGATGAAGACACACCATGACTTGCAATTTCCTGCCAGTGGTCCAGGGGTTCCCCAAAGGCACTCAAGGAGCTCACCAGCCTCAAGGCAGCAACTCGGCAATGCATCAAAGGCTGTGTATTTGCCCATCTTGAGAACATACAACCAAAATGACAGAATGTGTCACAGTGTGGCCTCTGTCGCGCGGCTGCACGAGCGCAGTTGCCTTGGAAGCTGTTCGCCCAACATGTGAACACTGATTGAACCCAGCACCTTGGTGAAAGGGTGGAGTTCTCTTTGGCTGTGGGCTCCGGAGCAAGCAATGCCCATCCTGCATACCATGTGCGGCACCAGTTCTGAGCAGGCAACCCAGCCAAAAGATTGGCACTAGCGGCAGCAAAAAGATTGGCGCGTGAATGTGTGAAGCATGAGGTGTAGGCTCTTTGCATCATGCGTTGTGCCTTCGGCAGCAGTGCAGGCACTTAATGTTCCATGAGCGCGTGCTCGTGGACTTCTGAGGGAAATCTGTGAACTTGTCATGCCAGATCATTGTTATTGGCCAATAAAAAATCTGGCTTACACACACACACACTGGCCCTCCAACACTCCGGGCTCAGTGATATCTCCAACAACCGTCTGATCTCAAACACAGTCTTTCACATCAATTTGGCAAGACACAATATAGCGGAACTAAGAACACAAGCATGTACCAAGTGTGCAAATGCACTGCAGGAGGAGGTCATACTGTACAAAAGTGCAAGCGTAACATTAGGCACAAGGAACACGTGAGCACATTGTAGCAGAGAGCGTTCCAGAAAGCCCACTTCACCTATTGCAAGCCGGCACCTTCCCCACAAAAAAAATTTAGAAGCAGCTTACTTGCAACCAAAGTCAGGGAGGTCCTTGAATACCAGCTTCATCCAGCAAGGTAAAGGCTTGGTAAACTGCACGGGCTCCTTTGGAGGAGCGATCACTGCCTGCAGGGTGGTCAGCAGGTCCCATGGGGCCAGATCGTCTTGCCATAACCATGCTCAAAAAATGCTCACTTTGATTGCCAAACACAACCTTTTTCAAGATTATCACCACCACCACCACCATCATCATCAACCTTAAAATCATCATCAGCAACTTCATGACACCGATTATGATGATCATCGTGATCATCACAGGTGTCTATACCAGCATCAGCATCATTATTTGCAGTGTACTTTTTCCCCAACAGAGTGGTCACTAAATGTAAAACGCAGTAGCATGCAATACATGATCAAGGCTTCAAGAAGGAAGGAGACCTGCACCCATGAATGCTCCATCATCAAAATTTCACATAATTTTGGCCTGTTTGCACCCGCAAATACCCAATACTCACGAGTTTTGTGCAGTCTCTGAATATCCAAATTGGCAGGTAGTACACCTGAGAAATGTGGCACGAGCACCTCAAGCGCCTGAGGCATGCCTTGAGCTTAGGACACATGACTCGTTAAGCTCCAAACAATCTAGCAGGCGCAGGGTGCCCAATCTGCACTCCACAGCTAAACACTGCCAAATCCCTTCCAGGAGCAGGGCTTTACCAATGCTGCAATGCAGCCACAAATGCTGCAACATGCCTGCGCATGCTCATGCCTTCATGCATGCCTCCTCCGTGCGTGCACCAAAGCGGCCTCTGTAGCTGCAGGCAAGAACCCAGCGCGCCTGGACCGGATGGACGTGCTTGCCTCAAGCGCTCATTCCCTGTGCTTGGGTGCATGCACACCTGGCGCTTAACGCCGCTCACCTGGAGAGCTTTGGCCCACAGCCGATACATTTCAACGGTGGACCTGCCTTCAGGTAACTCCGGGAAGGGCACCAGGTTGTCAGACCTGCTCCGCTGCCCCGCTCGCAGGCGCTGGGTCAGTTCAGCAAAGCGCGGGCCGACCTGCAAGAGCGCAGGGGCGGGGCATGGAAGTTGAGGGTACCATTGGTGGGGCGGCAGACATGTGCAATAGGTGCAATAGGTGCAATAGGTGCAATAGGTACCACAGGTGGGGCGGCAGACATGTGCAATAGGTGCAATACGTGCAATAGGTGCAATAGGTGCCACAGGCACCACAGGTGGGGCGGCAGACATGTGCAATAGGTGCAATAGGTGCAATAGGTGCAACAGGTACCACAGGTGGGGCGGCAGACATGTGCAATAGGTGCAATAGGTGCAATAGGTACCATAGGTGGGGTGGCAGACATATGCAACATGAGCCAGCGGCTAGCATGGGCACGCACTGATTGGTCTGGACGTGCGTGAGCACTTGTGTGTGCGCTGGCGTGCACGCAGCAGAGCTCCTTTTGAGGGGGTTCAGGCACGGGCGTGTGTGCAGAAGGTGTGGGGACAAGGGCTCGCACATGTGCACAACATGGTGTTTGGGGTGGGGTGCTGGATGGGGGTCAGAGGCAGAAGCATTTAAGCCGTCTGTGCTATAGTTGGCAGCTCAGGGGCTCAGTACTGGCTGACATAAATGATCAAGGTTGGCAAGGCCAGAAATATGCTTGCTGTTGCATCCTCGCCTCACAGGTCACTACAAGTCGTCCTGTACATTTGCTGATGAGCTTCAGCTGTGGTGATACAGCATAAGAGGCAGTTTCAGGGTCATATGCCAGCTACAATTTGGTGCAAGGTTACCGATGGCACAAAACATGCAAAAAATTTGCCATGTTGGTGTGCAAGTTGCTGCCACATTACTTGGAGCAGAGCGGTGGCACAGATACTGACTGGGTGCAGCCAAGCAAAATCAAACCATCCACAAAAAGCCAGGCGTGAAATGCCTGGAACTGTTTTGGCACCCTAATCCGTGTTCAGCTTAGAAAGCCTAAGTGTCTGCTCCTCTGCACAGCTATTGCAAAGCAAGGAAATGTTGCAAGTGATTGGATTTCGACATTATTTACCCATTCACAAGGCTCTAAAACTCTTTTTTAAAGGTGCAAGGAGCCACAAGGATGGGACAGCGCACTGAGCTTGCCCAATTGGCCCTGCACTTGCCTTTAACTTTGTTGCCAGACCTAAATCAAAGTCTCTGCAGACTAAGTAGTAGCTGATCTGACCCTGCAATTGCAAGAAGCAAAGTTTGATCCTTGATGTAGCAGGAAAAGGAAGGGATGGCTTCAGCTCTGGCACAGAACAGACTTGCTGCCCAGTAGCAGCACCAGGATCCACGCATGCTGCATGCAGTGCTGCATCGCTCCTACAGGGTCATCATGATGTGCCTGTTTGTATGCACCATTGAGTGCACTGAAGTATGTCACAGCTGATTCAGAACAGTTTGAGTGGGCAGCAGCTGAGGCGAGTGCCAGGGAAGGCAGCTTTAGAGGGCTCAGCTTCATGGGCTTGCCACTCCTCTTCTGGGCTACCTGAGTGAAGGCAATAGCCATGCGTAACACATTGTTCTCCACCACCTGAAACACAACGCGCTGCCTTCACTTATCCTTACTTGGTGACATGACCGTGGCTTGTAGTTTTGCACACTCCCCCGGAAGATGCGCCTCAGCAGCACAAGCACGCCATTTCTGCAGCCAGCGTTGGCAAGCAAGCAGGACTCAGGAGGACAAACGGCTTCACTGCGCCGCATGCAAGAGGCAGTGCACTCCAAGGCACACATGCAACCCACGCACAATGCATCCCTGACAACCTCATGTGCCACTCACGTAAAGTGTGTCCACGTCATGCTCATTCGCAACACAACATGTCCGCCTTCTTGCAGGTTGGCTGCCATGATGGCAAGCTGGGCAGCCAGCAGCGCTTGATGCCCCTCCACGTGGTCGTTATACACATTGAACGTAGGGTTCTGCGCAGGGCACCAGAAGGTGTTGTGTACGAGAGTGGTACTTGAAGTAGGCAGTTCAATCTGCATGAGTGGAAGCGCAATAGTTGGGAATGAGCCAAAAAGGGAAGGCCTTGGAAGCACCAGGCAAAGCACTTTTTTGATTTAGCAAATCAGGCCACCGTGTGTGCTCTTGGGCAGGTCTGAGAAATTCATGCGAAGCAACAAAGTTGGAAAGGGAAAAACGGGACATGATGAAGAAACTGACAGGAGCAGCTGAGTGGAAGTACGTGCCAATGCAGCACTTCAATTTCTTTGCTCGCTCGCTTGCTCGCTCCCTTGCTTGCTGCATCTACAAGGATTATAGCCATGATCCCTGCTGCAGCAAAAAGTCCCACTCAGGATAGTTCTCATTTTTGACAGACAATGAAATGGAACACACGTCTATACTCGCAAATTCAAGCATCATTCTCATTGATTTGCAGGGTCAATGAAGTTTTGTTGATCACACACACCTCAAGGTCCGTCCTGTACTTCGTTTCCATGTAAATGTTGGCTTTCCCGCCCAGGAAAGAGCCATCCAGGATCATGTGCGTGAAGTTATTGCGCATGATGGGCTCGGCCTGATCTGTGGACATGAGCACACAAAAGAGCAGGTACAAACTTAAAGAGCCAGGCATTCAGGGTTAGGTCATGCAAATTTTATTGCATTTTACGCATTGCTATGAGAACTCAACCCAAAAAGGATGAGAGGGAGGCAGAGGGGGAGACAGAGGGAGAGGCTGAGGATGAAAGGCAGAGGGGGAGAGGCAGAGGGGTAGGCAGCAAGGCAGGCGTCAAAAAGAAAACGAGTCAGGCGCGCGCCAGGGGAGGG
>LFCJ01003392.1_pt1 | contig 11678 bp, 9 predicted proteins | sample 643141 | NCBI WGS metagenome assembly LFCJ01 (sample SAMN03766243, study PRJNA286221) | soda lake metagenome | biome: soda lake; feature: Kulunda steppe; material: water; isolation source: sample B1-Br-g2 brine of Lake Bitter-1 | place: Russia: Kulunda steppe | collected 2010-07 | reverse complement strand
GGGTCGGACCGCCCGACCCCACGCGAGAGGAAACCTCGGCGTTTACGCCGAGGAGGATGTCATGTTGAAGTGCTGGCAGTGGCTAGGTCCCGAGTGAGCCGGTATCTCGCTGATCGATGCGAGGTCCGGACGAAGCCGTGTGCCGGTGGTGAGCGATTCCGAAGGAATCGGGATCCTCGGGGCACGAACGACCGAAGTAAACGAGCGCCGGTGGTGAGTAGTTCCGTCGGAACTACGAACGACGGCGCGAACGAACAGCGTGAGTGAGCGCCGGTGGTCTAGTGGTAGGACATGAGCTTCCCAAGCTCATAGCCCGGGTTCAATTCCCGGTCGGCGCATCCTGCGAGGAACGGTCGTGAGTCCCCACTGCGACACGAGGGAGTGACCGACGGACGACGTGCGCCCTCGAGCGGAGGGTGTGACCGTCGTCAGGTGATGGAACAGCGCCCGAATACTGCCCCGTAGCGCGGCGAGGAACTACTCGTCGCTGTCGGTACCGACGTCGCCAACGCTCTCGACGAGGAGGTCCCGGCCACGACTCTCGCCGGGGAGGATGTCGCCGAGCGCCGCGCCGAAGGCGGCCGCGGTCCAGATGACCGTCACCCGGGCAAAGACCTCGAGTGTGCTCGCCGGGTCGCCCTCGGCGTGGCGGCCCCACAGGACCAGCAGGAACGCGGCCGTGAAGAGGGAGATGGTGAGCACGCCGAGGAGCCGTCGGGGGACGAATCCGAACAGCGGCTTCGTGACGCGGACGTCACGGATGTCCGACCAGTAGAGGAGCCCCACCGTCAGCAGGACGATGAACGTCACGTGCGCGACGAGAACCACTGGGATTCCGGAGACGGTCGTCTCCAGGAACCACTCGGCGATCTCGAAGACGCCGTCCTCGACGAGCAACGGGAGCGAGAGAATGATTCCGCCGACGAACGACTCGGCGACGTCACGGGTGGTGAACTTCTGGATACGGTCCTCGAGTGCTTCCGCGCCGGGGAGCCGGTGGGCGGCCTGTATCGTCCGCCGGACCTGCTTTCGCTCTTCGGGGTCGTCGACGGTCTTTTCGAGCGTCTCGAGTCGACCGAGCAGGTACTCGACGTCGGCCCGCTCTGGCGGGACGTACGCGTCCTCGCCGTCGTGCTCGGCGTCTGCCATGGCGAATCCTGTTCCGACGGCCAAAAAAGTCATTCGTTGTACTCACCAGCGACGGCGACTGGGACCGGCCAGCCGAAAGCACCGGCTGGAACGGGGAGTGCGTGTCTACAGGTAGCCGAACGGGGTCCCGACTAGCACCAGCATCCACAGCCCGATCCCGACAACGAGTCCCAGTTCGAGGACGGCGAGCGCACGCTGGACGACGACGTCGACCGGCGGCCTCGACGCCCAGCAGGCTGTAATCGGCCCAGACCGCGACCACGAGCGGGACGGACGCGGCGACGACGGCGTCGGGACGGCAGAGCCCACCGTTCTTCGAGTGACTCGCCACTGGCGTACGGCACTCCTGCAGACGCCAGCGTGATCAGTCCCTTCGTCGAGTCACCCGGCCCGGTGTGGGCCCTCGGGGTCGTGCAGCAGACACTGTGAGCGCTGGACGTCGGTGGCCTGATACGTCGGGATCGAGCCGCGTTCGCACGGGCTCTCGAGGGTCTCTCGGAGCCGGTCGAACGTCGCGTCGTCGCTCTGGACGAAGGTCTCGAGGGCCTCCGAGAGTACCTCCTCGACGTGGGGATCGGACAGCTCGTCCGGAACGTCGTACTCCGCCCGGATCGCTTCGGGAGCGGGCGTCTCGTCGCCGGTCAGTGCGAGGTCGTCCTCGAGGAGGTCGCGCCGGAGGTTGGCGACGGCTCGCCAGACGTCCTGCTCGAGGTCGACGTCTTCGGGCGGGACGAGCTTCGGACACCGGGGGTGGAATCGACAGCCGCTGGGAACGTCGACGGCGTCGGGGACCTCGCCGACGAGTTCGATGCGCTCGCGGTCGACGTCGGGGTCGAGCCGCGGGACCGAGGAGACCAGCGCCTGCGTGTACGGATGCTGGGGATTGTCGATGATCTCGTCTGCGGGGCCGACCTCGACGAGTTCGCCGAGGTACATGATCCCGATGCGATCGCAGATGTGTTTCAAGAGTGAGAGGTCGTGGCTGATGTACAACGCCGTCAGCCCGAGGTCGTCCTGGAGTCGTTCGAACACCTCGAGGATACTCGCGCGGATCGAGACGTCGAGCATGCTCGCGGGCTCGTCGGCCAGCAGGAACGACGGCTCGAGCACCAGCGCACGGGCGATGCCGACTCGCTGGCGCTCACCACCGCTGAGTTCGGTCGGGTACTCGTGGGCGTAGGCCTCCGGGGGCTCGAGTCCGGCCATCTCGAGGGTCTCGAGGACGCGAGTCTTCCGTTCCTCGGGCGTGCCGATGTCGTGGACGATGAGCGGTTCTTCGACCCACTCGTAGACCGTGAACCGAGGGTTGATCGAATCGTACGGGTTCTGGTGGATGATCTGGGCCTCCCGCCGGAACGCTTTCAGGTCGTCGCTGCTCAGGTCGGTGACGTCCTCGCCGTCGAAGACGATCCGACCGTCCGTGGGCTCTGTCAGCTTGATGGCGGTCTTCCCGAGGGTCGTCTTGCCACAGCCGGACTCGCCGGCCAGGCCAAACGCCTCGCCCTCGGCGATTTCGATGGAGACGTCGTCGACGGCGTGGACGTACTGCGAGGACTCTCCGCGGAGGATTCGCGAGAGGATGCCCTGGTTGACGGCGAAGTGCTTGTCGAGGCCCTCGAGTCGGAGCTTCGCGTCGTCGGCCCGCGCTGACCGCTCTTCAGTCTCTGAGGTAAGCGGCATCAGTCGTCACCTCCCTGTGCCGGGGTCGGGGTCGCTTCGTCGGTGTCCATCCACGTCTCTCGTTTCTCGGCGAGCGAGCGGAGTTCGTCGGCCTCGTCGGCCCGGTGACACTCGACGATGTGGCCGTCGTCGTACTCCTCGGGTTCCGGCGTGACGTCCCAGCACTCCTCTTCGGCGAACGGACACCGGGGCGCGAACCGACAGCCCTCGCCGGGGTCGACGAGTTCGGGCGGCGTGCCCGGAATCGAGATGAGCTCCTCGTCCGAGTCTCCGATGTCGGGGAACGCGTTACGCAGTCCGAGCGTGTAGGGGTGGCGGGGGTTCTTGATGATCGTGGCGGCGTCGGCCTGTTCGACGATCCGTCCGCCGTAGCAGACGGCGATTCGATCTGAGGTCTCGCTGACCACCGAGATGTCGTGGGTGATCAGGATCATCGCGCTGTCGTACTCCGCTTGCATCTCCTTGATGGTGTCGAGGATACGGTCCTGGATCACCACGTCCAGCGCCGTCGTCGGCTCGTCGGCGAGGATCAGCCGCGGCTCGAGACACAGCGCCAGCGCGATCATCGCCCGCTGGGCCATCCCGCCGGAGAACTGGTGGGGGTAGTCGTCGACGCGGTCGGGATCGATGCCGAGTTCGTCGAACAACGTTTTCGCGCGGTCTTTCGCGTCGGCCTTCGAGACACCGTCCTCGTGGTGTCTGATCACCTGCACGATCTGTTGGCCGACGGTGTAGACCGGGTCGAAGCCGTTCATCGCGTTCTGCGGGATCATCGACACCTCCTGCCAGCGGATCTGGTTGCGGAGTTCCCGGTCGGTGAGTTCGGTGATGTCCGTGCCGTCGAAGTCGATCGATCCGTCGACGACCTCGGCGTTGTCTGGCAACAGCCGGATGATCGAGCGGGCGATGGTCGTCTTTCCGGAGCCGCTCTCGCCGACGAGGCCGAGCGTCTGTCCGCGCTCGAGTTCGAGGGTGATGTCGTCGGCGGCACGGACGTATCCCGCTTCGCTCCGGTAGTACATCTGCAAGCCGTCGATTGTGAGTAGCGTCATTGTCTTACTTGGTGTGGCGCAGTTCGGGGTTGACTACTTTCTCGAGCGAGCGGCCGATGAAGAACACCGACATCACGAACAGCATGATGGCGATGCCCGGTGGGAACACCCACCACCACGCCTCGCGCAGTGCACCGGCGCTCCGGACGTCGTAGATCATCTCGCCCCAGGAGATCATTCCCGGCGGGCCCAGCCCGAGGAACGAGAGACTCGCCTCGGCGATCACCGCCCACGCCACCGCGAAGGCGGCGTATAGCGAGATCAGCGGCAGGACGTTCGGCATGATCTGGACGTACATGATCCGGACGTCGCTCGCGCCGATCGCTCGGGCGCTCTCGACGTACGGCCGTTGCTTGTGACTCAGCACCTGTGATCTGACGACACGGGCGGTGCCGCGCCAGAGGATCAACACGATCGCGAAGATGACGTTGACCAGGCTGGCACCGATGATGAACACCAGCGCGATGGCGAAGGGCAGGAACGGAACGCCGTAGACGACGTCGGTAATCCGCATCAAGATGTCGTCGACCCAGCCGCCGTAGTAGGCGCTGATGATGCCGACGTTCGCGCCGATGAACACGGCCATGAACGCCGCGATGATGCCGACGATCAGCGTCACTCGCGTCGCGACGAGGAGTTGGGACAGGACGTCCCGGCCGAGCGCCGTCGTTCCGAGCGGGTGGTCCCACGACGGCCCCTGAAGGCCCGTCCCGGCGACCCGAGCACCGGGCTCGTAGGGCGCGAGCGAGAACGGCTGCACCGTCGCCCAGACGGGACCGACCGAGAGCTCGATCGGGCGGGCGAAGACCCCGACGAAGAAAAACACTGCCAGAATCGCGATCCCGGTCTGGCCCATTCGGTCTTCTTTCAGGACGCTCGCCCAGTTACGGACCGCCTCGAGGCGGCGCTGCCAGCGAAGTTTGCGTCGGTCCAGCGAGTCGTCGTCTGCAGTAGAGGTCTCGAGACTCATTCGTATTTCACCCGTGGATCGAGATAGAGGTACGCCAGGTCGGCGACGAAGTTCATCACGATCACGGCAGTTCCCATGAGGAAAAACGCCGCCATCGCGACCGGATAGTCGTTTCTGGTCACCGAGGCGACCATCTCACGGCCGATCCCCGGCCAGTTGAAGACGGTCTCGATGATGACCGATCCGCCCATCGCGGCACCGGTCGCGATCGCGACGACAGTCACGAGTGGCAACACGGAGTTCCGGGCGGCGTGTTTGTACAGCACCGTTCGCTCGGGCAGTCCCTCGGCCTTCTTGATCTCGATGAAGTCGGCTTTCAGGACCTCGAGCATGGTGTTTCGCATCAACAGCGCGGGCGTCGCCATGTAGTAGATCGCTCCCGTCAACGCGGGCAGGATCAGGTGCCGGAGGAAGTCGACGTTGACGTATCGGTCGACGACGTTCATGGTCAACTCGCCGCCGTGAGCGCCGATCCCACTCCGTGGGAGGACCCCGAGCTGGAAAACGAAGATCCAGACCAGGATAACGCCGATCCAGAACTCGGGCGACGAGCGAGCGACGAGTGTTGCGACGATACCGCCGCGCTCGAAGCGACTCCCTCGCAGCCATCCCATGGCCGCACCGAAGAGCACGCCGAACGTGTAGGCGATAATCAACGCGGTGAACATGAGAACGACCGTGTTGAGAAACAGCGGGAAGATGAGTTCGCTCACCGGCTCCCGGTAGTGTGTCGAGTCGCCGAACTCCCCTCGCAGCAGCTGTCCCAGGTACTCGACGTACTGGACGTACAGCGGCTCGTTGAGCCCGAGCTCTTCGACCCGTTGTTCTCGTGCCTCCGGCGTCGGATACTCCATGACGAACCGCGTCGTCGGATCGCCAGGCACCATCCGGAACAGCACGAACAGGAGCGTGACGAACGCCCACAGCGTAAACACGAGCTGGAGGATGCGGCGGACGATGTACTCTCTCAATCCCATCTGTCGTCCCCTCTCGGTACTCTCGGTCGTGCGCTCGATTCTATTCGTCTCCCGCTTCGCTCACGCGGGATCTGCCGATCGCGTCGGGTGTAGTCGGTGTGTAGCATCGATCGTTCGGTTTTCAGTCCTGTCAGTCGACGAGTCGAATCGGATCAGTAGCGTCGCGAAACGAGGTCCAATTCGAGGTCGCTCTCGTTCGTTCCCTCCCGCTGTCCAACGGGTTGACCGACCGCTGGGCGGTCCCCGTAGTACAGTCGACGGTTACTCAGCGTAGTACAGCCGGCCGTCGCTTCCCCACTCGTAGCCGCCGGCCTCGAGTTCTTCTTCGGCAGCCTCGAGGTCGTCGTTGTACTGGCGCACGTCGGGGTTGTGCCAGTTTTCGACTGCTTCGGAGATCGGCGAGTGAGTCACCGTCCCCATCCCACCGCGAATGTCCTCGACGAAGGTCTCTTTGGGGACACAGTAGGACATCGCCCGTCGGAGGTGGACGTCGTCCATGTGATCGCGGCGCATGTTGTACGACAGTTTCAGGTGGCCGACGTCTTGGAAGGTGGCCAGCCCCAGGTCCGGATCGTCGGCGATCCGATCGGCCTGCGTCGGCGTCGGCTCGTTGCCGAACATGTCGATCTCGTGTGCCTCGATCTGATCGATCAGCGTGTCGGCGTCGCCGGGAATGCGGATGAGCCTGTCGACGTTCGGCGGCTGGAAGTGGTCGTCGAACCTGCCCAGCTGTAACTCGACCTCGCGCTCCCAGTCTTCGAACTCGAACGGACCGCTGCCGATGTACTCGTCGTCTCCCTCCTCACTGGGGTCGTCGACCTCGGACCAGATGTGTTCGGGGAAGACGTAGATCTGAGCCAGCGCGTTACTCAAGAACGTCGCGTCGGGCTCCTCGAGGTGGAACGTGATCTCGTTGCCGCTGGTCTCCATCTCCTCGATCCCGTCGAGGTACGCCTGGTACGTCGGGGAGTGCTCGGCGAAGAGGTCGAACGAGAACTCGACGTCGTCGACCGTTACGTCTTCGCCGTCGTGGAACGTGTGGCCCTCGCGGATCTCGACGGTGAAAGCCGTCCCGTCGTCGGAGATCTCCGGTTCGTCGACTGCGAGCCACGGTATCGGCTCGCCGTCCTCACCGAAGCGATAGAGCTGATCGTAGAGGAGCCGGATGAACTGCCGGTCCGGCGTCGCCATGTCCTGCATCGGGTTCAGCGAGATGATGTCGGCTCCGTAGCCGAAATACACCTCGTCGACGCCGTCGGCCGGCTCCAGTTCCATGAAGTTCCAGAAGCCGTTGAGTCCCTCGCCCAACGTCGGGTTCACGCTGTCGAGTCGCTCGGCGTTGTACGGCTGGTCCCCACCCTCGTTCGCGATGTAACAGCGTGGCTGGTCTTCCGACAGCATCTCCTGTGCCTCGAAGACGAGGTCGCGTCGAGCGTCCTCGTCGACCTCTCGAGCCTGCGCTTCGGCGAGTTCGTCGTACTCGGGGTTTTCGTAGCCTGGCGTGTTCCGCCCACCCTCGTCGGTGTAATCCGAGTGGTGCATGTCCATCAGGAAGATGTGCGGATCGATCCGCTCTGGGGTTCCACCCCACCCGAGAAGCGAGACGTCGAAGTCCTGTTCGACGACGGTCTGCTGGACGAGCGGATCGAAGTCACGTTCCTGGCGGTCGACCTCGAAGCCGACTTCTTCGAAGTTGTCCGCAATGAGGTGGCCGAGTTCGTTCCGGTCCGGACTCGCTCCGGAGGTCTGGAAGACGAACTGGATCTCCGGGAAGGGCTCTCCGAGATCTTCATCCTCGTCGCCGTCGATCCCAACACAACCCGCAAGGGCGGCCGTCCCGATAGCACCTGCTGCACCAACCGATCGGAGGAATGATCGGCGCGAATTCGAACGCATGAACCGTTGATTTCAGTAAGCAGTAATAGTCTTTCCGATCAGAGCGTGATGAATCGACGATTTTTCCTCTCACCAGTGATCAAGTTTGTACAGACAGTCAGTATTTCAAACCATTTTGAACTCGAGCGACGTTGATTCCCGACTTCGGGGGTCAGCTGCGGACGACCTGCCGCTAGAGGTAGCCGAACAGGGTCCCGACCAGCACCAGCACCCACAGCCCGACTCCGGCGACCAGCATGTCGTTGAGCCTCGAGTCGCGGGTCGCCCGCCGGGCTGCTCCGCCGGCGATGAGTCCCAGCGCGACGACGACGAGCGCACGCTGGACGACGACGTCGACCGGGAGGACGTCGACACCCAGCAGGCTGTAATCGAGCCAGATCGCGACCGCGAGCGAGACGGAGGCGGCGACGGCGGCGTCGAGGCGGCGCTCGAGGCCGCTGGCGATGGCGTACGTCGCGACGGGCAATCCGACGGCGATGACGGGGTAGAGCAGCCCGGCGATCATGTGGACCGTCAGCGCGTCGACGGTGCGATCCAGCGCGATGCCGGCGATGCGGACGCCGAGAATGATCGCGAGGATCGTCCCCGCGAGGATCAGGTGGCGTGCCTCGAGTCGGTCGGCGGCGGCTTCGAGGCGGGCGCGCTCCCCCTCGTTCAGTCGGTCGCCGACCGCTCCGTCGGCGCGCTCTATGAGGCCTGCGCTCTCGGCCTGTCGCTCGTGCTCGCGTCTCGATGCAAGTCCCAGGGCGACGGGAACCATCGCCATCGCGGTGAGGTCTACCTTGGTCGCCCAGCCGTCGGCGTCGGAGGGGCCGCTGTTGTCGAGGTAGATCCGCTGGACGTCGTTCTGGACGTCGACACTTGGTATCGCCATCAGGTCGCGCTCGATGTGAGCCTGGGCCTTTTCGACGCCATCGACGCGGTGGCGGAGGGTGAGCCAGTCGAAGTGTTCGGAGTGGGTCTGCATGACGACCCACTCGTCGTCGGGGTTCGGGCTCTCGTAGGCACGGATGTGGTACCGGTAGCCGTAGTACTCGCCGTCCTCGAACTGGGTGGTTTCGGTCACCCAGTGGGCGTCTTCGTCGGGGCCGGGGTCGACGTAGGCATAGCGGGTGGTGCCGTCGGCTTCGGACCACGGGATGTCGGTCGGCGAGATAGGTCGTATCTCGTCGACGGTCGTGTTCGCCTCATCGGGGTCGACGTCGGGGTCCATCTCGGAGTCGCTCTCGTTGAGCCCCAGCAGGGTGTCGGCGTCGAAGTGGTCGTGGTCGGCCTCCTCCCAGTCGCCCTCACCGTGTTCGGCCAGCAGCGTCAGCACCTGCTCGGCGTCACCGCGGACGACGACGTTCAGCGGACTGCGCTTCTCGTGGGTTTCACGAGCGTTGAGGTAGGGCCAGAAGCCACTGTCGCTGTCCTCGAGCGTGATGATCTCGGGCTCGGGGCCGTCGTCCGTTTCGGGTGCGAATTCGTCCGTCGACGGCGAGAACAGCAACGACGGGCCGCCAACGAGGACGAACGCGATGGCCAGTAGCGCGACCGCGATGACGAGTGAACGGCGCATTCTTCATCGATTAGCCACAGCAGACATATCAATTTACCCACTCGGTTCCCCGCCGTCGCTCGCCGAATCCGACGCCAGCAGTACTGGCGCAGTCGCGTCTGCGCCCGCTCAGACGTCCGGTCCGACCGTCGTTACGGGCACCGGCGCGGTTCGGACCACACGCTGGGAGACGCTCCCGACGACGTTGTTCTCGTAGTCGTCACCGCTGGTCCCCATGACGATGAGGTCGACGTCGTGCTCCGTCGCGTAGTCGACGATACACTCCGCGGGGTGGCCGGTGTCGATCGCCGTCTCGACCTCGAGGCCCGCCTCGGCGGCACGCGTCGCGGCCGCGTCCGTCGCTTCGCGTGCGGTGGCCTTGAGGTCCCCTCGGACCTGTTCGACGCGGGCATCGTCGAGGACGAGGAAGGCGCGGTCGTCGACGACGGAGAGTACGTGAAGCGTCGCCGAGCGCGTTTTGGCGGCCTCGAAGGCGTGTTCGGCGACCGTCGCCGCGTGGTCGCTCCCGTCGGTGGGAAAGAGGATCGTCTCGTACATCTAGTCGGACCACTGGCGTGGAGGGAAAAAGAACTTCCTTCTCGTCCGCGCCGTGTGTACCACCGTCACTATCTGGATTTATGATGGAACTGGAGTGGATTCGACGCCGATTGCACTCTCTGCGGTCCTCGCTCGGTTCCGTTTCGACCCGCTGCCCTCGTTCGATCGTGCGTGCACTGACGTTCAGCCGCTACTGAAGCCCGCTATGGCCCGGTCGGTTTCCAGGCGAGTTCGATCTCGATCTCCTCTCGGTTCCCGCGCAGGAGCGTCGACCGTTCGATCACGTCGACGGAGAGTTCGACCGTCTCCGGTGGATTGAGTTTCACCGTCTTGTTCCCTACCTCGATGCGAACCGTCTCGCCGTCCGCGAACGCCGTCGAGAGGTGTTCGAAGTACGCCGCCAGTTCCTCGCGAGTGAGCGTCTCGTCCGTGGTGGTTCGGTCGGCCATACGACCTGCTGGCGACGCGTTCCTGAAAAGTATGTGCCGCGAACGAACGCAAATCCACACGTACTCGAGAACGGACGGGTCCGCGAGGCCGCTGTCGGCGACTCGAGGCGTCGGAGATCGTGGGCGCGACGCGATCTCCGAAGTGAGACGAAGCCGTCAGAACAGGTTCGCCTGCTGGTAGACGGAGATACCCTCGTCCGTGATCTCGTAGGGCTTTTTCTCCCGGGAGTGGTTCGCGTCTCGGATCTTCTGAATCTCGATCGCGAGTCGCGTCTCGCGAAAGTCGTCGGGGCGGACGTACTGTAACACGAAGACGGCGTCGGTGAGGTACTCGACGATGCCGTGCCGGGAGGCGTACGACGTCCGCTCCGAGGCCTCGCTCGTCAACAGCGCCGTCACGCCGGCCTCTTTCAGGCTCTCGGTGAAGTCGTAGACCTCGTTTCGCCGCGTCGCCCGGTCGTCGTACATCATCTCGAGCAGCGACACGGAGTCGAGGACGAGCCGCGACGCGCCGAACGCCTCGACGAGCGTCGGTAGTTCGGACCGGATCGACGTCAGGCTGTTCGCCATCTCGACGGGGTCGAGGTCGACGATGGCCAGTCGACCCTCATCGAGGTACTCGTCGAACGGGAACCCCTTCTCGGTCGCGCTGTTGACGACCCGCTGGTGGCTCTCCTCGAGCGTGATGTAGACGCCACGCTCGCCCTGTGCGAGCCCGTGGTTGAGAAACTGCAGGCCGAACGTCGTCTTCCCGGTCCCGGCGCCGCCGATCGCGGTCATCAACGACCGTTCCGGCACGCCGCCCTGAATCATCCGGTCTAACCCCTCGATTCCGAGTTCGAACCTGGGGAGTTTCGAGTCGACCTCCTCGTCGAAGTCGGAGTCGGAAGAACTGACGAAACTGACTCCCGACGGGCCGCCGCCGGCTCCACCCTCGCCTCCCGCGCCCGCGGGGAGATCCGGGACGTTCTCGAGGGCCGCGCCGAAGTCCTCGTCGAACAGCGAACCGCCGCCGTCGTCGCCGTCGGCGTCCGCGTCCCCCGACGAACCGCTGGCCGCGGTCGACGAGGAACCCGGCCCGGTGCGTGCAGCGCCGTCCGGACTGCCAGCGTCGCCGCCGCCTGTCGGGTCTCCGACGTCGTCGCCGTCGACCGCCGTTCCGAACTCGTCGCCGTCGACCGCCGTTCCGAACTCGTCGCCTCCCGGACCGGGGAACGCGTCGAACTCACCCTCGTCGAACGCGAGGGAGTCATCGTCGTCGGCTCTCTCGGTATCGTCGTCCCACCACGACTCGTCCTCGGTCGTCTCCGCTTCGTCCCGCGCGAGTGCCCGTTCGAACCAGTCTTCCTCGTCCTCAGCCATCTCGGCTTCCTCGTCCTCAGCCATCTCGGCTTCCTCGTCCTCAGC
>LFCJ01003391.1_pt1 | contig 11681 bp, 20 predicted proteins | sample 643141 | NCBI WGS metagenome assembly LFCJ01 (sample SAMN03766243, study PRJNA286221) | soda lake metagenome | biome: soda lake; feature: Kulunda steppe; material: water; isolation source: sample B1-Br-g2 brine of Lake Bitter-1 | place: Russia: Kulunda steppe | collected 2010-07 | reverse complement strand
CTAAAATTTGTTTTTCATTTTCTGTTAATTGTTTGTTAATATTATTTTTTGTTTTTGTTGTTTCATTGGAGTGTTTTGAAATAGATTTAATGTCTTTTTTAGGAATATATAAATCTGAATTTATTTGTAATAGATTTTCATCTAATGTAGCAATCTTCGAAACAAGAAGATAATTCATATTGTTTTCTTGTTCTATTGTTAGTAATTTATAAAATGTATTATTTTTAATGATAAATGCATTTTTATATATTCTTGTTGTGTTATTATTTTTAAAATCATATTTAATAAGACGTGTTAATTTTGAATTAAATTCTTGTTGTGAGATAATTGGTCTTAAAATTAGATAACAAATAAAAAATATAGAAAAACCAATTAGAACAAAAGTATTTTTTGAATTAGGTGAATTAAATAAAAGTATAAAAATAGACGTTATAATTAAAAATATACTTATTAGTATTAATATTTTTTCAAATTTTGTAATTGGTAATGACATATAAGTTGAAATTTTAACATCTTTAATAAATAAATATAGGAAAAATGACGCGAATCCACTTATTGTAAGAATACTTGCTGTAATAATATAATCAATCATAATATCATAAACAGAAATATACGTGATAGAACTAATAATCATTAACAGATATAAATTAATAAGTGTAAATTTATATAAAAAAGAACATAATTTAGAATTATTTAATAAATATAATAAATTATATATTTCATCTTTTTTTGATAAAGGAATATCATCCCGTAATATAATATCTGAAGTATTAAATTTTATAACAGCTATATTTTTGTTATCACTCAAATTTGATTTCATAAATATATTACTATTTATGTGTGCATGTATTTATAAATTGTGATAGTATTAAATCGAATTCAAATCAAAATGTTTTTAAAGAGATAAATCTTAATTGATATTATGTCACAAACTATCGTCTGTATTATTAATACAAATTATGGTGAGATTGTAAAACAATCAAAAATGATACTTAAAATAGATGAAAATAAGTCGATTATAGATGAAATTGATTCTGTATTATACGATAATCAATCTATTCATAAAATATATAAAAACGTGAAATATACATCTGAAGGAATGGAAGCAACACGTGTAAAAATTTAATAATATATAAAATATTTTCTAATTTAACTAATAGACACATTTATATATGTAAATATATTATATTAAATTATGTCAAACAAATTCATACATAATACAGAAATTAAAAATTATATAGCTGGTTTTTTAGATGCAAGCAAAGTAATTAAATTTTATAAAGATTCAGAAGGAAATTTTCAAATATATGTAAATATGATGTTTAATCACCATAACAATAATAAATTATACGGATTTTTAGACCAAATATTACTTGAATTAAATTGTAAATATAATGTAGATTATCGTGAATCAAGTAAATTACTATATGTAGAGAGAAATGAAAATATAAAAAATATATTAGAATGGATAAACGATGATTTATACGTGGAGTCTAAAAAAGGAAAATATATATTAAATGAATATTTATCAAATGTACCAATAAGTAAAAATATTGAAAAGCACTATTCAACCATAGATGAACTTTTATCTGATTTTAATCAAGATTTAGATATTGATTATGATAAAAAAGAACCTTTTAAAATAAAACAAAAAGAAAACGTTGAACTTGTTCCAGATAGCTATATTGCTGGGGTTTTTGATTCGGTAGGGAAATTAAGTTTTCATATATATGAAACGGAATATGATACAAAAACAGGGTATAATATTAGTCCAACGGTGAAATTTTCAAGAGCAAATATGCCTGAATTATTTTGGAATTTAATTGAAAATTGGTTACAGCAAAATAATATAGAATATACTATGAAAACCCAAAATAACGTTAAAACAATAAGGATTGGAAACAAAGAAGATATACGGAAATTTTTTGAAATAATTTATGTGTATTCTGTAAGATATCCTAAACAAATAGATTGTTATATGAATAGAATTATATTACAAAATCATACACAATTAACAAAAAGAGAATTTATTTTAAATTTAGAATATATTTTTAATAATTTAAATATTAATAATAGAAATAGAAAATATACAATTGAATATTTTAAACAAAAATGGGGTATATAAATAAATCATATTAGAATTAGAATGACTATAATATTTATTTATATAGTCGATATATGTGAATTTATGAACGTAAAAAAAGAAATAATATTTTTTCTAAGAAAATTAGTAATTGATATGATTAAAATATTTATTTGTTTTTTACCGATATTTATTTCAATTATTTTTTTAAATCATTTTAATTTAGATGGAATTTATTGGTTTATAATTGGAATGATATCTATAATGTTATTTAATGAATTAGCAAAATACTTTTTTGATTTATAATAAAAGCAATTCAAAAGTCTGTTAAAACAATACCAAATAAAAATGAATCTATAACTGTCAATGTTAAATTTCCAGATTATATACTTAAAATTCCTGAAGATAAAATGTCATATTCTATTTATATAGGTGTAGGTTCAAAAAGAAAAGAAGTTGGTCAATTTGACAAAGATAAAATAATTGATTTCTACAGAGATAAAATACAAAAGGAAGTGCCTAATAAATATGTATCTATTGATAGTAATATAATTGTAACGGGTCATAGAATTAGATTAACAAGTGCTATTGCAGATAGACTTCGAAATTGTTCTACAAGTAATAGAAATACGTCTGTCATTTCTATAGCTGATTTAACTACATCAGTTAATTACAAAGAAATTGTTTCTTTAAATAATGATTCCCGTGATTTAATTTTATTAATTCATGAATTTAGCCATAATATTGGATTAAAACATGAAATGGGAACTGTAGTTAATAAAGATAAACAAATTGTCACGCAAATGTTAGCTAATTATGTTTTTGATTCTGAGTATTCAGATACAAAAAATTACTTTGGAGAATATATTCCAAAAAGTACTAATTTTCATCATGAAAAAGTTAAATCAACATTAACATTCAATTCAGATATAAATATATCTAATTTATATACTTATCACACCTGCAAAAATTAAATTTCAAAGAAAAATATTTATATTTATAGATGTTAATTAAGATATAATGAATAAAGAACAAAGAGAAATTATTAAATTATTAAAAGAATCTGATTTTACGCATGAAGAATTATCTAATGAATTAAATTTAAAATGGTATGAATTGCAAGAATTATTAAAACCTCTTATTTTAAATAAAAAAATTATTCGAACAACAGATAGAAAATATACAATAAATAAATAATATATACATAAATTTATAATAAATGCGTGTAAACAAGTATATATGGAAAATCAACCAAGTTTTTATAATTCTGAGAAAGAATTTGAGCCATTAGAAGAAACATCTTTTTATAGAAAAGTACAAACATCTGTTTTGCAACAAATAAATAAGTATAAACCGAGTGAAATATTACAATTTGGAGTTGGAATAGGGTACACGACGTATAAAATCGGACTTGATTATAAGATAATAGGCGTAGACATTGATAATGAAGCTATAAAATACGCGCGTCAAAATTATTCAAATAACAATATAAAATATATTCAAAAAGATATGCAAGAGTATGTTAAAAATACAATAAAATCTGATTTTATTTTATTAATGTATTCGTTTCATCATATACCAGATAACAAAGAAGGAGAAGATAAACATTACAATAAAAAAGTCTTTTTACAAGAGTTATATAAAAATACAAAAGATGACGTGATAATATGTATATCAGAAACTTTTTTGCAGGAGAATACATCAATTGAAGAACAAGCGAAAAAACGCGTAGAAGAAGCAAGTTTTAGTGTTATAGATTATAATTTAGATAAACATAGTTTAAAAGACTCAATGCAAAAAGCAGAACTAGCAAAACAAAGAGAAAAAGAAGCATGGGAATATGTTAAACAAAGAGAAAAAGAATACCTTATAACTTTACAATGGTTAATAAATACAAGTTTAGATATAGGTTTTTCCATATATGTAGAAAAATTAAATGATATTGGAGAATATACGATAATTCTTAAAAAATAGTTATTTCAAATATAAATTTTTATATATACAGAGTACTTAGTACAGATTATATGAAACCAATAGAATATAGGATTGTTGAAAAGCGAATTCCAGAAGGTGAAACAGTTAATATCCCTCCTGAAGCGAGAGATGTTTCAATTGAAAAACAAGATGATGAGTATCTTGTTATGTATTTACAACCTGAATTAGTATTATGAAAAAAGCTCCATTGTCACTTACATGTAGATTAATTGGTTGTACGTATACTCATTATACAGAAATACAGTGCGAAAGATGTGGTGGATATCGACCACGATATGTGGATATATACAAAAAATATAGTTAAAAATATTGGTTTTCAAATAAACCAAAAAATTAATATAGTATGTTAACATATATTTATATGTTATGAAATGTCAATGTACTTGTAATTGTTGTGATTCTACGTGTTGTGAGGGTGAATGTCAATGTGCAGATTGTATTTGTCATTAAATATAAATAGAATAATAGTATAAAAATAATACATGAATCTTATTTATACTTCAGCACAAAATCCATTAAAATCAGAAATAATTTCTTTATTTACTTATGTTGATAATTATGCAACAGGTAAACATTATAATACGTCTACAGCAGATATGTCCAGAGATATGTTTTTTAAAAATAATTCAAATGTTACGGATGAAACAGCTTTAAGATGCTTTTACGATTCTTTAGGTGAAAAAATTGTATTAGCATTTGATGAAAATAAACTTATCGGTTTTACTTTACTGGAAAAAAATTCAAATATATTCAAAACGTTACTTCCAAGTAAAACACCACATATAGCGGTTCATTTTAGTGCTGCTCATCCAAAATATCAGAGAAAAGGCGTATGGACTGCATTGAGAAATTATATTGAAACAAATATATTGTTAAACGAATCAGACATTATGTATATTGTAACAGCGGCTTCTAAAGAGAATATTGCGTCTCAGAAAGCAAATGAATCAATAGGTATGAAGAAACAAGGTGAATTTAACTCTGATTTTGAAAATTCAGACACAATATTATATTCAAAAAATATAAAATAATAAAGTTTAAATACTATTGTTACAAAATATTTCATATGTTAATATGGGTAATAGTAGGGATTGTATTATTTATTACATTATTTATTAGTCAAATAATGAGATTTCTTGTTATTAACAAAAATACAAATCCTATATTATTCTTCATTATTGTACCATTAATAACAATTATTCCTATTTCTATTTATATTTCTATTATCCCTGTATTATATCTCTTAGAATTAATTAAATTAACGCGGATTGAATTTGGTGTTATTCAAGCAATTTTAATTATTATTTTTTATTTTTCGTTTATAGTTCTTGGTGAAATAAAGATTAAAAAACAACAATCAAAATCAAAAGATGATAATCCATTTAATTTATAAAAAGCTGTATACTTTATATTATTCGATTATATAATAATCTTTAATAGTAGTTAAATTCTTTTCAATTATAGACCAATTATTATTTATTTTTTCTTTTTCTACTGTACCCTCTATTTCGATATACCATTCTTCTTCTCTTTTTTTATGGTTTTTTTCAAAATAAACTACGTTATTTATTATAAAATTTTTATTATGATTAATTAATTTTGGTTTTATAGCCTGTGTAATATCGTCATTATTTGTTAGTTTTTTGTATTAATGTAAAAATTGTCATCGAATTGTTCAATATTTAACTTATTTCTGTTTCATTTATAGAAACGCCTTCAATTTTATATATTTTTTCATTTAGTGTATGAATGTGATATTCATATATAGGGACGGTTTTACTAATATTCCATTATTTATTAATTGTTCGTTTTTCTTGTTTGTTTTTATTGGATTCTACCATATAGTTATGAAATAATTACATTTATTTATATCTTTTGGTAAAATCTGTTTATAAACATGATAAATAAAAACGTTAATTTTTTATATAGTCATATATTAGGTATAGTTAATAATTATTATGAATAGTACTTTAAAATTAACATTAAACCCTGATACGGAAAACTCGATGACAAAAAGTATTCATAATTCAAATAAATATATAGAATTAGAAATAAATGTTACTGATAAACATATTTTATATGTACAAGTAAAAGATAATATTTATTTTATTGGAAAAGTTATGGATAAATCAAAATACCCGTATAAAATAACTAAAATAGATGATGAAAAAATACAAGTTTCAAAAAATAATAATAAAAAAATTAAGACGAAATCTAATAGAAATATAACAAAAAGTGGGATTGAAGTTCATAAATTACCTTTGACAATTATTGCTTGTGAAAAATATAAGACTATCTTTAAACTCGAAAATATATAATAGTATTCGTTATAACAAATGATTTTATTAGATTTTAAATTTTAATATTATAAATAATTATATTCTAATTTAAATCTTCTTGTACTTTTATATATTTTATATTTCTCATTATATTCTTCTGTTTCAAATATTTCTATTTGTTCTACATTATAATTTTCAATCGCATGCATTGCCAGGTGTTCTTTCCCTTTTTTAATTTTAACAATACCATTATTTATTTTATATGAACCTTTATTTGTTATAACATTACCATCTGTTATTTTTCTAGTTGTATAAACATCTTTGTAATTTACATCGGTCATAATAGATTTAAATATATCATCGTTAAAAAATTATTTATTTTTAATTATTTTATCTATTCTACTTAATTTTAACACAATTTTTAATGTTCAGCAAATTATTAGTAATAGTTGACCAGTTATCATTTATTTTTTCTTGTTCTACTGTACCCTCTAGTTCGATATACCATTCTTCTCTTTTTTGATGATGTTTCTCATAATAAATTACATTATCTGTTATAAATGTTTTATCATTTTTAATTAGTCGTGGTTTTATATGTGATTCAATATCTTTATTATTAATTAACTTTTCTTTTTTAATATAAAACTCGTTATCAAATTGTTTTACATTTAATTTATTTTTCCATTGGCTAATATAAACACCGTCAATTTTATATAATTTTTTATTGGATGTATAAATATGAAATTGATATATAGGGATTGTTTTATAAATATCCCATATTTTATTAATTGTTCTTTTTTTGTTTTTATTTTTCTTAAATATATCTAACATATAATTATATAAAACTTATTCTTATTTAAATATTTTGTACTCAATTTTATTTAAATGTTTTTAACCTGTTTTATAATTATATAACTATGGATAAAAATAAAATGAATAAATATGGTTATTACGAAGTATATATTCCGATTAGAAAAAATAAAGAACAACAACCCATAAATCTTATTATTGATATTTATGGTGGAGAATTATTAGAAAACTTTGGTAATGAAAATGTTATTGATTCTGTTAAAAATTATGGGGAAATGGAAATGACACGACACTATGAACAAACAATTGGTAAACATTTAAGTCAACTTGTTGAACAAGGATTGGTTGGAGATGCATATTGTGAAGAATATAATATTAAAAATGTAAAAGACTTAGAAAGAGCATTAGAAAATAATGAATTTACTGTTTTTGAATATTTCTAAAATCAAAATCTTTTTATACTTCAAATTTTAATTGCGAACTATGTTATTTACAGCAAAATTTAGAAAAAAAAGTTCAGGATTGGTAAAACAAACATTTTATGTTAAGGCAGATACGTATAATCAAGCAGAAGAAATTGCAAAAGAAAATTGTCGTGATGATATGAAAAAAGAATCATTAAAATTAACATTAATTGGGAAAAATGTAACTACGAACGAATTAAAAAATAGAATAAATAGTAAAAAAGGTTACAATACAGGGTATACACCTGATAATGTTTATAATTCTGATTAGAAAATCAAATAATGTTTTTTTCGGGAATACTAATAATTTTAGCTAAATATTCTGTATCTTTTATTTTTTCAGGAGGATGATTTAATTCTGATTCTTCTTTATCTATTTGAATCGTAGTGTCTTTATTCATTATAAGATACTATACTCTAATGCATATATAATTTTTTCGTTATTATAAGTTTTAAAAATTAAATTATTTTGTTACTCCAAATGAGATGTAATAATTATTATCTTCATTATTCGTATTAATTAAATTTGTATTAATTTTATTTATTTTTGTATTATTTTCAAATGATTCTAAAATCTGTAATAATTCAGGGTCTACTAATTTTTGTTTAAGTTTTGTATATATATCTTTATCTGTATGAATGTTTTGTGAGTTGATTGTTTTATTAGTAACAAATAAAAATGATTCATCTTGTTCTTCAAGATAGTTCGGGTTTTCTAAAATAGTTTCATATGCTGTTGTTTCTTTATGGATACAATCAATAATACTATCATGTTTTTCTACAAAATTAAAAATATTTTTATATTTATTTGGTATTAATTTAAAATATAAATTATATACGTTTCTCCCAAACCCATCATCTTTTTCATACAAAGTTGATTCTTCTTTTCCCAAATACCAAAATCCTTTATCAATAAGTTCTTCAATCCAACCATTGACTATATCTGAATCTTGTTCAATTGTAATCTCATAATCACAATGTATCATATCAAATTTTAAATTCACACCTTGTTTTTTACAAATTCTTGTATATGTATCTTTAATTTGATTAAAATATCGTGCATTTATTTTATTTTCATTTTCCTGAATAGAATCAAATATTGCTGTTACATATCTAATTTCTTTTTGTGAATAATTTTTAAATAATTGTTCAGATTTTTTATTTACTTCGATAGTTGTTTCAGGAGTCAAAATAACATATTCACCATCTTCTTCTAATTCTTCAGAAATAAATTTTTCTATATCATCTTTACTTACTTTATCGTCAAAATTATAATCAAATGATTCTTTTAAATTATAAATATTATTTGTAACAGAAAGATGCTCAGGATACTTAATCCAAATTTTACTCGGGTCTAACATATGAAATAATAATAAATAGAATAAAATAAACCTTTCTATTTTACTTAACGACAAAAAATATTTAATATATGATATACATATTATAAATAATGGATGAACCAATACGCGTACATATAGATGATACATTACAATTAGATTATCTATTACAAGAAATAACAAAAGATAAAATAACACATGTGCAAGAAAATGAAAATATAATTGGTTATACAAATACAAAATCACTAATATATCAACCAAGTGAAATAGGAACAGATACAATAACTATTAATAATCAAGATATTGAAATAGACGTATATGATATACCTGAAAGTGTAACGAATCACTTGGATAGTTGGTTTTCTGTGGATAGAGGGTCTGAATTAGAATTATTTGACAGTTTAGGTGAAAATAACGTAACACTTGTCGAACCAAATAGGTCAACGAATCGATATATTTGGGGTTCTAATAGTCTTATATTTAACGGAGTTAGTGACTATGGATACATTGATAGTGGTTTAAATTTATCATCTGATAAAGTAAGCGTGTGCGGATGGTTGTACCCAATCGATGACGCAGGGGCTGCTTATTCATTCGTTAATGACAAAAATGATAATAGTTCTGACGGTCCAGGTGGTCATGAAGTCCAAATAAGAGATAATGCATTTCGATTACGGTATACGGGAACGCAATTTGATGGAGCAGGACAAGGGGAAGTGCAACATAATGGACTTGAAAAATGGTATTTCCTTGCGTGGTATTCCAATTCTGATGACGGTGAAGACAAAGCGTATTTATGGGATAAGACAAGTTTAATTGGTACCAACAGCAATACTACAAGTGCTGGCGTAAGTTTATCAAGTAATGTATCATTCATTCTTGGTGCACGAGACACATCGAGTAATTTTTGGAATGGGTACATGGATATGTTTGGTTTTAATATAGGAAACGAGTTATCACAATCTGATTTCAAAACTATTTGGGAGGATACGCGCCCATGATAAATTGGTATATTTATCCGTCATTAGTAATATACGGGTTTTCCCAGTATTTTGCTGTAATCAAGTCGTTAAAATGTTTATTTCATAATTATTGTGAATAAAATAAGCGTATTACTATCTACAGTTATATATAAAACAAATTATTTATATATATTTTTATAATTATATTATAAATATATTTTAATAAATTTAAAATAATTGTATTATAAATTAATAATTATTATACTATATTTGAATAGAAACGTTTAAGTTTATTCGTTATTTATTATTTAGATAAAGAGAGATGATTTAAATGGTAGATTCATTGTTTGAAGAGAATTTTGATGATTATTCATCAGGTGGAACAAAATTCGATACACTTAAAGAACAAACTACTAAAAAGAAAAAGCAAAATAATGGTTTTTGTGTTTTTTGTGGTGAATGGTATTTTCCAAAAACAAATCATTGTCCTAATTGTGATAATACCGATGAAATGGTTGATGAGGAAAAAGAAAAAATGAAAAATACAGAAGAAGAAACAAAAAATCCATTAAAAATTAATTTGGATTTGACTGATGAAGAAAATCGAAGTTGTTAAATATAATCAAATATTATATAAAAATATGAAAACAAGCAATTCGCAATATTCTATTGTTGAAGAACACGGGATTTCTTTAACGGAAGAAAATTCAACATTTGATGTAGATGAAGATGAAATTCCAATTGTTTCAGAAGATTTTGTTTGTTCTGTTGCTGAAAGTTTGGAAATCGGATATAAAATTACAATTAATAATAAAGATATTAAATTTGAAGTAATTAAAGCAGAAAAGAAAGAAGAAGATGGTATTTTAGATGATTCTGATTATCCATACTATATTTGGTGGTTAAATGGAAACGGTAAAAAATACCGATTATCTTGGAGTTCTAAACGATATTATTATCCAACTTTATGTCCAATTGATAAATTAAAAACGATTGAAAAATACTCTCCAAAATATGATGAAACAATCGTTAAGACAATTATTTCGGATGATGAAGGTGAAACAGTACATTGGATTTGTCCTGAAAAAATAGAAAGAGATAATTTATCAAATTGGGTTTTAATGAGAAATATCCAATATCTTGAAGATTCGTAATAATTACTCAAATTTGTAATAATTATCTGTTGTTTCTTTAAAATCGTTATAAAATTCTTCACCGTATTGTTTAGCGGCATTTTCACACAGTTTTTTATACTTTTTATGAATATTTTTATTTTCTAATCTTTTATTTGTGATGCAAGTTAAAACGTCTGAATTTAATGTGTTCATTTCATCATAAAATTCAAATTTTTCTTTATTTATTTTTTTAATAATATATCCGAATTTACCTTGTTTGTATTCTTTTTTTGTGACACCTAATTCTCTTTTGTAATAATTATTTAATTCATTTTCTGTAATATTTTTAATTATTAATCCATTACACCATTTATTTTCTTCTTCAATTAATCCTAATACTCCTTTTCCACCCCATGAATGTGATTTTTTGCTATAATCTCTAACATAACCAAATAATTTTGCTTTATACATATTTTTATCTAAAAATCGAGGGCAAGACCCCTTCCTCAAGGAGCAACGCAGACCGAAGGTCGAGTAGCGCAGTAGGGAGGAAATACGCCCGACAAACAGTTGAATCAAACAAATAACCAAAAGATTAATAAAGCAAGCTAACATATATCTGAATAGAATGGTTCG
>LFCJ01003389.1_pt1 | contig 11682 bp, 11 predicted proteins | sample 643141 | NCBI WGS metagenome assembly LFCJ01 (sample SAMN03766243, study PRJNA286221) | soda lake metagenome | biome: soda lake; feature: Kulunda steppe; material: water; isolation source: sample B1-Br-g2 brine of Lake Bitter-1 | place: Russia: Kulunda steppe | collected 2010-07 | reverse complement strand
GTATACCGAATAAATTCGCTCCGACTGTTGAATCCTCGTCCTTGCCACGTGTCCTCGATCTCGTTGAGAAACGACCGTGTGACTTTGAAGTTTACCGTGACGATCTCGTCGTCGTCGTTGTTTGTGTCCGCTTCGGACATACAGTTGTATTACCTGCGTGTTACTGTAGGTGTTTCGGCGTCCGAACGCTGAAGCTATTGGCGAGGAGAAACAGTAGCAGATCCGTAAATTAGTGTCGTTTGCTACCGGTTCTCACGCTGCTCTACTTTGTTCAGATAGATGAAATCCGTGGTACGAATCACAGAAAATATCTACCGTGGGTAATAGTGGGCAACACTTATTCAGCAATAGGTCCAAGTCGGTACCATGACGAAAGTAGATGCTCGGGACCTCCGAACGAACGAGACCGATGACCGAGGTCGAATCTATCTCGGAACAGAGTACGCGAACAAGCGTGTAACCGTCGCTGTCGTCGACGTAGAATCAGATCATCCCGACGAGGACGAACTGGCTGCTGCGTACCGCGAGGCATCTGAGAGTGCGGAAGCGCTTGCAGAAGAGTGGGACGAAGCATCGGACGAGGCGTGGGACGGGCTGGATAAATGAGCGAGGAGTCGGAAATTCGTCGCGGCGACGTTGTTATCGTACGGCTTGATCCCGCCGAAGGGCACGAAATGAAGAAAACTCGTCCTGCGGTAGTCGTCCAGAACGACGTTGGGAATCAAAATGCTCGTACGACTATCGTTGCACCTGCGACGGGGACATATCGAGGCTATCCGTTCGAGGTTCTCGTCGAAGCAGCGGAGTCGCCGCTCGAGAAAGATTCCTCGGTCCGTCTTGACCAGATACGCGTCGTCTCCATCGAAAAACGGATTCACTCGGTGCTTGGGAGCGTCGACACGGAAACGATGGAGGCGGTGGACGAAGCGCTGAAGCTGAGTCTCGGACTGGATTGACGTATATGCTGCGTTCTACCGAAGAACTAGCGACCGAACACCTCCGGTTCAAATCGCTCATTTATCGATACTCGAACAGAATTGCAACCGGAAGATCTCCACTCGCCAACCACTCACTACGAGGGGTGAGGATACCAATTTCGACTAGCGATTTTCCCGTTGCTCGACCTTGTTCAACTCGATCAGCAGTCGGAAGATCGCTTTCACGAGGTTCGCGTCCACGTCGAACCGTTCGGCGTTCTCGCCCGCACGATCCATCACCGCCTGCTCCTGTTGCTCGTCGGTCGTCGGCAGGCCTTCCTCTGCTTTGACCTGGGCGATCGTATCGGCGACGTACGTTCGCTGGGCGATCTGTTCGACGATCTCGCGATCGATCGACTGGATCTCCTCGCGCAGTTCGTCCAGGCTCATCTCTTCGGGCGTGCGATTCCCCGTGTCGGTAGTGGCTGTCTCTCGAGTCATGGCGTGTTCGTCGTTCGTGTCCCGTCCGTTCGCGTTCGCAGTAACCGTGTCGTTCCGTCGCGGTCAGCCCATCGATCTCGGACCGCCTCGAGCGTCTGCTTCTCGCCGACGGCGACGTAGCTCGGGCCCGTCCCCGACAGCGAGACGCCCTCGACGTCGGGCATGACCTCGAGCATAGGCTTCGTCGAGAAGCCGAGTGCGCCGGCGAAGGCGAAGCCGTTGACGGTCATCGCCTCGCCGTACCGGCCCTCGAGGGCGAGTTCCTCGACGAGGTCGGCCATCGGGGCGATCCGTTCACACGCCGAGACGTCGGCGTCGGCGCTGAACGACTGCTCTGGCGGCGTGTAAACGAGCGCGTGCCAGTCGCGTTCCTCGCGGGCGAGCAGTTCGTCGGCCGTGTTGTCGGTGACGGTGATCCCGCCGAGCATGCTCGCGCTGGCGTCGTCGAACGCGCCCGTCACCGTGACGCCGGCGTCGCGGGCCGCCCGGACGCCCAGCCGGCAGGCGTCGATTCGGTCGACCGAGTCGGCTACTTCGAGCGCGTCGAGCGTCGCGAGTACCGTCGCGTTCGCCGCCGCACTCGAGCTTTTCAACCCGGAGGCCATCGGAACCTCGCTCTCGGTTCGCACCCGGGCGCCGACCGTGGCGGGCTCGAGGCCGGCCGGATCGGCGTACTCGTCGACCGTAAACTCCACGCAGCGCTCGACGAGCGTGGTGTCGGCGTCGGGCTGGCCCGCGACGTCGCCGACGACCTCGCCGTCGTCCGTGAGTTCGACGGTGGCTGTCGTCTCGAGGTCGATCGCGAAGGCGGAGCCGATGCCGGTCGCGAGCGCGTTGAGAACCGTCCCTGCTGCCGGGGCAACGGCGCGGCCGTCCATACGGGGACTCACTCAGAGTGCCTATTTACGGCTGACGGTCTCGTGTACGTGGCCCCTGGCTCCCGCGGTGACCGGAGAGCCACCCGTTCGAACGGTCACGTATCGGGTGTTGGACCCCGGCGAGCCTGACGCCGCGGTTGGTTGAAGCCGACGTGGCCTGACGGGCGGTCGAAGCTGGGTGGCCATGAGGGTGGTGGAAGCCCACGTGACTTGGCAGGCGGAACAACCGCTTTTCGCACGTCCCGACAACACACCGCTTTTGCCGCGTCCCGACGAACGAACCCGTATGAGCACGCGCAGTAACGTCGCTCCGAGTACGCTCGGCGTCGACTTCGTCGAAGGGGGCCTCGTCGTCCAGTACCTGGACGGACGGGAGACGTTTTATCACGGCCCGCCGAAACCCGTCACGGAGTCGCTCAGGACGCCGCCGGGCAAACACGTCCACGTCCTCGTCACCGACCCCGACGGCGTCGAGGGCGTCATGACCTACGTCAACGACCGCGACACCCACGACGGCATCCTCGAGACGACCGGCGTCGGTCGGGTGATGCTCGAGGCCGACGACGAGGAAGAGCTGTTCCCGGGCGTCACGGTCACGACCGAGGCGTACTCGATCCGCGTGGAGGCGGACCTCGAGGTCGTCGACGGCCGCGTGTTCGTCTTCGCGGAGGACGAGATGAGCGAACACGCCTACGAACTGGTCGACCGCGACTACGAGGGGACGGCCGGCCGCGACGCGGACGACTCGACGACCGGGTCGGAGGCCTGAGCCCGTGCCGCTGCAGAAACCCTGGCGCGCCCTCGAGCGCGAGACCGTGGCGCGAGCACCCGACCGGCCGGGCGTCTACGAACTCGGCGACGATTCGGGGACCGTTCGGTCGGTCGGCCACGGCGTCCTGCGCGACGAGCTCAAAACCGCGCTCGCCTACGGCGACGCCGACCGCGTTCGCTGGACGGAGGCGCATACCCTCGAGCAGGCACGAGACCTCGCGGCCGACCACCGGGAACGACTCGAGTAGTCCACCTGTTCGGCACATAGCCTGTGCGAACCGCTGGGTAGGAGTCCGTGACGTCGGCTCGCTCGCTCTGAAGCACCAGACGTGGGTCCGAGCTACGGGGCCGCAGAGGCCACTCTAACACACTCGAGACGACCGGCCTGGCGGTGTCGGTCGAACGGTCGCCAAGCTTAACAGACCGCTGTTCGTTCCTCCACATATGACTATCCGGGCTGGGGAATCGAAGGCACGTAGCTGCGGTGACAGAGCTGGACGATGACGGAGTACGAACGTCACTTCGGCCGAGGTGGGCTCAACGAGCACGTTGACGTCGACACACTTATCGAGGGGATCGGGCTCGACGAGGACGAGATCGACTGGCGAAAGTCGTTCATCGGCTTCGACGAGTCCGACTGCGAGCGCCTCGAGGCGTTCGACGAGGTCTTCGAGGAGCACGCCGAGGAGATCGCAGACAGCTTCTACGACCACCTCACGAGCTACGAGCAAACCGTCGACGTCTTCGATCGATCGCCGAAATCCATCGAGGAGCTCAAGCGAACGCAGAAGGCGTATCTGACGACGCTCGCGGCTGGAAACTACGACGAGGCGTACTTCCGGAATCGAGCGCGCATCGGCAAGATCCACGATCTGGTGGACATGCCGATCAAACACTACCTCGGCCAGTACAACATTTACTACGGGTTGTTGCTCTCGCTCGTCACCGACCGACTGCACGAACAGCTCACCGCGACAGTCGAGGCCGAACTCGAGCGAGCCCTCTCGGAGGGCGGGGACGACGGGATCGACTCACAGCGGATCTCCCGCCGGATCTACGAGGACGTCGAGGACGGCATCGACGAGCTTCACTCGCTGTTGAAACTCCTCAACCTCGACATCCAGGTGGCCGTCGACACCTACATGCAGTCGCGTCTCGACGCCCTCGAGACCGAGCGCGATCGGTTCGCTGCGCTGTTCGAGAACGTCCCCAGTCCCGTCGTGATCGTTCGGTTCACCGACGACGGCGAGCGGGTCGAAGCTGTCAACGAGGCCTTCGAGGAACTGTTCGGCTACACCGCGGCGGATCTCGAGAACGACCAGTCGTTCGAGGAGTTGCTCCGACCGCCGGGTGAGGAACCGACGCCGATCGAGGGCAGTTCGCTCCTGGCCGAACTGAGCGACGAGCAGAACCGCGAATTGATCGAGGCGGAGGTCACGCTCGAGACGATGTTCGGTCGCCGGGAGTTCGTCCGTGTCTCGGCGCCGGTCGACCGTTCCGGGCTCGAGGATCTCGAGTACGCCTTCTACATCGACGTCACCGACCAGAAACAACGACAGGAACGCCTGCAGGTTCTCTCGCGGGTTCTCAGACACGACATCCGGACACAGATGAACATCGTGAAAGGCTGTGCGACCAGCCTCGGCGACGCAGCGGCGGCGGACGATGACGCATGCCGAGAGATGGCCGACCTGATCGACGAGGCTGCCGACGACCTCCTCTCGATGAGCGATCGGATCCGGGGAATCGAACGGGTCGTCGCTGGCCAGGCCGACCGCCGGTCGATCGACGCGACGGCGCTCCTCGAGGACGTCGTCGCCGACGTTCGCGGCCGGTATCCGGACTGTGAGTTCTCGCTGTCGGCGCCCGAGCGCCTTTGGCTGCGCGGTAGCGACTCGCTGTCCGACGCGATCGCACACGTCGTCGAAAACGGGGCCGAACACAACGACGCCGCCGACCCGCACGTCGAAATCTCCGTCGTCGAGAGCCTGGGCGGCGACCACGTCACGATTCGCGTCGCCGACAACGGCCCCGGCATTCCGCCCTCGGAGTACGAGGTGCTCACCGGCGAACGCGACCGCTCACAGATCGAACACTCGAGCGGCCTGGGACTGTGGATGGTCAACTGGGTCGTGACGAAAATCGGCGGCGCACTCGAGTTCGACGCGAACGCGCCGCGGGGGTCGATCGTGACGGTGCGATTGCCTCGAGCCGAGCCACCGTCGTAGTCGGGCTCCCACAGGCAGCATAGGCAGCTTCGTCACCGATCGACGGGCGGGACAATTCTCAAGGGGACGGCCGCGAAAGGATCGGGTATGAGCGAGTCGGACGGAGACGGCGTCACGCTGTCGGTACGGGCCGCGGAGAAGCGAGACGCCGGACGCGGGGTCGCGCGGGTGCCCGAGAGAGCGCGTCGTCGGCTCGGCGTGCTGAGCGGCGATACGGTCGTCATCGCGGGCGACGAGCAAACGGTCGCGAAGCTGTGGCCGGCCGATCCCTCGATCCCGGATAACGTCGTCCAGATCGACGCCGACACCCGTGCGAACGCGGGCGTCCACGTCGGCGATACGGTCACCGTCCAGTCGAAGGACACGTCGACGATCCGGGACGCCACGCGGGTGACCCTCGCGGCCCCGCCGTCGGTCTCCGACGGCGAGGCGCGACTCGGCACCCGGACGGCGACGCAGAAACTCCGCAACCGCCCGGTCCGCGTCGGCGAGCAGATCCGGATCGAGGGCGTCGCCGGCGAGCCGTTCCGCGTCGTCGACACCGATCCCCGTGGCGACGTCCGGATAACGAGTTCGACGACGATTCGCGTCGTCGAGACGGACTCGAGCGAGCGCCAGTCCGGTTCGAGCCAGCGTGCCGACGCTCGCGAGACCGAGCGGACGACGAGCGATCCCGCTAAGGAATCGGCGTCGCTCGACGCCAACCTGGAGGCCAGTTCGGGCGTCACCTACGAGGACATCGGCGGACTGGACGACGAACTCGAGTTGGTCCGCGAGATGATCGAACTGCCCCTCTCGGAGCCCGAACTCTTCCAGCGACTCGGCGTCGAACCGCCCTCCGGCGTCTTACTGTACGGGCCGCCGGGGACCGGCAAGACCCTCATCGCGCGGGCGGTCGCAAACGAGGTCGACGCCAACTTCGAGACGATCTCCGGCCCCGAAATCGTCTCGAAGTACAAAGGCGAGTCCGAGGAGCGACTGCGGGAGGTCTTCGACCGGGCCGAGGCCAACGCGCCGACGATCGTCTTCTTCGACGAGATCGACTCGATCGCCGGCCAGCGCAACGACGACGGCGACGCCGAAAACCGGATTGTCGGCCAGCTCCTGACTCTGATGGACGGCCTCGACGCCCGCGGCGAGGTGATCGTCATCGGCGCGACCAACCGCGTCGACACCATCGACCCCGCGCTTCGTCGTGGCGGCAGATTCGACCGCGAGATCCAGATCGGCGTCCCCGACGTGGAGGGGCGCAAGGAGATCCTCGAGGTCCACACCCGCGGCATGCCGCTTGCGGACGAGGTGAGCGTCGACGCCATCGCCCGCCGGACCCACGGGTTCGTCGGCGCGGACCTCGACGCCGTCGCGAGCGAGGCCGCGATGGCTGCCATCCGGGATCGACCAACCGAGGCCGACGAGCGAGAGACGTGGAACCGCGACCCGACCGTCCGCAAACGTCACTTCGACGAGGCGCTCGCGTCGGTCGAACCCTCGGCGATGCGCGAGTACGTCGCCGAGTCGCCGACGACGGACTTCGCCGACGTCGGCGGCCTCGAGGAGGCCAAACAGATCCTCCGGGAGTCCGTCGAGTGGCCCCTGACGTACGACCGACTCTTCGAGCAGACGAACACCGACCCGCCCTCCGGCGTCTTGCTGTACGGACCGCCCGGGACCGGCAAGACGCTGCTCGCGCGTGCACTGGCCGGCGAGACGGACGTCAACTTCGTCCGCGTCGACGGTCCGGAGATCGTCGACCGCTACGTCGGCGAGAGCGAGCGGGCGATCCGCGAGGTGTTCGAACGCGCCCGCCAGTCCGCGCCGTCGATCGTCTTCTTCGACGAAATCGACGCCATCACGGCCGCCCGCGGCGAGAGCCACGAGGTCACCGAACGCGTCGTCTCACAGCTCCTGACCGAACTCGACGGCATGAGCGAGAACCCGAACCTCGTCGTGCTGGCCGCGACCAACCGCAAGGAGTCCATCGACCCCGCACTGCTGCGGCCGGGCCGACTCGACACGCACGTGCTCGTTCCCGAGCCCGACGCGGCCGCTCGCGAGCAGATCCTCGAGGTCCACACCCGCGGCAAACCGCTGTCCGACGACGTCGACATCGCGGACCTCGCGGCCGACCTCGAGGGCTACACGGGCGCCGACCTCGCCGCCCTCGTCAGGGACGCCTCGATGAAGGCCATCCGCGAGGTCGCAGCCGAGTACGACCCCGACGAGGCGAACGAGAAGGCCGACGAGGTCGTCATCGAACGTCGGCACCTCGAGGCCGCTCGCGACGCCGTCGACGTCTGAACCGGGCTGTCCTGACGGGATCCCGACCACGGCGTCGGGTCGATCGGTCGATCAGGACGGACTCGAGGCCGGGTCCTCGGCCTCGTCGTCGGTCGACTCGACAGACCCTGAGTCGAGTTCGAATTCGTCGAACGGCTGGAAGTCAGTCGGCGTCTCGAGGACGACCGTCTCGCCCGCGGTCGTCGACTCGCCGGGTTCGACGGCGACGTCGTCGCGGTCGACCGAGGGCGGAAAGCGGAGGTCGACCCGGCTGCCGAAGGCGATGTGGCCGATGCGGTCGCCGCGCTCGAGTTCGTCGCCGGGGTCGACGTACGGGAAGATCCGACGGGCGAAGGCGCCCGCGATGAACGTCACTTCGGCGGGTTCGCTCGCGCCGTCATCGGTTGGGTCGTCGGATCTGTCGGCGCTCTGGCCGTCGGAGCTGTCGGCGTTCGGGTCGCCGAACGCTCCGTCTGCATCAGCGTCAGCCTCGAGCGCCGTCCCGGACGACTGGGGGGCCAGCGACTCGGTCTCGAGTCGGAGGTGAACCCGTTCGTTCTTTTCCGACTCCTTGGAGAAGGCGGGTCGGTTCGCCCCCGAGACGTGTTCGACGTCGACGACGGTCGCGTCGAACGGCGCGCGGACGACGTGGACGTGCCAGACGTTCATGAAGACGCCGAGGCGAACCCGGTCGCCGTCCTCGCGGAGGACCGAGACGGTGCCGTCGGCCGGCGAGACGACGCCCGTCGGCGGCGGCGTTCGGTCGGGATCGCGGAAGAACGCGAGCGTGCCGACGCCGACCGCGAGCGCGAGGAGCCCCGCAGCGACGCTGTAGATGACCGCAAACGGCGCTGCGAGCAGCGGAACGATGGCGTACTTCCAGGCACCCGGCGCGAAGTTCATGCGGGGAAGAGGACGTGGACCCGCTTGGCCGTTACGAAAGGTCAGGTGGCCGAGGGATGGTCGCTCCTCGAGAATAGGCGGGCCTCGGTTTCGGCCTCGCCGGGAGAACTGTCGTTCTGAAGACACTATCTGTCCGCCCGCAAACGTGTCGGTGAGTGTCCAGAATATATTTATCCGGGACAGTCATGGTTGTCCACAATGCGAATTACTACGGGCGTGCCGGGCTTCGACGCGCTTGTTGATGGCGGCATTCTGAAAGATCGGCTCTACGTCGTCAGCGGCCCGCCGGGGAGCGGGAAAACGACGTTTTGCTCCCAGTTCGTCACGCAGGGTGCGATCGACGGCGAGACGACGCTGTTTCTGACCCTCCACGAGTCCGAAGCCGAGATCGTCTCCGACATGAGCAACTACGAGTTCGGCTTCGACAGGGCGGTCAGCTCCGGTCACGTGAAGGTGCTCAACGTCTTCGACAGCGAGGCCCAGCGGCTCCTCTCGTCGTCCTCGCGCTCGAGCGGCGAGTTCCCCTCGAACGTCGACAACCTGGCGAACCAGCTCGTCGCCTTCATCGAATCCCGCGGCGTCGACCGCCTCGTGATCGACTCGACGATGCTGCTCGAGTACTACTTCTCGGACGACCTGAACGCACTCATCAAGTTCCTGACGAAGCTCAAGCGCGCGGACGCGACCGTCCTGTTGATCTCGGAGATGACCGACCCGACCTCCTACACCGACGGCCATTACCTGGCCCACGGCGTCATCTTCATGCACAACTACCTCGAGTCCGGCGGGATGACCCGGGGGATCCAGATCATCAAGATGCGTGGCACCGAAATCGACTGTGACATCCGTGAGATCGAGTTCACCGACCGCGGACTCACGGTCCATCCCGACCGGAAGGTATCGGTCTGAGATGTACGGGGAGTCTTTCGGAACGGACTGGACGGCCATCGACGACCGCGACGAGGTCGTCCTCCGTGCGTACGCGCTGGGGGTGGCGGCCCGGCTGGGCGAGGAGTGGCCGGACGAGCTCGAGCGACTCGCCACGCAGGTCGGGACCGCCTACGACCGCAGCTTCGTCGAACTCGCCTACCGCAAGGGCCGCGACGAGGCGGCTGCAGCGCCGATCGACGACGACGAAGGGATCTGGGAGGAACTCGTCGAAGAGAAGACGACGATCAACCCGCTCGAGCGGGACGGCGACCGCGACTGGGACGATCGCGGTGATGACACCACACTCCCGGACGCCCTGGAGAAGGTCGACGTCGATACGCTCCCACCCGACAGCACCCAGCGCGTCAGCCGGCCGTCGTTTCTCGATCGCGAGCCTGACTCCCGGCGGGCCCCTCGAACGGAAGAGCGAACCGTCTTCGGCCGGCCGGTCAGCGACGTCCGAAGACGTCGACCCGACCGCGAGACGAGCGACGGCTCGGACGAGGACGACGGGGACGACGAGTTCGACTCTCCCTCGGAGTCGACGGCCGACGACGACGCGACCGGGGGCTCGAGGGGAGACGATACCAAGGGCGACCGGGGCGGCGGCGACCGATCATAAGACGAAGCGTCGAGCAAGCACCGGTGGGCGGTCGAGGCGACCGCACGTGATCCACCCCCGAGGAATCGGCTTCTGGACGGAACATCCCCTCGAGTAACCACCTCGCGTGAACCGCACCCTCGCCGAGCCGTTTCGCTCGCTCGTTCCGGATCGATTCTCAGTACGGATCGATTCTCAGTACGGATCGATTCCCAGTACGTGATCGAAAACGCGCCTACAGCGTGTCGACGTCGAGGATCATCACGACTTCACCCTCACCGAGCACCGACGCACCGCTGATACCCGGGGCGCCGCTGAGGACACCTTCGAAGGGCTTGATGACGACCTCCTCTTGGCCGACGACGTCCGAACAGCGCAGACAGACCTGCCGGACGCCGTCTTTGATGCGGACGACCATGTCGTCCTCGTCGGGTTCGGCGTCGGGGACGTCGAGACGGTCGGCGAGCGACAGCAGCGGGTAGACCCGTTCGTCGTGGGTGATCGTGGGTCGACCCTCGACGGATTCGACGGTAACGTCCTCGAGTTCGGAGATCTCGTCGATGTTCTTGATCGGGACGCCGTACATCTCCTCGCCTGCGGTGACGAACAGGACGCGAACGATGGCGACGCTCACCGGGAGCATCAGCGTGACGCTGGTTCCGGCGTCGGGTTCGCTCTCGACGTTGATCGAGCCGTCGACGCCGCGGACGACCTGGTTGACGACGTCCATTCCGACGCCACGGCCGCTGACCTCGGTGACCTCCTCGGTCGTCGAGAAGCCGGGGTGGAAGATCAGGTCGTAGACCTCCGAATCGTCGAGCAGTCGGCCCTCCTCTTCGGTGATGACGCCCTGACTGATCGCTTTCTCCTTGATTTCGTCGACGTCGAGGCCGCCCCCGTCGTCCTGGACGGTCACCGAGACGCGGTCGCGTTCGCGCTCGCCGATGAGCTTGATCGTTCCCTCTCTGGGTTTACCCTTCGTCTCGCGCTCTTCGGGCGACTCGATCCCGTGGTCGACCGCGTTCCGGATGAGGTGCATCAGCGGGTCGCCCAGTTCGTTCAGGATCGACCGGTCCATCTCGATGTCGACGCCCTCCATCCGGAAGTCGATCTCCTTGTCCTGCTTGCGGGAGATGTCGCGGACGATTCGGGGGAAGTTGCCGACGATCTTCTTCAGCGGGACGAGCCGGATCTCGAGCACCGTATCCTGCAGGCTCGCGGTGATCTTGCCGTGTTCCTCGAGTTCGTCTTCGGCCTCGACGAGGTCGTTCTCCTCGATGATCTTGCGAAGTTTGATCCGGCTCGTCACCATCTCCTCGACCTGGTTGTAGAGCTGGTCGACCTGCTCGACGTCGACGCGGATCGACTCGACCTCCTGGCTCGAGTGGGTGGTACTCGAACTGCCACTGGAGCCGCTCGATGCATCCTCGTCGGCCTCGGACTCCTCGGCCAGGGACGCTTCGACCTGGTCGGTGAGCCGATCGGCGCTGGCTCCCTCGAGGTAGCGGTTGTCCTCGAAGAATCCCGTGACGTCCGTTTCGGTGACGTCCCCGTCGGCAGCGACGAAGACGTCGAACGAGCCGTCGAACTCGCCCCCCTCGATCGCCTCGTTGTCCGGTTCCGTCGTCAGGAGGTCGTACTCGTCGTTCGTCGCGTCGAGAACGAACATCGCGTCG
>LFCJ01003388.1_pt1:0-10000 | contig 11683 bp, 10 predicted proteins | sample 643141 | NCBI WGS metagenome assembly LFCJ01 (sample SAMN03766243, study PRJNA286221) | soda lake metagenome | biome: soda lake; feature: Kulunda steppe; material: water; isolation source: sample B1-Br-g2 brine of Lake Bitter-1 | place: Russia: Kulunda steppe | collected 2010-07 | reverse complement strand
CCCAAGTCCTGGGATTGCATGCAGCCCGTGTCTAGGGATGACGGTCTCCATGTACTGCTGTTGGGCATGGTGTGTGAGCCCCCCCCAAGCCTGCTTGCTGAGCAGCCCCAGAGGCATGAAGACTTGCATGCACTGATGGACCATCCATGTGACAGCCAGCACATTTTGCTTTTTGATAGCCTCCCGCACTTGTGCACTTCATACAAGTTGACATTATCATATCATTTTGTTTTGGTTATACATTCCATTGCACCAGTGCTGTTCATGACTAACCATACTGAAGATTTTGTGTCAATCAACAAAGCGTGGCGGGACAGTATTAGAATGTGTAGAAAGGCCTTAGCCTAGGCTTCTGGCTGGTCAGTAGCTGGCTAAAGATTAGGGCAGTGTCTTCTTGAGTTCACTGCAGCTTATTTTGCCAAAGCCAAATGGAGAGGCAGGCCTTCAGAAATGCCGTGGTCATTGGCCAACAGAGCTATAACAAGGATTACAGAGAGGGCTGTAAGCTACAAGTTAGGGTTAACCGCCAGCCTGGTCATTAGGCTGATTGATTTGTTGCTGGTCTTCGCCAGCCCAAAAAGTCCATAATGTTCAAGATGGAATGGCAGAGTTTGCTCTACTAGGTAGTACCATTGAGAAAGATTAGGTTAGGCTAGGTAACATAGCTTTACCCGCCGAACGAGGGCAGCTTAGCTGAAGTCTAAAAGGCCTGCAACCCTTAACCAAAACTAGAAGTGCTCAAATCAGAAGAAAGGTAGTACCATTGAGAAAGGAAACCAGAGACACTGTCTGACTGGCAGTCTGACTAGGCAAGGCATGCAAAATAGAAGAAGCCTCCACAGAAAAGGACTGCAGAAGGAAAAGAAATGGAACGAGTACTGAAGAAAAAAGAAAAACTACACAAGCAGCAAAAAGCTCCTCACGTCAATTAAGGAATAGAGGCCACTTGGGAAGAAAAGCCCCTTCAACAGAAAAGATAAGGGCGGTCAGTGAGGATCAGGAGGCTTGCGGGCAGACAAGCCAGCAGACCTCTCCTGATTGGTTTGAAGGTGAGGAGAATGCTTAAGAGAACGTCTGTTTTGAACATGCTTATGAGCATAGAGCACAGAATGAGCATGGAGCTTGAGAGCGAATTCCTTCTTTGACTTTTTGCGAATCAAGGCCGAGACTCTTCAGAAGAACCAAAGTAAGAGGAATGTAAATGAGACCCCTACACCTAATAGAATGACATGAATAACATGGTCTCCTGCAATCCTGTGTCTAAGGCTAGCATGCTGAGCATGGGCAGCTTGAAGCTGTTGCTCAGGGCAAGTGTCTTAACAGTACTTGATCTCAATGAGATGGGTGGTAAGACGCTGCTTAGGGAGGTTCTTGAGTCTGTCTGGGCTGGTAAGCTGTGGCTGGTGTTGGGGGTCTGCCTCCAGCTGCAGTGGCTGTAGTTAAAGAACCCTGCCCCCCACCTAAAACCAACCTCCTTCTACTCCTTAAAGTAAGGCCTTGATCATTGGGCAAGCCCGAAGTACTTCAAATGGACAGCCTGACATAGTTAGCCTTCCGACAAAGGCTGATTTCTTAGGCTTTCTACAACAAGATCTGATAAGGCCAGAATCCTGCATAAGCTCAGGGTGCAGACAAGAATCACTGACATGAAATGTGAGTAATTACTTGGTAGGCATTCTTAAACATCATGCTGAGCTACAACATGAAAGCTTAGTGTAAGGTAAAAAACTTTTTCTTAATACTTTTTTTATATAATACTTGTTCATTTTCACATGCAACAAAACTGATAAATAGAAGTGGAAGGTTGAAAAGCATGAAAGAAAAACAAAAGGAAAAAAGAAACTTTGTCACGCCAGATTAGTGCAGTGCCAGATTTACGCTGCATTGTGACCCAGAGGTTGGTAGCGTTGGTTGGAGGATCATTCAATCCTGATGTCAGTTCAGCTATAGCTGTATTTCCTAAGTCAGTGAGCACGTCAAAGACGAACTTGTAGTAATACCTTGTTGCTCCAAGCAACCTTGTAAGATGTACACCAGGGAGTGGACCCCTCGAGCCCTTGGGGGGTAGCAGGCGTGGCAGCGCCCAGTCCAGTCCATCCACCCAGTCCAGTGCAAGTACGTCCAACAGCAGCTGCATGCAGCGCTGACCTAGCCTATCCACAGGCTGAACAGAAAGAGTAAGTTTAGGGAAGGATAAGGGTATCAGAGACTCCGCAGTCTCATCGCTGGCAACCTGTTGTCTGCTTGGTGTACACTGTCCCTGTCCGCAGCCAGTCCACACACCTCATTATTATGGCCATGCCGCGAGTCTGCTTTGAATGCGGCAGTCTCTCAGCGTGACAGCTACGTAGGCAGCAAGTATTTAACTGTAAGATTACTCCCATTTCTCCCTACTTAAATCAAGGAGAAGGGGAGAAGGGGCCGCTTATGGCCTAGGCACCTTGTGACCCTCCACCAAATTGAAAACAAAAGAAGTCAACAAGGATCGGGAGGGTGACTAGCAGCACTCCATTCCTGACCTTGATGATGAGAGGTAACATCAGTTTTCTCAAGAGCACGTCTGGCACTAACAATAAGCATACTGAACTGAATGTGGGGAAGTTTCATAGCAAGCTTGGTAGCTATACAGGGAAGTTCATGGGGGTCTGTGACATGTTGGGTTTGCCCGGAACTACTTTTTAAAAACTCCAAGATCCCTGTAAGTCTGTGCCAATTGTTTTGATTTGACCCTGGCAACCCTAAAGTATATCAGGATCAGGACCATGGACCTGAAGTGGCTCCATGCTGGAACATAGAAAGTGCTTTTCAGAACCCTCCTTAAATAAAGACCTTTTTCCTTTGTTTGAAGGAGAAGTACGCAGGCAGTGAGTTTCCCTGCATCAAGCAAGAAAAAGGAGATGTAAACCTTTTCATGTTAAGAGGGAAAAGTGTCAGGAAAAATGTGTTGGTGTAGTCTTATCTTTTTTCACGTTTACAGGGTTGTGTTGACATAGTCTTTTCTTTTCTTTTTTTCCACTTAACTTCTAGAAATAAAAGCAAGACGCTCCCTGCACCAATTATGAAAAAGGAGACACATTGGCCCGAAGAGCTGTGAGTCTCCTCCACCAGGGAGAAGGAAGAGTTAGTGAGGATATGGAGGGTGACAAGCCGCCCCCTGCTCCAGACCAAGACCTTGAGAGCAACTGGGTTTTCCAAGAGCGCATATAGTAGCTGCGAGATTGTGTGTATAGAGCACAGAATGAGCATGTAATTTGAGGGTAGTCTTATGGGCTTTTTTTGTATCAAGGCTGAGCTCTTTAAGGTGATTTAAAGAGTGTAAGGTATAAATAGAGCCTCCCACACCAAGAAGAATGGTGTGAAGGATGACTTCCTTGGCCTTTAAGCGCTTACAAAGAACCTCATATTGATTCTAGAGGGCTCTAATGGGTGTCCATGTCACGACAAATTGTAGTTAACAATGAAACATAGTCAGAGTGCCTGAGTTAGTTGGTGGGTGCAATGTTTGAGATGTTTTCCTTGCTTCTCTCTCTTTTCAATCCTTCTTATGTCCCCAAATTTCGCCTTTCCTGTGGCTGGGCGAGAGCACCTCTTCTCTTCTCCGTGTAACACAAACCTGGTGATGGTCTGAGTCAGCAGAAGGCATGCGGCGACTAAGGGGGCACAGATAAGTGGCAGCAGCATCATGCAGTACCCTAGCGCCCTGGCGGAGTGAACAGCTGTGGCCGTACCACAGTTTGATGTCCCTTGATGTATGGAATTCGCGCTCTGGACATGCTAAAAGCCTACACTTGGTACACCATCCGAGAAGCGTGTTTAGCACACGCGTTCTCTCACTCAGACCTGGTGCCTGAGCCCAAACTGGAGGGGCTGGGTACAAAACCATGGTTGCATGATGGGGAAGGTAGCGTGCGGTGGGCAGCGGGCAACGGCAAGTTTGTGGCTTGTGTATCTGAGATGGTAATTCAGCAATGACGGTGATTAGGAATGACATCCAGGCCGTGTATCTTCACAGTATTTAACCTCAACGAGGCGTATCTCCCTCATGTTGACACTGAGCTCGTGAACTCTGCGAACATCTCTGCTGGGTTTTCGTGGGTGTGACACCTGGTGCAAATGAGGAGTGGTTAGCTATTTGGGTTTTCAAGTAGGTGAGGGGGTGACCAAAATCATAGTGACTAGTGGTGAGTCTATCTCTAGCAGATAAAGGAGCATCAAAAAGCCAGCTGGGCAGTGTCCTTTTATTCGCATGATCAGGAATTTGAAGGTTTTGTTGGGCCAAACGGTTTGTGCTGCCGGCATCCAAAAGGGCCAAACAACCTGCCAGAGAGCCTTTGCCAATGGCTTTCATGATGAGCTTGCAGGCAACATAATGGCGTTCAGTGATCATACCTGAGAAGATTGTATGTCGACACCCCGAGAGAATATGGAAAGCACTATCTGCTTGCTGACAGAGTCGACACTGAAGGCTGATGCACATTTTAAAGCGGACAGCGTATTTCTGAAAGGGTTGCCTGTGCAGTAGTGGAAGATATTGCGCTTCATTTGGAGAGAAATTTTGGACATGCTCCAAAAGCGTTGCAAATGCCTTCGTGGATGTGTGGAAGCAAACTCAGGTAATAAGAGTAGTACCCTTCTTTTGAGTAGGCATAAACCAGTTTATGGTTCGAGTGCATGTGGGATTTTAGTCCGGCTTGGAGATTTGGAAGGTAAGTCAATCTAGGGCTGTGTTGGGGAGCTTCAGTGCCAGATTCTTGCTGATAAACTTCTTTAACGGCTAACCAGCCAATATTGACAAGGGTTGCCTCCAAGGCCTGCAGTGCAGATGGTTGTTTCAGCAGGGAGGCTGTCTCCATGACAAGCTTGGTATTTTGTAAGGGTGTCTGTACATTCATTTCCGGCAATTCTGGCATGAGATTGTACATTTTAAAGGAAGAGGTGGGATCGAAAGTTTTGGATAGCATTAAAGAATTTTAGGGAGGTCTCCTTGGACATGGTGACCGTGCTTCTCTGGGTATTTCAATTGTTACCTCATTTGATGGAGTGAGGTAAGGCTGTCTGTGGCAATATGAATATGATCATGAGTGATAGCAGCAGCTATTTACTAGCATGCTTAGCATTTCATATGGGGTGGCTAGCATTGTTGTTTAGGTGCCAATTTGCTTAAGGGATGTCACAAGCAGGATTTTGCAGCCATGTAGGATTGTGTTTGTTAAGGTGAAGCTATGCAGCTGTGTTCCAGACTGCTATAATTATGTATTCCAGACTGGTATCATGATGATATGGAGATTCCAAGAGGCCTGGGTAGGGGATTCTTTACTAATCCAGGATTGAGGGGAAGCGTAGGCAATCTCATGAGCTGGAACTGTTCCAAGTTTATAACACAAGTGGGGATGGGCTGTCAGGAGTTTTAATTAAGGGTTGGTGATCATGGATCCACTCTAAGATGGTAGGGAAATGATAGTGGCAGTTGCCTTTGTACTGAGGATGGCTGAGTAGACGGCATGCCTGAGGCTAAGATTCATGGCATGTTCATTATAGATGTGATGGCACACTGAGAAATCAGTGAATTGGGACGAGAGGGAGTCGAGGCTGGCACCAAAGAAAGCATATCGTGAGTCTGCACTCCAAATTTTGGGGTAGCTAGGGTTGAAGTTTAGCAGGGAGGCCATTTTTTCCTGAGTGGCTCGTTTTTGGAGGGAAGTATAAACATGATTTGGCAGAGCACTCCAGTAAGAAACCTTGATCTTCTTGCTGTGGTACTTCCTTTCTAGCTTTGTTTTCCTAGTGAGCAGCCCTATTAGTAAAGATGCAAAGCCTTTAGGTGTAGGTGTTATGTTGTTATGGAGACCTTTAAGCTTGGCTGTGTGGAAAGCTGTATGGAGGATGTTGAGGTGCTAGCGCTCTGGTGCCAACATGCCCTGGCATTTTCCGCCTATGCTGTAGATACATGCTACTCTTAATGAGTAGATTTCTGGGATAATAAAAGGCTGAGGGTTTGTGCTGAGGGAGGGCTGCTCATTGGTGGGTTGGTAGGTTAAGGCTTGCACCTAGCTTGTCCTTAAGGTCTACATTATGGATCCAGAACTCACAGCCCCCCGGTGGGTTGTATGTCTGCTTGTGGATTTTTGGGGTAAACATCAAAGGTAGCTTAATTTTGTAGATCAATGTCCAGTTGTTGGCCAGGAGGGTGGGCATCGTGTCTTATAGCTCTTTCGATTCCCAGGTGGTTTTCCAGGTCACGTGTATTAGTTCTTTGTAAGTGGATTCAGAGTTTCTTTTGGTTTTGTTCAACAACAAGTTCATCATTAATGTGAGCACAGCCTGGGTAGGCCCAGTTGTCATTCTTGTCAACTTCCTCTATTTGCCTGTCTGTGTAGCAGCCAGTGTTCTCAAGGCATGCCCCACAGTAAGTCCTGTTCACACCTCACAGATGTACATGTCAGGAAAAGGGTGCACATTTGTTTCAGGTTGGGTGCCAAAATAATACTGTTTTCTGGTAAAAGACGGCCAAGCAGGCTATAGGATGCACTCTCTCAGGTGTGAAGCCAGCCTGACAGGGGTCCTGATATGCAGACTGCCTGCATATTTTCTAGATGGAAGTCAGAGTTGTCACGCCATATTGTGTCTTTGCCAAATTGGTGTCTGAGACTGTGTGTTTGAGATCAGACAGTTGTTGGTTGGAGATACTTTACTGAGCCCGGAGTATTGGAGGGCCAGTTATTGAGAATTCCTATTTTCTGGCTTTGATTGTGGAACACTCGATAAACTTAAAGAAGAACCAAGGTCAGTGCTGCAAGATGGCAGCGTAAGCTCGGAGGCTCTGGGGTGGGGAACGGTGTGGCAGCCGAACTGTGTGTGTGCGTGATGGGGAGCAAAAGGTTAAAGTATTGAAGACATGATACAGCGTAAGGAGTGATGCAGCTCATGGTCTATGCAGTCGCGTGCCCTCTGTCGCATGGCTTCTGTGCTTTGGGCGAGCTGGGGAAGGTAAGCCCCACGCTCAACCCCGCGTGTGTGTGTACTACACACATAGTATGTCAAATTGGTGATCCATCAATAACAATGATCTGGCATGACAGAGTGCACCAAATTTAATTTTCCATTGTCATTCAGGCTTGATTAACAAATCAGTGCTCTGTAATATGCCCAGCTCAGAGAGAACCCAGGAATTCATAATTGGTACTACTGTGCACACATACATGAGCTTGGAGATACCCCCTTCCCATTGGACCTGCTCAAATAGTGTACATATTCATTGCATCTGGGAGCACTAGCAACTTCAGCAGCCATCCAGAGCCGATTTGGTTACAAGATACGTATAACAGATCTGTCTAATCATTAAGATCCTTTCTAAGGCTTTAGTAAGGCTTGTATCCTTAACTTCCTAGTGCACAGGCTGGTAAGTGATGTTGTGAGACCGTCTTGTCAGATCTCTTCCTATGCTGTAATGGCCAGGTCCAGGGGTGAAGGGGCCTGTGGTTTTAAATCGGGATACCTGCAAGTGTGCAAGCAGAACAGGCAGGTAAAGAAGCGTTAGCCTGTCTTACAATAATATACTGGCATGGTTTTGCGAAGGACAGGGTATGGAAATGGCCATGGACGCTTTTGCTGACATATAAAATTCAATTGCATGCACCCTATGCAAAAGCTCTGTTGATTTCAACAACTTGACAATCAGCTTGAAGTGAGCTACCTCCACTGACAGAGGGGATGCTGTTAGGCTGATACTATCTGGGAAAGGGCAGCGGCACGGGTGTCAACTTGCTCACCGAGACACTCAGGTTCTCAGTAATTTAGCAAAAAAGGGTCTGCATGCATGAAGTGGTGCACGCATCATGTGCACACGCGTGTGACTGCATGTGTGAGCGTGCACACAAGATCATACAGGCGCTTGCAGACTTTGGGCGCGAATGTTTTGTAGAGTTGCTTTGGGCTGACGCTATACAATGCCGATTAGTAACGTTTCGCATAAGATAAGACCAATGTTCTGAGCGAAGAACGAAGCCTTCTGGCTGGCCTAGCAATCAAGGCAATAGACAAACCTGGATGGATGCAAATGTTTGCAAAGTCTTTGCGCAGGTGTGCACACCAATCCATGGGTTGCTATCACCATGCATGCGCCACAACATGCATGGATTGCCTAAGCATTGCGTGTGTTTTCTCAGCCGCCTGCTTTAAGGGGCTCCTCCACCCCCCCCCATGCTGAGTCCATTTGCTTCAGGTGCTCACATCCCACAGGCGATTAGGATTTTCAGGCTGCCCATGGGTTTCATGGCAGCACCCGGCACAGGCTTTTGAGCATCAACGCTTCGACCCATGCATGTTGACCCAAGCATGTCGAAGCCAGGCTATGTGTTCTGTCTGTGGCTTTGTATTGAATTCCCTGTGACTGCACAGGTGCCCCACACAGGTGCCCCACACAGGTGACCCACAAAGGTGCCCTGTGACTGCACAGGTGCCCCACAGAACCGGAGTTCTTCAAGGAAGGTGACCAGCACACAGGCATGGCACAAGTTGACGCTGCTATGTGGCAAGGGGGCTAGGCAGTCTTCATTGAGAAGTGCCTGCGCTCAAACTGCTTGCCTCCAGGGGTAGATCAGGCAGTGCAAGGGGGGCCAGCAAATGCCGCACCTGAGAGCCGAATACAGTCTCCTTTGCAGGCATTGTCAGGGGCTTGAAGATCTTGTCTACGTCCTTGGTATGATCATAGCGGCCTGCAGAGGAGGGGGAACACAGGAGCTTGACCTGAGCGGCCGCCTCAAGTTCTGACCTTCTGATTGTCTGTGCACCCTTGTATTCTTGTCCCTACCCTAGGAGTGCTTGTTTGCTCGAAAGGCCGCAATGTGCATTTACCATTTAATTGGAATTATGTGTAGGTGCAGTCACCTTTGATGTCCGCCTGCTTTGACCTTTCTTTTCCCTGCCTGGCATGCACATTAAAATCTGCATCTGCTCTTGCTCCTACCTTTTGACTTCCTTGGCCTGCACGTGCTGAAATAGTGTGATTTCAACTTGCCCTGCATATTAATTCCTCCCTTCCTTCCTTCCTTCCTTCCTTCCTTCTTGAAATGTGCATGCACATGCGTATACTTTCCAGCGTCTTGAGTTGCACCCTTTGCCCTCATTTTACGCTTCTTAAACAAGACCTCAAGCGCAGCATTCCTCTCCCTCTGCGCTCACACCTGGACCAGGGGTTGAAAAATGCCTAGACCCCAGCAATTTTCTCCCTCTGCGCTCACACCTGGACCAGGGGTTGAACAATGCTTATACCCCAGCAGTTCTCTTCCTGCCAGCTCACCTGGTCCAGGGGTCATCACCCCACCGCCCACGTTCCCGCGCACAGGCAGCTGGTGCTGCTTCACATCCGACCCGAACGCGGGCCTCCTGTAGCACAGTGATGCTTTGCCCTGCGCATGCCCCCAAGGTGAGCACACGTAGCGCCATGCACATCCATTTGTTATTAGCACAAGCACCAGTCCATAGGACAACAGAGTGCAAGCAGGTATGCTGTGCTCCGGGAAATCAATTGAATCAATTGAAGTACTACTGTGGAGGAGGCATGTATGATAATGCACCTTTTGATTGCCTTGATGCAAAGACGCTCCATCCTGAACCAGCCCTCCTACCTGTCTAATCCAGGGGTCTGGAATGTTGTACTTTCCAGGGCCTAGGGCTGTCGGGTCCCCTTTCACTGGCTTTTTGCTGCTGGTGCTCATCTGGTGGTGTGGGGGCAGCTCGGGAGCTGTCGGGGGGGCTGTGTGGGCCCTCCAGCGATCAGAGGTTGATACAAAAGACTGTGGGAGGAAGCGGAAGGGGAGACACACTCATGACCACCTAGTGTGCACTGCAGGTGCAGTTCTGAGGGTGTGCACACGCATGTATGTATGTATGTATGTATGTATGTATGTATGTATGTATGTATGTATGTATGTATGTATGTATGTATGTATGTATGTATGTATGTATGTATGTATGTATGTATGTATGTATGTATGTATGT
>LFCJ01003386.1_pt1 | contig 11684 bp, 3 predicted proteins | sample 643141 | NCBI WGS metagenome assembly LFCJ01 (sample SAMN03766243, study PRJNA286221) | soda lake metagenome | biome: soda lake; feature: Kulunda steppe; material: water; isolation source: sample B1-Br-g2 brine of Lake Bitter-1 | place: Russia: Kulunda steppe | collected 2010-07 | reverse complement strand
TCAGACACCAGCCTTCTAGTTCAGGAGCGAGGGAAATCACTTGTCCCCGGCGGGCGAGCTCACGCTTCCGCTCGTCGATACGGGCCTTGAGACGTTCGAGTCGCTGGCGCTGATTTCGAATCGAGATCTCCATATCTTGGCCGGTTTCGGCCCGCTCTTCGTATTGGTCGATGAACGTCTCGATGCGCTCTCGCTCCGCGGCGGCGTACGCTTCGAGATCCGACCGTTCCTGCTCGACGCGGCTCTGCCTAGACTCCTCTATTTCATCCTGGACGGTCCGAATCACATTCGAAATATATTCCTCTGCCTCGTTTTCGAGCCGTTCGCGGGAAGACAAGAGGTCCTGTACGGTCTGTGTGTCTGGCTTGGCCTGTACGGTGTCGGTATCGACGACACGCTCACCGAGCGGCCGCTTCGGATTGCTGTGGGTTGCGTCGACATACACCGGGATCAACTCCTCGCGGATGGTCTCACCGGTCCCATCTTCGAAAGCAACACGGTAGACGAAGGTGATCCCGGGGTCATGGATAAATGGCAGGAGTTTCAGCCCAATCCGTCCTCTGTCATCCTCCAATATTCGTTCGCGGAGTCGTTGGATGAGTGGATCGTCCGGGGAGAGGTGTTCGATCCCCTCGTTATTCATAGCGAACTCGCGGGAGAACGTAACAGGGCCTCGAGTCTCCGGTTGTGTTTCTGTAGTCGTACTATCGGGGAGTTCGTTGGGGGCTTCGATTCTATACAGTTGGTTGCCAGCTCGTTCCAGATTTCCACCGAAGATGTCGAGACTACGTTCGACAAAATCCCGGATGGCCGCTTCAGATCCAAAGACGTCCTCGGATTCGTCCATCACCTCATGGATGCGCTCGCGGCTTTCTTCATCGAACGTACTCGGATCAATGAGGCTCCGCTCATACCACTCCATGAGAGTCTGTTCTCGCTCATCGAGTAACTCTTCGAGCTCTTCTGCGGTCGCATCTGCTGGTTCGTCGTTTCGAACCGACCTCATAATAAGACCGTCCAGGTCGACGTCATCGAGCATCCCCAACACATCGGCGGTTGACCCGACCTTCGATCGGATGTTCTCAATCTTCTCCTCAAGCAGCTCAAATATCTCTCGCTCTCGGGTATCGTCGAACTGGAAGTTCCAGACTTTCACCTCTCGTTCTTGTCCGTAGCGGTGGATGCGACCGATGCGCTGTTCGAGCCGATTTGGGTTCCACGGCAGCTCGTAGTTCACCATGATATGGCAGCTATGCTGTAGATCGATGCCTTCGCTGGCCGCATCGGTCGCGAGCAACAGTCGGGGTTCGCCGTGGTTGAACGCGTCTTCAATCGCCTGACGATCATCCTTGTCGACATCGCCGTGGATGACGAGTATCTCGTCGGCCCATGGTTGATCCTCGAACTGATCTAAAAGGTAGTCAAGCGTGTCCCGGTACTCCGTGAACAACAGGAGCTTCTCCTCGGGGTGCTCATCGAACAGTTGCTGGATGTAGCGTTTTACTTTGCGGGCCTTGGTATCCACCGGGAGCGATTCAGCCTTGGCAACCAGATCTTGGAGTGTGTCGATCTCCGCCTGGAGCGCAGCGTCCCCCTCGGTGACGGTGAGCCGTTCCAATTCTTGCTCGGCAGATTGGCGATCATCCTCCTCGAGATCTTCGCCATCTAGGTAGGCCTGTGTATCCTGACTCAGATCGCTATTGGCACCGCCCTGCTCAAGTAAGGAGCGCAGGCGACGGCGAAGGGTTTCACGGATGGCCCCAACGCTGGAGACAAGGCGCTTCTGCATGAGCGCCATTGCGAAGCCGACCGCTGGCTCATTGAGGTCCTCCGAGCGATTGTAGACTTCTCGGACGTACTCGGTTACTCCATCGTAGAGTTCTTTCTCTGCTGGCGACATGGAGACGGGGACTGTCTGTACGTCCCGGTCGGGGAAGATGCGCTCACCGTTATCGTCATAGATGGTCGTTTTCCCCCGCCGGACCATCACTCGATTCAAAGTCTCACGCGACAGATCCTGGTCCTCGGCGACGAGGAAGGGGTCGATGTAGGAGATGAGCGAACGAAATCCCTCGCCCTTGCCGTCGTGAGGGGTCGCACTCAGCAGGAGTAACGATTCGGAGTTATGCACAACGCGCTCGGCCATCCGCGCTGTCTTTGAGGTGTCATCGCCACGGTCGGCGGCTTTGTGTGCCTCGTCGACGATGACGACATCCCAGAACGCCTCCTCGAGTGTGGGCTGGAACTCGTCCTGGCGGAGGAACGCCATACTCGTGACCAGCTGCAGGTCGTCCTGTGCCCAAATGTTGGTAGCCTCGCCGAGCCGGCGGCGTTCACCTTCAACCCAGGACCGGTCTGCGACAGTAAGGTCGACATCGAAGAAGCGATCCATGTCCCGAATCCACTTCTTCTGCAGATGGGCGGGAACGACGAACAGCACGCTGTCGGCGCGATTGCGGGCCTGTAGCTCCTTGAGGATGAGACCGGCTTCGATGGTCTTCCCCAACCCGACGTCGTCGGCAATGAGGTACCGTTGGCGGAGAGACTGCATCACTTCGTTGACGCAGTCGAGCTGGTATGGCTCCAGCCTGACCAGCGAGTTCGAGATTGAGAGGAGTTGCCCCTGTTCGTGGGCGAGGGTGAGATTCAGCGCGTCCATCCGAAGGTCGAACCACTCGGAAGCTACGGCTTCGTGTCGCGGATGAAGTTCAGGAGCTTCGTCGACCAACGTCTGGACGGTCTCTCCCAGGAACTCAATATTGACATCGGACAACGAGACGGTCTTGACGCCTACGTCCTCAATGTATGCACGGAGGTACTCGATGTCACCGACGCTACGGGTATAGATAACCTCGGCTGGTTTCCCGTCTATATGCACTATGTCTCCAGGATCCAGATTCTTCGTCATTTCTTGTCGAGATGTTCCAAGAGTTCCCTTTCGACATCCTGGCTCAATCTCGCGACGCCTTTCCTTCTATAAACGAATAGAGTAGCTCGATCCCGGAGATTATTTAGATCCAGTTCATCGATCACACTTCTGGGGCAACTCAAACACCAAGTTGAATTAGATTGTGCACTCTTCGAGATCCCCTCCCATTTTGGAACTAGAACCTCCTCCAATAGGTCCTTGGTCAGCATGATTATTATCACGTCTGCTGTCTCTGCTTTCTCCAGTAGGGCCTCACGGAACCGAATGACTGCTGACTCTTCGGTTGTCATCTCCTCACCCAGACGCATGTTTCCAGTCACATACCCTATCTCATCATCGAGTATGTGTACATTCACATCTCCAAACGAAGACAGATCCTCGTTGAGATTTTGTACTCTCTTAAACGAACCCGAAAAGTAGTCTATATATTGTAAATCGTTCTCCCCGCTCGCCGTGGTACTAGAGCCCTGTGTGAATATCTCGATGTCCATCATTTCTCCCTCTTGAAAGCTGGATGCTTGTACATGATTTCAGCAACCCGGATTATAATACATCATTCTCCACGCATTCCGGCACCACCTTGTATTCAGCCAACGGTGAAATGTTCATTTCCACACCGTGCTTGTGGATTGGCGTCCATCCACCGGCAAGTATCTCGTCATACGCTCTTTCCCCCCATTCGGAGGAAATCTCTCTTACGAGATCATTGCAGTCCTCCATAATATCTTCACCCAGTTCCACGTCGCGTTCTGACTCCACTGCGAGTTCCGCAAATAGCTGGTACTCTTCGTCCATCCCATCTCGTGGCTCGCCGTTCTCCAAGTACTCTTCTCCTTTTTTGAAATAGAAGTTCAAAGAGAGGACGCCCTTGTTGCTATGCCAGGTTCCACCGAGAATATCATCTACGTTGTCCAGCAGGTCGTAGAGGTGTGCCTCGACAGGGCTCGACGAATCAGCACTATACGCTTCTGAGGCTGTCTCCAACTGTTCGAGTAGATCCAACCACTCGTTCCGCCGGTTGTCGACCTTCTCAAAGAATGCCTCGCTGAACATCTCAATACGGGTATCCTCGTCGGCTACCTTCCTGAGTTCGTCGACCATCTCGAAGCGCTCTCTGGTTCGTTCCGTGAACGTCTGGACCTTCCTCGTCGTTTCTTCTGCTACTGATCGAGTCTCGTCGAACCATTCCCTCTCTTCTCCTTCCAGAAGTGCCAGGAAACGTTCCTCGAATTCCACCAGCTGTTCTACTGCGTCGAGATATTTCTGGTATTCCCTCTCCGCTTCGGTTACCTCCGCCGATGAAAGTGTATCATCATTCCGTCGGGTATTCGCTGTACTCCTCCGGTTCTGGTACTCTTCACGGACCACTTCAAGATATCCTGTACTCAATCTGTCGACAATACCTTCGTCTAACTGATGGTAATCAACGAAGCAACCGAACGCCTCTATCTCTGGGTCTTGTACGGTACGCTCGGTGGTAAGACGCCAGACGATGGGAGTGTTTTCGAACCTATCCAGATGGTACTCGAAGAGGTCTTCATGGAGCCATTTCTTGAGGTTCGGATAGGCGACCTCCTGTGGTTGACGGTTCCCTAGGATTTGATCGACCTCAGAGAGGCGGGTCTCCGCATTATCACCGAACAGGCACTGGAACTCTTTCCGGACCAAATGGAGGAGAGTTTCGATGTCCGATCCGGGTGCAGTTGACACCGGGATTATGCCATCTTCACTCTCGTGGACTGCTTCAAGTGTGATATGCATTAGCAAATCCTTCACCAGTCTCTCCTCGTCATCGAGTGGTTCGAGCTCTGTCGGAACGACGCCTTCTCCCTGCTCCCAGTCATCGCTGGTTCGCACATCGATTTCCTGGAATATTATCTCTCGTTGGTCGTGGTCCACATCGAACTGCTCGAAGACCTTTTTATCTGTTTGGGCTGCTATCTTTGCGAGGTTCGACCCAATGGATTCTATGTAGTCCGATGCGACAGAACTCACTTCCTCGATACTCGAAGCTGTCGTCAGCTTTTGGTCGGGTTCGGTGGGGGAGATCGACTTCAGAAGGTCCCTGTGTGGATGGTCGTATAGATACAGCTCCTCGTCCATCCCGAGCAAGCGGAGAAGTAGAGGGCCCGAGTAGTACGGCGACGTGAACTGGCTACTCCGAACAGCCAAGAGGTTCGAAGCTGCATCGCGTGCGAGAGGTTCCAGTTCTTTCATCTCGGCAATATCCTCGTCCCAGGGGAGTTTCGACACCTCTCCCACTTCCCACATCCGCTCCGGTGTTTGAGCCAACATCAGATACGTGACAAGGCTACTATTGGCGTAGCTTAGTGTGTTCCAGATTCCTATATCACGTTTCGGGATGAGCGTAGGGCCCTTGTCGCCGAACACAGAATCTGGATTCAGATAACCGAACCTCCTCCCACTTTCCTTGACTCTATTATACGTAATCGATTCCTGGAAGTAGTATTGTGGGTTTCGAATTACAGAACCGTCATACTGCCGTAACTCATCGCCGTTCTCGCCCCACAAGACAACCTCTTGTATCCGTGGAACTGTCCAAGCATCTTCCCCTCCTTTTGCAATTGGCACCCACTCTTTATTATTGGTTTCCCAGAAAAATCGGACAAAACGTGAGTCATTAGCAGTAGCTAATCCTTGCTTGACCACTCCTAGACTATCTTTTTCTACTCTTGCATTTTCAGCGTCGAACACAATCTGTGAGTCATAGATGTTGCGAAGATTTTCTGGGACCCAGTATGAAATAGGAGAGCCTGGTATATCTTTAAATTCAGACAGGTCCTTCTCGTAGTACCGCTGTACTTCGTCCTCATTGGTCCTCTCGGCGTAGGCTGCTTCGAGGACTTTACGCTCTTTCTCTCCCTTCGAAGCATCATGAGCTCGGAAGAACTGCCCGGTCCTATCTCGTGTTCCAGAAGTCCCTGACCGAACTACCGTGGCAGCTGGCCGGACCGTTGCTTTATCCAGCACACCGATGCCGAGTTCCGCAAGGAAATCGAACTCTCCACTATCCCCAATGAAATCTGACCGGAAGTCGTCGTAGCTCCGTTTGAACATGAACGAACGGGGAACGAGCATCCCGATACGACCATCGTCCTCAACCAATTTGTCACAAACTTCAAAGAAGTTGATGTAGTACTCTGTCGTGTACTTGTACCTCTCAGTACCGTTGTCGAACTCTCCCTCGACGTAGTCTTGGACATCGTCGGGCATCCGGCCTCGGGAACCGTAGGGAGGGTTCATCAGAGCGACATCGTAGTCACGGGTCAGAATTAGGAGGAGGCGGAGGAAGCTCTTGAGCTCCTCTGCAGCGAACTTCTCGCTCTCGTATTGGTCCTCGACGGCGTCCTGCAGTCCATCAAGGAACGATGTTACACTTCCGCCTCCATCGATTGCCTCTTCTAGAGTTGGCTGGGCATCAAAATCAAACACTTGCTCCATCGTGCCACGGACATCGAGCAGCGTTCCAAGAGCCTCTATATTCTCGAAGGAATCGAGAATCTGCTGGAGGGCCTCGTCGACATCGCCGCCCTCTGCTGCTACTTCTCCGAACACCTCCTCGACGGAGCCCATGTTTGCCACGCTGGCGTCCGCAGTCACGATCCCAACCTGTGGGAACTGGAAATTGTTGTTCCCTTCAGCCTCTGCCCGCTCGCGTCCTTTGAGATACAGATTGAATGCTGCTAACTGACAGGCGCGTAAATCGAGATCGACACCGTAGAGATTGTGCTCAAGGATCTGGCTGGGAACCTCACCGTAGTCCATGTCTGGGCATTCCTTTCGCCAGATACGTTCGAGGATATCGAACGCATAGAGGAGAAAGTGTCCGCTACCACAGGCAGGGTCGAATACCTCCAACTCACGTGGGTGGTCAAAATCAGGCGTTGGTCCCGACTCTACATTCGGGAGGAGATAGGTACAGAACTCTCCCACGTCAGAGGTATGCGTCACCATCTGGTCTCGCTTCTTGCGCTCTTCGATAGTGAGTCCTGCCTGTGACTCGATTACTGAGTCGATGTCCTCTTTACTCTCGAGATAGAGCCGCCCGAGGCTGTTATCGGTGAGCAGTCGAACTACCCAGTGCGGCGTGTAGAACTGGTTCGCTGGGGCCACTTCTTCGGGCTCCAGTGAATCCTTGTCATCGAGGTCTTCGATGATAGGCCGGTTGTAGTATTCGTAAACCCATCCCAGAACGTCGTCCGCTCTCCAAATATTATCTGCCACCTCGTCGAGCAGATTGATCAGTTCGCGATAGAGGTCGGCATCCGGATCAATGACACTGTAGCGCGAATTGGGATCGAATAGGATCTCCAGTTCGTCAGCCATTTGCTCGCACTCATCGTGGTAGGCTGCTATGATTGCCTCGTCACGGTCGAGGTCGAATCGTTCCCCAAGCACTCGTTCTGCTGCCGGAGTCAACCCAGAGCCACCGAGCTGTGTTACTGGGAGGTCAAGGAATCCTCTGACTTCCATACACCGGAACGCTGCTAGCCGGTTGACGATTGTGTAGCCGACCCCTGTGATATACTGTTTATAACACCAAGCCCAAGACTTGTCACCTGGGTTCTCGTGGTCGATGCCCTCGATGAGTCGCTCTCGCGTCTCCTGTTCTTCTTCTGAAAGATCTTCTCCATCCTCGCGGTCCGTCAGTTCATAATGATGTTCGAGTTCGTAATGGATCTCTTCTTCGACCTTCTCTCGGAGATCAACGACGACTTTCTCCAGCTGCTCCCGTTCGGTCTTGTCGAGTTGAACCTTTTGTCCTCTAGAATTGCCTACAGACATTATGGATATTTACCATCTACAAGCCGGCCCTCATCAACCTTCCCCTGTACAACCCACCGACTCCGGTACTGCTACGCCAATATACTCTTATACCAACATATAAGTAGATACCCGCGAAGCTTTTTTTATGCCTATTGGTCGAACCGCAGGACTCGACCTTCTTGAATGGGGTCTCTCGAAGCAAAGGACTTCCTCATCGACCGTAACCGTGCTGGCATCCGTATAACCCACTTAAATTCACTTATGAATATCTGGATGAATGAGAATCGCTATGAACCACTCGCAAGATTAGCCCGTTTAGCACCAACCAATCCCCGTACTTCTGCTAAAAATTCTCGCAGAATTCTGGTGAGGGATTCGGTATGATCGACGAGGCCGACCTTTTCGCCGAAGGCGACCCCGGTTTCGAAGAGTCAATCCGCATCGACCGAAAGGTCGACTTCGAGGACGCAGCTGGAGTCCGGGAACAACGGTACCGCCAGTATCTCGACACCTACCACCTTACCGATGCTTCGGTCGAGTTCCTCGATGACCTGTTCGCCCGAATCCGTGATCCGGATCCCACGTCGGAGCAGTTGAACCACTGGCTCTACGGTTACTACGGCAGTGGCAAGAGCCACCTGCTCACAGCCCTGGACCTCCTCCTTGACTCGTCGACTCTAGATAGCACCGATATGGATTCTGTGTGGGACCGTTTCGATGAACGACCTGATGCCCCCGACGATCTGGAGAATGCCTGGCGCTCACTCCACGACGAGTACCTCGTTGTCCCTGTTCCAATCAATCTTCTCCGGTACCAAGGCGTTCGCGAGCAGAGCTTTAGTGAGATCATCCTGCAGACTATTTATGAACGCCGGGGGTTCTCCAACCGGCTGGACGTCGCGTTTTTCGAGGAAGAATTTCAGCGGGAAGGCGGCCTGTTCGACACACATTCCGTATGGGAGAATCGTGAACAGCACGTCGAAGAGATTCTACGTGAGGCAGGTGTTCCGAATCCGGAGTACGACTGGGCTGATGTCCAGCGCTATAATATCCTCTCGGATATCGTTCTCGAGGGGATGACCAAACAGGCTACCGGTATGACCGACAATCTCGAGGATATCCAGTCGCGAAATATCGGCCAGCAACTAGCTGTTGAGACGCTAGAGTCGTATCGGCAGGAGATCGAGGCGGAACACGAACGTCCAGTAAAACTCGTCCTCTTGATGGACGAGGTCACGCTCTTCATCGGAGATGACGATAAGCGGCTGGGGGAGTTGAACGCTCTCGCTGAGAGTATTGAGAGTGTCGGTGGTGATATTCTCACAGTCGTAACCGCCCAATCGAAGATTGAGGAGGCACAGCCCGGGACTGCGACCAAGACCAACGAGATAGGGTGGCTTAAAGATCGCTTCCCCCAGCAATATGCACTGCCAAGCCGGCATGTTGGGGAGATTGTTCAGCAGCGTCTCCTCGCGAAATCGGCTATGGGCGCGGATTGGGTCCGGGAGGAGGCACTGAGCGGCTCAATCTACCCACGGGATACGCTTGTGTACAATGGTGGCAACCAAAATACATTCCCACCGCTGGACGATATCGACGAGGAAAAGTTCGTCCAATACTATCCGCTTCTTCCCTACCAGCCAGCGTTATTCCTAGAGATTCTCTCCAACCTCCGGACCGAGTTGGCTGATAGGAGTAAATCAATCTTCTCCGGCACTGCTCGTGCCATTCTGGCACTCGTCGCTGGACTGCGCGAGGAAATGGCGCAGACGGACCGGGAACGACCAATCGTCAGTCTGGTCGATTTCTACGATCTCATCCGATACGAGCTTCAGGATATCATACCTGGGAAAATCGAAGTCATCGAGTCCATCAAGAGTGATCCGGCCACCACTGAGTTCGATTTGGATGTCGCGAAAGCCGTCCTACTGCTGTCGTACATCCCGGATCTGGTTCCACAGACCGATGCCAATCTCGCAGTCGCGGTGATGGACGATCTTGACGGGGCTCCACGTTCGCAGGTACGCACCAAGGTCCGTGAGGCACTGGACGGAGAGTTGGAACGATACATCCGACCGGATACAGCGACTGATGGGGGCGAGCTCCGGATCAGCGAACCCGACGAACAGCGGATGTTAGCGGAAGCACGGGATTATGAGACCGACCCAGATTGGGAGGCCATCGTCGACGCGCTTGATGAGGAACTGTGGGCAGATATCACTGCTGAGCTCGAATTGCCGGAGACGCATGCCTATGGCGATGCTGACAAGGATGATATGGCGACATACCCGGTGGAGTACCAGTATGTCATCGACGACAAATCACTCTCCACAGGAGAGACGGAGAACGCCGTGTTCTCTGTCAATGTCTTCGTCCGAGGATTGTTACCAAAGGTCGACGACGATAGAATCGACCCGGATACGCTCTACTGGCTGCTCGACGGCGACGCCTTAGACGACCTTCGGTCACAACTTATAGACTGGTGGGCGCTCCGGAAAGCGACCCGTGCGACGACCCCACCGGAGTCTATCGCCCGCGATCTCGACGATGCAGCAGATCGGGTCGTCGACAAATTCGTCTCTGCTCTTGATGCGGCCGGATATCGTGTCGAAGCATCGAGCTTCGACAGTTTCGAGGCAGCACTCGAAGATTACATCGGCGAAGCGTATCCCGACTATTTCCATCCGGAGCTGTTCCGTGTGGATGACAGCCATCTGGGCGAACTCGAACGTCTTGATGACGGTGAAGATCTCCCCGGATGGGCAAAAACCATCGGAGTCCCGCCCCAAACTGCGGACATCGCGACTTTCAGCGATATCTCATTCCGTGTTCGAAAGCTCGTCGCCAGTGAGATTCAGGAGGCAGATAGTGATATAGATCTAGCAACTATCCTCGATCGAGCTATCAGAAAGGAATCGCTCTTTGCCATCGAAGAGGATGGCGAGCGTTCTCCCTCTCCAGCGATGCTAGCTGTTCTATGGGGTCTGTGTCGTGCTGGAGTATTCCGTGTGGTCACCATCGAAGGAGAGCCAGCAGCCCTGAATGATTTGTTCACCACTCGGAACCATCCAGATATCGCCCTTCGGCCAGTCTCACCAGGGAGGCGACCGAAAGAGGTCTTCGTCGATCACGACCTGATTCCACCAACCGCGAGCGAGAATCGAGGGTACATTGTATTGAACGAGCTTCTCGAGGAGATCGAGAACAGGGCCGATTCGCTGGCTGAGGAGGCGAGAGTCAAGGCCGAGACGACCTTCGATACGAATGCTCTCTCGACGCTAATTATTAATTTCGCAGAGGAGGCAACAGACATTGCTAACAGTTCCAACGATCGGCAGTCCGATGCGACTACCGACAATACTGATAGACTCGAAGAGATCGTCAACGGAGCGGTTCAAGATAGGGACTGGCTCGATACGGCGGAAGAGCAATGGAATGAGCGATTGGCCCATTTCCTGCAGCTTGAGGGGTTCGTTCGACTCGGTTCAATCGAAATCGAATGGCTCAATAATAGCCTCACGGGGGACATCGAACAATTGACTCAACAACTCACCGAAAACACCGATGCAGAGTGGTGGACACAGGATGGGTGGCGATCTCTCTACCGCGATCTCGATGCGCGTGGAGAAGCCATCGAGTCACTATCGTCCGCGTGGAGCACTCAGCAGGAGGAGACGGAATTGACGAAACTCCAATCGGCCCTCGAAGATCATCCGTGGCTAATAGAGCCGATGGAACTCCCCGATCGGCGGGTCCATGATAATTTCCGACTCCAGTACTTGGACCCGCTCAGAAGTTTCCGTTCGACACTGAACCGTATCGAAACTGCAATTGACTCTCTCACTGATCAGGAGCCCGGTGCTGGCGACGAGAGAAAATTAATAGAGACCCTAGGTCGAATCGAGAATATCGACTGGTCGGACCCAGCAGAAACGACTGTCGAGACACATCGCGAAACATGGGAAAC
>LFCJ01003382.1_pt1 | contig 11687 bp, 17 predicted proteins | sample 643141 | NCBI WGS metagenome assembly LFCJ01 (sample SAMN03766243, study PRJNA286221) | soda lake metagenome | biome: soda lake; feature: Kulunda steppe; material: water; isolation source: sample B1-Br-g2 brine of Lake Bitter-1 | place: Russia: Kulunda steppe | collected 2010-07 | reverse complement strand
GTGGGAGGGAGGAAGGAGGGGGGGAGAAGGGAAAAACAGAGTGTGTGTGTCCATGCTCTAGTATATCTGTAACATGTTGTGTGTTTGTTTGTCTCATTTACTGTGTGTGATGCTCGTCATTAAATGCTTCAAAAACAATGTATCCAAGGCTACCACAAGCCTTGCCGCAAAAGGGATTGGCTACAGGAGCTTGCCAGAAAGGCAATCTAATAAGGATTTGGTAACCCTTCAGGGCAGGCACCAATGGAGTAGCCATGTTGCAGGGTTCCCTGTTATGTATGGTAAAGGGCATTAATTATCTGTGGTATGCAGGTTGCACAACCTTTCCGCATGACTGCCTTGTGATGGTAGCAAATTAAAACAAGGGTATTGACCGGCTGCCTATGTGCTTCTACCTGTGAGGATACTCAAATCCACTTATTTAAGTGGATTTGACAAAGTGTCAGTGCAGCTAAGCGTGCCTAATTTGGCACTTGTCTGACAAGACTTATTACAAGACTCTAGAGGTCTAACCAGATTTTGCCACCTTTTTTGGCTCTCGTCCCAGGTCCCTGTTTGTTCAAGGCCGGAGTGGCACTGGCAAGGTGGGAACATTTGGCTGCAACCACCCATAAGTTCTTGCTTCTTAAGAGTTAGAACTGCCCAAATGTAATGCCTGTACTTGTGTGACCAGTTTTCATACTCGCTGCAAGCTCGCGTTAGGAAGGATGTATGAATGTTGATTGAAGCAGAGGCGCCTTGTTGAAACAGTTGGAACAGAAGTAGTATGATGGCATCTAACCGTGAGGCATATGCTAAATTAGGCTTTCAAAGCTGCTGCATTTTAATGTGATATTATGACATTAAGTGTTATTACAGATGGTCATCAATTAAAGACCAAAAAGTTGGTGTCTTTCTTTGTGCTTGCGGTTCACGGAAAGTGTGCTTGGTGGGATATATCTCTTGCATTGTGATAAGTGCCGCTACAGCAACTACCACTGATACGGCTGCCTGATGTGCTGGCAGCAATGATGATATTCGATGAGAGTTGTGGTGGTGGTGGTGGTGGTGGTGGTGGTGGTTATGGTTATGCGGTTGCTCCTAGCATGGCATTTCCACAAACATTGCTTTTGCATCACAAGCAAGTGCAGCATGTAGACAGCAGTTGTGCTGCATATGCCGTTGCTCATGGTGCAATCCAACATTAACACTTGTGTGCAGACCACTATCATCACGGCCCTTATGCACCAGCGACAAATGATGGCGCAGAGCAATGACCTCCCGCGTCCCCGCCAGCTCTTGATCACCCTCAGCCCGACCTTGTGCGCCGCTCTGGTTGCATCCATCAAGAAAACAAGCAAGACCTATGCCCAGATGGAAGCCCTGGCCAAGGGCAAGCAGCAGCAAGGGCAGGCACAGGAGGAGCAGGAGGGGCAGGACACGCTGCTTGATGGTGCGCCAGGGGCTCCTCTCTGGTGGCCCCAAATATCTGATAAGGGGCGGGTTTCCTGCGTGGCATATGAAGCTACTTGTAAGAGGGCCTCACTGCTCAAACTGTAGGAATGTGGTTGGGGTTCCTTGTGCGGAATGCAAAGCTAGGGGGATTACTGCCTATTTATAGAATATGGGTGGGCTTCTTCATGTGGCCTATGTGTCAGGGTGGCACGTGGGTGGGGTTCTCACGTGGGCGGCAGGGTGCAAGGGCCCTGGTATGCATGGGCCTGCAGTGTGCAGGTGGGTGTATGGGCCCTTGAGATGCTATCCACACTCTTGTGCTCACAAATGGGCACATATGAAGTGCATGGCCTGGTGCATGGGACCTTATAGAAAGCTGGCATTGCTAAGTATGAATTCACCCTGAGCTGCATCATCTGGCTGCATGTCATATAAGGCCCTCCAGGAATCCCGTAGCTCTGGAGATTACAGGGGTGGAAAAAAGGCAAGGTAGACACTTATGAAAGGCAAGCAGGCGCGGGCACTCAGAAAAATACGCTAGCATACAGGCAGATGTATGCAGACCTCCCTCCAGCATCATGGTTCCTGGCTCCAGGGATGAAATGGATTGCTTCTCTGTGGGAACCCTCAGGGAAGGCTCAAGCTGGCCCCCCTTGTTACACTCTGGAGTTCTCCAATCATGAATGGATCACCTGACTTGCCACTCACAGCGTGTTTGCACACAGCCTGTGCTGTACTCAGATTGAGCCCTACCTGCACCATGTGCCGCCTTGCCTAGAGCACATCTTGCTGTGCCCACTCAGCCTGATCTGGCTCTGGTTCACAATGCAGATGAAGCTGTGGCCAGGCTGGTGGAAGGCCTGCCAACCAGCCTTGCAGAGGTGCCAACCTCTGCCATGCCACTGGTGCTGCCATCAGTCAAGCTGCTCATGATGCTGGAGGCGGCCCTGCCGCTTGATAGGTTTGCGCCTTTTGTGCGGCATGGGACATGCAGCACGATTGTTCAAGCGGGCAGGCGCGGCGGCCACCCTTGGGCAGGTGGCAACGATGAGACTGAGCAAGGAGGGAGATTTTGCGGGGGGCCTATGGAGGTGGACTTTGACCGCTTCGCTGCCGTATACTGGCCCCATATGGAGGAGCGTCTGCGCAAGTGAGTGCCGCATGCAGAGAAAAAGGAAGCCCAACAATTTGTAGGCAGTGAAATCACCCCCTCAATTCAAGAAATAGGGCTGCCTAGGGCCAAAAGGACCTGTAAGACCCCTCCACCAGAAGAGTGTGCCTTGAATCTGTGCTTTGTCATTTTTGCTCCAACCCTTCAGCCCTTTCTGTACAGGACACCACGTGTGCTGCACGCTGCCAGCTGTCAGGCGCAGCGCCTGTGCTTTGTCCACCTTGGCCTCTTGCCTTTTTTCCACCGATGACTTTTTCGTGCTCCATACTGCAGTGTCAAGGTTTGATGTTTATGGGAATGACTTGACCAAATGCTTCCGTGAAATTCTTCCGAGCAACACTAATCAGCAGACATAGCGCCCGCCAGCTTCATTGGCCAGCTTCATTGGCCAAGGGGGCCTAGGTGCTTTGTTAGCTATACCAGTGGACCTTTCTTCTATGCACACTTGCAGCTATCTGGCTGGCGCAGACGTAGACTCTGGCTCTTTGTTGGCAGCTGCATGGCTGCCTTTCTTTGCACAGCTCTGTGCAACGCTCTGGTCAACTACATTGAGCGCTGCCCTCACACTTTCTTGGGCACTTATGCTTTTAGGATCGTCACTGTGCCCATATCTGCATAATAGCCCTACTCAAGAGGCTGATGGCTGCACAGCAGCCCTGCTCAAGAGGCTGATGAACGCCTGATGGTTAGGCATGGGATGAATGCTCATGTGGATACCCATGGAGCTGGGGCAACCGAGCAGCGGGGACAAAGCTGGTGTTGATCCTGGAGGGAATTTGGTGTGTGCATAAGCGCAGGGGTCTGAGCAGCAGCGCACTGTGGACAGAGATTGTGTCCTCCTTGAAGGGCAGCGCGGCTGCTGTGCGCGCAGCACAGGAGGGAAGGAAGCTGGAGCTGGGTGACTACACGGCACTGTCTGGAACGTGAGTTTAGCTAGAGGGGGTGGGCGGAGGTGCAGCACTTGCCTTGTTGTAGCAGGCAAGCACAAGCACAGCAGCCATGGATTATGGTTGGTGAGTGCACTCTGGGGCCCAAAAGCTTTATACAGGCAGGCGGGGTGTTACGGTGCAGTGTGTGTTTCCTATAAGCAGAGTGTAGGTGTCTTCTTCTTTCTGTGACGCTATTTAGTGAACAACTGTGAGGACAGGTGCTTCAAGGCATGGATGTACATTGTATTGATCAGTGCAAGCAAGCAAGCAAGTTTGAAGCCCATCCAAGAACAAGGACAGTTTAGCGGTTCAGGTTTAGTGACGGTGGTTTGTCAGGAGATGACTCCATGCCATGCAGTATGCACAGGTATGCCAAGCACTATTACACCTGCCAGCAGATCAAGCACGAATGCTTCTCTGCAGGCGTGCTGGAGCGGCGTACTCAGAGGCGCAGCGTACAGCCATCTTTAAACTGTGGCAGGCATATGAGATTGCAAAGAGCCACAGAGGAGACTGGGATGTGCCAGACTTGGTGTGTATCTGTGATGTGTACATGCGTTCTAATGGCCTCCCTATTATTTTGGTATTTTGCATGCCAGGCAAACGCAAACAAAAATGGTTGATCGCAGTGTTTAATGTTTGTACAATCACATGCATGCAAATTGCTTGACGTATACATTTGTTTAAGATTTAAGATTAAAAAGTTTCCCCAAATCCCTTGGAGACCTTGATTGGAAAGGAATGGGCTTACAGTCAACGCTGACTAAATTAGGCAGGGCTGCATGTATGCTTTGATTGCAAACTCGCAGGTGCTGCACCTCCACAGGCAATTTGCTCCTAACAGACTTACCTTCCCCCAAAATAGAAAATTCAGCTTCATCTACATTGATGAGGTTAGTTAGCATGTGATAGACCCTTTCTTGCACATTTCCATGCCTGATATCATACAATTTGGTGTTGCAGGCTGTGCTGCGCAATGCCTGATGTCTGATGCATTTTTTCATACTGCACAGTTTCCATGTTCCTATTTGCCTCGTTTTTCTTAGTCAACAAGAAAAGCTTGGAATGCCTTCAATTTGATTAAAGGAATGCTATTAGCTTGAATAAGCAATCCTGGAATCTTCTCGTGCATGAGTGTTGAGCTAATTGAAATGGCTTTAAAGCAATTGTTCGAGGGGCTCTAACACTGAATATATCAGTGTATGCCTGCTAAAGCATCTATTTCATCTTCCAATGCAGGTTCAAGACTTAAGCGTTGCTCAACTCATGCTCCTGCAGCACATCCATGTGGAGCCTTCCTCTGGAAAAGGCTTTGTCTTTGCAGGCGAGATGCATCTGTACAGATAATCTGGGACCTTTTGAAAATCACGCCTGGTCAACGCATAAGTTTCACAGGCTACACTATCATTTATACCGCTGTAGCCTTCCGTTGATGGACAGATGCCTATTTGTTTAGGGATGTCTACTGTGTCATTTGCCTTTATTGTTCCCCTATTGTACTAAATAAGCTTCATGCCACACAGCCTGCTACAATTAAGCTTCAAAAAAGCATAGAAATGAAACTTTTAGCACTTGCCTTCTCGAATTCCATCCACTTCAATCCTTAAAATAGTCATGACATCTAGGTTCAGGAATAGAAGTCATGATACACAAATCCTGCTCCATTTTCTTTTTCATGCTCATTATTTTCAGCTTATCAGTCATGACACCTGCATTCTGATAGTTTTAGCAAGATGTCTTGCAATGCATCCCTTTTCCTCCCCAAAAAGCTGTGATCAAAGTTTTGTGAAGCAGTATTGCGCAGACAGGTCTCACTGCCCTTGTCCACTGAGTGCTTGTGCAAGTGACACTGCCCAAACAATAGCCAATTGTGCAGGCGACACTGCCCTTGTCCACTAATAGAGGTTTTGACACTGAGTGCTTGTGCAGGCGACACCGCTCAGACAATAGCAAAGCAAACTTTCAGATTTGAGGATGCAAGGTGAGAAAAAGATTTTAAGTAAATGACGGGTGTGCCTTACCACCAATTATTTAGCAATGACATGTAGAGTTGACTTAATATGAGGAATACAATATTGTTTTCCTTTCATTAATGTTTGGAAGGCAGACAGACAGGCCAAATGATGCAAATTGACACCTGAAAGAAGGTGACAATTCCTTTTCATAAGGTTGATAAAGCACATGAATGTGAGACAGATCCTTGTCATGACAGAAAAGAAAAGAAAAAAAAAACGACGTAGGCAGTGAGACAGGTTCTATTGCATTGAGGTAATATTTTCCGGGATGTTTTTCATAGTTTTATTCAGTTGTATAATTGTGTTGCTAGCTTGAATTGCATAATGTATTTTGCCTCTATGCCTTCATTTATTGTGTCCTTGATCTTGCAGGGCTAATTACCATAGCCTTTTAGATGACAAGAAGACAATGCCTGGAATGTTCCAGCTGGTGCAGAATTACAGGTAACTCATCACATCTTTTGGTGCTGACACAATTGCACAGCTGACGCCAGTCTGTCGATTCAAAAGCAAGCACTGAGCCAAAGCGCATTGTGCAATGCACAACACAATGTTGCAAAGACAATACTCACGATCATAAATGATCATGGATCGCTCACACATGTACACAAAAAGGCAGACTCTTGCGCACGCTCCTAATTCAATGCATTTTGGTGGCATAGTTCATCCTGTTGCGTTGGATTGCAGCCTCATGGTGTGCACACATGCGTATGTTTAGGACACACACAAGCATCTTGGACCTGGCGTCTTCGGTGCTGGGCGTGCTCACACAGCTATTTCCTGGGGCCATTGATGCGCTGCAGCCTGAGCGATCCAAGCTGGCAGGTATGCCCGTGTGAGGATTCTTTTGAAAGTTTCCATGTGCTGCATCCTGAGCAGTCCAAGTAGGCATCACAAGAAGTATCATGAGATTTTAGTTGTGCAGCAAAATGTTATGTCTGTTTGTCATCACGTTGTAGTTGTGGATGGAGACATCCCTGGATCTCAAATGGTGGCTTTATCATTCCATACCTGAGTTCCAACAGTGGCAGATTGCCCAAGCCCCATATATATGAACCACAGTGCCATTCATTGTCTTGTATTTTGGGGTGGTATATCCCTTTTTTTGTGTCGCATCTTGGGGCGCTGCATCCATTCTGTACATCCATTGCGTCACATCTTGGGGTGGTACATCCCTTTTATGTGGCTTTGGGGCCTCCCAGGACGCATGGATGTGCATAGGCCACATCCAGCCTATTGCTGCCGGCGTGAGCTTGAAGTTGGGATACGAAGGTCAGTAAGCATTTGCCCCAGATTTGCCTGGCTGCGGGCGTGCCTTATTGATTGCATGTGTATGTGCAGGACCCAAGCCCATTTTTGTCAGAGGAGACGCTCTTGGCGCATTCCTGGATCAAGCTGTGTCTGCAGAACACGCTGCTGCTGGGAAGGGGCCTGCAGCAGCATGCAACTTTGGGGCAGAGCAGGTGTGGTGTGGAGGGTGTCCAGTTTGGCTTCATGGATCATGCCCGCAAGCATACAGTTGCATGCAATGACGCCCCATGACTGGTGTGTTGGTTGATAGCATGAACCATCTGCTGCAGCAAACATTGGGCCATGGAGGTTGTGGTCAAGATATGAAGCATGTTTGCAATGCAAAGCACATTACGTAGACAAGTGTGTAGAATTATGTTGAGCGGCAGGCTCATGTGCTGCATACGCAGATGCAGCATCTTAAGCACCCGCCCACTCACCCCACCCCCCAACATGCATGCTGGTAATCCAGGATCAGGATAAATCTGTAACTTTATAAGGCCATACATATACGTTATGAATGAGCGACCCAATCATCAAAGCAGGCAGGCCATCCAATTCCATGATGAGCTGACAGAATTGGGCAGCTTGAACCATGGTATGCATGCAGGCCATCCTGGTCCGAGACGAGGCTGCGAAGAAAAGGCTAAAGAAAGAGCTTGGGATGTATGCCCGTGGGCTGCTGGTGCTGACTGCTCAGGAGTGCAAGGGGCTGGAGTTCCAGGTGGACCGCCTCACCTTCATGCATTGTGCCTACCTGCACCTCCTCCATGCACACAGCCTGACACCTGATTTACGCACCTATCTGAATACAAATCATTGCATCTGGCTGACGTCTCAAGCAGGCTACTGAGTGGAGCCTGGACCTATGAGTCTGGATAACCTAGCGTCATGTGTCTGTGCCAGATTCTTTTGGAGAAGGGCCTAGTGTGATGGGATGTCTGTGCCACGTGTTTTGGAGAGGGGAATGACAGGGTCTTAATTGCAAAAGGTTCTGGAGTTGAAGGGGAAGGTATTGCTACCAAGGATGCACTATTGCATTGTATTTTGATACCATGATGTTGGGATGGGCCAAACATTGGAAGCTGTGCATATGTCATATGTGCGCAACACAAGTGGACCGCTTTTTTCAGCACACTTTACCAGTCATTTTGCACACACTACAACTATAAAGCTATGAATGCCAAGAGCTCCGTCACAAGAGAAGCCCTGTCATTCAAGCCCCGCTCCCAAGTTCGGGAAGTAAAAAGATCTCAGCACGCAGAGGCAGCCATTTCTTTGCCTTGGTGTCCATCCATGCCACTCATGCCAGCATTTAAGAGCCTACTAGATGTGTTTTATGCATACACAGGTGTGTCAGGTGCATCACTTTTTGTGTGCTTGGTGCATCACTTTATCAGCAGGTGTGCCTGGTGCATCACTTTTTCAGCAGCTCTCCCCTGCACCTCCGACAGTGGCGGATCATGTACAGAGTAATGAGGGATAAAGAGCTGCTGACACAGAAGCAGCTTGCTGATAAAGCCTACACGCCTCCTGACTTTGACCCAAAGGTGTGCGCGCGTGTGTGTGCAAGTGGACAGATGTTGGAGTGGTTTGTTAAACACGTTCACCCATCCTTGCTGTGAAAAACTCTTTGGGAAAAGTGTTTGGGAGGATTGCCTTTGGATGCTCCGCGCTGCTTGATGATCTTATGCCCCTCTTTGCTGATTTTTCTCTGCAAGTAGCCTTTGAGCCTTCTATCTTGCATGGTCTTGCTGAGTGCTATCTTCTGACTGCCCATGGTGCTTTCTCTTTGCAGTCAGTCTTAAAAGAATGACCCTTCTTGTTTTGAGTAATTTCGGTGCATTCGCCTGTTTCTTAGAAACTGTCTTTCCTCTTGTATTTGTGTATTTCTAGATAAAAGTTCAGGCTACATGTCTGATAGGCTTTAACTATGCTGCCATTATTTGGCAGGCACGGCTCAGTAAGCCGTAAACCTTACCATACCTTGATTTTGCAGGCAGATGCCTTACTCTGCTCAGAGTTGAAGCTATTGTATGTGCTGATAACTCGGGCCAAGTACAACGTGCTGTTCCACGAGCAGGACCTTGATAAGGTTAGAACTTTCTAATGTATGATTGAAATGCTTTTATTTAAATCTCATGTGCACAGATTTGTGTACATGCTGCTGTAGCACCCTCAAGCACCTTTTGATATCACATGCTTATTCCAGCACACGCTTCAAATCTTTGTGATGTTGCCACAAATGGCACAGGCAAAGCCAATGCTGGATTTTTGGAAGGCACAAAATTTGATTGACTCAGAGGAAATGGGGCCGAAGGTAAGATGCACCAATTGCCTGTTTTCTCAGAAAGGTTTGATGTGTGTCATGCCAGCATTTATCATGCGGCCTGTTCCAATCTATGCTTTGTCAATGCAAGCTAGGATAAACCCTTTAATTGGCAGGTCTTTCAATGCTCTCCTCGGTTTCTGTAGGTCCTCAGCATGCTGACGCGCACCAGCAGCCCTGAGCAGTTCCACAAAATGGGCAGGGACCTTTTCAACCAGGGGATGTATGAGGATGCTGCTTTCTTCTTTGAGCGTGCAGACATGCCAGCTGAAGCGCAGCGTGCAAAGGTAATGCTTCATGTATGCCAGCCTTGGTACATGTTGTTACAATTTGGTTGTGGCTGCCACACTGATGTTGACCTTAGAACAGTCTCCGTGCTCCTTTTTTAGGGTGCCATGGATGCGTGTGGCTGTATCCACCTAGCATCATGCTTGCCCGTCTGTGTCACAGGCTAATCACCACAGGAAAACAGCCGAAAAGTTGCACAAAGAGGGCAAGCACCAGGGAGCCAGGGAAAATGCAAGAGCTGCAGCAAACCTGCATCTGGCAGTTGGGCTCAAGGACCGTGCTGCCAATGATCTGGTGCGATTACGTTACATGCAATGTACATTGAAAGGTGCAAGGTAGGCTTTTTAGAAAGAAGCAGGCATGGCTGCCCTTGGCTCTGCCCTCAGCATTGAAATTTGATTCTAAATAGCGTGCTTGCCATGTTTTTGCTGTGTATGGCATATTCCTTGATTGCAAACATTGCAGCACTCCAAAGAAGCGCGCTGCAGATTTCAAAGGCAGACACCGCAGACGTGAAATGCAGTATCGCAGAGGCTGAGAGATGGATGCAAAGCCCACCAAGGGCCATGGCCATAATAATGCCAGTTGTTTTTGGAGGCTAATGTTGCTCAAACCTGTTTGCTTTGACACTGCTTTCAAACTCTGAACTGCAAAGCGACTGCCTTACTTTTTTTGAGCATCTTTGTACTATTCATCTCCCTGTTCATCTGTTCCCCTGATTGCACAATCCTCTGCAAAGCTCTCATAAGCTCTTGGTCAGCCTGCATGAATTTGCCATCACGTCAGATACCTTAAATTTTCATCATCTTCAGCATTGCGGAACAATTTGAGCGCACACATACTTCTACACAAGCAAACATATGCATGCTCACAACTGGGGCGCCAGATCCTTGGAGGGATGTACCAGGATGCGGCTCAGCTCTTCAAGGAGCTTGGGAAGTTCAAGGATGCAGCAGAGGCGCTTGAAAGGTAGGAGTGCAGAAGAAGTGAGAGAATGGCAACGCGAAAGAGGTCTCTTTCTTGTGTCGTGCGTCTCAATCGCATGTTGGTAGTGTCGTTAAGCTGTTCTTTCAACAAGACACCCGCATTTGCATGTGATGGCAAATCCAGCTAGACACAGCTAGAAACTCTTACCTTTTGTCATCTTACTGAGCCCGGTGCCTGCCCCTCCTGCATGTGCAACAGGATCAAGCCCCAACCTTGGGCAGATATTGCACAGTGCTATACAAATGGGGGCAACCTGCAGAGGGCGCTGGACACATGCATGCAGGTATTGCGTGTTGTTTATGGATCTTGCATTGCTTGATGCACACATCTTTAGGCTTCTGTTGGTGATGCTGCAGAGCCTGCCTGTTGTCCTTTTACTGGCATTGTCTACTGCTTTGTTGATCAGTATTACTGTTTTTGTAATTTGGCAACCTATTCCAACTGCTGGGGGGAAGGGGTCATTCAGTGCCTAGGCCCTAGGTTACTTCTTTTCCTTTATTGATGTAGGGAGTGTTTTCACTGCCTAATTTCTTAATCTTTCTTTTCAAGTGCGTTCCTCCCCCCCCCCCTCCTCCCCAACGCACAGGCCATGGACTGCATCTCTTGTTAATCCTTGTATGTCTGTGGCATGCGTGCAGGGCATCCAGCAAGCTTGTGCAAGCAGCAGCAGTAGCAGCAAAAAGATTCAGCACTGCAAGCAGCTTGCTGAGCTTGGACTGAATTCGATTGAATCTCATATCCATCCAAGCCAGCAGGCAAAGCAAAAGGCCAGGCAGGCTTTCCTGGAGGACCTGCTCATTGAGCTCAGTAGCTTCATCAAGGCAAACCACGATGGCAGCAGCAGGAGCAGCGGAGGCGGCAGCAGCAGCAGCGGGGCTGGCAAGCAGGGCTTGGACGGGGTGATGCATTTTGTGCGGATGATGGGAGTGGATGTACAGAGACATTTCCTCCGCAAGTGAGTGCCTCATTGCTCTCCTCCTTGGATTTGGGCTTGCGGAAGAAAAGCTAAACTGTGTTTGAAGCAGTGTCCAAACCTGTGTTTGTTTGTGCACATCCGCGCACATGTGTGTACAGTGCAAAAACTGAACGATCAATTTGATGTGGCTGAAAAATCTTACTTTTATCTTGTTGGGTGTTTCTAAATATGTGCTCCGTGTATCTGTATGCCATTGCTTGTTAGCGTGCGCCAGTGTGTGTGTATGTGTGTGTGCGGGCGCGTGTGTGTGTCCGTGTGTGTGTGTGTG
>LFCJ01003377.1_pt1 | contig 11694 bp, 10 predicted proteins | sample 643141 | NCBI WGS metagenome assembly LFCJ01 (sample SAMN03766243, study PRJNA286221) | soda lake metagenome | biome: soda lake; feature: Kulunda steppe; material: water; isolation source: sample B1-Br-g2 brine of Lake Bitter-1 | place: Russia: Kulunda steppe | collected 2010-07 | reverse complement strand
GAAGAGTTCCTTCACACGCGGACGGCTCTCGCCCGTGTCGCTCGCGGAGAGAGCAAACGCTCGGTCGCCGAGGATACAGGGATACCAGAGTCGACGCTGCGGTCACTGTATAACGACAGGCGAGAGCTGTACCTCCGCAGCGAGGCCGACGACGAACGCGTCGAGGAGGCCCTCGTCGAGGTTGACGGGCTTGACGATATCGAGGCCGATATAGAAGATGATATCGACGCCAGGCTCCGAGATATTGTCCGCGAGGAGATCACGGGGGCCGAGACCGATGACTGACGACGACTTCGACCCTGAGAACCCACGCCCTGAGGGTCATTATCCCCGGTTCAGAGACAACGAATGGCACTACGTGCCCGACGAACTCGCCCAGACGATATCACTGGGTCCAGGAGGCGACGGCGAGGAAGGCCAAGATTGGGTACTCACGTATACGCCGGAAGGACGGAACCCAGAAGATCGAGAGAAGGTGCTCGTTCGACTGACGCCCCGAGCGCTCCACGAGCTCTACATCGAAGTGAAGGACCTCGACGTCGAGGCCAGACAGATGGGTCACCGTGCCGAGTGCGATCTCTGTGGGGAAATGGTTGACCTCGACAGCGCGATCCCGAACGACCGCGGCGAGGCTTGTCATAAACGCTGTTGGGCTGAGTACGTCGGTGCTCCCGACTGGTTCTCCGATTACGTTTGACTCATATAATCAGGTGAGCGTGGTGAGATTTAAATATAATAAAGCAGGAGCCTCCGTGGCCCCCACATATGGAGGGCATACCTGGTGGGCGGCCTTTTTTACACACCTCATTTCATGAGCTATCGACAGGTAGAGATGCTTTAGCCGTTGATATCGGACTATTTTATTTTCCGGTCGGAGCGGCTAAGAACACTTACAATCTGAGGTGTGCCCCTCCCGGTAGAGAGTGCATTTCGTCTGTTTTTAGGCGTCGAGATACCAACCCACAGCCACAGCACCTATCAACGGGCCTGCAACCCACGCTGGTATCACCCCGACCATGTCGACCATCGAGACGCTCCTCTCCGCACCGAAGCCACTCAATTTGAGCACCAATACCGCAAATACGACCGAACCTACCATCCCAATCGTGTATCTCCTAAATTCACCCATACCGGCACCTCTGCCTGTGGGTATATAACGATCTACGCGCAGTCGTGGACATCGTAAATCACATCTTCGAATTCTTCGTCGTCGGCGTAGCCCTCACTTCGCTTCAATATCCACCCTCGCCACGCTCACGAGAAAAGTATCGGACGCGATCGTCGGCTTGAACTCCTCAATCTCTAATCGAAACTGATGGAGCAGCAGAGAGCATCACGGCACTTGCAGAAGAGCTCGAATGCGATTATCGAACGGTCCACGACGACGTGAGCTTCTGGGGACTACGACCTCCTCTTCATCGTCGATGAGGGCCAAACCAAACGGCCATACGTACCTTACGAGCGGATCCATCTTGATGGAGAACTAGTTGGAACCAGTGGCGGTGAAGAACTCGCTGCGGTGTGATGTCGACCATTGGCGTCCTCACTCGCCTGTTCGTCGCCAGATTCGATTGAACCGGCCGGAACGCTCTATTTCACAGGAAGACAGGTGTATTCGGCTTGGACACTGATAAACCACAAGCCGATATATAAAATATTGTCTACGCCTAGTATCAAACTTGACATTAATATTAATATTAAGATTAACATTGTTGATCCCGGTCACTAATACCATTGTGCCCCTTCCAAAACTAAGCGAACAACGATCCAATTGTCGGGAGAATGGCTCGGAACAATTGCAAAAATGAGATGGTCAAACGATCTTATTCAGATACAACAATTTTCGCAAATGCTCTCGACTGTTTACCATGAGCAAACAGCTCTATAAAATAATATTCACCAGCCTCACCTTTCGGCAGAATTGTATGCTCATTATCGGGTAACTCAACAACTGGATTCCCACTATTGCTGATTCGGTCAACCTTCTTCACATGGATCATTCCATCATCCGCTAACGAAGGTACACGTCCCATCGGTTCAATGTCTACCGCCTCAGCACTTTCCAAATCTTCCACCAACTCCTCAGGTAGTTCGGTACCTTGATGACGAAAACCAGACTGAATGTCACGTAGAATGAATTCACCTTCTTCGTTCAAATCAGCAAAATCCTGCAATTTATCCAATCCATGCTTAACTGAATCTGCGCTCACTGAATCAACCGGCTCAATGGGCTCTAAGACCTCTGACCTGAATACAGCTTTATCAACTTGTTCAACATTATCGGATTGAATATTCCCCTCGACAACCGGAACCGGCGATGATACATTATCAATCTCCGGGAACGATACACGGAGCTGGACATCATCCCTATCGTCCGATACGTGCACCAAATGCCGACAATCTTCAACAACAATTTCCCCCCACTTCGATGTCTCTAGCGTGTATTCAACTGAACAATAGTGCGTAATATCTGCTTGCGGAGTCAAAAGCGGATGGTGAAAGAATGACTGTACCGAGTTGAGAATTCTTGTGGGCTTAATTTCTACACGTTTTTTCAGTTGGCGGAAACTTCTTGATGAATTGACACCGGACCACGTAAACAAGACACTAATCAATTCATCTGTATTGACTGGAATAGCCGTACCAAATCGTTCATCCGATGTATGCGTTCCCTTATTATCTGATCTGTCTTCGGACGGCTGATACGCTTTCAAGTCTTGTTTCAATTGCTGGACTTTGTCCTGTGACTCTCCTTCGTAGGTGTCCAAAAACTGGATAAGCTGACCTTTGGTTTCAGGCGTCAGTTTTGCAGAAATATTCTCAGCCTCAAACGCTGAATGGATGTCACTCTGATCCTCCGGAACGTTATGTGTGGATTGCGTATACAGCAGACCGATATCGAACATCGACCACACTAGTTTGGTCGGAACCACATTACCATCGCTGAACTCTGCCTCTTTGAGAATTTGTGTCCCCAGACCAGTCACCTGTAAGGTAATCGGATAACTCGCGCCCACGTTCGCACGGATATAGTACCCCGACTTGTCCGACGAAGGAACGTACTGGTTCAACGTAGGCATCGAATGTATAGTCTATTCACACGTCTTTGATAATGAACTTACCTCTGTCCTACAACTAACGATACCATGATGTCGCTGAACCTATGTTAATGGGGAACTCAATTGGCTCGTCCAGTTGGGAATTATGTTCTTTGAGGAGGGTGGTCAGAGTAAGTTTCCTGTTGTCTGGTTCGACGAACTTACTATCAATCTTCTGTTTGATCCTGATGCTGGTGACATATCAGCCACTAAGCCGTGATTTGTAGTGGTCTAACACAAAATTAAGGCTAAGAATAAGGTTATCTTTAAGGTTAAGATATTGTGTTAGTCGTTGAGGACCCGTATTTTGGCTCTAATATCGACAAGAGGGACGAATGATGCCGGAGGTCGGAAGATTCAGAATCGACAATCGATTTCTCGATGAACCACTTTCACTCCGCTTACCTGACCTATAACTATTGCATCCACTTACTCATACTCGAGGGGGAGAGTTGGCTCCAATCCAGATAGGCTAGCCATCTCGAAACAGTGTCACACGCTCCCCTCATTCCCCGAGAGTAGAACATCAGCAAGATATGGCATCCGAATATCGGAATACTGTGCGTGGATCTTGTTCGTTCTGTGGAGCGACGGTCGAAGAACGACATGTGATCATCCACTATCGTACACGTGCTGGTAAACCGAGATGTTGGGCAGAGTGCCCCAGTTGTAGGGACGTTATCGATCCGGTATCCAATGATCAGTAGCAAATTCTTTCAGTGGGTCTACGAAGTTCGATCCTCTTCGACTTCCTTACGAGAGTGTCGACACTGTGGTTGTCGCATCGAGAACGGTAGCAACCAATGTCCGGTGTGTAGCTCACAGGAGATTGCTGCTTACGAATTTGAGTGAATCAGTATTAACCAACAAATGAACTGATCTTGTTGGTTAAGCTATCTCAGTAATTTCAATTCAAGTAACCAGGTGGCTGGAGAATTGATACTGATGGTGATCACACGCCGTTATCGATATGTAACTTCGAATTTTTGTCTCTCAATCTAGTGTTGCAAGCACGCGTATATCGGTCTTAGAATGGTACTCTCGTTGGGTATAGGCATCATACCCTATCAGAAATGCTTCGATCTCATCAGCTAGCGACTCGGCTTCTTTCCCGTCGACGTGGACAATCAGTGTGGGACGCTCAGAGCTGCTGGTATCGATAACGAGTGAAACAGTCTTGAACTCATCAGATCCTCTGTGAGATGCAAACTCGTCGTCGACCTTGGCAGCAAGATCATCAAGAGAGTCGACTCCATCGGTGGTCATGGACGCATTGTCGAGAGAAGTCGATTAAAAGATAGGCTACTTGGAGTCCATCCACCCAGTGTATAATGCTATGCTCACGAGATTCTGAGCGGGTTATCGCATAACGCGATTACCAATTGGGTTCTTCTATACGGTTGTGTGAGACAGAGATTCTCGACTTCTGGTGCCAATGAGATGACTTGCGCCTTTCGTTGTGGTTCAATTTTTTCTTCGAGATCTTCGCCTTACTCTTTAGTCTGGATACAGCTGTCCAAGCCTGCCTCTACAGTCGCGGTAGACTGGTATGTGATACAAATCGCGACGGCGGGTCTTCGGAAACGCCGGGGCGGATCAGTCGTCGACTGACCGCAGTTGTGGTTTTAGCGTATTGACTGCAGCGTCGATTGGTTCGGTGTTTAATTCGCCCAAATCAAACAGTTCGACCACGATATCGTCTATCATCGACTCTGTTTCCATAATTTCGGACTCCAATTTTTCAGCGCGCTCTTTTGTCTCAATGTATTGCTGTAACTGTGACTCTATATCAGCTACAGCGGGTAGTGTGAGAGCTTGAATCCGGTCTATCAACGAATTACTCTTTGTCGCTGTATCTCGGAAGTCGGCGAATCCGCCTGCCTTATCTACAGCAACTGGGACAAATGCCTCAATCAAATCTGCTTCTATTTCAGAGAGGTCAGTAATACGGAATGCAGGTAGCGGTTCTGTCTCGGTGTAGCCCCATTGATCGGTCTCGTAGTTATCTTCGTTGTCCGGTTTGTAACGGGCAGTCAATCGGATTTCGATACTGGTTGGCGACTCACGTCCCACCTCAACATCTCCAATTCTGAGGTTCGGCTTCTGCTTGGTCGTTTCAGGGAGTACTGAGTCGTTCACACCCTTTGATGGCTGTGCAAATCCAACCTCCGAGAGTGTTGGGCCTTCCTCATAGCTTCCGAGGTAATCCATGATATCGAGGTTGTATTTACGGTACTGCTCGTGTTTCTCCATCGCACTTCGGGCCAACTGTGCGAGCAGATCGTGCGTTTTGGCATTTGAACCGACCTCGAACTGGGGCCCAGAATCAAGACTCACGACGCCCGAATTGAGTGTGACACTGGTTGTAGTTGCTTCTGTGTCTAATCCGTCGTCTGAGAAATCAATCTTTGGAACAGGCAGTGTTCGGGTCTCAGAAAGAACTATCTTCGGAAAGTCATCACGGAGTGCAACTGCTGATCGCTGCACATGATAGAACGACAAAAGACTTGAATTTAGAACTGCTAACAAATACCCCGCATCATATCGATCATCTTCGACGAGAATGCTCTGATATGATTTATTTGTGACAAAGTCCTCCTCGGTGAGGATTAATTGGAGACGGAACTGACGGCTGATTAATTCCCGCAGGATCAGTCGTTCACCTTCGAAGTACCGCTCCGGTTTGTATTCTGCAATCCCGTCGTGATACTCAACATGTTTTTGGCCTGAGAAGCTGTACGTATATCGACGCAAGCCTCCATCAAGACCTGGGGCGTACCCATCACCGCTTTCATCGACAAGGTTGAATGGGGTGATTCCTCGTTGAACATCGGCAAATTCCTTGAGATCTGTTCCCTTTTTAGCGACTCTCTCTCCGATGTTCAGTTCAGCCTCTCCCAAATACGATAGGAACTCGTAATTGGAATCTGCATCAAGGTGTCGTGAGAACCACCGTGAGTACGTTATCAAACTGCTGTTTGACTCTGTGGGCGAGATTTTAGACAGATTCTCTTTCCGGCCATAGTTTATCACTTGAGCTTGGGAATCAAGCGATTTTACGTCATCCACGCCAGCAGGCATGTCTTTGAGAATAAATATGGAGGAGTCGACATATGCATCCGCAAATACGTCGTACGGGAGGTTAACCAGTTTCTCAATTTCTAGGTTGTGTACCAGCCACTCTCTGAATGTGAGATACTTATCGGATGTCTGCCATCCACTCGGGAGGATATAACCGATTTCGGCCTCAGGAGATACAAGCTCCGATCCGAGTTTCGTGAAACAGGCGAATGTGTCGTTTGACGATTTGGGTAACCCATACCGAACAGAGATGTAATCCGCCATCTCTGAACTCAGTTGAGCACCCCACGGAGGGTTTCCGAGAACGCCATCAAAGCCAGCATCATCACGTCTCTCTCCGTCTTCCCCAAAGAACACCTCTGGATACTCTAATTCCCAGTGGAAGAAGCTTTGTTGACCGCTCAGTGCTTGTGCTGATTTGAACCAGTCTTTTTCGCGAATTTCGGCCCACTCATCTTTGTCGTCAATCGCCCCTGCCATATTCTCGTACACTCCCTCAGGCACGTCGACACCGAACTGTTCAGCCGTATGCACGTTCGCTACTTCGAACAACCGCTGATACAGTGGGTCATCACGGATTTCGTCATACAGCTCTTCCATCGACTTGATGTCCTCTAACTTCTCGTTGTCAATCGCCAGCAGATCGGCCATCAACTCCATGACGTGTCCCAGTGTTTGCTGCCGTGCCCGTGCAAATGACTGGCTCAGGGTCAGCTGTCCACTATTCTCTTGGCTATCCTCGCTCAACACTTCGGTGATATTCGACCCGATTAGTGAGTTGCCGGCTTTCAGGTGGTGATCAAGGAATGCCAATGGCCGGTCTGCTGCGAGCGTTTCAAGCCACATCGACAACTTCGCCAGTTCGACCGCCATCCCATTGATGTCGACACCATAGATACACTCCTTGGCAATCTCACGTCGAACGTGCTGTTCGTTGAACGCCACGCCTATTTCGACTTCGACCTCACGGACCTCTTTCATCACCTGCTCGGCAAGATACCCCGTCGCACCCGTGAGGAAGTGTCCGCTTCCCATCGCCGGATCGAGAATCTTGAGCTGGGTCACTCGCTGTAGGAACGCACCAAGATACTCCTGTGTCCCCATCTCGAAGCCCTGCTCAACAAGATCTTCTCGAATTTCGTCAACCAGCGGTGCAATCGTCTCCTTGACGATGTAGTTCACGACGTAATCGGGGGTGTAGTATGCCCCTGTTGCCTTCCGCTCGCCTTCGTCGTTTGTGACGTACAACGAGCCTTCCTCGACAGTTTCGATAGCATCTGCGACCGTCACCTCTGTAGCTGGCTTCCAGATCTGCCCACCGTCTTCAGCGACCGCTGCGTAGTCTTCTGGAGCAATACGAAATTGATGTTCAAGCAGACCTTCGTACACACTCCCAAGGTGTCGCGTATCGAGATCGCCGTAGTCTGCAAGTACGTACCGACCATCATCGTTTTCGGTCGTTGAGAGTCGGTAGATGACCTCTGCGAGATGACGGTCACTCACTTTGTGTTCAGTGAGATATGCGTGTTCGTCGTGGTCGAATAGCCCGCCGTTGTATGGCGGAATACCAAGAGATTCCTTACCCTGATCGACCAGACGGAATAGGTCTTGGAGATTGTTCCAAATTGTCGTTGAGTAGGTACTATATTCGTCCTCGAATCCAGTGTCGACTTCACCGATGGTGTCGTGAATATCGAGGCGGTGTTGGTTCAGGCTGAAATTCTGTTCATACTCTTTTTGTGCCTGTTTGCCTTCGGGATCGATCAATTGGCGTGACTCGGCGTACAACACGAACATGAGCCGATACAGCAGCACAAGCGACTGCTCTTTGAGCTCGGAGAGTGCCTCGTCGTCATTCGGATCGATATCGAGGTCGTTGGTTTCGACGATCCCGTGGCCGAGAACACGCAACGCTCGGAAGACATTATCCTGTAGATCGTCACCGAGTTCTTGGGTTGCAGTTTCACTTTCCGACCACACCGCATCGAGGAACGTCGACCCAGAGGTTTTGCGGAAGGCCGCTGGTCGGAAGAATAGATAGAAGTATTTGAACCGATCCAAATTACCGTTCTCAATCAGCTCAGGGAGGTCGACCTCGTAGTAAATCTGTGCCTCGTGATCTTTGGTCCCGTAGAGACGCCATTTCCGTCCATTGGTGAGAATCCCCCATTCGATATTTGAAGGAGTCTTATCGAGATACCGCCGGATCTGCTGGGAGGCGTTGTAGTAGGGCCGATTCTCGCTAAATCGCTTGCTGAAGTCTGCATCCCACTGCTTGGCCTCAAGCAGGCTGAGTCCACCCTCGAAGAGATCAGTTGTGTCATTCGTATCAAGATAGACGCCAGCAGCGTCTCGACGGGTCTGTGTGTCCTCAAAGAGCAGCACGTCGACGTAGCCATCGCCTTCGGGAAGCGTTGTTTCAACGTTAGTTCCATAGCCAAGAATATCCAGTACCTCATCGATCCAACTGTCGATCAAGGCATCTTCTTTGTATCCCGGTAGAAGATCCTTTTCGTGCTCGTAGAGGTCAGTAATATTGTCGAGTGCCTCCCGAGCGTCTTCGTCACAGTCCCATTCAGATCGATCTTGGAGGCGTTCAGAGAGGTAATAGGCGGAGAAGAGATTTGAGTTGTGAAAAGGCAACTTCTCCAATGTAGCCTGGGTCATACCACTGTTGCTATTCTAGTGATACTTAACTAATTCTGATTGATTAGCTGCTACTAAATAACGTTCTTTCTCACAGAGTACCAGAAGGTTGCTCACCAGTGAGGCTCTCAGCTAAAGCAAGCATCTCTTTCCCCTCTTGTGTGGCACGTATCTGGGTTCCCTCCCATTTAGCCTGGAGAAATAACACTCGGTCTGATTTTCTAACGGTCTGCCTTCCGAATTATCAAGCGTTTATGGTCCACAAATTAACTCAGACTAGCAATTTCCCCGTCCTCTAAAGAAAGAAACTCTGTAACGTAGTCTTCCAACGTCGGGTTTTCAGCAGCGAAAAATTCTACAGTCCGGAACATCTCTTTGCTAAACCGTTCATAGAGCCCGTAGATATTAGGGTCAAGAAGCTCAGGTTTAGATGACACCAGTTCCGTTTGGGTTGAAGTCTGGATACGGTACGCAAACGAGAGGTGGGCGTTCAGGCCCAACAAAAACACCGACAAACTAGACTGTCGACTTTGATCGGATTGAGCAATCGTCTTCGCACTTACGGTCGAGAAGTCGAAATCCATGAAATGGTTCTTGTCTAATAGCAACCCGTCTGGCTGTATATTGTGTTCGCTGTTCACTAGACCAATGATACGGATAAGACAAGGAATACACTCGCCACAGTTATACGGGTGTCCGGCAGCGTCCTTTCCTTGTGACAATTCACGTGGATGTGGACACGTTCGAGTAAAGAAAATATCCTCTTTGTTTGGGATGCAGTTGACGACCTCTCCCTTTGTGTAGTCAATGAACGGATTGCTGATTTGCACTTGACGGTTCGAAAATAGTTCGTCAAAAATTCGATTTAAACTCTTAATGAAGAGCGGGTGAACTGTTCGAGTCGTCGTCCAGCCAGATTCCAGCGAGGAGAACCGTGAGAGGACACCGTTCTCGGGAACGTAGATATCATCAACATCGAGGGCTACCGCGACAGCGGCGGCGAAAGCGAAGTACATGAATGACCTTGTAAACTGCGTATTTTCATAGGCAGAGAACTCCTCATCGACACCTATTGAGGTCAGATTACTATCAAAGAGATGGTCAAAATTCCGCACCAGATGGCCGACGTTTCGGCCATGGTCCACGCTGACAAAATGTGGGTTGTGCCCTTCATCAGCAAGGTAAAATCGGCCACCCAAGCTATCTAATCCGCCAGAAAAGAGCGCGACAGAATCAGCCTCAGGCAGCTGACCACAATGCCTACCATCGTCCTTATTACTAGACTGATTCTCGTCGATAGCATCGATAAACCGATATTGGAAATTGTCACGCGAGATGAAGCTAACAGCGTGATTCAATTCAGACTCCAATGGTTGCCATTTCTCCACGTCGACAACTGGGTACAAGATCTGTATCTGCCGTGATTTCAGCATTTCCACCCCATCATCCTTCGCACCAGTGGGCCCTCGCTTCACCAAACGATCCGCCGAATAGGTACCGAGTGCGAGCTCAACCAACGCCGTGACGGTTGGAGGGGGACTCTGTCCAAACAGGTCGCTAAGAACCTTCTTCTTGTACTTGATTAGACGACCGCCTTCTGTTTCAGTCTCGGTTCGGTAATCGTCGACGACAATCGTATAGTCCGAGTCTGCTTCGCTAAGATTCGATCCAGTCCCGGACTTAATCAGGAATCGCTTAGTTCCCTTCAAGATCTTCGTCCTCCCACGCCTCAATCATTTCGTGCATAGTATTCCGAATCATTTCCTCTACATCCTCGTGCTCTAGTAGCTCCACATCGGCATCTTCGAAAATTGGAGCTAATTCCGGCTGGTCCTGTATTTTTTCGACGAGCTCATCTGCTCGATTGGCACACTGATCTCGTAATTGCTCCTCAAATTCTTCTAACTCTTGATTAGTCTCGACGTTTTGGCTGAAGTGGAGTTGGATGGCGGAGTCTGACTCGGGATCGTTTGTCGCTGCCTCAATCTCTTCGTTGAGCAGTTGAAACAGATACTCCCGAAAATATACCCGGAAGAATCCTTCAACGCCATGCGCCTCTACGAACTCGTCAATGTTATTTTGAATCTTGGTGTCGTTCAAGAGCATCAGCCCCTTCGGTCATGATGTCGCCCATCGCACTCTCCATTGCTCGTTCTGCGGACCCTGAGAAGGCTCGGTCTGTGCCTTGAGATCCCTCTGCAAGCCCCCGAGTGGCGGCTTCTTTTGAGGCTTGCTCAACGACGACTTCAGAGGCACCAGCTGCAACGACCTCCTTAACCACTGAGGACCCGACCTCCTCAGTAGCGGACTCAACACCGTTCTGGTGACTTTTGATAAGGAATTCAGAGCCATATCGGACCGCTAAATAAGCTGGAACTTTGGCTGCGCCGTTCGGTTGAGCAGCCAGAATCATCTTGAAATAGATTTCACTGGCCTTGGCAGCATCTTTATCACCCGCAGCACCAGCCAAATCATGTTTTGCATCTTCATAGTCAGCGTTAGATGCGCCGGATCGTTTCCGGGTTGCTGTTCCCATACCATCATATTGACAGTCTGTATTATAATACTAATTGACTTTCCTGTCTCCACCGTTGGCTCACCAAGATTAACCGCCGTTGTGTAGAAGAACTTCGAGGCTAGCGAAACTGACAGCGAGTTTTCGGTGCGGACCTGCAGCGGCTTCAACGTCGACGGCGAAATTGGGACCTCTGGTAATGAAATTGGTCATCCGTAGACGTAGTTCGTAATCGAGTTATACGGTTACCTGATCAATCCCTTCTCTGAAAGAGTCCGACTACGTTTTGTGTGACTGATTTATTTTAGAACCACGAGGTCATTCCAACAAGTAGTCAAATGCTCGTAATGTGTT
>LFCJ01003376.1_pt1 | contig 11699 bp, 7 predicted proteins | sample 643141 | NCBI WGS metagenome assembly LFCJ01 (sample SAMN03766243, study PRJNA286221) | soda lake metagenome | biome: soda lake; feature: Kulunda steppe; material: water; isolation source: sample B1-Br-g2 brine of Lake Bitter-1 | place: Russia: Kulunda steppe | collected 2010-07 | reverse complement strand
CAGCACACACGCACACACACACACACACACACACTCCACCCTGCACAGGCTCAGCACACAGACACACACCCCTCACTTTGAACAGGCTCAGCCATGAGCAATGGGCTCCACATGGCATCAGGCAGCATATGCACACCCACAGGCCCAGCGCGCTATGCCGCCAAATAGCAACAGCTGTGCAGCGCGCCTGCCCGCGCCCCAGCCTCAGCACTAGGCGCAACCAAGAGGCACTGGCCTGTGGATTTTTTTGCTTTTTTTGGGCAGCCCCCTTCTCTCTCTCGCGCGCGCACCTGCAGGTTCAGCGTGCTCTCCTCCTCAGACATGCCGCCCGACAAGAAGTGGATGCCGGGAACAGCAGGCGGGATGGAGCGCCGCATCGTGCGCACGGTGTACTTGGCCACCTGTGTGGTGGGGCAGCGGGGCAGCAGCGGCAGCGGTATATCGTTGCGTGTGTCATGTCCAGGGCAGGGCATGGGGCTGGCGGGCAGAGCACAGCTGAGGACTTGCTGGGCTTGTATGCCTTTTGCTAGGCTTTCGGTCTGATCTGCACAGAAGGGGTGGCGGCGCAATGGTGGTGCTGGGCTGGAATGACAACAGAGAGAGATGGGGAATAGGGAGTTCACGCTCAAACAATCTCCACTCTGAGAAAGTGGGAATGCAGAGAGCCTGTGTGTGTGTGTGTGTGTGCATGCGCGTGCATGCATGCATGCTGTCTCTTTGAGGCCATGTGGGGCCATTCAGAGGCAACACACCTCCTGGGGGCTGGCAACTGGCGCATCCAGGCCCGGCAGGCACCTGCAAACAGACGCACGCGGACGCACAAGTTGGCTGTGCATGTGCGGGCGTGCCCTTGTCTTGGGCATACATGCACGCGCTTATCTCTGTGTAACTGTCTGTCAAATCATATGTGTCTTTGTTTGTCTGCTTGCTTGCTTGCTTGCCTGCCTACATATTTGTTCCATTTGTGTGCTCGAGTGTGTGTGTGTGTGAGAGAGAGAGAGAGAGGGAGAGAGAGGGAGAGAGAGAGAGGTGTTTATGCAGGGGTCGGTGTTGGCTTATAGCGCTATACATTTTCCAGGATATAACATACAAAAATGGTGCCCTGCTGATTTGCTTGTTTCAGGCTCCCCTCGAGTGACAGGTTGGCCTGAATCAATGATATGAATTAGATTATATGAATGTTGTGAATGGGGAAGAAACCTGCGTCGGGCCAGGTTGCCCCAGACGGTTCCGATGTGTTCCAACTTAGTCATGTCTGCTGCTGTGGTAAACAACCCGGGCAAGCAGCGCACAAAGCCTTGACCAGATATAGTAGCTGGAGCTCAAGGCTAAGGAACGGGCGCAAGCAGGGCCAGGAGCAGCAAAGTGCAGCTTGGGCATGGCATCATGAGTGGCGCAGCTTCACTGGCACAGCTCTCTACGTCTCTCCCTCACTGGAACAACCCTTTGCCTCACTTATCATTAAGACACAATAGCAAACACACCACACAAGCTACAGTGGCATGCCTGCACACGAGGACACATGCACGCACCCAAAATAATTTCGCATGCTTTCACGGGCTGGTGCAGCTGTGCTATGGGCACAAGCACAGGGCCCAAACAAGCTGTGGCACGTGTGATCATTCCAGTTAAGAGTGTGGGCAACCCATCCAGGTAGAAAGCTGCCAAAATGGGGGCACAGGGTTGCAGAGAGGATGGTGTGCATGAGGCTACTGGCCTTTACTGGTAGCACAGGTGCACCAAATATAGCGCTATATCGGAGCCTACGACGCCATAAACATGACTAAATGAACTTTTCTAATTTTGCAAGAGGGGTGCATACATCATATTTCATCCGACATTCAACTTTGATGGCGGAATTTGGGCTGGCGGGGGGAGATCAGGCGTACATAGAGCCTGAAATATAGCGCATTATAGCTTTATATTGCTAAAAAGCGCTGTATAGCGCTATAGGTTTGTCCATCTAGGGCTATACGTCGACCCCTATGTTTATGTACGTGCATGTATTGTCTGCGCGCGCATGCGTGTCTGTGTGAGTGTACATGTGAGTATGCATGTGCGTGAATGCGTGTGTCTGTGTGCGCATCTGTGTTTGTATTTGCTAGTTTGCCTGTGCTTGAATGCATGTGTGTGTGTGTGCGCCTGTGTGTGCGTATCTGTGTGTATGCACGCTGCCTGCATATGCATGGGCGTGTGTGCGCGTCCCCGCAGCTGCGCGTGCTCACATGTTGGGCTTGAGCAGGATGCCGTCCAGCATGATGTCGTACTCGTTCAGAAGGCGGAACACGTGCGAGTACACGCGCTCGCTCCAGAACGCCGTCTCCTCGATGGAGTAGTCGCCAGGGCCCAGCGTCACCTCCGGCTCCACGATGGGCACCAGGCCCTCCTGCTGGCAGATCTGTGCACAGCCACGCACCGTGCGCGCGCAAACACAAACATACACTGACGCGTGTGTGTATGCCTTGAGCTGCATGAAGGGCACCGGACATGTGTGCACAAGGAGCGCTCTGCATCGCCCTCATGCGGCACGGCAAGGGGAAGCGCGCTTTTCTTGCAGGAAGACCTCTGTGCATAGGCACGTTGGCACATGCCCAGGGTGGAAACGCGTGTGCGCAGCCAGTGCCACTTCACGCAGTGCCCAGAGGAGCACCTAGGCCCCCCTGCTGGCCCGCACTTCCCTGCGCACTGACCCACGTGCCAAGCCACAAACATGCACATGTGCACACTCAAGCACACAAGGGTGCTGCAAGGAAGGCACACCTCCCAGGGAGACAGGAACAAGCGTAAGGTGCTGGCAAGCAGGTGCAGGATGGCTCCAGGGTCTGATTTGCGTTCAAGGGCTCAGGGTTTGTGCTGAGACCCCCTCAGACATGGGCAAGCAGCGGCATGCGCGCCCATCTGCCACCGGCATTGCGCGCGTTGCTGCTGGGAAATGCAGCAGCAGCAGTGTGAGCCTACCTGGGCATAGCGCGCAAGGCCATGCGCGTTCTCGTGGATGGCGGTGGTGGTGGGGCAGCCGTCGCTGCCGATCTTGACCACGGCACGCCACTTGGCGAACCTGAGGCCATGCAATGCATGGTGCTCTGAAGGTTATGCATGAGTGGGCAGAAGTCCTGATGCCAGCTCTAGGCCTGCGAGCTGTTGTGCTGTCTGGCACTCTGAACTCAAGGGTGTACAAGGTACGCACAGCAGGGGACCCGGCGCACTCATCAGCACCTCTGATGGAGCACACCTGGTTTGCGCACTGCGATCAGGGGAACGCAGAAGGAAAAACAGCGGGGGGAAAGCACCCTGTCGAGGCGCACAGGCGAGTACGCGCGCAGCATCATGCCCCCTCCTCCTGCTGCTCCGTGGCTTTGCCTGGCGCTGTTGCCCACTGTCCCTCACACGCTATCCCAAACATGCTATCCATCATACACTCCACCGCCGTCTCCTCAAGTGCTCAGCAACTGACCAACCAGCAGCTACCAGATGCATGCAGGCAGGCACCTTGCTGGCTTGCATGTGGGCGTGACTGAGCAGGAGAGCAGCCTTGCAGAGTTGTAGGCCCAGCCCCCTAACCGCCTTCGAGCTTCGCACAGCTCCATGCCCCACCTGGCACCCTGTGCGCGGTACGCCTTGCAGCGGTCGGCCAGACCATCCAGGCCCTGCGTGGTGGTCTCCCCACGCCCGCCGGGCAGCACCTGCTCCCACACGTGGGCACACAACCAAAGTCAATGCGGAGCAGCATTCACAAGTACACACAAACTGCCTGGCTTGCTGGGGTGATCAATCCAGCACCCCTGTACGCAAGGCTGGGAAGCATTGCTTGCACTCTAGTTCAGGCCAGACCAATTGATGTGCCTCATATGCCTGGACAGCACTTGCAGTGAAGCGCCTGCACCTTCACCACAGATTGAGTACATGTGTGCAAGTCTCAGCTGCAAGGAAGGTGCCCTGAACAGGCAGAATTTAAGGATTGACACATTTATACCGATTCTGTGAGGCAAAGGTGCAGATGCCAGGCATGCCAGGCAGACTCGTATACTTGAACTGCAACATCGTTGTGTGGAGGAGCTGGGCCCTCTTAACTTAGCCCCGGCCAGCCAGGCACGCAGCCATTGCTCATTGGGCGGGGCAAGGCCATGAAACAGCTAGCACTCAGCCGGTGGCTGTGTGCAATACATGGGCTCCCTCAAAAGGGGAGGGCTTGGCACAGGCTGGCCAGGTTTCACAGCTCTAGCACACAGCCACCCGCCGAGGGCCCAATACACAATTACACATGCCTCCCTGCCAACCCTGAGCATGCACACATGGCTGAAGAAATGCTGAACACAACCACCACTGTAGGCCCTAGCGCTCCTCTCCTCTCAACATGCCGATTGCGCCAAGGGTGGCTAACAGCCATACTTAGCCTGCCGAACATCCTCACCTGCAGGCCAGTGTCGACCTTAATGCCAGGAAAAATGCCCTACAAGCATGAGAAGCGGGCATGAGGAGTACACTGAGAGCAGTACCAGAGCAGGCATGAGGGCAGTACCATAGTAGGCATTGGTTGGGCTGGAGCGACAAGAGGATGAACTTTTGAGGTCAAGCCAACATACCAGGCAAATGTTCTGCACCAATGCTGCACCAATTTTGGGGCAATCCAAATATACCAGGCATCACAGCTTGCTGCTCCAATACTTTGTGACCCAAAGTCAGGTTTAAAGGCAGGGATGCATCATCCATCGCTGTATAAAGACAGAGCCCCGTTTTGGATACCGCGCTTGCCAATCGATAGGGATATGTATCGTTACATTCCCCCCTGTCTAGGTACGGGCGTCCCGGACGTAGCGGGGAGTCGGTCTTTATGCATCCTTGCCCAAGGGATGCGTCGGTCGTATGTCTTAGTCTTGCATCCTTGCCAAGGGATGCGTCTAGGTCTGGTCGGGATTGGCAAAGCGGGTCGGTCGGCGAAGATCGAACCCAAGCCCCGAGCGCGTCTGGTCTGGTCTGGTCTGGCGCTCATGGATGCTTGGGCACTCCATCCCATACCAAATTGTTAAAAGACAGAGCTCCGTCATGGATACCATGCTTGCCAATCAATAGGGATATGTATCGTTACAATCGCGACCAAAAAGGTCTTCACACAGGCTCTGCAGGCATCCTTTGTGATCATGCTGCAAAAGCCCAGGCCAGGGCTAAAAAACCAGCTATGTTCTCAGAATGCGCCCTGCTTAGCCACTCGGCAAGTTTCACACATACCTGATCCATCAGCACATCAACAAACTGCTTGCCGCCTTTGGTCTTCTGGTACAGAGTCTCATCAAATAGAATGGCACCAGAAATATATTGGCCGAGACCTGGAGTTAGCAGCAACACATCAGTGTCATCACCAGCTCTTCATCCTTATAGGTCATCAGAATCATTCATTTACCCACCTTAGAACTAGAAGCTTGACTTGCATGATACAGCTGAACCTTACAGCTGTCCTGGCATGCGGCATGAGGAGACCTTGCTGAGGCAAAGACACGAGCGGTGCAGTCTGGATATTCATGGGCTGCTCGGCTGCTCGTACATTCAACAGTCACTACCATACCACTCCAATCACTTCCGCCCAAATGCGTCCTGCACATTTCTCCCTGAGTCCCAGGCCCACTTATAACCACACCTGTTCTTGCCCACACCCACGCCCACACCTACACTAGCATACACACCCACACCCGCACACACCAGGGGCAGTGTACAACAGCTCCCTCCATGCGCGGCGGTTGTCCTCAGTGTTCTCCACGCCCACAGAGTCCAGGCGCTTGCCAGTCGTTGCGTTTGACTCGTCAGAGGCCAAGATACCTTTGCCACGCTGCATGCAGGCAAAGTCTGCCCTTTCAGTGATGATGCCCGGAAGTAGCCCTACATTTACCAGCATGAGCTCAAGCCATGACTCAAAGATGTTGTGCACAATGGACCACGTGAGCAATTCGTGCAGCCACCGCAAACATTTTGGTTTTCATCCACAGTCATCATAGATTTAATACACTTGGAGGCTGCGCCAAACAATTGCTATATTCCTTTTGTATGCACAAGCTCGCATTTGACGAGACTGCACGTAATGGTCAGTGAATGTGCCATCTTCCATGCGACTGGCTATGCTGGGCCAGGACAAGCCTGCTTGGGCACAACCAGTTTACTGTCCGTTTTACTTTATAAGCGTTTTCATTTCTCAGCGGCCAACAAACTTTGCTATTTCATTTCAGACATCACTGTCCATGATTTATACTAACTAATTTTTGGCTGGTGTTGACCAGCCACAAACCTATCAGTCTAAAGACCAGGCCGGCAGTTTACCTTAACTTGTATGTTTACATTTGAAGCAGGTCTAGTTGATGTGACAAGGGCGGCTGTCACTCAGATACCTTATTTTGCGGCAATGACGGTTGTAATGAAGGCTGATAGTAAGTTTTGTTTGCATTCAAGAGGAGCACCCAGCAGAGCATCCATTATGGCATTCAAGAAATCGTAACTCACCTCATCTTGATGCAAGTGCCTAGGAACCAGTCTCATGAAACACTGTGCACAAATGCTCACAGACAGCAGCAAGCATGCGAACCCGAGACATGCGCTCATGTGCACGTGCTGTCACACCTGTGCAATGTAAGCAGCATTCTTCCTCAGCTCCTCAGCAAAAGGGTTTTGCTTCTGCAAGAATTGTACCAACAAGGAATTGGACAACTTAACCCGAGAAGTTATTATTGTTCAAGACAGTGACAAGCTCATTTTAGTACTTAGTCAGGAGGATGCCCTTACTTGTGCAAACATATACAGGTTCACTACAAACTTGTATATTTTACAACTTAAGGCAGTCGCTCACCTCAACCGTTGTGAACCCAGCCGCCTTGACCTTGACTTGCGCACGAGAGCGAGCGGCTGGGACCTGCGCAGCATGCGAGCGAAAAATTTGCAAAATGTAACTGTGGGAAGAGCCCATACTTAGGGTGTAAAGACACACCTTTGTGCCAACTCTGTTGAAAGGGGGAACATGCTACGTAACAAGTTGAGCAAGTGTAAACATGCATGCTATGCAACAGTTGTGCAAGGGGTCCGTCACTCATTGCATCATGCAGCTAGTTGCATTTTAGCCCGGGAGCACATAGTACCAAGGGTCATCCTTCCAGTGTGTCCCTCCAGGTGGCTTCCATGCGCATGTGATGGGAACAGATGCCACAATTTACCCCCGACGACTCGCCTGACCTGTCCAAGCTGCGGATACAGGGTGCACCTGGCACACAGCTAAGAACCATGTCTCTAAGTATAACCGCAAGCTTTTAGGTTTGGAGAACCCTCACTTGCGCACCCTGATGCGAAACTTGGGCTGTAAAGGATGTGCAAAGATGCATCTCTGACCCCATTCTCCCTAACCCAGCTGCAGACTCTGGAGCTTGCTTGGATTTGTGAGCTGTAATAGCAGATAAATCATCAACTATGGGTTTGCTGGCAAGAAAGTTCTCAACAGGCCCATGCCCATTGATGATAGATGATGTGTGACGCCCCACACATGAAGGACAACGGGTGGTTCACGAGGTTCTCATTTAGTCAGTGAGTATCACCTCGGTCATACAATTCATGGGCTTGCAGCCTCCTTCCCCGTGCTCGATCCCACCTGAGCTACCTACCCGAGCACCGCCCACCCTCATGCTGCTCCGGTTAATCATCATAGCTGTAGCCATTCCTGTGTTCCGTTTCCTGCGATGGGAGCGAGGTGCGTCCTCCTGAGAGTCACTTCGCCTTATCCTATAAGAGCATCAAGCATGCATGCAAGCATACCTTTTCGTTAATTTCAGTGGTAAAAGTTATCAGTGATGATAAAAGTAATGGGTTGCTTGCCGAGAGAAAAAAGCCCCGCTATGATCAAGGCTGGCATGCAACATTTTAAGGCTTCGGTCTTAAGCCTTTTCATCAATATTCACCAGTCTAATTATTGTGCTCATAGGTTACACATGCCTTTGCAGTTGCCTGTGCAGAAAGAATGAAAGGTGCAAAGGTGCATTCGGTCCTGCTGGACTGTTCCAGGAAGAGCGCTGTTGCTGAGGAGGGCAGTTTTTAAACAGAAGTCATTCAGAGGGAAATCATTGCGCTTGCCCATGCAATGGCCAGTGCAATTTGCTGAAGAATGACAGGTGCATGCAGTTCTGCTGGACTGGTCCATGGAGTTCCTGGGCAGGAGGAGCGCTGCTGCTAAGCAGGAGGAAGTTTACACAGATGTCAAGGCAAATCGATTACAGTTGCATAGGCTGATCGGCCCAAAGATTGCAAAAATTCCAGGGACATGTAAGTCATGCATCAATAAAGAAAGGGACTCTTGCGCTTGTGCTGTAATCTGAACTCTTGATCAAGAATCTGCTTTGCTGAAAAAGGAGTTTCACAAAGTGCAACAAATCCATCACAGGGAGTTTTCATCAGCTTATGTACTATACTTATTAGCACCTAGCGTACCTGAAGACTTCGGCATCCCTGCAAAAGTGGTTTGGACATTGTCAGTGAAGGAATCATAAGCAATCGGGTGACCAGTTTATCAATTTTACACGCATGTACTACATGTACAGCTCAAGCCTGTTCTGGTTCTTGCTTGTTTGCGACAATCCACTTGTCAATTATTTTGTACACTTTGCTCAGTAAACTTGCAAACTTGGTAAACTTGTAACAATGCAGAGAGAACAATTGTGGCTGTGTGAAGAGTGCGAGGTGTGCAGACACGCCAGGTCAGATCATGATCACCCTCTCATGTGGCAGAACTGCAACAACCTGGAGTGCTGAAAGAAGCAAGTACCCAAATTGCATGGAGGTGTCGTAAATTTTTATAACTGAGCCTGATCTTTTATGGAGGGTTGATAATAAGGGTCGCCATCCAGTTAATGTCAAGTTGTCCTTTTTATTTTTTATTGGGTAAGGTGGCCAGTGCAGCTAGGAAGCAGGCAAGATGAATACTATTTTGTTGAGAAACATGCAGATGCGGAAGTCGGAGAGCCTGCAGAGCTTCAAGGAGTACAGACAGTCCGAGTCCCGCAATCCCCAGCAGGTGCCCTTGAGCCTCACACTAGGCAATTCCAGGAAGGATGAAGCCTGCAGCTTAGGGCTCAGTTACCAAAGGCAGTGGACAAGGAGGGAAGACCAGCAGACCTGCTGCGCTTGGCTCGCTGTGCCCCTTCATCTGCGCATCCCTTCATTAGCCCGCCTGTCCCTTGTTCCCACCCCCCTCTGTTGCTCATGCTGCTATTAGAGATACCATGCAGTTAGTAGTGCTGCACAATACTCACATTGCAGAGCTCTGTGCATGACGACGGCACACTGCTGGAGTACGAAACCCTGGAGCTCAGGTTGCACCCGCCCAACGTGCTTGTGGACAACGAAACGTACGACGACATGACCGTCGTCACCATAGACAGTGCTAATAGGCCCGGCACGCTCATCGAGGTCGGTGTCGGTGTGCCCTCTATGCGGGGCATAGGCTGCACTCGTGATGGACTACGTGGCTGCTTGCTCAAAACTGTGTGACTGCCCTCACAGCCTCAACTCTCTCTGCAGGTGGTGCAAACCCTCACAGAGCTCAACTTGAGTATCAGAAAAGCGCGTATCTCCTCGGATGGGGGCTGGTTTGTTGATGGTGAGTGCATGGACATCTGTTACCTGTCAGCAGGCACGATGGAAACCCTCAAAAGTGGATCATGAAGCGATTCAGTAATGGCTTCTTAATTAGAGCAGGGCTTTTGTGAAATCCTCATGCAGGATGCTCCTCCCTTGCCTTCTCATGTTGCTTAAATGGGCTGGGTGAGACATGCATGCGAATGTGACAACTGGATGAACGTTGCACAGAAATCCCCATAACATTCAATCCCTGAGTGTATTCTGCCCTGAGCGCACGATACTTAGCGCTTCAGGCTGCATGTGTGACAGGGAGTTGGTCCTTCTTGTTGTGGCCAATTTGCATGCAGAATTTTTTGTGTCAGAGACACCGAGAGGCAAAGTTACAGATGCCCGCAAGCTCAACCTCATAAAGCAGGTGCTGGCCATCAATCTTTCCTGCCTTCTGCTTGATTATGTGTGACATGCTTGTGAGCTTAGGACAGGCATCCAGAAGCTGCGTCTTTTTCCATCCAGCTTTTAACTGCCCCAGTCTAAATGCCACCCTTGCTATGGACTATGGAAGCTGTCTTGCACAGCTTGCAGCTGATGGGCTGACACCAGCACGCTAAACAGCTGCCGTGACTGGACATCCGCACTGCTCTGCCATTGTGCTCTGTGTCCTGCAGGTTTTGAATGTGCAGCAAACTGACACACCAGGCGCAAACCAGGGCAAAGGTGAGATCCCCATTTGCTCGTGGAATCTCATGACAAGTGCCCAGACATTGACGGCAGTGAGCACTGTGCCTCGCTGATCCCTCCCCTTGTGCATGTTTCGCCACCTGTGCACTCTGGCAATCATTGCGGGGCTCACTCCTTTCCCCCAACCCGGGTAACACCAATTGAGGGGCCTACTCTTGTGCTGGATGTGCAACTTGGGTGGGGATGGAGGGCCTCGATCTTTCTTTTGGCGCAAGGGAGGGCGCTCTTGAGCCTTGGTAGCAGGAGTCCAGGCTGCTCTGTTTGGCAGCACGGGACCTGTGCCAGTGCTAGGTGGAGACAAAGGCGTGCAGAATAAGGGCTACATGCAAGGGTTGGGTTGGGGGAATAGCAATGATTTTACCATGTGACTTTACACCCATTGTGTTGTTTGTGACAAGGCTCGCAAAGCCCAGGATTGGGAGGCAGCTACTAAAAGCAAGGACATAAACAGCGAATTTTTCAAATTTTTTCTGTGGACAGAATGTTACTGCCTTTTGAAGTACGGTCAAATTTGAGAATACAGAGGGGGTGGTTGGCAGCCACAGCCCTGCTCAGGGACGCACTCCTGTTCTGTTTCGCTGTGTTTTTGCATCAAACGTAAAGGAAATTCACAGTATTTAATGTAGATGTACTTTACCCTCACCACTGAAGTCCTCCCACTGCAGGACCCCTCTTCCTCCTTCTTCTCTTTCTCCTCCCCTGAGAGCACCACCCTGGGCTGGGCCATATCCTGCTGCTCTAGGGGCTGCGTGCGCTTGGCCAAGCGCAGGTTGCTGTACAACCACACCAAGTCAGCGGCATGCTTGGTGGTCAGGAGGTTGCGTGCTCTGCACCTTGAACTCCCCCTTAGTCCTCGTCTTGTTTGTCCACTTAGTAATTAGAAGGGTTGCCTGGCCCCATTCAGGGCCCTTAGGTGGAGGCATCTTATTGGATAGCATTGTTGGTCAATTGGAGGGCGGTTGGGGTGTGGGTGGGGGTGGGGTAGTTGGGCTTCCCCAGACCCCCCTGGCCCAGCTTCTGTTTTTGCCAGGTCAGTTTCAGCTTATTACATAAAATGACGTCTTTTTTGGTGGTGTACACCCAAGAAAACGTCATTTTATGTAATTGATGCAGTGAACCCCCGGGACCGACGCTTTTTACATCCCGGACTAAAAGGCCAGGCAGCAGCAAACAGGCACAGACAGGCGCTCTTGAATGCCTGCTGCCTCCCATGCTAAGAATGATAAGTCTCAATGCCTGTGTGTGTGTATGTGTGTGTGTGTGCGCGCGCGCGTGTGTGCGTGTGCGTGTGCATGTGCGCGCGCGCGCGCGCGCGTGTGTGTGTGTGTGTGTGTGTGTGTGTGTGTGTGTGTGTGTGTGTG
>LFCJ01003375.1_pt1 | contig 11702 bp, 13 predicted proteins | sample 643141 | NCBI WGS metagenome assembly LFCJ01 (sample SAMN03766243, study PRJNA286221) | soda lake metagenome | biome: soda lake; feature: Kulunda steppe; material: water; isolation source: sample B1-Br-g2 brine of Lake Bitter-1 | place: Russia: Kulunda steppe | collected 2010-07 | reverse complement strand
GCTTTTTCCTTGAACAATTGTTCCACAAGATTGCATTACACAGCTGCTTTAAAATGTATCTGCACACATCATACCTGTTGCATCGCACCAGCAGTATGATGACAGCTATGGTAATGTGGTTTACTCATGAAACTTCTGTGTTGAAACACCCCTGGCTGGCTGACTGCCTTGCCTTGTCCACACCCAACCTGCCAGTGGCTTCTGTTTGCTGCATGCTTACCCCTTCAGCGTTTTTGTCGTGAGATGCTTTTGTTCATAAAGTTTATGCTTCAACTTGGTGCTTGGCCTTGAGTCCAAGTCAATGCATTCTTGATCTTGCACTCTCCAACTGTTTACAACAGAGGCCCGTCATTTATCAAGAGCACTTATGTGTTTGGAATTTCTTACTAATGTATCATTCTTGTTTCAGGCACTTACTTCACTCGCATTGCTCTGTGCCCTTATGGATCAAGGTCCAGGTTGAGGCCAAATAGGTGAATGCTTTTCTTTGCATTTATGTACTTTCTCTGTGATTGATTTTTTCGTCAAAGTCTAGTTGCCGAATGAGGGCAGCTTAGCCGGTCGTGAGCCTCCAGTGAGGTTCGAGCCCCAAACCCAGGTTGCGAGGGTAGATGGTCGACTTTCCATTGCAGGTGCCCTGCCGCCTGCTCGAGTATCCAGAGCACTATCCCCAGTGTAAAGTTCATTAGGTTACATAGCTGTATCCGCCGAATGAGGTCAGCTAAGCTGAAGCCTGAACGGCCTGCAACCTGAACCAAAAGTATGAAGGCGCTCATAGTAAAGTTCATGATAAACTGCCCTCCTTTGGCAGGTCCAGCTATGTGACATCTACTTTATCTTCGGCTGTTAAGCTGCCCTTTGGCAGCTTATCATTTGTAAGCTATGTCTGGTGGGTCCATTACATAGTGCTTGCTCCTTGTGCTTCCCTTAAAACATGCTTAAAAGATTATCCTTGCATGCACACTTTCTTTCTTTCTTTCTATCTTTTTTTCTTTCTTTCTGTCTTTCTTTCCTTCCATCCATGTTTCATCCATGGCACGTTCAAAGTCCTTCCTTCCAGTATTCAAGAACATGGCCTTGCTAACACTGTTACCTGGCAGGTACACATGGCTCCGCCAGGCTTATGCGATTGTTGCGGCTATTTAAGGGTGTCAGACTTAGGCCACTAATTACCTACCATGTTACAAGGCTTACAAGGGGAAAGGCCTTCAGTCAGAAAGTGCAACTGCCGCACCCTAGCGGCTCCCCAGCTCATAAAAAGCAATTGGGTCAAAGAGGAAAACACGATTGTTCTGAAAGAAAAGATGAAAGCAGAGAAATCACTCCCTACAACAATCAAGGAGAAGCCCAGAGGCACCAGATGAATCCTCCGCACGTGTGTTTCAAACAACCTGAAGTTCAGGTTGGAGGCCAAAGTTACAGAAGCAAATTTCACAGCATGCACACTCAACGGCAGAGCGGGCTGTAGGGTGAATTTTCTTAGGTGTGAAGCCAGCCTTTTTGAAGATAGGGAGTGCCCAATTTTCTATGGTCATGGGCGCAAAGTAGACATGACATTGTTTTTGTTGGTGAGATTCCTGATCAGATTTGTTGGTAGATTTGGTTGTGACAACTCTCCAATTATCTACGGAGGTTACTTCCAGGTCAAAGAAGTAGATAGTGTTGACATCAAACTAAGGATAAAGAGACACAGTGTCCCAAAGAGCCGTCTCCTCCACCAGGGAAGAGGAGGAATTAGTAAGGATCTGAAGAGTGACAAGCCGCCCCATGCTCCAGACCAAGACCTTAAGAGCGACTGGATTTTTGAAGAGCGCGTCTAGTTGTCAGTTTGTATGCATAGAGCACAGAATGAGCATGCAATTTGAGAGCAGTCTTATGGGCTTTTTGTGTATCAAGGCCGAGCATTTTAAGATGATTTGAAGTATGTGAGGTATAGATAGAGCCCCCCACACCAAGAAGAATGGTGTGAAGGATGACATTCTTGGCCTTCAAGCACTTTCAAAAAACTTCGTTAACTTGTCATACCCTTGTCCGCAAAGACTTATTCAATCTGTTTGAAACAGAAGCGTACTATGCTAGCCTAGTACTGAGTACTGACACGCCTATTTCATTGAACTTGCCTGTGCAGTGCACAAGCAGTCTTCCTTTTTCACTGCAGCTCAGGATACTCGAGCAGGCGGCGGGGCACCTGAGATGGAAAGTCGATTATCCACCCTCGCAACCTGTGGGTTCGGGGCTCGAACCTCACTGGAGGAAAACCACAACCGGCTAAGCTGCCCTCGTTCGGCGGATATAGCCTTGAAACCTTACCTTACCAAGCAGTGTGATGGCAACTTTGGTTTTAAATTAGCAGAGCAATTTACTAGACAACGGAGATTGTGTTACAGAAATGGCGGAGCAAAGTTGCATTTCAGATATTGCATAGAGTGGACGAAATGCCTAACAAACAAGCCAAGGAAAGGTTACTTTGCTCTCAAACCAAGAGGTAAGTGTACGAGCTTTAAAACTGTCTGGAAAGAATACCAGAAGCTACAACTTCCCAAAAAGGCTGACATAATTAACCCCCATTAGGGCCATCTCATAAAACATGCAAACCTGTTACTGTCATAGCTATAAATGCACAATTTGGACCTTCACTTCAAGCTTGTAAAGAACACACAGCCAATAATCCCTGCTTACCCTGCGCAGTACAACCAAACTGAAGAGTACATTTGTGCGTAAACAGCACACTATGAATAACATACATCGAGCAGCCAGTTCCACGGCCTCAAAAGTTGACATGCTGACAATCAGCAGGTCCATCGTTTGCACTTGCCCTTTTTTCTTCAAGCCACACACAAACAAGACCATAGAAGCAGCTTTCAGGGGGTCCCTTTGCTTGTAGTCATACGCACAAACGGCTTGCATCTTAGTGACCAGGGTGAGCAACTCAAGCATGACGCAATGGGCCAAAAGAGCAGCTGGTGCCTCAAGATGCATACCTTGGGGCTCAGCTTTTGCTAGGCTCCGAGCTCGAAGTCACACCTGATTACATGCCATCCATTATACAATGCAGCAATTTACAGAGCACAAAAGGAATGCAACAGCATTACCCAAACGTGCACTTTCTTGGGTGATGCAAAGGGGTGGTTGTTGCGCCGTCAGTGCTTCCAAATGCTTTTGCAAAGTGCCTGAACGACAGGTTACTGGCACCTGTCCCTGGGATGAGGTTGCCCATGAGCAGCACTTCAGCCAAATGGTCACACACATTTTGATGCAGGCTACAGCTATGCCTGCAAGCATGGGATGTGGTGTTTGCAAGTTCTTGCTGAGCATTTGGTACACTCAAATATGTTTCAGACATGCCTGCATGAATGAACCTCGGGTTGGCAATACTTCATGTTAGCAGGGAATGGTTCACCTTCCGCGGCAGCAGCAGACGAAGGGTTTTCTTAAGCTTAAGTTCCGTAAGCTTAAGTTCCGTCAGCTCGAATTCTTTTCGGAATGACGTTTCGGCAGTCCTTAGACCACTCCAGTAGACAACATCGTAAAGATACCTGCAAAGGGCCATCCATGTCAGCATCAATCAGGGAAGTTCAGCCCGGCTGGGCCCCGGAGACGTTGACCAAGCTTGGGTTGACCGACAATATGATGGGTGGCTTCACCTTCCGGGTGTTCTAAAAGAAATTTATTATCATTATTATTTTTATTGATTTCCGGGCTGCAAAACTTTATACTAGAAACAACGAAGGGAGAGGGAGAGGGAGAGGAAGAGGGAGAGGGAGGGAGCCCCTGTCCAACCCGCCTCCCCGTGTGATTCCTTTGACCTCCCTCTGTAAATAATCCAAATAGAAGGGCAGGGGATTCTGCTGCATGGTCTGGCTTGACAATCTTCGATTCCGTCTGTTGGGGCCTCCTCCCCACAGGGGCCACAGCCTTCTCCCCACAGTCCTCAGCCCTCAGCCCCTTCACCTCCCAACCATCCCACAGGGCCTTCGTTTTGCCCTGAGCCCTGTGGCCCGCAGAGTGGATGCTGCAGCATCCGGATTCCATTCCAGGCAATCACTGGAGGACTTGTTTCTTTTCGACAGTACACATGAGGAGATTTGAAAGATTCTACAAGCAGAGCCACCCCGTCCTTCATTTACAATTGGCCTGATGGAGTGGGGCCTAATCCTGCGCCTCTGGCTGATGGGGTCCCCATGGGGTTTGCCATTTCTGCCCCTGCTCCTGCTCCCACTCTCGTCCGATTAGAAAGATAATTAAGTGTCTTACAATTCTGATGCATGGTTGAGCGATGGTGATGAGGACGAGAAGGATGAAGAGACAAATGAATTGTTTGAAGGGGGTACTGCTGAAGGTGCTAGTGGACGACCTGTAATTGGACGACCAGCTTGTAATGTGAATTCCCACCCATCCCCAGCAAAAAACCTGCAAATAAGCCTTTGCAAATGCTGAGAAAATTGCTGTCATACAGGCTTTTGCACATGGAAATGATTAAATTTATCACAAGGAGCAATGGCATCATAAGTTTCTTTGCATATGCTCCTAGCTGCAGCAGCCATACACCTTACTCAAGCTTGTTGGAAATTCAACGCTGAAATTGAAGAGATCCACCTGACCAAGGAAACACCCAGTCATGGCAACCATTCTAAAAGAATGGCTCCAAAAACTTGTTTTCCTTCATATTGTATCCCTTGCAGCATATCACCTGGCCTAGCTGGGCTTATTCTTCAAGGTAGAACCAAAAACATTTGATGCTAGGCTTCCGAGAAACTGGAAGTTTTCAAAAAAATGCTTCCGGGCAAACCGAGCATGTCACAGACCCCCCTTGAACTTCCTTGGCGTCGACCATGACCATAGCACCAAGCGCACAATGAACAGGACCTTCAAATCTGATGAGGGCCTTCCAAAGCTTGCCATATGCCACAGGTGCCCGCTTGACCAAGACCTATGGCTCCTGCTGTATGATTTTGTGCTCATAAATATATGCAAACCAGCATGTCACATTATGCTCCACAGCTATCTTACCATGCCAGCTCAAAAGAAAACAGGCATACTTGTGGGAAAGCTTCTTGTGCTGCTGGTAGGTCAAGCTACCCTGCTACACAGGCCTTGTGCAATAGCTGTGGACTCACCAGAGGGTATCTGGTTTTTCAATGTCTTTTGTTGTGCACCCAAATAAGAATGGCCACCCAGCAATACTGCGCGTGCGTAAGTGTGAGGGGAATGGGATGGCTGCAGTGGGGTGCACCTTTTGCAGGGCAGCCTCACACACAACAATTGCGCAGATTAGAGCGCCTTCTGCGCTGTCGCCATTAGCAAGCATGTCACCACGTCCAAACCAGGGAATCCAATGCACAGCGCGCACCTCCTGGCAAAAGCAGGCACACTGAAATTGCTAGCCCAGGTTGACCATATTGACTTAGCCTGTGAAGCCAACATTCTGAGACCCAGATGCACCACCGAGCAAAAAGGAGACTCCTATATGGGACCTTGCTCGTTAGCCTGCCATCGGTTGCAGGCAAAAATGCGGCAAAAGGGCACCTGTGAGACACAGCGCACCTTATTTCACCTGTGAGACACAGCGCACCTTATTTCTAGCAGGCTGCAGTTCTCCAGTTCCCTGCTACTGTCCTTGCTACACGTACGCGCAGGTGTAGAACATGTAAAGTCAGGGTAGGTCGGTGACGTCAGAGCATACGTTTAATAGGAAGAGGGTTGTTGTACCTGTGTGACCCAATCTTCACAATAAAAGCTTGTGCATTTCAATCAAGCACAGGCTTTGCACATGACCAGGTTGAAGGGCTGTGACATCCTTTGTTAATGAGCTTTCTACAAGAATGCTAAATACGCTCGTAGTGGGGCCTGTATACAGTCTGCTATTGCATGAACAAAAGTGATTTTTGACCGCTCTAGAGTGAACTAAAGTGGTTCGCTCTTGATTGAACAAAAGTGATTCTTGACTCCAAAAGAAGCAAATTTATAAAGGACCCATTACAATATGTATGTAATTTACATACAGTGCAGGCTGCTCACATGACTGTATACGGGACTTGAAAGGATGGGTCATTTATTAGTGCCAGCATGTTGCCGAAAGGCTTGGCAGCGTTGATGGTCACTGCCTCATCCTCTCGGCACTCCTGTGCGCAGCACGCATCAGCAGGGGCCTCACAAATATGTTACGCAGCAGAGGAGAGCAGGGCAAGAGGTTAAGTGGGCAAAGAACTTAGGCTCGGATGCAGTCCTGTGAAAAGTCCTGTGCGCAAGAGACAGAAAGCAAAGGCCCAGTAGCTCAATGTTTCATGACACAGGAAAAGTGAGGCGACAACCAAAAACAGCACAGAAATCCACCACTTCTAGAAGACAAGGTTATATGCTGAACCCCTCTGCATTGGACCAGCACGAAGGTTTGCAGTGCACAGCTATTTTCTTGCTATGTACCGGAGGAATAAGTGCGCACAGATTTCCTTGTTCAACATTAAAAGCATCTACCTCAGGAATAATTGCGTGTAGGTCATGGGCCCTGATGTCTGCCCCGTACTGATCTGCACGATTTTAACGTCCACGCAAGTTTGCATTTTTGTACATGTTAGAGCAACATGCTCAGCTGGGAAGGCTGAGGCAGACAATGCAGAGGAGCATTCGGATTAAGAAAGGGCAAGCAGAAGTCCACAAAGACACTTGGCACTCCAGAGCAAGTGTCGATGTGCCCAATTGAGCTATGGGCCCGCCAGACAAAAAGGAGACATTGTTCCTGAATTTGGAGCACATGCAGTCACTGCAGCTCACCAGAGAAGAGCTTTTGCCGAGCTCCAGCAAGATCCAGCCTGCAGAGCATGATGCCAATGGACTGCTAGGCTGCTAGGGTCATGGCAAGAGCCTCAGGCAAGCTTGCATCAAATTCCACATCTCCATAAAATTCAATTTGGATTTATCACTTTATCCATCTAACATGATTTCAATTACGAGAAAAGGAAAGCCATGATAATGAAAGTTGTTCAAGTCAGCCAACAGAATGATTAGTGGAATACATTTCTAGCCTGAGGCATGCCGAGAGAAGGTGAACATATGGGCATGCTTGTGAAGGGAGAATTCCCAAGCTTTTATTATTTTTCCAATGATCTATGGAAGAACCATTAATAAAACATGATCAAAGCAAGCAATATGACAAGGCAAACGCCCTTTGACCATGCAAGATACCCTGACGGAGGCTTAACCTCTGACATTGCGGGCATGTACCAAGAGAATGCCAGGCAAAATGTGAACTGCTTTGATACATGCCTATGGGAGCGCTTTTGATGGCAGATTGATCAAATCTAGCAGCTGAGGGTGGATTTTTCTAACAGGGATGGGGGAGGGAATAGGCACACCTCTTTTGTCTTAATTCATCGTCTGCAACCAGCTCGTCAGGAACCTGAGCATAAGGAATGTTGGAGGTGGAACCATACAGTATACTAAGTCTGCAGGTCAGAGCTTTTCCATGAGGAGCACATCAAAAATTATATATGCAACTGCGGACACTTAAATGCCCAAAGCTCAATCTCATGGGAAGACAAGGCTGGTACGTAGTGCTAAAACTCTGGCACTTACGCCTTAAACTCACTGTGTACACCTCCTGCAGCTCTTGGAGAATAGCTGTATCGAGCTGTGCCTGGGCCTGTGCTACTAGACCAGCAGGAGGAGGCCAAGCACAGCCAGCAATCTACAACACAGCAAAAGCAGATTAAGAGGATGTGTAAGCTTGCAGAGGCGTGTGTACTGTAAGTTTGTAGGACAAAATTAAATGCCAGGCAAGAGAGGGGGACGTTGTCTTTGGAATCCTTGTCCTGCCCCCAAAATGAATGTTGCTTTGACATGCTCATGAAGCGAGTACCATCCTTACCTGTATTTCTTACAATGCATTGTGGCTGTGTCAGTTTACTAAGACAGCACTGACTTGGCTATCCAAAATCTTTTATACAATCACACACATTTTGTAATTACACCTGGAATCAGGAAAATGTGTAATTTAGCCTGCATGCTGACATCGTTCAATCGTTTCTGCCACATGTTTACAGGAGCAGTCAAGCTTACCTAACTTATGTGTGTGATGCATCGGCGGGCACATGCGCACTAACACGCACACACACATGTTTGATTGCATGCAGCTTGGCATTCATGGAGACCTTGTGCAGCAGCACCAAGGGCCATGCGCGCAGGGCGGGTTGGGCACTTGCCTGCTGCAGAACAGGGGCCAAGCCGCGCACGAGCTGCTGCGGCCCAAGCAGCTGCAGCTCCCCCACGAGCTCTCTCCATCTGCTTCTCGCATGTGCGCCCACTTGGCCCGTGGCCACAGCCCTCAACAGGAGCAGCATGGCGTTCAGGGAGTGGGTATGGTGGCGGCTTTCCCAGGGCACCCAACCAGGGGCACCAGGGTCATGAGGGTCCTCAGGTGCGGAGTACTGGTGGTTGAGCATCTGCAGGCCTGCAGCGCGGATCAGGTCAAGGTTGCAGGTGGTTGGGCACCACAGGGTTGCGGAGCACTGGTGGTTGAGCATCTGCAGGCCTGCAGCGCGGATCAGGTCAAGGTTGCAGGTGGTTAGGCACCAGCAGGTCATGCAACGCTGCCCATCCTGCAATGAGGGAGACCCCCTGCTGTGGGCTGCTGCTCCGACCCCTGCCCTCTGAGCTCCCTCACCAATGTGCCTACTCTTGCAGCAGCAAGACAGTGCTACAAGCAAGCAGGTGGTGTTGCCTCTCAGCCACAGAACCGTTGGCCACGGCCCTGTATGCACCTTGCACATCTCCACACTCTGCATCCTTTGCCATTGCTTCAGCCTTGTATGCACCTTGCACATCTCCACACTCTGCATCCTTTGCCATTGCTTCAGCCCCAAAGGCAAACAGCTTGACAAAGGATACCAACAAGAGGGAAGGCGGCTTCACCTGCGTAAGGCGCCAGGACGGTGTACTTGGTAAGGGGTCGCTTTGTGCGCAGCCCCCAGCTCCCGCGGAGCCCTATGCGCTCGTCCTCCTCTCCCACCTTCATTCCCCCAGCACAACACATGTGCACAAACTATGGAGTGGAAGATTACGGGCGTTTGCATCCCTGGCAGAGCTGGCAGTGCATCAGGCTTGCAGCAAAAAAGACATGCGTGCATGCATGTACAAACACGCACGCACAAAAGCACACGCCCTGCCCTGCCATCCTTAAAGATAGCTGGGAAAGAAGAGGTCGTTTGAGGCAAATTGAGCGCAAAAGGCAAAGCTGCTGTCAGAGACACACGGCAAGCTGAGCACAGAAGGCATAGCTGCTGTCAGAGATGCATGGCAAACCTCATCGAGCACTGGTGCTCCCACAAGCGAGTTGCTTTGGGTCTGTGGGCGTCAAAGTGCTGTGTTATGGAAGTTTTCTGCGTGCTGGCCCTATGCAGCCAAAGGTCACAAGCAAGCGCACACAGGAGTACACGTGCAAAAGCAACGACCTTGCACAGCAAGGCATCTGCCTCCCCCTGCTGTCTGCCCTGCCTTGCTGCCCCCTCACCATGTAGGGCTCCAGGTCAGGCGTGCAGCAGGGCATGTCAGGTGGCAGGTTGTCCAACACCTGGCCGAGCGTGACCTGCGCACGCAGCACCTGGCAGCTTTATGTAACCCCCCATGTGAGAGGAAAAAAACGTGCTTGGCACCTAGGCTAGCCTGTCCTGGACGTGCACCTGCGGGGCATGACCTTGCATACCATGCCCTGCTTGCATGTAAACAGTCCAGCACAACAGACACGGGCTGGCAGGGTGTATGCCATGCACACTCCTTTGTGGCGAACAGTGTGGGAACAGCGAGGAGTGTAACCTGCACACAAAGCATGAACTCGAAGTCTCCCTGGAGGCGCTGGCTTCTTCTCGTTGAATTAAGCATCACATACAGCAAGGCCTCTGCATGTGCACCGCGGCGGAAAGAGCATGCGCAGCGCGTGCTTTGCCTTGTGTGCGCGTTCGGGTGGTGTGCTTCACTCAGAAGACAAACTTTGGGGGGAGCCTCAGGCCCAGCTTTCTGTCAACATTCCCGGCCATGGCTGCTTTGGACAATGGCCCTGTTTTGGTGTTAGACATGAGCCAACCAGCTGCTTTATACACAGGGACAGAGGCACATATGTGCACACGTTCCCTTAAAAACACACGAGCAGACGCGCACCTTCTCCTTCTCGATGCCCAGCTGCTCCGCAACGATGCTTGACAGCTCGTTTGAAATCTGATTGATGATCTTGTCTGCATCCTCTGGCTCCAGCGCTTCTCTTTTCTGCACAGGCGTTGTGTGCGCACGCGCGTACGTGTGTGTCGCGCCCCTTGTGCTTTCTGCAATGCACATGCGCGAGCCCCACTGAGCTGCCCAGGCGCATGCAAAACGGCGGCTGAGGGTTGGCCCTTGCCATGCCACCTGGAGAATCAGATCATAGGGTTCCGAGGTTGGGCGCATGCCGTACTGCCTGGACATGTTCATAACATGACAAGTGGGAGGAGGCCCTTGCTGCGCAATGATGTACACAACAGGGCGTGTTAGGGTGGCCGCATGGCGTGCCGCTCGGGGGCGCCAGCCGCGTGCATGCTGGAGCGATGACAACGTGCCTGAGGCAAGACCGGGCTGCTGACTCTCTTGGAATGGGCCGCCCATTTCCCAAGCATGCACGCATTTGGGATGGAGGGACGATGCCGGCTCTCTTCTAAGGGCCTACCTTGATGCTGATCAGCACATGAGCTGCGGGCACGGAGCCCTTCCCTTTCTTCTTAGTTTGTGCCAATTCCCCCAAATGTGCGCTGGTGAGGGGTTCCTGCCACAGGGTCTTGGACAGCTTCTTCTGGGCAGAGTACACTGCCGTTGAGTGCGCCAGCACCCTGCATGCGGCATGCGCCACGAGCACAAACCAGCATGACGCGCATGAACGCTGCAGCACGCGCATCTGCCCACGGCAACGCAGAGCACGCTAGCAACCTGCATGCAGCACATGTGACAGTGTGCGCTGCTAGAGGTACATGGTTTCTCAGAAACACACACATACATGCAAGTGTGGACCTCGATTGCGCGCATGCAAGGTTGATGACATAAGGGTGGCACACACTCATTTGTGCACATGTCTGTGTGTATGCACGTGCATAATGATTGGGACGCAGGCCGAGGCTGCAGGCCGTGAACGCTTCAAGTATGGGCAGGCGCAGCCGTGCAGTCCCCACCTTAAACCTGCAAAATCGTGCGATGCGCCATGCCAAATGCAACAAACTACGTATGCGCTGCAGCGGGGTTGAGGCAATGGGCAAAGCAACCAGAGATGTGCTCGCATGTGCCAGAGGGAGCAGAGGGTTACAAGTCAGAGGAAGCAAAGGGTTACAAGTCGGAGGGAGCAGAGGGTTACAAGTCGGAGGGAGCAGAGGGTCACAAGTTGGAGGGAGCAGAGGGTTACAAGTCGGAGGGAGCAGAGGGTTACAAGGCTCGGATGTGCCAGAGGGAGCAGGAGGGAGCAGAGGGTTACAAGTCGGAGGGAGCAGAGGGTTACAAGTTGGAGGGAGCAGAGGGTTACAAGTCAGAGGGCGCAGAGGGTTACAAGTCAGAGGGAGCAGAGGGTTACAAGGCTCGGATGTGCCAGAGGAAGCTGGAGGAAGCAGGGAGCAGTTACAAGTCAGAGGGAGCAGAGGGTTACAAGTCAGAGGGAGCAGAGGGTTACAAGTCAGAGGGAGCAGAGGGTTACAAGTCAG
>LFCJ01003374.1_pt1 | contig 11703 bp, 20 predicted proteins | sample 643141 | NCBI WGS metagenome assembly LFCJ01 (sample SAMN03766243, study PRJNA286221) | soda lake metagenome | biome: soda lake; feature: Kulunda steppe; material: water; isolation source: sample B1-Br-g2 brine of Lake Bitter-1 | place: Russia: Kulunda steppe | collected 2010-07 | reverse complement strand
TGTGTGTGTGTGTGTGTCCGTAAGTGTGCGCACGCGCATGTACGTTTGTGTGTGAATGCATGTGCGCACATGCACAGCATCAGTGCAATAATCTGTCCCAAGATGTACCATGGCTGTTCGGGGGTCCTGGCTGTTGAGTTCGTCTAACTTGCTCAGCACTCCCTGCAAGGGGCTTAGCGCTGCCTGTAACCGCACGGCCCTACGAAACGGTCTTGCTGTACATGTATTCCCTGGCCTGCTCAGGTGTGCTTGAGGCTGCCTGGCAACCTGCATCCCTGTGATAACAATCGGATCTTGAGCCCAACTGTTACAATAGAAAAGTTATATTTTATCTGTGCTTGTTGAATAGTTGAACTTTGTTCAACGACTCGTTTTGGACCCTTCCTTCTTTCCTTCGGGACCCATCTTTGTTATGGGTTGAATTCCTGTAGGACTCGTGCGCATCCCCTCCTTGATAGATGTTCTTCCTTGATGGCGTCAAGAGCCTAGCCTCGCTGTCTTCGCGGACCGGCTCGCAGAAAACGAACATCGATGCTCCGAACGGTTTGTGAACGCTGGGATGAATAGCGAAGAAGGGATGAAAGTTGTATGTAGTTCCTGTGCACAGGCTTGAGCTTCGTGCACCAATTTCACTTCCGGGCATGCATTCGGGCAGGCACTCACACCAAGCTGTAATGCTCTTGTGCAAGCACTCCAGTGTCTCACAGTCATAGCTGTCATACTGGTCTATATGGTATGATAAGACATGCCATGCAGGATGTACCCTTTGCTGCTGCACTCCTGCATCTTCATACCTGCGTGTGTCCAAATTTCAAAACCAAGCAGCCCATTTTACTCACTGCTGATAGTAAAAAAAATAGGTTAACACTAAAGAGACTCTGCTGCTGCAATCAATCTGTGTGTCTAAGGGAAGCCTGTGCGCGAGCTAAGAAAACTCTTGGTACAGACACACATCTCAAACCTTGCACACACAAGCAGAGGCAGGGTCAGTGCATGGCCACTGCCCTGCAGCAGGCCAACAAAGCATGCCAATATGCAAATGTACTCAACGATACGAATCGGCCTCGGGGGGCATGCAGGGGACCGTGCAGGCTCGCTATCCAGCAGAGGCGGCAGATCGGGGCCCTCCTTCCTTGCAAACCCTGCATACGACGGGGAAGATGAGGCAGAAGATCATCCCAGAGGCATACCGCGTGTGTGTATGGTGTCAGTTGATGAGCGGCTCAAGATCTGGTCCTCCAGGGACCTATCTTTGTCCATCAAGCTCGTGAAGGTGGGCGGCACTCAGTGACTTGACGCTCACCGCCACCCATTGGCGGTACTGTGATTCACGTTAAGCCGATCCCTATCGTTAAAAAGGCATTGTGGCGGACTCAGCCTTATGGTTGCAGCCACATAACCGGCCTGAGCCTGCAGTAAGGCAAGCAGGGCAGTGCGTCATTGACTTGCTGATGTGCCGAGGAAAGCTCAACAGGCATCAGACGCGCAGCCACCTGTGGTTGCACCCGTCCTGAGAGCACCTTTGGGCGTGCACATCCGCAGGCCAAGCACCTCGGCGCCTTCAACCCGGAGTCCAACTCTTCAGACCCGTGAGTTCTGATCTCTGCACACATGGCTTCTGGCTTCCAAACGCCTGCGGGTCAGCACCTCCATGTATAGCTTCCGCTCCAAAATCATAGGCAACACCATCCACCTGACTGTCTGTTGCAGTGCACTCACTCAGCGGAGGGCCTTGTCGTTGCACCTATCTATCACTGACAAATGTCAAGCTGCACCCGCTCGTGCGCTTGCCCTCTCTGTCTGTGTGGTCTCAAACGTGCTCAAGCCTTTCAAGTGCATAGTAAGCACCTGGCCCATGTACACTCAGCTGCTGCATGAGCATAATGTTCACTTGCTCGCACCATGGCGATCCATGCACCAGGCATACATGCAAGCAGCTGCAGCTTTTTTTCAGTCTTTTGACCAGTCTGTACCACGGGAAGTGGGCACCTCCAGCTGCCATGGCACTTGGCTTACAACTTTTTATGTCAGGCCCTTGCGACCGGTTCATACCACGCAAAGTGGGCACCTCCATCTGCCATCTCAAATGGATATGTAAGGAGCAGCTGCTTCCCCTCTCACCAGCACAACAGCAGCTCTGCGCACCCTGCCTGACTGCACCTCACATGGCCTGAGAGGTATGCTTTCTCACCCCTGGTGCCGCATGGTTGCCCATCCGTGTGATCTGAACAGGTGGGCTCGCATGCGGATGCTGTCATCCCACAAGTCAGCCTTGTCCAGGGAAAGGGCGGTGCTGTGCGAGTACCGCACGCGCACTGTGCACCGGAACCTGTTTCCCATGTTTGAAGAAGCGTGAGTGCGGCTAGGGCTCTGGTGGTCAAGTGTGGGAGGCGCCCGGTGGCAATTGCACTTCCGCACTCAATCAAACAGAGACATGTAAAATCTCTGTTTGAGTAGTTCTGTGCATTGCATTCCCAGGAGAGTTGCAGGAGTTCTCAAGCCGCCTTTAAGCGCTGCTTGCTGTCTGTCACTTGAATTCACAGGCTTTTGTGCCAGTTGCAAGAGAGCAATACCTCTTGCATGCTTGCATCATTTTCCTCATCAAAGCCATTGACCTTGTCTTTGCTCTCCATAAGTTATCTCTTATGTTTTGACCACATGTACAGGCTTATTGTTCCCTTGGGAAAGGAGACCACAAGCAAGTCAGTCTTGAACCTGATGCTGTTTGATGCGGTACGTGGTCACGTACATGGAAGATACACGCGCTTGCATCTGTGGATGTGATGCTGTTTGATGCGGTGCGTGGTCATGTACATGGAAGATACACGCGCTTGCATCTGTGGATGTGATGCTGTGCCAAGAGATGACATGGAGGTGGTCTGCAATGAAGGCGGGGCGTCTGGCCTAAGCCTACGTCTCTGCTTTGCTTTTTGGCCCAGAAGGTGCACAAGTGCTTGTACAATATTGGCCCAGAAGGTGTACAAGTAGGAATGTGGCCCAGAAGGTGTACAAAAGTAGGAAGCTTGTGCTCGTACAATGTTGGAAGCTGAGGCTAGGCTTGCCCTATGAAGTTCCGAAGGCCAGGTGATCCTGAGCAGCGACATCTGGCAAGCACCCCTTTCTGCTTGACTGGTTTGGTCAGGCCAAGTCACTGCTAGCGACTCAAGTGCTACGTATGCATCATGTCGCGCGTCAGGGATACACCGTGTGTTGAGTGCTATGTCAGCATCATGTTGCACGCTAGGGATACACCGTGTGTTGAGTGCTATGTCAGTATCATGTTGCGCGTCAGGGACGCACCTTGTGGCAGGGCTGGCAAGCCTGAAGGCATGACATGGGTAGTGATGCGCTGCCTTGCTGAGCTCCGCATCACTCACTGCTGTGGGGTACAGCAAAAAGCGCCTTGTGCGGCGATGGTAGCAGAGGATGGGTGAGAGGCTCTCTTTGGATATTTGTATTTGCTCCCAAGGGCCTTCTCCAGCAGTGTTGATGCTTCCTGCTTTGCAGTGCATGGTAGAGAGAGGGCAGGTTGCCGTTGCTGAGTACACCCCCTGTTGCATGTTGCAGAATTTCCTAAAAACCAACTTCATGGGTCAGCTGAACGTCACCTTGGAGAACTTGCTCTACGCCTGCTACGGCAAGCCACTCCAGCAGTGGTAGGTTGCATGCTGCTGCTCCTGCTGCATTTGGCTTCCTCCATGGTGTGTGCTCCCATGCATGGTCGCCAGGAATGCCTTGCAAGCGAGCGTGCCTGCAGAGGCCACAAATGAGGCGTGCTTCCCCAAACATGGTCACCAGGTATGCCTTGCGGGCCCCCGCTAAGAAGAACAACGTCCAGGAAGGTCAAGGCGAGCTGCTACTGGAGGTGGAAGTCCTCTCATCCAATGAGGCAACCCTGGTTAGTGCTGCCAGGGATGCCCCTGGCTTATGTGGTGTCTGCAGGGATATGATTGTGTTCTGCAAAAGCGCCATAGAGAGGATGCGTCTCTGCCGCTAAGGCTCAGGTGTCACCAGGTGTGAACATGCGGCTCCAATTTCATGTGTTGCATCCTCAACACAAGATGACTATTGCTTCAGCCCTGCACTGTAGTTGTACAGCATACTGCTGCTTGTGTCTACCAAAGTCAATGCTTTACCATGAGCATGCCCTTGCTGGAACGACTGCAACGAGTTTGCCCGATATTTGCACGTGGTATTGGTCCTTTCCTTATGCATTGAATCTCCCACGCTCATCCAACCCTGTACACCCTTACTTTTGTGTGCACGCGCATGCACACACGCACGCGTGCGCACGCTACATCGCCATACAAGGTCACCCTGGGTGTGACATGCATGGCATACATACTCGCATGCATGGCGTGTGCGCACGCTACATCGCCAACACTTCAACTCCCTCTACCACCACAAAGGCTGGCACGGGATGCATATGGGGTTGCGCAGGCAAAACATGCTCAAGAGGACTTCAAGATTCCAGAGTTCCTGCATTCCAAGTATACAGCTAACCACCTTCAAATGAACCTCAAGTACGCTGACATCTCCTGTCGCGGAAAGAATGCTCTGGATGCTGCAGTCAACGATTTGAGTGTGAAAGTCAGGTAAGTTTGCTTTATTGAATCACAGTGCCATGCACGAGGCTCAATGTCCATGCTCATAGTCAAACACATACGCTGTGAAGCACCCAGGCATGGGCTTTTGTTAATTCCCCTCAAACCTCACTAAATACCCTTATTCATCTGTTTTTGTTTGGGAATGTATTCGTCTGTCCTTTCTCAGCCCCACCTTGGCGTGCGTCTCTAAGTCTGTACACAACTGTCTTGCATTGTCACAGGATTGGCACAACTGTTGTCTCACATCCAGTCAAGGTGCAAGAAATGAAGAAGTGCTGTGGTGGACTAGAGCTTGTAATTCAGCTTGACGAAAAGGTAAGCAGACATTGATGCCGTTTCTGCTAGAGCACTCCTGAATCAAAACGCAAAATGTAAGATTTCTGGCTCAAGGTATCGATTTTTGCCAATGCACCACCCATAAGCTTAGTGTGCATGTTGCGTGCGCGTTCTCCACGTGCCTTAGCTAGCATGTCATCCACATGCCTTGTGTGCATGATTGATGTCTTGGGCGCAAGGTGTGTACATGGTACATTGTGCACCTGCCCGGGTTGTATCATAAGTTGTATCATGACTTGGTGAGCGTGATGCGCATGATACGTCATCCACATGCCTCACATGCATATTGAATGCCAGCCATTAGGCTAATACAAATGAGCTGTGCCAATGCAGGTTTCCATTCCTTTAACTGAGGCGTTCATAGGGAGCTTTCGCAGCTGGTAAGTTGCGGAGGTGGTGCACACTAGAAATCTCAAGCCTGTCTAGTCTGCTGTTTTTCGTACTTTGATACCGCTTCATGTTCTGTAATTAAGACAATGTTCTCAAGAGGGGTTGCATGTCGCAAGTATTTTGGTGTTGTGAGAACAATTTTCAATGTTGCGTTGCCAATTTCAATGGTGAAGCATCAGAAAATCAACAGATTTTAACACCCGCATAAGCGTGTAGCATGTACTGTGTCTCCCTGCATGCACACTTGCACACACGTGGGTGTGCATATGTACACAGCGCACTCAATTTAATGCTTGCATGCATGCACGTGCTATTTTTCATGTGTGAGAGGGAGAGGGATGCAAAATGCACATGCATAGAAGGGAACGTGCAGTGGAAAAGTGAGCATAAGATAAGTGAGCATGGCGGAAGGCACCTAAGAAAGCTGTGCCAAAAAAAGAGGTATGCATGCACGTCCTCTGGCCTTGCAGGAACAACAAGGCCGCATCAGAGGTGGCCGACATTTTTGTGTATCTCATGGCGGGCTCCACCCAGCTCGGCAAAACCCAAGTCCCCATTTGGATTGTCCCTCAATGCTCCGAAGGCTCGGATTGCAAAGACCACCACCCCCTTAGTATTAGACGCACCTTGCAGCTGTGAGTTTGGTTCTGTCCTTTTCCAAAATTTTACCGGCTGGCTGGCTTTGTGAGTAAAACAGGTGTGCTCAGATGCTCCCCCTGGAGGAGGTTGGATGACAGTTGCAGGTCCTGCCTGCTGCATGGAGGAACGCCCTTGGCAACTTCTACTGGCCCTCTCAGCCGTCGTGCTTTTGGCATGTCAGGCGAGTACTGTGGTGTTCACATGCACACACATGAGTGCATTTGCAGGTACACAACCAAGTTCCTCTTGTCCTCCTTTGAAATAGGGCTGGACCTGAGCATCGTGCCTTCCAAGGTGAGAGTCTACCTTGGGCTGGGAGCAAGGAAGTGCTTGAGCAGGATGCCTGCCCATATGTGCAGGGCCTCTCCAGACCTGCTGCCTCTTATGCTCCTGATCAAGCTGCTATTTGCTCTTGAGGGTGACGTCAGCAGGTGAAGCAAACAAACGTGTCTACTTCCATCCTTGGCACCCAGGCTGCCGAATCCAAGAGCGAGGAGGTGGATGCAGAGAATGGCAGCGGCATGATTGGGGATGGCTTTGAGGATGAAGAAGATGACCCTGATGCAGCCCCTTTTTCAAAGGTCCCAGCTCCGCTGGAAACGGCTGTTCTAGACAAGCAGTTCAACTGCGGGCCATGCAGGTGAGTGGGTGCTGGCATGGGGCTCCAATGCTGGCATGCCTTCTTTGCTCAGGCGTGCTGCCTACTTTGCCGTCGAGACAGGTGCACGTTCTGGCCGGCCCTTTACTGCCAGATGCAGTGCTACAGTAAGTGTGCATCATTGACGCAGCAAGCCCTGCTGAGCAGACATTTCTCATTGCACTGGAGCAGGCAGATGCTGAGCTGCTGAGCACAGGCTACAGGATGCAGGTGTTTTGTACTGTGTGTGGCCTTTTTAAGCCATATGCCAGAACCAGATTGCGTCCCCGGCCTGCAGGTGCTGCACTGTGCCTCTTCCCCCACCCCGCGTGTTGTTATTGGTGCCTGGTCTGTTTGTGTTGGCGTTCTTGTGACAGCGGCGAGCGCAGGAGGGGCGGGGGGTGCGGTGCTGGACCTCGACGCGCGTGCTTGCAATTGATTGACGCCGGTCGGTCCGCCCCCCCTTTCTGCAAAGCGCTCCTCTCAGTACAGCGCACCCCCGCATTGCGTGCAACAGGCATCAATACCAAAAATGGTGTGCAGGGGAGGGGGCGGGGCAGCAGCGCTGGCAGATGGGGGCGTGGTCGAGGGAAGGCAGTGTACGCGCGCGTACATGCAAGCACACGCGCAAATTTAGTGTCCCGCATGTGCAACATAGAAGACAAGTGCCTTAAGCAGGTGCATCCAGACGACGATTGTGTGTGTGGTCGCGCTCCTTGTGGCTTGGGCGGGTAGATGACAAGTGGTGTGCACGCACTAGTTGTTGCTGGAGCAGGCAGCCAAGGGGTGGTGTGTAGCAGTTGGCCATCCCATAGCCAGCAAAAGCTCAGAGGGCTGTTGGTGCACATCGCCACTTCCACTCTTGCCTGTCAATGCCAGGCTGTACAAGCTGCTGGTGAAGGCTGACTCAACCATTTCTGGGCGGGTGGCGGCCTCTGAGGTGCGTCACACGTGAGAGATGCATGAGCTTGTCAAGGACGGGTTTCGCATGCAAGATGCGAGGGCATGACATGGTAGAAATGAGCAAGCAAGACAGCAGGCAAGCAGGCAGGCAGGTGAGTGCGTGGAGGCATGGAGGCAGGTATGCAAGCAGGTGAGTTGGCAGGCAGGAGCGCACGCAGGCAGATGGATGCGTGTGCTGGTATGTGGGGGCATCATCCGTGCATCCACTCATGTTTAAGGTTGGGCAGGAGTCTCGGCGAGACTCGCCGAGTCTCTTTCGGGGATGGGGGGGACCCTCGTCACCAATGAGTGTCACCTATTTGACTGGTAAACGACGAAATTGTGAAAAAAAATTGCTAGAAAACTCTCAATTTCCCTCAAAACACTTCTTATATTTAAAAATAAATATACAATGAGAGATGAGGTGGTGTGGGACGATGAGGAGCGTGATGATGTGATGAGCTTGGACATGACTGACAGGGTAATGGGCTACCAATCCTTCCAGAGAGCTAGCACCCCTGCCAATATGTCTTCAAATGTGTGAAAGAATGGAAGGAGAAAGAGAAGAAATATCTGTGGGTGACCTTGACTCCAGCCTGCAGCTCCTTGCCAAAAAAGATGACAATAATGCTAGGGATCGAGCAGCTAGGTTGATAAGGGTGGAATTGAGGGGTGTGGAACAGGCCTGTGACTCATCCCGGCCTCTGGAATGCCCGAACCAATTTAACTAGTTTGTTTTTAAAAACAAACTAGTGATTATATTTAAGTTCCATGAACATTCTCAGGACCAAAAGATGCGCCTGTGAAAAGCAATTTTCTAACAATCTCCCATCTAGGCCCTACCCATCTACAACGAGTCTTGCCGAGTCTCGGCGAGTCTCTTTGGCGAACTGATCCACCCTATCTACCCATCCTTACTCATGTTACATGTGTAGGGAAACCATCAAACACGCGCATACGCACACAGGAGCAGGCTTGTCTCTGTACCTGAGCACCCACACGCAGAGGCATGCTCGTGTGTGGGGCTTGGCCCTGTGGCTTGCGGGATGCAAAACTGGAAGAGCGTACGTGGCTTGGCTCTGTGGCTTGCAGGGCCTCACAAAGCTGGAAGTGGGCGAGTGGAGGGCGATGGACAATGGCGGTCGGCAGCGCACTGTGACGTGAGTGTTGGTGGAGGACACCCCGTGCTGAGCGCAAGCTGCGGGTTTTGGGTGCCAGGGCTGGAGGAGGGCTGCAGCGAAAGTGCACTGCAGGCCCGGTCCTCCTTCCATGCTTGTGCTCCAACGGGAGCAGTGATGTGCCTGGAGCATCTGGACAGGAGGCCTGTGTCACGCACATCAAGGGGCGGCAAAGGCTAGCAGGCAGGCGCCTCTCCTATGATAGGGAGGCCCTTCGCAAGGCTGCTTGCACTTGGGCATAGGCCTGCTCTGCCGTGGGCATGGCATTGGTTGGCATTGGCCATGTCGGTGTGCCTGCTTGGGCAGCTGCTCAGGACCACTTGCGCTGGTGCAGAGGCACCTGTTGTGCAAAAGGGGGGGGGCAGGGAAAGGGAGTGCGGAGGTGTAAGGGTATCTGGAGAGGGGGTGTGTTGCCCAGCCGTCGCCTGGGGCCTGGTGAGGAGGCGCGGACTGCAGATACAATGGGTCTCTGCTGCCTTGCTAAGCTTGAGCTCTCCCCAATCCGACTACAGCCACACCCGTCACTGAGCTTTGGTGGCAGCTCAAAGTGTCAGTGCACAGCGCCTGCTCTACAGCCTGAGCCCACTTTTGCAGCGTGGAGTGCGCACCGCCTGCTCTGCAGCCTGGGCCCGTTTTTGCTGCACGGACTCTCCATGGCACAACCTTGTGAATGGCATCATGCTCATGCATGGCATCAGGGTCTTGCAGCAGCACACCTCGCGGCAGCACGTTGCGCCACCAGATCGCACGCCTGACGCAAGGGTTGTGCGTGTGTGCCAAGCTCCTGCACACCACAACCACACCACGACCACAACCACACCACAACCACGCCAGGGCACTGCGCCCCGTATGTACGCCGGGGACTGTGTGCAATGCATGCCTGCCCCTGCAGGTACACCAAGCCCCTGGCCATCCCTGTGCCCTTTGCACCAAAGCAAGCTGACGTCACAGAGGTGCATACGGTGAGCTGCACTGACGCAAGCCCTTTGCGACAAAGCAAATGCTTATTGCGACTAAACAAATGCCCGTTGCGACAAAGCCGGATTACGTCACGGAGGTGCATGCAGTGTGTGGCTCAGCCGTACGTCCTGCCCGCGCACGCACCGCCGCTTTTCAGCATTTGTGCCACTGCGAGGGTGCTTGGCGTCCGCCCAGCATGCTGTGCTATGTGCACAAACATACATGCACACGCTTGCATGAGCACGCACTTGTCTTTATCCACTGGCATGCGCGCATGCCCTGGCTATCAGGCTCTGCGCTTGATGCAGATCCTGCCTGCTGCACAAACGGCCCTTGCCTGCTGCTCATGAGCTGTGCAAGCTGCTCCTGCAAGCCAGCAGCGACCCCAACCTGCCAATCGATGATCGCGCATGCTGGTACGCACTGTGCTTGTGTGCTGCGTTGCATGTGCTGCACCAGAGCATATGTTTTTGTGCTCTTCTTTCAGTTTTGACCCACCCTGGCTGAAATCACTTGGCCCAAACTGACTCGAATGAATCTGCAGTTAAATGTGAAGAATGTCTCCGGCTGGGTGCTGGAGGTGGTGGTCACTACAGACGCTCCCAAAGGGGACATCTTCAGGGTTTTGTCACAGGTGTGTGTGTGAGTGTGTGTCCTCTAGGCCCGAGGGTTTTGTGTTTCACACATCACAGCTCTGAAGCCTTGGCACACGTGCCACACATCCGATTTTGAGAGCCATGCAACCGGTCTAGGCAAGTATGGTTGCTTAGTTGATAGCCCCAATGTCAGTGCCAGCCAGCTCATCTCAACCAGATGGGTCGCCTGACTTTGCAGCTAGGGCCTGTGGGTGCATGTGGCACGCATCCAAATTTGAAATCAAAGCCTGAGGCTTGGAGCTCACCTCTCGGTATGGTACGACGTAAGGCTTGATTTGGCAACCCACACAGCTCGTCACCACTTGCTACTGCTGCTGCTGCTGCTGCTGCTGCTTTGCCTTGGTGTGCCGCATCTTGGGCTCTTGGTGCAGTGGGGCGTGCGCAGTTGCAATGAGCTGCACATTGCGCAAAGCAGGAGCCTTGCAGCACCGCGGGGCTGCATAAGTTTGAGTGCAGGCCGCCTTCAGTATGACAGCAGCCAACAGCACAGCAGCCGCTGCAGAACAACAAGGTGCTGTTCAGGCATGTTTGTAAACCTTGGACTTGCATGTTTGCAAGCCCTTCCCCTTGTTGTGCATGTTAGCAAGCCCTTCCCTTTTTTCCTGTGCCTGTGGGAGCCACCCCATCCACTCACTGAAAGGCCAGCCTTGCCTTTTTAGGACACACAAGCGTGTGTGCCTGCCTCCCGCATGATCGCTAGCAATGAAGGCAGACCTATAGGTGTGTGGGGCAGACCTCAGGTGTGGGGGGCAGGACGCGCACGCCACCAAATGTTTGCCAGGGCTTGAGCCGAGGTGTGCTGCATGGCGGGTGGGTGTCTGCTGCCGTGTCAGGCAAGGGCGGCTGCCTCTCTGTCTGTGCAGGTGGTGGGTCAGCAGCAGGCCTCCGATCCCAAGACCAGCTCCTTGAGGGTGACGATGGCGGTGAGTGTGGCATGCGCGCTCAGAGGTTGGGTTGGGGTGAGTGAGTGGTTTTTGGCAGGTTTGTGGGCTGCTGGGTGGTTGAGTTGGAGTGGGTGGGCGGAAAGAGAGACGTTATGAGGGGCATGCGCTCTCAGTGGAAGGGGCATGCGCTCTCAGTGGAAGGGGCATGCGCTCTCAGTGGAAGGGGCATGCGCTCTCAGTGGAAGGGGCATGTGCGCTCAGTGGAAGGGGCATGCGCGCTCAGTGGAAGGGGCATGCGCTCTCAGTAGAAGGGGCATGCGCTCTCAGTGGAAGGGGCATGCGCGCTCAGTGGAAGGGGCATGCGCGCTCAGTGGAAGGGGCATGTGCGCTCAGTGGAAGGGGAATGCGCTCTCAGTGGAAGGGGCATGCGCTCTCAGTGGAAGGGGCATGCGCGCTCAGTGGAAGGGGCATGCG
>LFCJ01003373.1_pt1 | contig 11703 bp, 17 predicted proteins | sample 643141 | NCBI WGS metagenome assembly LFCJ01 (sample SAMN03766243, study PRJNA286221) | soda lake metagenome | biome: soda lake; feature: Kulunda steppe; material: water; isolation source: sample B1-Br-g2 brine of Lake Bitter-1 | place: Russia: Kulunda steppe | collected 2010-07 | reverse complement strand
TCTCTCTCTCTCCCCGCCATTGCTCTGCATCCTGGCCTAGCGCCTCAATCCTGCACCGAGCTCTGCCTCCACACACAGCTGCACGTGTCTTTGACCTCCTGGCTCCTGCGCCCTGCACGCCCAGTCACCTTCGCCTGCGCCCTCTGGCGCGCCTCCACCTCAGACAGCCAGCCATGGATCTTGCCCCATGTGGCTGCCTGCTGCTGCGCCTCAAGCTGCGCCGCCCGCCCCTCTGCAACAGCCTGCCGCCACCTGCACAGGTCGCCCGGGCGCGTGCGTATGCACGCGTTGGCAGGAAAGAATAGCACCACCGCAAACGCGCGGCCTGTGGCACACGTGGGTGCAGTGAGCTGGTGGTACGTGGTAGAAGCTGGCACACAGTCGCCGGTTGCCTCTGCGCGCCACCCGCGTGCACTTTGGGGGCGGGAGCCATCGTAGCGTTGCGGGGTAGGTGCAATCATGCCGTATCATAGCCATCATATGGCTGTGCTGGTGGGTGCCATCATGGCCTATCAGAGCCATCATGTGACGGTGCTCGAGGGCACCATCATGGCATATCAGAGTCATCATGTAGCGGTGCTCATGTGTGCCATCATGGCACTACCGGTGGGTGTGCTCATCCCGGGGAGCCTTGCGCGCCATGCACATCGCAGGGTTGCGCCACCGTGCGCGGAGTGGCAGCAGCAACTCATAGCTTATAGCTGGCAAAGCCGCCAGACTTCCTGTTTCAAGCAGCATCGAGGCGCTGCTGGGCATGCTGCCCCAAGCAGCAGCAGGGCGGCGTTGAGTGTCCTGCTTGGAGCAGCAGCAGGGTGCCACTGAGCACCTCATGCCACTGTTCACGAGCCTCTGGCAGCTCATTTGTAATAAGCTCAACATGCGCGTCTGCAGCAGCAAGCCCATGCTGCACGGCCATGCAGGTGTGGGCAGCAGGCGCTCCAAGTCAGCTTTTCCTGTCTAAAGCAGGCAGCCTGGCATGCACAGAGCCCTGCATCACTCACCAAGACAGGCAGCGGCGCATGCAGGTGGCCGTGGCATGCTCGTCCGCGCGCTGCTCGGCCTGCAGCTGCTCAACCAGGCGACGTCCCGCCTGTTGAATCGGTGTGCAGGGAAGGTGAGGGGCGGCGGTGCATGTGCACCATTTTGAAGTATGCACGTGCTTGCTTGCTTGCTAATATGCTTTTGCGCTTTACGTGCGCAGGCATGCACTGCTGCTGGCATGGTTCATGCCCAATGAAGCCGCTGCCGGTATGGTCCGTGCCAAATGGACCATGCCGTGGGAGGTATGGGTGCCTAATAATTGACCCCTGCCTGCATGTCCACACACATGTTGGATGATATGATCCTTGGCAAGCTTCCACTTGCGTATGATTGCACTGCGGCTTGACTTAGTTTGCACAAGTGCAATGCCACAGTCTTGAACTTGCTTTTGATGCCCCTTGCACGCACGCATGAGACCTCCTCGTGGACTGTGCAACGCAGCAATCTTAATTTTACACTGGAATACACCAATCTTCAGCCGGTTGGGTGTTCAACGCAGCAATCACAAGTTCACACTGGAATACACCAACCTTCAGCCGGTTGGGTGGTCAACGCAGCAATCACAAGTTCACACTGGAACATCCCAACCTTCAGCCGGATGGGCATTCAGCCACCCACCCACAGCGTGGATTCCACACCTACACCCACACCCACACCCACACCCACACCCACACCCAAATCCACACCCACACCCACACCTGCGCCTCTGCAGCTCGCCTCCAGCCCCGCAGGCACCCGCGCATGCTGTGCGCCCTGCAGTGCAGCTTGGCGTCACGCAGTCCCAGCCGCCCCCACTGCACGCACAGCCGCAGCGCCCGTAGCACGCAGCGCGAGAGGCTCATGCGGCGCAGGTGGTGCACCCACCACCATAGGTGCAGTCGGCGCCAGCAGGAGAGCACCAGGGCGGCCTGCGATGCATGGGACATGAAGGGACCATGGGACATGAAGGGACCATGCGAATGCAGACGCGTCCATGAAGGCAGCGTTCGGATGGGCGTGTCACGGGGCAAAGTGCATGCGCAGGCATGCCATTCAAGCAGAGTGTGCAAGTGCATTAATGGAGCAGCCAGGACCTGCGTGTGCCATCAGGCAGGCGCCGAGGCTGCCAGCATGTTTGTGCACCATTGGGCAGTGCACTATGAGGCGGCATGTCCGTACACCATCAGGCGGACGCCGAGGCTGCCAACATGCCTGTGGGCATCCAGAGCCAAACAGGGCTGTGACGCCGGTTGGAGCACAGGAGCACTGAAAGAATTGAGACACGGAGGAGTGCCCTCAGGAATGTCTAGGGGCAGATCACCCGTCGGCCCAGAGGAGCACGGGCAAAAGGGATCAACAAGGGAGAGTGGAAGATCAACACGGAAGAGAACCTTCAGGAGCATCAAGGGGCGAAACACCCGTGAGACCACAGAGAGAGACACAGGCTGGCAAACCGCGGAGGAGGCCAGCGCGTTTTGCACTGCGTGAGCCTCAAAGGCCGTGCGTGCCTTGCAATTCAAAGCAACCCACCCTAGGAGCAGGTTTGTGCACAGCAGTTGCTCTATGTGCGAGCGCGAGTGCCAGGCATTGCCCAACAGGGAATGCCCTGCTGCATGTGAGCACAGGAAATGTGGACCTGTGGTGCCGCAGCTGCAGTGATGCAAGAATGGCGGTGCAGCCGTGTTGAATTAGCCACAATGACACAGGTGTGGCAAAGGAGAGGAACGAAGTCGTTTTTGAGAGGCCCAGTACATCTGGAGTACGCATGCTTTCATATCCATTACTCACTCTCCCACACGCAGTGTGCAAGGCACACTGAGTGTAGCCCTCTCTCTCTCTCTCACACACACATACACACACTGACACCATACGCACAGAAACACGCTTATTAAGACACAAATGCTGCCACATGTGTGTGATATGCATGCACACGAACATACCCCCAACAAACGCACTCTCGCACACCTGCCGCAAAGCATGGCATGCTGCCACGCCTGCAGCCTGCCTGCCAGCCCTACGCCAGCGCGCCCTCAGCGCACAGTGTTGTAAGGAACACAGGCCCATCCACAGCAGGCGCCTGCGCTGGTGGGCATCAGCCTCCTGGTGCGCACGCGCTGCAGCTGACAGAAGCGCGCGCAGCGGGCGCCACAGATACCTGGCCAAGCAGAGACATGTGCAAGTGTGTGGCAGAGGTACGTGCACAAATGTAAGAGAGGCATGTGCGTTTGCATGGCAGAGGTATGTGCAAGTGTGTGGCAGAGGTACGTACACATATGGAACAGAGGCATGTGTGTTTGCATGGCAGAGGATTGCGCACTGTTGTGGCAGAGGCAAGCGCGTGTGGCAGACGCAGGAGCGTTTGTGCAAAGGGTTGTATGCATGGGTACCAAGCGCTGGGGTGAGATGCGCCAATCACATGTGTAGCGGGTGCAAGAGTTGCTTGTTCAAAGAAGCACGCCCATGTGTGCAGAGAAAGAAGCGCATCCATATGAGTAGCAGAGAAAGAAGCACGTCCATGTGTGCAGCAGAGAAAGAAGCACGCTCATGCGTGCAGCAGAAAAAGAAGCACCCCCATGTGTGCAGCAGCGAAAGAAGCACGCCCATGCGCGCAGCGGATGCCAGAGGTGCCAGAGGCGCATGTTTAAAAAAGCGCACAAATTTGCAAGATGCCGGTGCATGACTTTGCGTGCACCTGGTGCTCCTGCGCGTGTGTGCATGTGTGTGCATTTGTGTGTGTCAGAGTGTGCCTGCACCTGCTCGCGCGCACATTTGGATGCGAGCATGCAAGTGGCTGTGGCATGCAGCCGCGCCTGACCATGATTCAGGGATGCTTTTGCCCGCCCAACCTGAACACGCATGACCCGACAACACATGTGCAGGCGCAAAAAATCGCGTCTGCCACATCGCGGCATAAGCACTGCCGAGCACTAGCACATTGCAGCATGAGCACAAGCACATCGCCGCATGAGCACAAGCACATCATGGCATGAGCACTGCGGAGCTCTACCAAACTCTAGGCAGCAGCACGTGATGTGTCTCGGGGTGGCCATGCTGTTCAAATATGCATGCAAGCAGGTGCAGACACCCTGAGGCACACAGGTGTACATGTGCACGCACTTGATCGTGAGCGTGCGGCGGTGGTGCATGCGCGCCAGCGCCCATGCCTCCTCCCTCAGAGCCACCTCCAGCGCGGCCACATCTGCGCCTTGGGCACGCCGCCGCCGGGCTTCTGCAAGTTAGACGCCCACATGCAAGTGTGTTTGTGCGTGTGTTTGGTTGTGTGTGTATGCACGTGCGTGGGTGCTTTTTTGCACGCGTGTGCGCATGTCTGTGCGTGCTTGTGTGTGTATCTGAATGTGACTGGGCGCAAGTGCACATACGTGTGCGTGCGTGTGCACGTGTGCGTCTGTATGTGCACCTCCAAACATGCGAGTATGTGCTGTGTGCAGAGCCGAAGAAATACACACAGAGGGATGGGATGCAACTACCTAGCCTGAGTGCACCAGTGCTTTGCAGTGGTCCTGTGACCAGTGTTTGAAACGGGCTGGGCCCATGCAATTCTGTATTGAACCCACTTCAATCACAATCAACGGAAGCAGCCTGACCTTGTGGCCCTTGCAGCAGCACTTCAATCCCCGTCAGGCACACCAATCGACACACCCAACTTCCATCCCTAGTGCTCGTAGAATCTGGCGATGTCTGCTGCCCCGGCAGTCGCTGGCCACAAATCAGCTTCTTGTGGGCAAACCCGGCAGCAGGCTGCTGCACTCAACCACTGTTGCCAAGTTATCTCAGCGCATTCCCCCATGCACATGCACGGGCAGGGCCCTTAATGGCAGGCCACAACAAATCAGGCCCAGTCGGGCCCTATGTGGCTGGGAACAGCAAGTCTGCTCACTCTTTGGCACAGCAAGCCACTTTGATGATTACACAGTCACCATGCCATGTGCCGCCCAGTGCTGGCCTGGCCCACGTGGAGGCCGCACCTGCGGCTCTGGCCGCTGCTAGCAAGCGCGACGTATCCGCAGCGGCAGCCTCTCGCTCTGCTGCCGTGCAGCCGGGTTTGCCTCCGCTCCCGCCGTCGGCGCGCCGCACGTGCGCGAAGTGCTGCAGCAGCGCAGCAGGCGGCCCCTCCCCGTGCCGCTCCTGCTGCGCTTGCGTCTGCTGCTCAGCGTGCGTCAGCTGCACTGCCTCTCCCTGTGTGTGATGGCCATCACCCACTCCAGGCCCGTCCTCACACTTCGGCGCACCGGCGGATCCCCCTACCTCACAGCCCCCACACGCGCGCTGCTTTGGCGCCAGCGCCCCCACGCACGAATGGCTGCCAGCTGGTGCACCAAGAGCAGCGCGTGTGTTCATGCTCACGCCCGATGCATGGTCTCCCCCCGCGGCGGCAGCCTGGCTGGGGCCTGGCAGGGTGGGCATGTGGCCGTCGACACACAGCCTTTTGTCAGGGGACGCAGCCCCCGCATCCGCTCGGTAGGCGTCCTGGCGGAGAGGCAAGTGGGCCTCAGCCCCCCCACTTGCCAGCGCCTCCAGCTGCTGCCGCACAAGCTCCACCTGCGCGGGCAGCCAGAGGGCAAGTGAGCCGCAGGACTTGCAACACAGGGTTGGCCTCCAGCTGCTGCTGCACTGGCTGCACTTGCGCAGGCAGCCAGAGGGTAAGCCGGCCGCAGGATTTGCGACACAGGGTTGGCCTTCAGCTGCTGCGGTACTGCCTCCACATGCGCGGGTAGCCAAAGGGTGACCTGGTCACTGGGGTGGGCAGAGGCTGGCTGTTCAAGGGTTTTGAAGGGCCAGCAACAGGGGGGTTTACACAGGGCCTCCAGCTGCTGCTGCACCAGCTCCACCTGCCCAGGCTGCGGAATGGCAAGCCAGCCGTGGGAATTGGCCAACGCACGGCTGGCCTCCAGCTGCTGGCCGAAGAAACCCAGGTCTGCCTGCGTGGTTGGTTGAAGCAGGCTGGTGCCGCCACCAAGGGCCGGCGGCACAACAATTGCACGTGGGGTCGGCTGCACGGGGGGTTGCACAAGGTCAGCCTCGCGATGGACGGCGCAAACCTTAAGCACAGCACCCACCATTGCAGGCCTGCCATACGGCTCAATTGGGCAAAGTTAGGGGCAAGATGAGGGGCAAAGAGGGGGAATATTGGGAGGAGGGGTGGCGCAAGGGAGGGCAGCCTCCATAGATTGATGCAACAATACACACATGCACACTCATGTGCATGCACACACTCACTGTGTGCAGCAGTTGCGCATGCGGGCCCTCTGCCACCGCCTCCAGCTCCGCCCTCAAGCTGCTGCCAGACGGGAAGCAGCACGCCATCGTCTGCAGCTGCCGGCGCAGCGCATCCCCATCCAGAACCCCAGCGCTACCACCAGCACCGCAAGCAGACATGCTGCTGCTGAGCTGGTGCTGGTGCTGCTGCAGATCTTGGTGGCGTTGGTCATGATGCAGGTGAAGGTGATGGTGGTGGTGGTGGTGCTGCTGCTGCTGGTGTGGGGGCGGCAGAGGTTGGATGAGGGGATGCCCAGATTGTGGGCCTGCTTGCGGACCTTGCCCGAGGCACGCGGCAAATGGGTGCTGCGCCAGAGCGTGCGCCAGCGCACGCTGTTTGCGCAGGGCGGCGCGTGCGTCTGCATGTGTGTTTGTGTGCATGTATGAGGGTGCAAGGGTGTTTGAGGGTGTGTGCAAGCACATTCACCATTCAGACACACTGAGCTGCAGGTGTGCTTGCCGTGGCATTACTTTGATCGTGTTTTGGCTGCATACACCAGTCACCGGATCAAAAGGCCAAGATGCTCCATGCACACGCACACCCACCAGTGGCAAGAAGCAGGGGTGGAGGCTGGGTGGGAGCCGCCGCGCGCCGGCGCTGCCGCTGCGCCGCTGCAGCGACGGGAGGCGGCAGCGCAGCCGCAGGGGCAGGAACGGAGTCACGCGCTTGCAGGGCATAACCAGGGCCCGCTGCTGTGGCGTGCAGGGCGGGCGGGCAGGGAAGAGAGTGCACAGGAGGGGCACCTTGATGGGGTGCGCACTTAGCAGGGGCCAGGCACGCGTGTGCGGATGAGGGGGCAGCAAGCTCGGCGGGGGCTGCCTGTGCTGATGGGTCAGGTGGGGCATGAAGGGGGCCTGAGGGGCCCAGTGCAATGGCGGCTCCATCATTGTGGCGGCCTGCATGTGCAGGGCCGCCTGCGCTGCCTGTGAAGGGAGGGCTGGGCACGGCATGGTCAGCACTGCCTAGGGCGGGCCCAGCACGGTCCTGCTGCGGCTGCTGCTGCTGCTGCTGCAGCTTGGCCAGGAATGCGTGCACTGCCAGTTGGCGGTGCTGGTCCTCGGTGCGCGTGGCGCGCTCAACGCGGCCCAGGCGAGCGGCAGTGGCCCATGCACGCAGGGCGCGGTGCGCGGCAAAGGTGGCGTGGAAGCGGGCGGCGACGAGGGTGCGGTGCTGCTCGGCCTGCGGGAGGTGCACATGTGCTGGGCTGACGACATGGGCTGGCAGCACGCGCTCCACTTTTTGGGTGCATTCCCTTGTTCGTTCCCTTGTGCCCCTTGTTTGTGCACTCATGAGCTTGGGGCCGAGTACAAAACGTGGGCATGTGTGTTCATGTGCTTTTGAGAGCACGTTGTGTGCGAGGTGCAGCCCCTTGCCCTACATTCTGGCCTGAACCTTGACCCTCAACCGGCACGACGCGCCTTATCCTTGGTGCTGCTCATGTTTTGAGGCGGTGCGCAGCAGTTCACAGCTTACAAGCATGTGTGCAGCAGCTCAGAGCACAGCTGGGCACATGCTATGCATGCCCAGCCACGCATGCCCTGCAGCACATGCCCCCGCTGAGCATGCCCCTTCCTCACCTGCGCCTCCTGCAACGCCGCCTCTGCTTGCGCATTCTCCCACTGCCTGTGAGCGCGCGCGGCCTGCGCCTGCTCTTGCCACTGCACCATCACCGTGTGCAGCACCCACATGCTGCGGAAGTGGCAGGCGACCTGCGGATGTACGTAGGTGGTAACCCGCACACACTCCCGCTGGGCATCCACACACGCGCCTGTTCACTGAAATGGGTCAGCAATAGCGGTGCCAAGCTGCTGCGCACAGCCTGGGCAGCTGCACATTGCGGGGGCTCTGCAAGGCACAAGTTTTGGGTCGTGAGTTGTGGGGTTCCCAGGGTTTTCCCGATGCTGCATTTGAGGGCCGGCAAACCGGAAAGGAGCTAGACGGCACAAGCATATGCCATACGAGGGAGTGCTGCACTGCCAACACTTCTGTGTGTCTACAGGACCTGTGTGGCCCTGGCCCCTGCCCATGGGCAAAGCCTGCAATGGCCCCTGCCTGCGCCTGTGCGCAGATGGCCCGGCCCCTGCCCTTGAGCGAAGCCTGCGATTGCCGATGGCCCCAGCCTGTGCCTGTGCGCAGATGGACCGGCCCCTTCCCCTGCTTGTTGGAAGAGCCTGTGATGGCCCCTGCCCACGCGTGTGTCTGCAGAGCTAGGCTCCTGGCTGTGCCAGCCCCCAGAGCCGGCATGGGGCTGTGCCCAGCCTGAGCGGTGCATGACGGCCCAGCCTGAGCGGTGCATGACGGCACGGCGCGGCTGTGCTGGCAAGGGGGCCTGCTACTACAGAGCGCTGAGCAATGCTGAGCAATGCAAAGGAGCCACCTACCCCCCCCAGCCCCCCCGCATGGGTCCTTGCGCGCGCAAGGACCCACGCGCAACCCGGGGGCTGGCACGGGTAGAGAGTCCAGTGTCTGGCAAGGAATCCACACTGTGCCCAGGGACCCAGCTGCTGGCTGGCATTTGCAGCAAGGCCCTGCAGTGAGCAAGGGATGAGGCACTTTGCGTTGTGCACCCTTCCAATCACAACCTTCCACTTTGCGCTGTGCACCCTTCCAATCACAGCCTTCCACTTTGCGTTGTGCACCCTTCCAATCACAGCCAGGACGTCACACCAACCAAGGCCTTCAAGCTCCAAAAGCCTGCCTGGTATGAATTAGGTTGTGCCAGCACCAGGCAGCGCTTCAAGGGCCCCACAACTCTGTAAGGGCACGACTGCGAGGCAGCCCGCCTAAGGCATCGCCTGGTGCCAGCCTGGGGGCAGTTGGGCACACAGAGGTACACAGCGTGCAGCACAGCACTCCCCTAGTGCTCGCCTAGTGCTTCACGTCTTGAGAGTGTGGATTGCTGCGTGGCGTACCGCATGCGCACGTCCTTGCACACACACATATAGGCGCGCTTCCTTTCACACAGCCACTCTGCTCAGGAGCTCAGCAACGCTCTGTCAATAGCATCTCACACGCAGGCCCTCGAGGTCCCTCATTACTTGCAGCTGCCAGCGTGTGACACGGTTGGTGCACAGCCGCAAAAGCAGCAGCAGACACACACGCAGAGGCACACAGGCACCATTGTTCCAGAAGCAAGCAGCCATGTTTGCGTGTGTGTGTTTTGCCCTCGTGCCCACACCTGCTCCCGCCGCTCCTGCTGCAGCGCCTGCCTCTGCTCTTCCTGCTCGCGCGCGCGCTGCGCTTTACTGCTGTGCACCTCCTGCCACCATGCATGCAGCAGGGCAGCCAGCCTGCATGTTTAACATCGCACAAACAGCCCAATTTTGGTAGCGAGCAGAGGCATGGAGGAAAGAGGCACAAGGAGCACTCCTGGGTCTAGAATACGTAGTCCCATAGCATGTAGGCGCGAGGCGCACTGTGGGCCCCAGGCGCACTCTCCCATTGCAGTTACATGCCCAGTGCAGGTACGCGCGCAAGGAGCACACCGAGCACTGGCAAGTCACGCTTCACTAGCACACTACAAGAGCACGGGCGGGGGCTCGGAGCATGTGGGCGCAAGGGCGCGCTGCTCCATCACAGAGGCAGAGGCTCAGGGCGCTCAAATGCGCAAGGGGCGAGTGAACACACCGAGCCCTGCGTGTACATGAGCAAGGAGCATGTGAACACATCGAGCCCTGCGTGCACATGCGCAAGGAGCATGTGAACACAACGAGCCATGCATGTGTGCATGAGGCGTACTGCTCCATACAGGCAGAGGCCCATGCCAGCATGTAGGGGGCCACAAGGAGTATGATCGGGTTGAGGTCAGATTGATCCAGACAATCTAGCTGGCAGCCAGCCCTTTCATGTGAACCTATCAGGTCGCATTTGTGCCCATAAGCGGGCACAAGGGACACTGGCGGCGGCGCCAAGCGCACAAGGCGCACAAGGAGCACATCAAGTGGTGGTGCGAGCACATCAGGTGGGGGTGTGTGGGACCATGCTGGCATGGATCGCTGGCGCAGACTGCCCTGGCCACAATTGCACAAGGCTTTAAGACCAGCAGCACATGCTGTTGCCTACACCACTGACGCGCTAAGCCTAAGCCCAATTAGCAGCAGCACGCTCCGCGGCCCATGTCTGCATCCAGGCGTTGCTACATTGAGGCAATGCCGCCCCAAGCGCAATGCTGCTCCAAACACAACGCAGGCTGTCTCACACAGATCAAGATATTCCTACAGCTTGTTGCACAGAGCCGCAGGCGCACACACACCTGCAAGCAGCGAGGCCTGGGAGCATGCACACCCACATCCTCATGCACGCTCTTATGTATGAATGAGATACAAGCATTTGAGCACGCAGGCGCGCATGTGAAACGCACGTGCGCACACACATACAAGTACATACACACGCGCGCATGCACGTGCATGCATACGTCCCACAAGCAAACACACCCATCCCCACCTGCGCAGCCTGCTCACGTCCAGCTGCGCGTGGCGGTGCGCGCTGCCTGCCAGCGCCGCCCGCCGCCACCTCCCCCACGCAATGCCGCGCCGTGCTCGTGCCAGGCACCCCTCCCCATCATCATCATCATCCCCTGCGGCCGCCACATGCGCACCGCAGCCCTGCTGCTGGCACGCCCCCGACTGGTGCAGCCCCTGGTCAACAAGTGGGTCGGGAGTGGCTGCTGCACAGCACGGCGCGCAGCCCTCCTCCACCTGGCTGCTGGTGCCTCTCAGCTGCTGCTGGCGGCGCTCGTATGCCGTGCTAATCACCTGCAGCTGCGCCGACTCCACCATTGTGCGTAGTGCGCGCGCCATGTCCTGGCCACCCCTGCCCCTGCCCCCCTGGGCGCCCACCCCCGCGCACGCGGGGCTCGAGACGCTTCCGCCTGACCCTCCGCTCCCTCGCGCAGTCGTGGAGGGGCAGCAGGGGGCAGCAGCTATGCTGGGCTGGAAGTGGGGGGACAGTGCAGATACGCAGGAGGGGGGGGCGCCTGCCTGTTGTTGTGGGTGCAGGCTTGGGAGTGAGGGCATCAGGGGTGGAGGCAGGGCTGCGCCTGCTGCGCCTGTTGCTGATGCTGATGGGGCAGCTGAGGCCACGGATGCAGCCGGATAAGGCAAGCCTGGTGGGTACAGGACCAGATGGTAGGGCTGGGGCGCGCCGGCGTGCCTTGGCATGCCTGGTCCACCAGGGGGGTAATCTTGCACGCTCTTGCGCAGCAGCGCTTCGTCCGGCGTGGGCGCGTGCTGCTCGTGGCCGCGAGGAGGCGCGGGGGTAGGAAGTGTGGGGCTGGCACTGGGTACTGTGCTGCTCCCGTTCAGGCTCTGCTGTACCCTCCACAGCAGCCCCTCTGCCTCCGCCTCCAGAGTGCTGCTGTCCCAAACCATCGATCCAGCGCCCCCGGCCTGCATGCCCCCCCCCCC
>LFCJ01003372.1_pt1 | contig 11704 bp, 12 predicted proteins | sample 643141 | NCBI WGS metagenome assembly LFCJ01 (sample SAMN03766243, study PRJNA286221) | soda lake metagenome | biome: soda lake; feature: Kulunda steppe; material: water; isolation source: sample B1-Br-g2 brine of Lake Bitter-1 | place: Russia: Kulunda steppe | collected 2010-07 | reverse complement strand
TATACAGCCAGCAGAATCTATACTGCTATCGCTAATTATTTTTAGCTCTTGTGAAGAAAGATTATCATCTAATAACACTTTTTTATACTTACTGAAATCATCAATATAATCAGGGTTAATCTTCACCCTTATCTCTTCACCACGATTAACAGAGTCAATCGCTTGTTGAATAACATCCTTTATTATCTCTTGGTCTAAACTTAATTCCTTAGTAATTACTTTTTCACTAATTTTTCTTACTAATAACAGTACTTCTTCTTTTAATCTTGGAATTCTAGCTTCTAATTTAGAATTAAAATCAGACACCTCTTCATTCAATTCATTGATTAAAGCTGCTATTTCTTCACTTTTAGCTTGACAAGCTTCTTTTTCTCCAGCAACTTTACCATCTTGATACCCTTTTTCAAAACCTTCTTCTCTAGCTGCTTCTTTTTCTTCTTCTATTTTATCTTCAGCCTCTTTTAAGGCATTTTTCTTTATCTTTTCAGCCTTGTTTTTAGCTGCTTGAATTATTAGCTCTGATTTTTCTTTTGCATCATCAAACATTTTATTTCTTTTAATTTTACTAGCAGTATCTTTTTTTTGGCTTGTCATATCTTCATTTTCAGTATTTTTTTTGACAATATTACTTTTCGATATCTTCATCTTCTTACCAGTTTTAATCTGTTTTGATTTGAAGATTTTAGACAATTACCTCATCCTCTCCACCACGCTTAATTACTATTTCACCTTCTTCTTCTAATCGTCTGATAACGTTAACTATCTCCTGTTGTGCTTCTTCTACATCACTAATTCTAACTGGTCCTAAATACTCTATATCTTCTTTTAACATCTCTTCAGCTCGATTAGATTGATTACTAAAGATCTTTTCAGATACTTCATCACTAGAAGTCTTTAATGCTAAAGCTAAATCATCAGATTCAACTCTACGTAATAAGACCTGAATATCTTTATCTGTAAGGAGAGTAATATCCTCAAATACGAATAATTGATTCTTGATCTCTTCTGCTAAATCTGGATCTTCATCACTTAAATCATCAAGAATAGTCTTTTCAGTTGCTCTATCGGCAAGATTTAAAATATCTACAATACTATCTATTCCACCGGCAGCAGTATATTCACTACTCATTAAAGAAGATAGTTTCTGCTCTAAAACGCTCTCAACTTCCTTAATAACTTCTGGCGAAATTCTTTCCATTACTGCTATTCTTTTAGCCACCTCTACTTGCTTTTCAGGATCTAAAGAAGACATAATAGTAGCAGACTGCTCCGGATCAAGATAAGATAATACAAGAGCAATAGTTTGGGGATGCTCATTTTGAATAAAATTTAGAATCTGAGCTGGATCAGTCTTTCTTAACTCATCAAAAGGTCTAACCTGTAAAGAAGCAGTTAAGCGCTCAATTATATTATTTGCCTTTGACTCTCCTAGTGCCTTTTCAAGCACTTCCTTAGCATAATCCATTCCACCTCTGCTGATATAATCATAAGCTACACACATTTGATGAAATTCATCTAGAATTTCATCTTTAACTTCAGTAGGTATTTTATCTAAATTAGCAATTTCTAAAGTTAATTCTTCTATCTCTTCATCATTTAAATGTTTAAAAACTTCTGCTGAAACATCTGGTCCTAAAGAAACTAATAAAACAGCTGCTTTTTCTTTACCACTTAAATTTGCCATTATTCCCCCCCTCTTAATCTTCTACTAACCAACTTCTAATTAATTCAGCAATCTCTTCCGGCTGATCTTGAACTAATTCTCTTAATTCCCCTAACACTCTCTTTCTTTCTTTTTCTTCTTCAGATAAGTCTTGAGTTGGGGCCATTTCTTCTTCAGCATCTGAAACAGTATAATCTATATTAGATACATCCTCTTGTTCTTCTTCAGAAGAAGTAGTTCCACTTTGTCGTCTTAAAATAAATACAATTACAATTATTAAAATAACAATTATTATAGCTATAAATCTGATTAATTGCTCTCTTTCTGCTTCTTCTTCTTGTCTTCTTTCTTCAAATAATTGCTGTATTGAATCATCAAACTGTACAGCACTGACACTAACTCTATCGCCCCGCTCGTCATCATATCCCATGGCAGCCTCTACCGCTTCCCTAATAGCATCATTATCTCCATCAATCATATCTTGATTAATCATTACTGATACGGATAGTCTATCTATAACACCAGGGGCTTGAGTTAAATTCTCAACCCGTTCATTAATCTCGTAATTCCTTGTCCACTCTTCTGATTCATGCATTCCATATTCGCCATCTTCCACTTCATACTGTGGTATATTAGAAGTCGTTCCCGGTACTCCCTCAGAATCTGAACTTCCACCCTCACTTCTTTCAGTTCTTCCTTGCTCACTTCTAACAATGCCTTCATCATCAACTACTGGCTCATAGGTTTTAGTTAAAACATCCTTTTTATCAAAATTAAGCTCTGCATTAACTGTAATAGCAAAGTTATCTGGGCCAAAGACCCTACTTAGCATCATCGCTAAATTCTGACGCATATCAGTCTCTACTCTTCTAGTTAATTCATATCTATCAGCATCATCATCGAACTCACCATCTTCTTCATCATGGTCTAATTGAGCTGATAGTAACCTCCCAGATGAATCTACAATAGTTACATTCTGTGGTGATAAACCCTCTACACCACTAGCAACAAGGTTAGCAATACCCTTAATTTTATCTAAACCCAACTCAGATCCTGGGCTTAATCCAAGCATTACTGACGCCTTAGCTGGTTCATCTCTCTCAACATAAATACTATCACGTTGTGGAGTGATTTGAACCTCTGCATTCTCTACATTTTCAAGCTGTCTAATAGTTCTAGTCAATTCACCAGATAGAGCTCTTTGATAATTGACTTGCTGTTGAAAGTCAGTGGCTCCAATCTGAGTCTCATCAAAGATCTCAAAACCGGTTGTACCCCCACTAGGTAAATCTCCACTAGCTAGTTGCACTCTCATTTCATAAACATTACTACGAGGAACTAAAATCGTCCTTCCTTCATCTTCAAGTCTATAATCAACTCCCTCTTCTCTCAGACTTTCAACTATTTCACCTGAATCTTCAGGAGCTAAATTTCTAAACAAAACATCATAATCAGGTTGACTAGCCCAGTTAGCAAGCAATAAAATAGCTATTATGGTACCGACTACTGTTGAAACAATAATAATTTTCATTTTTTTGTCAAAATTATCCCATAAACTTATAATATCATCTTTTATTTGTTTAAAATTCTCAACCATAATTTACACCCCAATCTTACAGCCTAAATACATTACACCTGCATCCTCATAATCTCTTCATATGCCCCAACAGCCTTATTACTTATAGTAGCAGCAGCATCAATTGAAGTACTTGCTTTTTGAGTCGCAATCATAACTTCATGAATATCTTCAGTCTCCCCTAAAGCAAAATCTTCTTTAGCTTGATTAGATTCATGTTGTAAATTATTAACTTTATTTATTGAATCAGATAGTAAGTCAGTAAAAGACCTATTAGAATCAGCTTTTTCTTCTATTCCTGATATATTTTTAAAATTACTAGAATTACTTATATTCCCAACTTCCATTTGTACTCCTCCTTTAAGTACTGATTTGAATTGCACTATTATACATATCTTTGCTAGAATCTAAAGCAGTAACATTAGCTTCATAAGCTCTTGTTGCTGATATCATATTAGTCATTTCTTCCACTATGTTTACATTAGGTTTTTCTACATACCCCTCCTCGTTAGCTTGAGGATGTTCTGGGTTGTATTCTAACCTAGGAGGTTCATCACTTTCTACAACATCTTTAACTTTGACCCCGTTAATTTTTTGCTCTGAGTTAAAGCTACTTGATTTTCCTAATTCTTCTTTCAGCCTAGTTTTAAAAACAGGTTCTTGCTTTCTATAAGGTCCGCCATCTTCTGTTTCAGTAGTATTTACATTAGCAATATTGTTAGAAATCAAATCCATCCTTAATCTTTGTGCAGTTAAACCTGATGAACTAGCATCCATACTATTAAATAAACTCACTATTATCTGCCTCCTTTATCAATTACAGTAGCTAAACGATTAAAATGATCTCTTACTAAAGTACTTGATGCTTGATATTCAAGACTTATTTTAGCTAAATTTGACATTTCTGAATCTATGTCTACATTATTCCCATCCACTCTACCACTAGTATTTTTTTCCCTTTCAACGCTTGGACTAAAAGAGGCAAGATCTTGTTTTTCAGTGGTAAAATGTTTTTCATTAGTACTCATGAGTCCATTTCTCTCCGGTGACATAGCAGACTTTAACTCATCTCTAAAATTAACTACTTGTCTTTTATAGCCTGGTGTATCTACATTAGCCAAATTATTAGTACTAGCATCATGTCTTTTCCCTAAACCCTTCATTGATGCCTGTAAGGCATTAAGGCTTGTCTCATTAAAGAGTGGCATATCAAGTCCTCCTTAAATTATATATTAAAAATCCAAAATAAATTTAATAAAAAAACCCTATTATCATGACTTCTATTTATTATTACATATTCCTGCAAAAAAATAAATTTTATTAAATTATTTAAGTTCAATAATTTATATACAATTTAAATCTAGCTATAAACTTATCATTTGCAACAAATTTCTTAATTAAATTACAAAAAAAAGTGTGGGATAAACCCACACTTAATATTACTTTTTAATCTAGCTTTTCCAGCTCAGCTAATAAATAATCATTTAAAATCTTGATATGTGTACCTTTCATTCCTAGTGACTTAGATTCAATCACCCCAGCACTTTCAAATTTTCTTAGTGCATTAACTATAACTGAGCGAGTAATTCCTACCCTATCAGCAATCTTACTAGCAACTAATAACCCCTCTTTTCCATCTAATTCAGCAAAGATGTTTTCAATAGCTTCTAGTTCAGAATATGATAAAGTCTCTAGGGCAATATGTACAGCCGCCTTTTTTCTAGCCTCTTCTTCAAGTTTTTCACTTCTTAATCGTAAAATCTCCATTCCAACTACTGTAGCTCCATATTCTCCTAATAGTAAATCACTAGATTCAAATTCATCATCAAAACGAGCAATAATAAGAGTTCCTAACCTTTCCCCACCACCATTAATTGGAATCACAGTAGTTAATTTATCCTTAAAAATACAGTCTTCTCCTTCTTTAAAAACACATAGACCATCATGCTGTTCATAATTAGAGCGAGTCTGATAGATACCTAATAACCAATCATTATATTTTTCCGGAAATTTATTTCGATTAATTACTTGCTGACGCATAATATCACATTCAAACTCATCAATAAAATTATAACCCAAGATTTTTCCTTCTTTATCAGCAACATAAACATTTGCTGCAATACATTCACTTAAAACATCAGCCATTTCATTAAAATCTACTGGCTGTCCAGCCGAACGTTGAATTAATCTATTTATCTTCCTTGTTTTCCTTAACAAACCCTCCATTTATTCCCCCTCCTTTTTTGTGTAGCATAATCTCCTCTATTAATTTAAATTATATATAATTTTCGTAAAAAATGCAATTTTTATAGTATATAACGGCTTAAATCTTTATCTTCAACTACTCCTGCTAACTTCTCTTTAACATAATCTCTAGTAATAACTATCTTCTCCCCTGCTAGTTCAGGAGCGGCAAAAGAGACATCCTCTAATAATTTTTCCATAATTGTGTGTAATCGTCTCGCGCCAATATTCTCAGTCTCTTCATTAACTCTAAAGGCAAAACTAGCTAATTCTTCGATTCCTTTTTCCTTAAATTCAATCTCTACATCTTCGGTTTTTAACAATTCTTTATACTGCTTAGTTAAAGCATTTTTAGGTTCAGTTAGAATCTGCTTAAAATCAGCTTCAGATAGGCTATCTAGCTCGACTCTAATCGGAAATCTACCTTGTAATTCAGGAATTAAATCACTTGGGCTACTAACATGGAAGGCACCAGCGGCAATAAATAATATATGGTCTGTCTGTACTGAGCCATATTTAGTCATAATAGTTGAACCTTCTACTATTGGTAGGATATCTCTTTGTACTCCTTCTCTTGATACATCAGGATTAGACCCAGACTCTCCCCCTGCTATTTTATCTATTTCATCAAGAAAAATAATCCCTGACTCTTCTACTTTTCTTCTAGCCTGAGATTTTACCTCTTCCATATCAATTAATTTCTTTGCTTCTTCTTCCGCTAAAATCTCCTTTGCCTCTTTTACGCTTACTTTCCTCCGCTTTTTTTGTCCTGAAAACATATTCCCAAAAATATCTTGCATATTAATTCCCATCTGCTCTACTCCAGCCCCTGAGAAAACATCTATCATTTGCGAGCTTTTATCTTCTACTTTAATCTCTACTATTTTGTCATCAAGTTCACCAGCTCTTAATTTATATCTTAGCTTCTCTCTAGTCTTTTTTGACTTTTCTTCTTTTTCTTGCTGTATATCTTCTTCATTATTTTCTGATTCTGAAAAGGTATTTAATATACCCTCTAAAGGATTTTGGGTCTTATCTCTAGTTTGAGGTAATAAGATATCAAGCATTCTTTCTTCAGCATGATTTTCAGCCTGCTCTTTAACTTTTTCCATACAAGATTTTTTTATCATTCTAATAGCAGTCTCAACTAGATCTCTCACCATTGATTCTACATCACGTCCCATATAACCAACTTCAGTAAATTTACTAACTTCAACTTTAATAAAAGGTGCATCATCAAGACTTGCTAATCTACGTGCTATTTCAGTCTTTCCTACCCCAGTTGGCCCAATCATTAAAATATTTTTAGGAATTACTTCATCTTTTATATTACTAGATAACCTTTTACGTCTATATCTATTTCTTAATGCTATAGCTACAGATTTCTTAGCTTCATTTTGAGCGACAATATATTTATCAAGCTCTTGTACTATCTCCTTTGGTGTTAAGCCTTCCATTCTTTATTCGCCTCCCTCAGAAATTTCTTCCACCGTGATATTATCATTAGTATATATACAAATATCAGCAGCTATTTCTAAAGACTTTCTTGCCATTTCTTTTGAATCTAAATTAGAACTACTTCTTAAAGCTTTAGCAGCTGCCAAAGCATATGAGCCTCCAGACCCAATGCCTACTATTCCATCATCAGGCTCTATTACATCACCGGTACCCGATACAACAAGTAATGTTTCTTTATTAGCTACTATTAATAAAGCTTCTAACTTTCTTAACATTTTGTCAGTTCGCCATTCTTTAGCTAATTCTACTGCCGCTCGTTTTAAATTACCATGAAATTCTTCTAATTTACCTTCAAATTTTTCAAATAAAGTAAATGCATCAGCAGCAGTACCAGCAAAACCAGCTAATACTTTTCCATCATAAATTTTTCTAATCTTTTTAGCACCATGCTTCATTACTGTATTTTTCATTGTAACTTGACCATCACCAGCTAAAGCTACGTGGTCACCTTTTTTAATAGCTAATACTGTAGTTGCTTCAAACAAATTTTAGTCCTCCTCTTAAATCTCTTTTTTAACTCTTTCTCCAAAGCAAAATCAATTTAAGTATTTATCTCCTTTCGCATCAATCATCTCAAATTCATCTATTTGCTTCGAAATATTAACTAGTCTAAATTTATCATCTATCACATCCTGCAATAAATCCCAAAAAACTCCAGGATTTATTTTTTCTTTTCTAGCTAATGATTTAACAATTATTATTTCTAGTTCTCTATCTTTTATTAATCCTAGTGTGTTAAGTTTGATTATTATTCCCTGAACTCTTAGATTAAAATAAAATTTCTCTCTAAAATCAAAAACCCTCTGTTTGAAATTATTACTTTTCGCCTTTTCAAGTAGTTCTTTCTTCTCAATAGCATCATTAATATCAGTTGATGCAAAAATAATATTAAAAGCTTGATTTATATCATGTAAATTATAGCCTTCACTAACTAAATAATTAATTAATTCCTTCTCGTTTTCTATTGTAAATTCATCATTTAGAAGTTTTTTAATCAATTGGCTTATTATTTCTATAATGTTTCTATTCATAATACTTTATAGTATGCAAATGCATACTCCCTCCCCTCTGTTCTCTTACTTTATAACTCGAAAATCATTCTTTATACCTTTATTTATTACTCCTTTTAATTCAAGCTCAACAAGTATTCTGTTTAACCTTTTAGAGCTAAAATTTAATTTTCCTAAAATATCTTCATAATGCAATCCTCTCCCCTTAATCAAAGTATAAACTTTTTTCTCAACTTCAGATAATTCCTTAATAGCTTTATTATCTACTTTGGAAAATAAAGCCTTATCGCCATTTAAAAAATTAAATTTAATTTCTTCAACCACATCTGATATTTCTTGTACTAATTTAGCACCTTTTTGAATTAATTTATTACTACCATAGTTACTTTCTCTTGTAATATCACCTGGAATTGCATAAACCTCTCTACCTTGTTCTAAAGCGAAATTAGCAGTAATTAAGGCTCCACTTCTTTTAGGTGCTTCTATAACAATAGTTCCGATTGTTAAACCACTAATAATACGATTCCTACAAGGAAAATTTTTCTTTTCTGGTCTAGTCCCTAAAGGAAAAGAGGATATTACTGCACCATTTTTTGTTATTTCAGAATATAAGTTTCGATTTTGATAAGGATAAATATGATCAAGCCCAGAACCTAAAATAGCATAAGTCAAACCCGATTCCATTGCTCCTTGATGGGCCAATGTATCAACCCCTAAAGCCATCCCGCTTACTATAGGGATTCCTTCTTTCGCTAGCCTATAACCCAATCTATAAGCAACCTTTTTAGCATAATCACTACATTCTCTCGTCCCCACTATTGCTAACGAAGGTTTATTTAGAGCTTTTAAATCTCCTTTATAATATAATATAGCAGGTGCATTATATATCTCCTTTAATAAATCAGGATAACATTTATCCTTTAAAGTTACAAGCTTTAGCCTAGATTTTTTTATCTTATTTAATTCTCTATCCAGATCAAAACCATTTTTGCTTAATATAATTTTTTCGCTTGTTTTATCTCCAATTCCTTTTACTCTTTTTAATTCTTTTTTATCAGTCTGCCAAATTTTTTTGGGAGAGTTAAAGTAATTTACTAAACGTTTTATTTTAATTGCTCCCAAACCCTCTATTTGGCTTAACCAAACCCAATAAATTTTTTCTTTCATTTTTTAGCCCTCCAAAACTATTAATATTATTAGTTATTATACCAAAAATAATAAATTTTATATTTAAAGAAAAAAATAAACTTAAGAAAATTACTAAATTTAATTCTTGAAAAGGGGATGATAGCGTAAAAAATGTATAGCTGAAAATAAGTTTTGATTATGATAAAATAAAAGTCAAGCTCAAGAGCGCTTTACACAGATAAACACAGATAAAAACCGATTAACACTGATTAGAATAAAGAACTAAAAATGGTTTTTATAAAATTTTATTTTAAATGGTTTTAATCCGTGTGTTTTTATATTTTATCACCCCAAGAGTACTTCCTCAGTCGACAGAAACCGTCTCCTTCAGGGTGCCGTAAAATCTGTGTCACCGGAACTTGATTTATGCAATCACTAATTTCTTTAGCTCATTAATTTTCAACCTATAAAAAATTTATGCTATAAAAGGGAATTTAGCTTTTTGTATTGAATATTATAATTAAGGAGGGATTCATATGACTAATAAAAAGAGTAAAATTTCAATTTCTGAGTTAGAAAAAACCTGTACAAAGATAAGAAACTTCTATGAAAAAGTAATTGAGCGCGCTAATGAAGATGGTTCAGAAATTACAGTAGAAGTAATCGATAGTAAAATAGAGAAAAATAGCATTGCAATGGCTAAATTAATGGTCACATCAGATCATTTTATTATTAGAGCCCCTGAAGAAAATAAAATAAATATAAAATTCATCTTCGATTTCGATACAAATTAAATGGACTATATTATTCTAGGTAAATATCTCCCCTTTAGAGTAAACAGATTTTATTCTTTAATCTGTCCAAATCAAGGGGAGTTATCATATTTATAGTTTACTTCTTTAAGGGGCCAACTCCATTGCTCTTCTATCTAAATCTCTGTACTGTACTGCTTCAGCTATATGGTTTTTATTTATTCTTTTTTGAGCTGATAGATCGGCAATAGTTCTAGATAATTTTAATATTTTATTATAAGCTCTAGCACTAAGATTTAAATTAGATAATATTCGTTTTAAAAATAGCTTTGCTTTAGAATTAAGCTGACAATATTTATTCATACTAGCACTATTAATTGCAAAGTTATAATTGAATTCTTCTGATTTAAACCTTTCTAATTGAATATTTCTAGCCTTAACTACCCGCTTTTTAATTTCAGCTGAAGTCTCAGCTTTCTGATTTTCTAATAATTCTTTTGCCTTTAAAGGATTAAGCTTTATTTGAATATCTATTCTATCTAATAATGGACCAGACAATTTTCTTTGATAATTTCTAACTTTACTTACACTGCAATTGCAGCGTCCACTTTTATCTCCTAAAAACCCACAAGGACATAAATTACTACTAGCAATCAGCATAAAATCGGCTGGATAGGTTAAACTCAACAATGACCTAGATATAGTTACTTCACCTTCTTCAAGCGGCTCTCTTAAAGCCTCTAGTGCATCTCTTTTAAATTCTGCTATCTCATCAAGAAATAATACCCCATTATGGGCCAAACTAATTTCACCTGGTTCAGGAATTCTACCCCCACCAATTAATCCTGGTTGCGAAATACTATGGTGTGGATTTCTAAATACCGCTTTATCCATCAGCTTATCTCTTTTAGATAATTTGCCAGAAATACTAAAAATCTTAGTTACCTCTAATGCCTCTTCTTTTGTTAAATCAGGCAATATAGTTGGCATTCTCTTAGCCAGCATTGTTTTTCCTGCTCCAGGAGGGCCAAACATAATCATATTATGTCCACCTGCGGCAGCTATTTCAAGTGCTCTTTTGGCTGCTTTTTGGCCCTTGACATCACTATAATCAATCTGTTTTTCTTTAGATATAGCTGAATCTAATTTCTTAATTTTAATCTCTGGTTTCTGGTCTGTATTTAAAAACTTTATTGCCTGATTTAAATTATCCACTGGTATAACATCAATATCTTCTACAGCCTCAGTTTCATAATAATTTAAAGCCGGTAAAATAATCCCTTGCTTAGATTCTTCTTTAGCAAGCAAAGTCCTAACTAATGAGCCTTTAATCCCTTTTATTTTACCATCTAGTGATAATTCTCCAACTAAAAAATAATCTTTTAAAGAGCTAGAATTTATTTTACCCATAGCTGCTAAAATCCCAATAGCAATTGGCAAGTCAAAAGCAGCCCCCTCTTTTTTAATACCGGCTGGAGCTAAGTTAATAATTATTTTTTTTATGGGAAAATTATAACCAGAATTCTTTATTGCTGCTCGAACTCTCTCTCTAGCTTCCTTTACTGCTTTATCCGGTAAACCTACAATATTAAAAGATGGCAAACCTTTTGATATATCAACCTCAACTTCAACCTGATAAGCCTTAATCCCTAATACTGTATTACTTATAGCTTTAGCCAACAAAACTATCCATCCTTTCATGCATAAAAAGCATTTTTTATTAAATCAAACTCAGCTTCTTCTTTTTTTAACTGAACTATAACCACATCAAAACGATAATTATTTTTAAATTTAAAATTTGTTCTATAGTAAT
>LFCJ01003371.1_pt1 | contig 11707 bp, 21 predicted proteins | sample 643141 | NCBI WGS metagenome assembly LFCJ01 (sample SAMN03766243, study PRJNA286221) | soda lake metagenome | biome: soda lake; feature: Kulunda steppe; material: water; isolation source: sample B1-Br-g2 brine of Lake Bitter-1 | place: Russia: Kulunda steppe | collected 2010-07 | reverse complement strand
TCAACAATGGTGGGCGGGGGAGGGGGCGGGGCAGCGGCGCAGGCGGATGGGGGCGTGGTCAAGGGGAGGCAGTGTGCATGCAAGCACACACCCAGTCTATGAGTGCCCCGCGTGTGCAGCATAGAAGACAGCTGTCCTGCAGGTGCCTCAAACGAGCAAATTGGCTCTGACAGACGGCTCAAATAAGCCATAGTACAAAACAGCTGCTGCTGCTGCTGCTGCTGCTGCTGCAAGGGCATGGCAGGGTGCGCGCTGCTGGGGCCCCAGGCATACCTGTGCCAGAACGGAGGAGTCCTGCGTCTCCACCATGGAGTGGATGATGGATTGGGGGTGGACCACGATGTCGATGTCGTCGTACTCAGCCCCAAACAGGTAGTGTGCCTCGATGACCTCCAGGCCTGCAAAAGGAAGGGAACGCAGAGGGCATGTGTGTACGGCTAGACGTGCCCTGTGCTAAGCGTAAAAAAGCAGAGGCTGGGCGCGACATCCCAAGCGTGTGCGTGCGAGCATTGAACATGGGCAGACCTTGCATCACAAAGCATTCAAGTCACATTTTTGTCTGCTTGCACTGGCTGGCTGTTACGCTGTTGCCGGTAAGCAGCGGTAATCCTCCTGACGTGCGCATGCACACGTATGCACGCGGCCCCCCACTCTCTCCTCTCCCCACACACACCTGCACGTATCATGGCACCCGAGCAGCCTACTTCCCGCCATGCATGCCTGCAGCAGCTCAGGGCCGCACCCAGCCTGTGGGCTAGGGGTTGAGGATTTAGGCTAACCCTAGACCCCAACCCTTATCCTAGAGCCCCACCACAAAAGCCCCAGCATAAGAGTGCACCAGGCTATCGTGTTGCCTGCACCTTCACCACCCACCCTTGTTCATGAGCGTGGCTGAGTCAGTGGTGATCTTCTTGCCCATGCTCCAATTCGGGTGGGTAGTGGCCTGCTCAACAGTCACCTGCACGCACATTCACACGTGCACAAACATACTCACACCGGTATACTTGCATGCACACACGCACGCACGCCATGCCTTATGTGCACACACACTTCCTTCTATCCACCAGTTTCCTGTGCCAAAGCATATGTGGCGCACCCTCCCACCCAACCACACCTGCCTTCCCCTTTCACAAACATAAATAAACCACCCACACCCAAACTTGTGCCAACAGGAAACTTAAGCGCAGAGGGCGAGAGCACACGCGCAGGCACAGCCTGTTGTCCGTACCTCCTTCAGCTTCTCCACAGGCCAATCGCGGAAGGCACCGCCCGAGGCGGTCAGGATGATGCGGCGCAGGCCCTTGTCTGGTAGGCCCTGCATCATGATGCACGGCACGCGGCGTGTTGGTGGGTAGTGCTGGCTGGCGGGGGGATGAGGATGCTGCGCAGGCCCTTGCCTGGCAGGCCTTGCATCATGGAGCAGGGAGCCAGACGCAGTGTGGGACAAGGCCCTTCCGATGGACCACAGAACATATGGATCCTTTCTGCAAGCTCTGCAAGGAGTGCGGAGGTGGGGGTTGCGGGGTGGAGTGGGCAAGCAGGCCCCCTGCTCATGCTCTTGAGCACGCACACGCACACGCACACGCACACATGCACATACACACATACACACACATGCATGCACAGGCACACGAGCTAGCGCGCGCTCACTAGGGCGCGCACGCACACACACACATGCCCATGCACACACACACGCGCAGCACACCGAAGCACAACACCTGCAGGCACTGGAAGATGGCGCTGTGCTCGGAGTCCGCAGGCAGAATGGGCACGCCATACTCCTTGGCCAATGGCAGCACAAAGGGGCCACCTGCAGGCAACAAGACCAACCGCATTTGGGTTCGGAGGTGTCACCTCTGAAGGCCGCAAGTGTGCCGGCAGCGTGATTGCATGTCTGGGTCAGCAGCGCGCGGGCTGCCGTGCCGAGCATGTGCTTCCCCTACAGACACGAAGGCAAGCATCTTCATCGGCAGCGGTTGGCGCCGATGTGGGGGTATGCCAACTTTGGCTGCAGGCAGCGCGCAGCGGGTGCGCTGGTCGGATAAGGCGCACAAGGAGAGCAGCTGCAGCCAGAGCGAGCACGGGGGCTGTGAGGCAAGGGAGGGCGATCCTAGACGCACAGCGCACTGCATCAGCCGCGCCTTGCCGGCGGCCACACTGCGCATCACACCAGAGGGCAGGGAGCAAGCAGCACAACAGCAGGTTTAGCCTGGCAGCAACCTTGAGAGCCACCACCTGTCCAAAAAGTGAGGCCGCGCCAGAGCCTGCACGCACAGGGTAACAACTGGAGCCCAGGTCAAGGCACGCAAGGCCAGGGGCATGGTCAACCAAGGAGCCGGCACAGGCTCGGCGTGTGCGGGGGCAGCCCAACTTGCACTGCAATGCCTCCCTGCTCGCTTGGCCCTCGCGATCACGCGCGCACGCGCCCCCGCGCACCCGCGATGAGCGTCTCCTTGTTGGCCAGGCAGATCTCCTTCTTGGCCTTGATGGCCGCCACGGTGGGCAGCAGGCCCGCGCACCCCACGATGCCCGTCACCACCGCGTCCGCCTCGCTGTGGCGCGCCACCTCCACAGCACCTTCGTCGCCCACCTGCAGCAACGTGCCGTGGCACCCCCCTACTAGGCGCCCGCCATGACACACAAACACTGCGCTTGCCAAACAAACGCACGCAAACAGACGCCACGCTTGCCAAGCACACACATGCAGACACACGCGCACATGCAGCACACCATCTGGCAACCATGCAGCTCATCATACTGTCTTTAGCAACCCTACACCCTTTTGCAGCAGCACACCACGGGGGCTCGGGCCCATGCAGCAGCACCCATGCAGCAGCACCCATGCAGCAGCACCCATGCAGCAACGGGCCCATGCAGCAGCACCCATGCAGCAGCACCCCACCATCCAACCAACAGGCGCCACCATGTGGCAGCATCCCACTGTGACATCCCTCGTCCAGGTGCCCAGACGGGCGCTGGAACTGATTCCCACAGCAGCATGGGTTCAGCTCGGCACCACAGGGGCCACAGCCCTGCCCCGTTGCTTGATCGACGCAAGCATGACCCACCAGGATTTCAGGCTGCTGGGGCACGTCCTTGATGAGCTCCTTCAGCTGGGCCACCTTGCTCGCGTCCTTGATGGCCACCAGCTTGGGCTGGAACTGGCGGATCTGCATGCACGCCCCCACACGCACACACGCATGCACACCACTGCCGACACATGGAATCATGGGGGCGCGCTTGGCACTGCTGGTCATCCTTCCGCGGCAGAGGGCACAGACTGCCGAGGCCGGCGCTGGAGACAGCACTCCCCCAGGAGCCAGCACCCCTCCCAGGGGGCAAGCGGGCACCCACAGTGTGCTCTTTTGGCATACGGCCATGAGGCTGTGCAAACACAAGCCAGGCCTGTGCTGGAGCATGAGCGTGTATGCAATTGTGTGCCCATGCTTGCATGCGCGCATGTTTGCGCACGTGTGTATGTGTGCTTGCGTGTGCATGTGTGTGTTTGTGTGTGTGTATGTGCACGTGCATATGTGTGCTCGTACTAGCATGCGTGCGCGTCCTGGAAAGCTTCAGCACAGGTAGCAGCCTGCTGTGTGATGCACCAGGAGCAGATCCTCCTCATCTTTTGGCTTGCATTTCAAGGCATGCTGTTTGCATGCTGCTTTGTGCCCAGGGCAGGCCAGGTGATTTCCAGCTCTGAGTGAGCCCGAACCTGAACACCATTGTGAAATCAATGGTCAACCTTCACAGCAAAAGGAGCATGCAACGCAGCGTGCACCTCACCTGCTTCGCCAGCAAATCCACGTTGGAGCCAGCTGCCATTGCTGTTAGCCTGAACTTGTCGGGGTGCTCAGCAATAATTTCCAAAGTCTGAGTGCCAATGGAGCCGGTGGAGCCCAGCAGGGAGAAGCTCTGCACAGCAGGTGGTGCCAGAATCAGCACACTAGCGCTATGATGCATGCATGCATCCATGCATGATTTATAACGTTTGAAGGAGACCCAGGCTTCCAAGTCACTCAAGCAGCGTGCTCTTAAGAAGGTGTCTCAAGCGAGCTTTTGTGCATTCTTTATTAGCAGCCACAACAGTTCGTTTCTTGCGCGCAGGCAAGCCTAGGTACCTTAGGTCCATTGCTGGGCTTCAAGTCCGGCACTGGTACCCTTCCAGGCCACGCTGGTGGGGGAGGAGGAGCATGGAGGCCACCTGTGCTCAGGGCTCCCCTGCAGACGAGGTGGCTCCGGCTGCTGCATTTGGCCCCACCTGCCTTTCCGCTTGCAGCCTGCTTCCTAAGCTGCTGCATTTTGTGTTTGAAAAAATAAAGGTGGGACGATTGCAGTTTAATGATGCGGTGGCATATATTTCAAACGAATTCGTCATGTTTCACAATTTAGGTACATTGGTCCCATAAGCGTGAAAATGAGCAGGAAGACATGCTGAGGAGCTATGCTGCCCGAGCTGGGGCTTTGGCTAGCCAGCACTTAAGAGGCCTGGCCCCAGGAGGCAAGAGGCCTGGAAAAGATAAAGGTTGGTGCCCTGTCGAGGATGGTGGCTGATCCTTGTGCAATCCTGGAGCGTTGTCCATGTGCTGGCATGTGCCTGCAGGCCCCCGCAAGACAGGGGAGCTCTCTAGCACGCATGCCACAGGCTGTGGGCTCATGAAGGGACAGGGCGACCCGCCCCTGAAGCCAGACTCAGAGTACCCTCCCTGGCTTTGGGACCTGCTTATACCCGAACCGACAGGAAAAGACTTGGCAGGACAGTATGAGGGCCTTGGGCTGTCGGTTAAACACGTAAGTCTCACGTCCTGGAACATAATTTTGTTAAGTAGAGGCCAGTGAATGCACGTGCTTCTGGACGAGCATGAAAGGGAGGTACAGATGCGGCAATGGCCGCGAGGGGATGCCCTGAGTGAACTCCCAGCTTTTGCCGCACTTGGGTGCGTACGTCAAGCAGCATCTACTTTGTATTCCGTGGATGGTCTGAGCATTGTTTTGGGAACAAATCCTCTTTGAGGGCTTCCAATACATGCAATCAGGTGACAGTGTCACACCAGGTTAGTCATCTGTCAGATTTGTGCTGCATGTGAGGTCAGTTGAGTCAGTCGGTCAAATTATGATCCTTGATCCTCTGCCCTCGAATTTTTACTGTGTTCATCTCCAACAATTTCTCAGCGTGCAATGAGCAGGTGCAGGCAGCCAGACGCTTCTCCTCCTTCCTCTCTTTTGACTTGCAGTTGCAACGCTTATGGCGTCTAAAGAACAAGGAGCGCATCAAGGAGGCGAACTTCCTCAAAGCTAAATGATTTCCGGTCCACAACGTGTTTCAAAGCTGTTCATTGCTTATCACCAGGTCTTGGATTTGCTTAGTTCTTGGAAGCGTGCATTGCTGGAGCAGGGCTATTTAGCAAGCTTACTGAGAGCCCATAGCATGCTTCAGCCTATAGGCGCCAGACTCTGGCATCGGATGATTTTTTAATCCTTTTCTCACTTCCAAGGCCTGCAAACTGCACTGTGTTAGACACTGGTCGATTTCCCCTGAAGTCCTAGGTTTTTCATTCTTTGCCTCATGTAGGCCTTCTCCCTTTCTGAAGTTATTGTGGGCCTTCTACCTCACGTGTGAAGTTCTGCAACAAATTGCAGGACGTGCTTCTTGTTTGATGGACTGCAATTTCATGCAATCGTCCCACTCGTCTCCAGTGTGTTGGACTGGTGTTTCATGTGTTTGTCCAGAGGAGCATCACAAACTTGGTTTAGTCTTGCATGCACTACAAGTCTGAACTACTGTGAACCAAACATCGGGTTGTCTGCGTTATGATGATCAGTGGCCCACCCGGGCCCGGGGGTTGAAATGCTATGCAGAGCAGGCTTTTATCTGGATCATCAACACTGGGAATCCGTGCGAACGGGGTTCATCCCAGTATCCATTGAGCCAAACATTAGGAGACACTGAGAAGGGGACATGAGTACAGCTAAGCTGCCCTGGTACGGCAGGTACAGCTTTTTAACCTAACTTAACCTAAGAAGGGGACATGAAGTCCTTTGTGTAATACTCCTCCCTAAATGTATGTTACTAGGAGTTTGCCTTCTGAATACTGTACTGTACCTTCTGAATACTGTACTGTACCTGAGCATGACGCTAAACTGCGGCTGGGAGGACTTGTCCTTAAAGGTCCCCAGTTCGAAACGGGCCGGGGTAATAGGTGGGGTTTTTTCGCAAGAGAAACCGCCTTCCTTAATTCACGCCTCGGGTGTATCCTGAGTGCGTAGCTTTTCCTTTGTACTGTACTCCGAGTCTGCACTGAGCCAGGCAAGTTGACGTTTCACTCCTTGTCACACCAGACTCAGACCCCATTGGCTATGGAGTCAGGTGTTGTGATGGCTTACCCTAAGTTTTGAACTTTTCGCGCCAGACTGCAAAGTCATGTATGGATATGAAATCCATCTAGAGAGAATCCTCTCTCTTCAGTCCTACTTGGAGGCTCGGTCAAAGAAGCCCTCCAAGGGCTCAGAAAGTTTCTGCGCAAGCTGTGTCACATCTTTCAGTGAGAGATTTGTTTACAATGCGGTCAGGCTGATAAATTACGGGCACAGCTTATGCAGCAATGAATCTTGTACCAGGTGCAACCATGCAGTTTTACTGTCTCGGTTGCCTTTCTAGACCATTTGGCAGTCACAACCAGCCTGCCAGGCAGTGCAGTCGGCCAACTGCCGGCCAACTGCCAAGTACTTGTTTGCAATTAAGTGCATATAATTTAAAAGGATTGATGTGTGGATGATCCATGGCCAAGCCATAAAAATGGGCCAGGCTTTGAAAAGCACAACTGTCAGAAGCAAAAGCACAACTGTCAGAAGCAAATAACAGAGGTCATTCAGAAGTCTTTTCCCAACCTTCAAAGCAATCGTAGCAAGCATACTTGACCCACTCAGCAATCATCCAAGCATTTTCTACCAGACCTTCATTTCAACTCATGGATCATCGGTGTCCGCCATACCTTCCCTGCCTCTCTGGCGCAGCTGCTGCAGCTGCGCAGCAAGGAACTCGGAAATGGACTCGCCAGCAGGTTGCTTACTGCTCTCTGCTGTGTCACTCACGTCCGCCTCGCGTCGTGCGTGCCCAAAGGAGAACGAGTCCTCCTCCTCCGCAGGCTTGAAGGTGGCAGGTCTGCGATTGGGGCGGCAGAGGCTTGATCTGAGTTCAAGTGCCCCACAGAATTTTCCCCGTAGCGGATCACGCACCATGAGGGCCAAGAGGGGGGCCACTAGGGCATAACGCTTGAGCCGCGCAGGGACGTGTTGGGCAGCTCGCTCCCTCCCCCCCCTGGGGGAGTTGCTGGGCAGCCCTGGGCAGCCGAGCTGGTTTCTACGTATTGCCTGTGCAGCTCGACCTTCAGCCCAAGGGTGGCCATTGCATCAACTGAAGGTTTAGCCCAGCACCTGCTCCGCCCAGCACCTGTTCCCCACCCTACCCCACACACCTGGTTAGAGCTCGATTCAAGTTCAGGGCGTCAGCCCCGCTGCTCCTGCCGGCTCCTGCAGCTGTTGACGCAGAAGCCGTGGCAGCAGCGGCTGCTGCGGCATCTGAACAGGGAGCCGGCAGAGCAGCGCCCTGCTCCGTGCCAGTGCAGGCTGTTGCTGCTGCTGCTGCTGCTGCAGGAGTCTTACAGAGAAAGGGGGGCAAGAGGTCATTCACACGCGAGCTGCTACATGCCTGCTGCCCGGGGTCTGCTGCTGCTGTAGCGTACGGCCTGCTCGTGGGGCCGCAGCCATAGGTTGCCACACCAGGCTGCTGCTGCTGCTGCTGCTGCTGCTGCTGCTCACGAGCATTCAGGCAGGCGGTGAGCATGTCCAGGCGCTGGTCTCGGGCCTGCATGACACACACGCACAGCAGAGGGACCAGCGTGTCATTCATTAATTCAGTCTGTCGGTCTGTCGGTCAGTCAGTCAGTCAGTCAGTCAGCCTGGCCGCGTATCTGCCCCCTCATCCCACCCACAAGCAGCATCATTGAGCCGGCATGGTAGGCCATGAGGCTGGGCCAGCCCAAGCACGCACCTGAGTGCGCCAGACCACAGACGGCGCATGCGGAGCCCCCACCCTAGCCCAAACATGCACCTGAGTGCGCCAGACCACAGACGGCGCAGGCGGAGCCCCCACCCTAGCCCAAGCATGCACCTGAGCATGCCAGACCACAGACGGCGCAGGCGGAGCCCCCACCCCAGCCCAAGCATGCACCTGAGTATGCCAGACCACAGACGGCGCAGGCGGAGCCCCCACCCCAGCCCAAGCATGCACCTGAGTACGCCAGACCCCAAAGGCACCTGCCACGGCAGCACATCTGCTGCCCCTCCCTCCTCTGCAGGAGCGGCACCTGGGGCGGCACCCCTTGCTGCCTAAGCAATTGGCGGCACCCCTCTCACCCCTTTCAGCCTACACCACAAGTTTCCCGCGCCAGGCGCACGCGCACGCGCCTGCACAGGGCACACCTATCCCGTGCCATGCACGCACGCACCTGCAGCTCGGCGCGCAGGTTCTCCAGCTGCATCGCGTGCGCCGCCTGCACCTTGCGTAGACGCGCCTCCTGGTCCGCGAGCTCGGTCTCTGCACGCCGCGCGGCAGCCTGGAAACGGACACCCGCAACGGCAAGAGCGTAAATCAGGCACACGTGCTGCACTCACGTACGTGTGCGCGTGCGTACTTCACCTCGCGCCCCTTTATGCTGATTGACAGGCCTGTGCTTGTACACTTAAAAACTGGGTGTGCTGAGTGTGTGGCTTGTGGCCGTCACCAGCACACAGGCACGCGTATGATGACAAAACGCGCAAAACCACAGCACACACTGTGTGGCAGGTGCCGGTTGGCACAGGCGTGCTCTGGTAGTGGGCTGCAGCAGAGCGTGGGCAAAGAAAGGGGGGCAGTGGTTAAGGTGCCAGACACATGCATCAAGTCTTGAGTTGCGCATGAGGGCCTAGCATCCGGACCCAGGCACGTCTACCTGAGGTGCACAGTAAACACAAAAGCACGCCCAGCAGATTGGGTGCGCAAGACGCCCCAACTCTGTTACCCTTCGCCACAGCCTACACACAAAGTGCAGCAGTCCTGACTATGGTGGTGGGACCCTCGCCCTTGTGCGCCACAGCCTATGTACAGCATCACATCCAGCGCGGGCTGCCAGCAGCGGGGCGCACTCCCTAACGGCACGCACGCTGCTGGCCTCCCTGCGCCCTGCCCCGCTGCCTGCTCTCACCTGTGCTGCCAGCGCTGCACGCGCCTTGGCCGCGACCTCCTCTCGCACTTCTGCCATCTCCTCCGCGTGCTGCCCGGCCTGCAAGGGCATGTGCGCACACAGCAGTGAGCGCTGGGGCTCTCGTTTCTCATGCCGCAGTGCTCTGCACTTCACACACACCAGCAAGTGGGCCTCAGCCACAGGGGCTGCCTGGCTGCCAACAGCTGGGCCGTTCTGCATCCACTCTCCAAACCGACTTGACGAAGCAAGGAGCGCTTCCGCCAAGCGCCGCACCTCACACACACTCCATGCACCCGGCTAGTCTTGGTCCAGGCGAGAAGCACAAGCAGTCAGACGCCTGCAGTGCCACCCCCAGCACCCCCTGCTGCGCCACGCAGGCATACAGCCAAACCAGTCTCCTGCAGCTCCAGCCCCCCACAAGGAAATGCAGGATGGGCTGGGAGAGTGCTGGCAGTCTCCACTCCACTGGCGCCCTGCCGCCCAGCCCTTAAGGCCGCGCTAGCACCAAAGCCGAGGCCCCCTGTGGGGCCTGCTGCCCTTGATCACCTCTGCACCGCAGCAACCGCAGCAGGGCGTGCTGCGCAGCACGCGCTTGCGCCAGCCAGCACCCCTCGCGTGTGCATAGCCCTGCAGCACAAACTGCTGCTACTGACACCCAAAGGGGCAAGCCCTCAGGCCAGAGGGCCTACACCTCAACCCTGCTCAAGTCCCAGCTCCCCTACCCCTCTACCCCTGCTGGCCCAGCCCGTACCCAAGCACCATCTGCGCCTGTTGCGACTGCCCATCCCGTAGCGCCCGCACCCACACACCATCTGCGTCTGGTGCAGCTGCCCGTCCCGCAGCGCCGACTGCGACATCTCCAGCGAGTGCCGCGCGTTGACCAGCTCCGCCTGCAGGTCCTGCATCTCCTGGGCGGCCTGCAGAGGGTTGGGGGCCATGTTGTGGTGAGCGCCAGTGCGGCAGACTGTCCAGCCTGCATGACGCACGAGGTGGGGCTCCCGCAGCCGCAGCGCTGCCTGCAGGGAGTGTGTGCGTAAGGGTCGCGCCATCGCAAGTCCTTGTGTGCAAAATACGAATGACACACACACGAGCAGGCCCATTTTATCCACAGCCCTCCCCTCCCTCCCGCACCTGCTCCCGTTCGTGCACATGCTGCTGGCACATCAGCGCAGCGCCTGCTTCGGCCTCCGCCAGTGCCGCCTCCAGCCTCCGTGCCTGCGCCGCCACCTGCGCCGCCCCACAATCCTCGGCCTGCAGCACGCGCTGCTTCTCACGGTGCAGCGCTGCAGCGTTGCACACCCTGCAGGAGGTCGGAAGCCACACAGACCAGGGGGTACCTACTGTGGCGCGTCACAAAGGGCCTGCGCACTGAGGGGGCCCCCGCCACTGCCAGCAGCATGGCAGCTAGGGACGCATGGACACACACAGCTTGGCGAACAAGCCGGGATGAGGCGCGCACGCTGGTGCACTCTGTTGCAGACAGAGGGGGTGCAAGGTGCATGGAGGGGGAGAGTGGAGTGCTTGGGCGGCCCAGGCAGCGCGCAGCGCGGCAGGCAGGGCTGCCAGCGCTCTTGCCAGTGCATGCTGAGCATGCTCCCCCCCTTCATCCTTTTGGGCGCCCTTTGATCTCAACGCTGAGCGCACGAGCACAAGCACACATGCATACCCACCCATGTGCACAAGAAAGCACTCACACATGTGCACACAAGGGCGCGCGCGCGCCCTCCGGCGCAGCGCACCTGATCCACGTGTGGAAGGAGCGCAGCAGCAGCATGCGCGCGTGGCAGCCCAGGAATGCGGTCACAAACGCGACGCCAGTTGCGCCCCGGGCCTCATGCCTCAGGCGCACCATCATCAGCCAGCCCTGCGCAGGATCCCCACACAAAAATGCACAGGGCTGAGCGTGCTCTCACGTGTGGCACTTGCAAGCGTGCTCTCACGTGTGGCACTTGCAAGCGTGCTCTCACGTGGTGCACTTGCAAGCGCAGAGCGCACCATTGTTTGGCAGCCCTGTGCAGAAAGACACGCACACACACGCACACACACAAGTGCGCGTGGTGCGGCGGGGCGACAGAGGTCTTTACGCGTGACTTGCACGCGAGCGCGTGGTGCATGTAACCACGCAGATGATGCCAGGTATGGAGGATGCAGGATGGAGGCAGGGATAGATGGAGGAGGTATGGAGGATGGAGGGAGAGGTGGGAGGCGTCTAGGAGGCGCGAGGCTGCCCCGTCATGGACGGACCTGGCCTGCGCAACGCCACACGTGCAAGCGCGTGGCGTGGCGCACACAGAGGGGGGGGGAACAGGGATGGCGCCGTGCCATCCTTCCACACACGCGCACAAGCGTGCGCGGAGCGGTCGGCCCCTCGACTTGCCTGCAGCACTGCGCGCTGCACTGCGCCAGCCACGCGGTGGTTGTACATGCGCAGCGCGCGGTCCACAAGGGCGGCCTGGCGTGAAGCC
>LFCJ01003369.1_pt1 | contig 11710 bp, 13 predicted proteins | sample 643141 | NCBI WGS metagenome assembly LFCJ01 (sample SAMN03766243, study PRJNA286221) | soda lake metagenome | biome: soda lake; feature: Kulunda steppe; material: water; isolation source: sample B1-Br-g2 brine of Lake Bitter-1 | place: Russia: Kulunda steppe | collected 2010-07 | reverse complement strand
GTACGGGTCGAGTGCGGTCTACTCGTTCCAGCGCGACCTCGGCTATGGCTGTCCCTGCGAGGTCGTCGAGGCGTTCGACTGCCCGGTGACCGACGTCCGGGTTCACGACGGAGCGTTGCACCTGACCTTCCACGCGTCCGATATGCACGGGTTGCAGGCGATCATCGGCGAACTCAGGGACCAGTACACACTCGACGTCAAACGACTGCTCCAGTCCCAGCAGGACCACGCCGACGAGCACCTCGTCTTCGTCGACCGGAGTACCCTCACCGACCGCCAGCTCGAGGTGCTCGAGACGGCCCACCGGATGGGCTACTTCGACCACCCCAAGGGAGCCAACGCGGGCGAGATCGCCGGCGAGCTCGGGATCACGGGAACGACGTTCACCGAACACCTCGCTGCGGCCCAGACGAAGCTGCTCGATGCGATCCTCTCCTACGGCAGCTACAACAACTGAGCGGCAGTGCACACAGCACCGCACGAGGGACGCGCAGTTTGGAGCGAAGAGCCCAGTGAGAAGCGTGGACAGTGCGACCGGTGTGGAAACCGATTCGGGTGGTCGTATGGTACAAGAATCCTTCGGGAACTACCCGGCCCCGGTAGCGATCCCCAACCCTATATATACTGGACGCACACCTGTATTCGTAATCACTGCCGTCACGCGAGTACGCCCCCTCATGAGTAGATACGTATTCACGTGCCCCGACTGTGGGCAAGAGATCGAGGTAAACGAATCGATGCGCGAGGCGACGCTCACACATGGCTGTCCAGTCTGTGGCGCGACCGTCACGAAAGCCGCCTTCGCCTCCGAGCAGCCGAGCTAAGCGACGTTCGCTCGCGCCAGAACAAAACTCAGTCTACTCCTCGCGGTCGACTTCGGTTCGACGACCCTCGAGCGAGTCGGGGTCGAGTCGGTACAGTTCGATGTCGAGTTCGTCTTTCGATTGCGCCCAGATCTCGAACAGCGGCCGCTTGGCCCGTCCGTACTGGGCGATCTGATCCGCGGTCAGCTCCGACGGAGGGATGTCCACGAGCGTTCCCGACGCGACGACGCTCCGGTAGATCGGATCCTGCTCGTTGTAGATGACGAGCCTGGCAGCCGGCGACGAATCGAGGAACTCCCGTTTCTCGCTTTCCGGCGTCGAAACGAGTCGCATATAGAACTCCCGCTCGGCCTCGTGATACCCGTACGAGACTGGAATCGCGTACGGCTCGTCGGTCTGCGCGAGCGACAACACCCCCGTCTCGTGCCGACCGAGGAAATCGTCGATCTCCTCGTCGGTCATCTCCACTTCCTGATTGATAGCCATCGTCTCAGTGAGTTCCCAATGGAGGAACACTGCCTTTATAGTTGTTATCGGCTACCGGGAGCGTTCGCCAGTATCCCCATCGATCGGGAGGAAGACTGCTTCGCGAATCTCGAGGGCGGTCTCGAACTCCGCCTCGCGGCCCCGGTTGCGCCCGATCCGCAGCAGTTGTTCCTCGTGGGCCCGGCGAACGGCCGACGTTTCCCGGTCTCCGAGTTCGAGCGTCGTGCCGACCTCGTCCCAGTGACCCCACTCGACGAGAAACGCCACCCGGCGGTCGTCCCCGTATATCCGCTCGTACTCGCGGCGATACCGCTCGAGCTGTGGGTTCAGGTGGGTCGCCGTTCGCTCGAGGAGGTCGGGCAACCGGGCCGGCGGGACGCTCGCTTTCGCGGCCGTGAGCACGACCACCTGGCCGTCGATCGGCGCGTCTGCCATCTACCCGCCCGCGCGCATCGCCTTCTGTGCGAAGCGGTCGACGAGCGGCTCGAGAGTTTCCGCCTCGCCCTCGAAGACCACCGTCACCTCCGACAGCGTGAGCGAGGGACCGATCGCGACCGAGTCGACGGTGATCGACGCCGACCAGCCCTCGCCACGGACCAGGCCCTCCTCGACGCGTTCGCCCCCGAGGTTTCGCAGGTATCGCACCGCGAGACGCTCGGAGATGCCACGAAAGGATCGTTCGATACGCCGTTCCATGTCCCCGATTCGCACTCCGGACAGATAAACTCGCGCTCGAGGACGGTGCTCGAGCGGACGGGACGCTTTCGAAGCGAGCCCCGACTCATACGGATTACTGTACGTCATGTCCGGCGCAACCGCGACCCGGGCGGCGGTTGCGCCGGTACATCGGTACAGGAATCCGTATCAGAGCAGCGCCCTGAACCCGACGACGCCGAGGACGCCGGCGACCAGCGCGAGCAGGATGCTCTCGGTTTTCCACATCACGAGCACCACGAGCCCCGCGGCGCTCCACTCGGCCGGCCCGCCGGCCGCGAGTTCCGGCCCGAGCACCGCGATCACGATCGCACCCGGGAGCACCGAGAGCCCGGCCTCGAGGCGGTCGCTCAGTTCGACGTGGCGGACGATCCAGATACCGCCGACCTTCGTGAGGACGGTCACGGCGGCCATCGCGAGCACGACCGCGACCACGAACGGATCGAGCGCGAGCGCACCGCTCGAGGGGACGACCGAGAGCGCGTTGGCCGGTTCAGCCGTCATACCGGATCACCTCGACGACGGCGGCGGCGAGCCCGCCCAGCAGGATGTACCACTGTCCCGGGACGAGCGCGGAAGCGACGACGGCGACGGCGAGCGCGACGAGCCACGGAACGATCGAGGACCGACCGTCCCATAGTTCGGCGGCCAGCGCGACGAAGATGAGCGCGAGCATGAAGTCGATGCCGTACTCGGTCGGATCGCCGACGGCGCCGCCGACGAGCGCCCCAACGACGGTCGAGAGAACCCAGAAGACCCAGATCGCGAGCCCACTGCCGAGCAAGAACGCTCCCCGACCGTTGCCGGATTGCAGGTCGCGAAGCGTCAACGCCCAGTTTTCGTCGGCCATGAAAAAGAGGCTGCCGTAGACCTTCTTCCAGGAGAGCGACTGGAACCACGGCTGAAGCGCCGCGCCCATCAGCGAGTACCGCAGGTTGATCGCGAAGACGGTGAGGACGATCGTCGCGACCGGGATCGGATCGGCCCAGAGTTCGATCGCGACGATCTGTGAGGCCCCCGCCAGGACGACCGCGCTCATCAGGGCCGCCTCGGCGACGCTCAGCCCGGCTTGGCTCGCGAGGACCCCAAATGCGACCCCGTAGCCGCCGACGCCGATCGCGATCGGTGCACAGGTGAGAAAGCCGGCGCAAACGCCGTCCCAGCCGAACGTAACCGGCGTCCGGCCCGGCTCCGATGGCTGCGGATCGTCGTTCGCGTCCGATGGCTGCGGGTCGTCCGTCCCCGATACCTGCCGGTCGTCGTTCGCCTCCGACGAGTCGGTCGGCTCCACGTTCGCCTCCATCGAATCGTTCTATCCACCCTCGAATCGCGGAGGCGTAAAGCGATCTCGGAATCGATTCGTCGCTGAGACGGGCAGCCAGTGAGGCGGCGTCGAAACGGACGGACTGACCGAGAACGCCCCCGGCTAGCCGCCGGCGACCGGCGGGAACACCGACAGCGTATCCCCGTCCTCGAGTTCCGTCTCCGGACCCGCCATGTGCGTGACGTCCCGACCGTTCTTCAGCACGCTCAGCTGTGGGGCGATCGTCCCGTCCTCGAGCAGTTGCCCCTCGAGGCCGTCGTACTCCGACTCGAGCGCCGCGAGGACGTCGCCTACCGTGGCGTCGCCGTCGAACCGCTGGCTTCGCTCTTTCTCGCCGACTGCCTCCCGGAAGGTGGCGAAAAATCGCATGTCGATCTCCATACCCGTACGACGACTGCCTGACCTATAAGTTCGGCCGGTCGCTCGAGCGACGGATCGATAAAGGTCAGTCGGCCGTGACCGCGGGCGAGGACGTATACGAGATCGACCCGACCTCGGCGGTCTCGAGTGCCTCGGCGATCGCGGTCGCGCCGAGCTCCTCGGCGTCGGCGTCGTCGGCGGCCTCGACGACGACCTCGACGGTGAACTCGACGGTGATCGTGTACGGATCGAACGGCGCAGCGGGGTGTTCGTAGACGGTCGCATCGGTGATCTCGAAGGCAGAGATCGTCCCGTCGGCAGCGATGGACTCGAGGCGGGCGGTCAGTTCGTCGGTGGCCTCGTCGCGGGCGGTCGTATCGGTTCCCTCGTGGAGGGTGACGAGGGTCGTTCCGTCGCGGGAAACGGCGAACTCCATACCCTCATTATCGACCGAGGGTAATTGAATCCTTGGTCATGAATGTCATGGCTGGCTGTCAAAAGCACGCCGTACTCGTCGGTAGCACCACCTTACCGGGGCTGGCCCCCTCGACGGCCGAAGACCGCGCATGCGACGCAGCTCGTCGAGCCGGGCCGAAACCGAGTCACTCGAAGGCGAGGCGATCGGGGCGCCCGCCGCGTCGAGGGGACTCGCTGCGGCTGCTGCAGTCACGACCGCCCGGTGGGCGGCTGTGTCAGAGCTGGCCAGCGCGATCAGCTGAACCGGCCGAGAACCCGCCGCGTGAGCGGTGCTACTCCGTCAATAACGATCAGACGGGCCGTACTCGACCGTACCATGAACCGACGCGCGTACCTCGCGTCCGGGCTCGCAGTGGCGGTTGGGGGCTGTATGGGCCGTAGTGACGGCGACGTGGCCGAGGAGGACTCGAGCGACGACGACGTCGACGACGAGCCGGCCGACCCGGTCGAACCCGAGCCTGGCGAGACGATCGACGACCTCTCCGACATCGACGCGTGGGAGCTGGTCGCCGGGGCGGTGGCTCGGGAGGAAGATCGTGCGGTCGTCGGCGACAGCTGCGCCCGCCTCGAGAACCGGGAGGGAGACGAGCAGGCCCGGATCGCCTACGAGTTCGACGAGCCACTCGACTGCCGAGGGCACAGCCCGGGTCTGGCAATCGCGGCGGACGAACCGATGGCGCCGTTGCTCCAGCTGTTCGACGACGACGACGGCCACGTTACCTTCCGAGCGACCGTCGAGGCCGACGTCGAACTGCTCCGGGTCCCGTTCGGCATCCAGCACGTCGACGACGCCGATCTCGGGGCGATCACCCGGCTCGAGATCGCCCACGTCGCCGCTGAAGACGTCGACCAGCAGCTGTGGGTCGACGACCTCCACTTCGTGGCCCGGCCCGAAACGGGCGTCGTTACGCTCCAGTTCGACGGCGGCCACGAATCGATCTACGAGAACGGGCTCTCACTCACCGAGGAGTACGGCTACCCCGCGACGGCATTCATCCCCACGGGCCGCATCCGCGAGGAAGCCGACCACGACGGCGAGGCACTGGCCGAACCCCAGCTCGAGGGCCTCGACGGCGCGGGCTGGACGATCGCCAGCCACACCGCCCGCAGCCGGCCGCTCCCAGACCTCGAGGACGACGAGCGACTCGAGGAGATCGAAGACGCCGTCGAGTGGCTCGAGAGCGAGGGCTACGGCGACGGAGCGCGGTACGTCGCCTACCCGTCCGCCCGGTACGACCAGGCCGGGCTCGAGGCCGTCCGCGAGGCCCACGAACTCGGATTCGTCGGCCGCTATCCGTGCCAGGGGGAGCCAGCGGATCCGCTGCTCTGTTCGCGCGTTCTCGAGCCGGACCCGGACGAAATCGAGGACGTCCTCGAACGAACTGCCGCCTACGGCGGCATTACGGCGCTCGGGTGGGTTCGTCTCGAGGGCGACTCGCTCGAGTCGTTCGAGACCGCGATGGAGACCCTCTCGGAGTTCGAGGGCGACCTCGAGGTGGTGTCGCCACGCGAGCTCGAGGAGGAATACGTTCACTAAGCGGGACTCCCCCCTCGAGACTGCGCTGTAGGTTGGGGTTTCGAATTGTTAGGCACGGAGAACGTGCGTTCAGCCGAAGGAAACAGCCCGAAAATCAGGGTAACTGACCATCCGGTTTTTCCCGTCTTCGGACCCCGTTTTGGCTGCCGATGACCATATCACGACGATCCACGATCAAAGCCATAGGCGTCGTCGGTGCCGGCTCGACGCTTTCCGGTACCGCACTGGCAATCAGTGAACACGACGACGACGAACGAGACCCCGAAGAGGCCCCAGAGGACGAAGAGATGGGTGCGTTGCGGATCGCTCACTTCTCACCCGACGCGCCCGACGTCGACGTCTACGTCGACGACGATCAGATCCTCGCGGACGTCGCGTACGACGACGTTTCGCCGTACCTCGAGATCGCACCGGGCACCTACACGGTGACCATCACGGCCGCCGGCGATCCGGAGACGGTCGCCTACGAAGAGGAGCTTACGGTCGATGACAGCTACTACACGGCCGCTGCGATCGGTGAACTCGAGGCCGAGGCACCCGTCGACGAGGAAGACGAACCGCTCGAGGAGGAAGAAGACGAACCGCTCGAGGAGGAAGAAGACGACCTGGTAGACGAAGACGACGACGAGACGTTCGACGAGGACCCGGACACCGCGTTCGACGTCCTGGTACTGGTCGACGACACTCCCGACGACGTCCAGGAAGAGACCGCGAATCTCCGGTTCGTCCACGCCTCACCCGACGCCCCGCCCGTCGACATCGTCGACGAAGAGAGCGGCGCGGCGGTCTTCGAGGGGATCCCATTCGGACAGCCGACCGGATACGTCCCGGTCGAACCGACCGAGAGGACACTCGAGGTGTTCCCCGCGGACGAGGAAGAAGACGACCTCGACGAGGATGACGAATTGGACGAGGACGCCGAAGCGGACGACGATCCTGCTCTCGACGAAGACGACGAAGAAGACGACGACCTCGAGGCGGAAGAAGACGACGCGATCGAGCCGGAAGATCCAGTCCTGTCGGTCGACGTCGAACTCGAGGAGCAGATGGCCTACACCGCCTACGCCATCGGATACCTCGAGGAAGAGGAGGTCGACGACGAGATGGACGACGACCTGATGGACGACGACGAGATGGACGACGACGAGATGGACGACGACGAGATGGACGACGACGAGATGGACGACGACGAGATGGAAGAGCGCCCGCTCACCGCGCGACTTCTCGTCGACGGGACGATGGAAGAGGAAGAAGACGACGTCGAGCCGGAGGAAGAAGAAGTGGAGCCGGACGACGAAGCGCCCGACCCCGACGAGGAAGAGGAGGACCTCGAACCGGATGACGAAGAAGAGATGGATCCGGAAGCGGACGAACTCGAGCCCGACGAGGAGGACGAGTACGAAGACGACTACGACGACGAGTACGAAGACGACTACGAGGACGACGAGCTAGTAGAAGCCGACGACTGATCGGGCACTGACGCGGGCAGACCTGTGCCGTCGGCGCCGTAAACGGCACCATACGGCTGCCAACTACCGTTCCGTACAGCACCATTTCTCTCGTTCACCCGACCCTACAGCACCACAGTGCACAGTCGGGCCGTCGCCACCGCTCCGACGATGGACCGTCGTGGCCGTCCCCGCGAAGGGCTGTCCCGATCCCCCTCGCACAGGTCGCCGTGGCGCTTCCCGCGCAGGTCGCTGTGGCCTCGCAGAACCAGGAGTCGCGAGCGAGCGACGGCCCGCTGCCGTGACCGACACGCTCGCGAGTCGGACCCCATCGAGGCCGCGGTCGACGAACCGGCCGTCCGAGCCGACGGCGTCGGTGTCGGTCTCGAGGCGGACCCGCCAGGGTGGCCCCGAGTCGACCTCTCGTGTCACGATGGGCGAGCCAGCGACTCGAGGTGCAAACGCCGCCAGGGAGCTGCCGCTTTCGCTTAGAGAGAGGGCGCTACTCGAGTCTCTCGACGGCTTTCGAACGTCGATGTTGCCTGAGAACTGACGGCTTCGATCGGCCGCGAACGCACCGTACAGGAGTGGCCTGCCGGACAGCGGTCGATGCAGAGAGTTCGCCGGAGACGCGGCGAATTCTCACGATAACTCTGTCCGACAGTCCTAGACGTCGACGTACTGGTCGACCCACTCCTGGCGACGCTGGAGTGCTCGTCGCCCCTTGGGAGTCAGGGCGTAGTAGTTCGTCCGTCGATCGAGTTGGCCTTTCTCGACGAGTTCCATCTCGACGAGGGTGTCGAGATTCGGGTACAGCCGGCCGTGTGTGACCGGCTGGTCGATGTACCGATTGATGTCGTCGAGAATCTCCTGGCCTGACGGACGGTCTTTGCCGGCGATGACGTACAAGAGGTCACGCTGAAATCCGGTGAGCTTGTCCATGGATCATCCTCTGAGTAGCGACGTTCACCGATTCGTGGCTTTGTTATAGGGGTGGTACGGTGGAGAAATATCGCGGAACGGACCGCGTAGCAGCGGTACAGCCCGCATTATCGACCAACGGCCGAGAGCCGGGGTCGGTCGTGACGAGGCGCTTTTGAATCCGACCACCCTATCGATCGGTATGTCACCCGATCCCCTGGCCTGGGAACCGCTCGATCGCTCGGTAGCGTACACCTGTCCCGGCTTCGACGTCGTTAACGAAACCGTTCGGCTTCCTGACGGAACCGAGACCGACTTCGATTACCTCACGGAGCCGGCGAGCGTCTGCATCCTCCCGTTTCGCCCGGACGGCGACGTCGTCTGCATCGACGAGTGGCGACAGGCCGTCGGCCGCGTCAACCGCGGGCTCCCCGTCGGCGGTACCGAACCCGGCGACGACGACCTCGAGGCCGCGGCCCGTCGCGAACTCGCCGAAGAGACCGGCCACGAGGCCGACCGGCTCGAGCCACTGGTGACCGTCGAACCGGCCAACGGCATCGCCGACGCCGTCTTACACGTCTTCGTCGCCCACGGCTGCCGACCGACCGCCGACCAGCAGCTCGATCACAACGAGAGCATCCGCGTGAGGACGATGGGGTACGAGGACCTCCTCGAGGCCGTCGGCGCCGGCGAGATTCGCGACGGCCGAACCGTCCTCGCGGTCTCACACTACGAACTGTTCGGCACCGAAGACGAGTGAGTCGGTACTATCCGGCCGCCGGAAGATGTCCGATTTGCACGCAGGGTAGCCGGCCGATGTACGGTCGACTTGCGGTTCGTCGACCGAACAACCGGTGGCAGCTGCTGGGCGACAGGTGGCAAAAAATGACCGGTGGCAGGTGATCGGACTCGAGGGCGTCGCGTCGATTACAGCAAGGCAATCGACGGCTGGTCGTCCGCGTCAGCAGGGTCGTCTTCGTCCTCAACGTCGTTTTCGTCGTCGAGGTCGTTCTCCTCGTCCTCAACGTCGTTCTCGTCATCGAGGTCGTCCCCGTCGTCGACATCGTTCTCCTCGTCGATGTCCTCGAGCGGCTCGAGCGATTCGACGGTGACCGCGTCGGCGTTCGCCTCGCCGACGGACATCGAGAGTGCGGAGGCCTCCGAGACGACGGCGTCTTCGGCGTCGTCGTTCTCGTCGTCTTCGTCCTCGGCGACGTCGTTCTCGTCGTCAGCGGCGTCGTCGTTCTCCTCGTCAGCTTCCTCGAACTCGTCGATGGTCATCGAGTCGATCGAGACGGTCTCGACGTCGAACTGCTCGATGGTGAGCGAGCCGATCTCTTCTTCGACGCCGTTCTCGTCGTCAGCGACGTCGTTCTCGTCGTCAGCGACGTCGTTCTCGTCGTCCTCGGCGACGTCGTTCTCGTCGTCAGCGGCGTCGTTCTCATCGTTCTCGTCATCGACGTCGTTCTCGTCGTCGTCATCGAACAGTCCGTCGAACCAGTCAGTGACCTGGTCGATGATGCCCTCCTCGACCGCGAGGTCGTCGATGGTCATCTGCTCGACGTCCATCGTCTCGATGGTGAGGTCCTCGACGGTGACCGAGTCGGCGTCCTCGTCGATCAGATCGATCTCGTCGTCGACGTCGTTCTCATTTTCCTCGTCGACGTCGTTCTCATTTTCCTCGTCGACGTCGTTCTCATTTTCCTCGTCGACGTCGTTCTCATTTTCCTCGTCGACGTCGTTCTCATCATCCTCATCGAGCGCATCGTCTTCCTCGTCATCGGCGTCGTTCTCATCCTCCTCGTCGAGTTCCAGGTCCTCGAACGAGACGTCCTCGAGTTCGAGTTGCTCGAGTTCGACGTCCGACAGCGTGACGTCTTCGGTCGTCTGTAGGTCGTTCTCGTCGTTTTCGTCAGCGTTGTCGTTCTCCTCGTTCTCTTCAACGTCAGTGTCGTCTTCCTCGTCAGTGTCCGCTTCGTCGTCATCCTCGATCTCTTCCTCGAGTTCCTCCGGATCGGCGATCTGGAGTTCGTCGACGTTCAGCTCTTCGATCGTTGCGTCTTCGACCGTGACGTCCTCGAGGTCGAGCGTGTCGACCTGTACGTTCTCGAGCGTGGCGCTCGTTTCCGTCGTCTCGTCAGCGGGGGCTGTCGCACCAGCGAGGGCAGGCCCGCCCGAGAGGGCAACCATCAGGGCGACGAGTAGTACACCAAGTGTCTGCGATCGTGAAACCATGCGGACTGGGCTACCGCCGTTGGCGGACTAAAACGAGACGACTGTTACGCCGTTGGCTCCGGGAAACCCACAGTTTGAGTTTCCGTCGTCGTCGCTAATCTAGCGTTCATCCTCTCGAATATCCGATGCGTCTCGGCTGTCGAGTAACGCGTCAGATCTGCCGTAATTGCCCTTTCGCCTGCTATCGCTACCCTGTTATGTCGAAGCATCTAGAACGTGTGTTTACCGTCGGTGCTGTCGGGGAACCCGCGTCTCGAGTGCCAGCAGTGACGACTGTCCGGTCATCGGACTGGGTGAAAAATCCGCAGTCGAATCGATTACCGAGCGAACCGCATCAGTCGCCTGCGTGTCCGGTTAGCCCAGGATGCCGATCGACAGTGCATCGTCGTCCTCGTCGTCGTCCATCACGTCGTCATCGTCGTTTTCGTCGTCGTCATCCAGAAGGTCGTCGTCCTCCTCGTCATCGACGTCCTCCTCGAGGCCGTCAGCTTCGCCGATCGTCAGCGAATCGGCGGTCGCGTCGCCGATGTCGATCGAGGAGGCGGAGGCCTGGGCAACGGTCTCCTCGTCGTTGACGTCGTTCTCGTCGTCAACGTCGTTCTCGTCGTCATCCATCATGTCATCGTCGTCATCCATCATGTCGTCATCGTCGTCCATCAGGTCGTCGTCTTCTTCGTCAACGTCGTTGTCCTCCTCGTCGACGTCGTCGGCCTCGTCAACCGATTCGACGGTCATCGAGTCGATCGTGACCTCGTCGACGTCGAACTGCTCGATGGTGAGCGAGCCGAGTTCCTGGTCTTCGACGTCGTTCTCGTCGTCGACGTCGTTCTCGTCATCCTCGTCGTTGAGCAGGTCATCGTCCTCTTCGTCAGCGTCGTTCTCGTCATCGTCGTCGTTGAGGAGGTCATCGTCTTCCTCGTCTTCCTCGTCAACCTCGTCCTCTTCGTCGTCGACCGCATCGTCCTCGACGGTCAGGTCGTCGATCGACATCTGATCGACGTCCATCGTCTCGATGGTGAGGTCTTCGACGGTGAGCGAGTCAGCGTCCTCGTCGATCAGGTCGTCTTCCTCGTCAACGTCGTTTTCGTCATCGACGTCGTTCTCCTCGTCAACGTCGTTTTCGTCATCGACGTCGTTCTCCTCGTCCTCATCGAGCGCATCGTCTTCCTCGTCAGCGAGGTCGTCATCTTCCTCGTCGATGTCGTCGCCGTCGAGCTCGAGGTCGTCGACAGTCACGTCCTCGAGTTCGAGCTGTTCGATCTCGATATCGGAGAGGGTGACCTCGCCGTTCTCGACGTCGTTCTCGTCGTCAACGGCGTTTTCGTCGTCATCGACGTCGTTCTCGTCGTCGAGGGCGTCATCGTTCTCCTCGTCGTTCATCGCG
>LFCJ01003367.1_pt1 | contig 11714 bp, 9 predicted proteins | sample 643141 | NCBI WGS metagenome assembly LFCJ01 (sample SAMN03766243, study PRJNA286221) | soda lake metagenome | biome: soda lake; feature: Kulunda steppe; material: water; isolation source: sample B1-Br-g2 brine of Lake Bitter-1 | place: Russia: Kulunda steppe | collected 2010-07 | reverse complement strand
GAACGAAGCGGAATTCAAAGATCTCGTTCAGGAAACCTTCGAGAAAATAACAGAGCGAATCAGCTTCGCAAAGAAGTGGTGTGAGAAGTTTCTTGACTTTCAAAAGTTATCTTAGTCATTAATATATATATATATATATATGTGTGTGTGTGTGCTACCCGCTTCAATCATACATAACTTCATGTCAGCTGACACTGGATCGATCATTACCGTCTCAGGCCGAAGCGATCCCGATGAATTGGGAACGATCCTCCCCCACGAACACGTTTTCCTCGACGGCGTCTCTGATTCGTTCGAGCTACCGAACAAACCGTACGAACAGCGCCTCGCACGACAGGACGTCTCGATAGAACTGCTCGGCTACCTCCGTCGAAACCCCGAGAGCAACAAAGACAACCTTCGTCTCGATTCGAAAGAGGAGGCTATCGAAGAACTATCGAAGTTCCGGCAGGCCGGCGGTCAGACGGTCGTCGACCTGACGTCTAAAGACGCTGCAGATCCTGCCCGCGTCCGCGAAGTGTCTCGCGCAACCGGCCTCAACTTCGTTCACGGAACGTCGTACTACAGCGTTGCGGGCCATCCCGAACGGATCGAACGAATGGAGATCGAAGAGTTAGCCACTGAGTTCGCCGCAGACGTTCAAACCGGGATCGAGAATACCGATGTCCGGGCCGGGATCATCGGTGAAATCGGGCTGAGTGGAGAGATTCACGAGCAAGAGGAGAAGGTGCTTCGAGCGGGTGCCAGAGCGGCCCTTCGAACGGGAGCTCCGCTGAACATCCACCCCCCGTTGTTCGGTCCGGAACCCTCGCCGAAGGCTGCGCTAGCAGCGCTCGATATCGTCGAAGACGTGGGTCTCCCGCTCAACCGGGTCGTCGTGAGTCACATGGACCAAGACCACCACGCGATGCAGGACCTCTCCGACCACGTTGCAATCGCAAAGCGAGGAGCGTACGTCGAATTCGACGAGTGGGGTGGGTGGGATATGTACTTCGAGCGACACCAGCACGCCTACCCCTCCGACGCGACGCGTGTAGATGCAGTCATGGAACTGGTCGAACGAGGGTACGAATCGAAGCTGTTGTTCAGTCAGGATGTCTGTACGAAACGTCAACTTGTCAACTATGGCGGCTTTGGATACGCCCACGTCCTGAAGAACGTTCTACCGTGGCTCCGAAACAGAGGACTATCACAGGACGTCCTCGACCGAATCGTATCCGAGAACCCGAAACGAGTCCTTGCGTTTGAACCACCTGCGTAGTAGCTGTCTCCCTCTCACCGGGCGATAGTGTTCCACCGGTTTCCGCCACCCGTCGTGATTGCTGATACTATCTCTGACATAGAGTGTTGCAGTCCGTTCGTCACGCCGATCGGAAGGAACTCCGTACCGAGATCAGCGCTTTCGTGATGGTCCCCGTCACCCGTTTCGGAACGCTCCGAAACCTGTATTTCGGAGAGTCAGCTATCGGTTCCGCTGCTCCTACAGCCAGACCGAGTACGATCGTTACGAGTGGGACAACGTTTCCAGATAATGGAACAGTATCGGTTTCAGCAATCGGCTCCTTGGCAAATTATTTACAGCAGTGCTTCTGTAAATGCTGGGGCTGCGTGAGGAGTAACGTTCGTGGTGCTGCTATCGACATCAAATTCGACAAAAAATGTAGTGTTTATTTATATATTATTAAAAATGAGTTGATGTGGTGAGCCATTCGTTAGAATTCATTGAAATTAGCGCGTAATTACTGTTGCAGCGTGCCACGTTCATTTATATTGAACAACGTATATCAAAGAGCGCATTTGAGCCGTGGTGTTGGAACAACAGTTCACCAGATACGAACGGTTTCACTCGACAGCGTGAGTGTCACAGCGATTTTGAGGAAACAGATCGCGTTTTGTACTTACACAGTCGGACAAGCCGATGTCTGACGGGACCGACTGGGCCCACTATGTGCTCGATAGTCCCCGCCTGCGGACCCGACAGTGAAACCGTGTCGAACCCAGTCGAGACAGCGACGTGGCCGCCAACCGTCGGTCGAACTCCTCGTTGCTGGGAGCAGATGTCGACGTATCTACCGGGCATCGACGTTGCTTGGCATTGATAGAACAACCCATCAACCCACGATCCCTGTTACTCGAGATCCAGCGTCGTCGGGGTCAACTCGAGATCATGGAAGTACTCTTCGATCGCTGGCGTGCGGTCGTCCAATTCCGACGGCGAGTGTGAGTCAGAGCCCAGGACAAACGAAACATCGTGCTCACATAACACGTCTATGAATTCGGGTGCTGGATGAAATTCTCCGTACTCTGTGAGCGCTCGACCCGCGTTGATCTCCGGAAGGGTACGGGAATTGACGAGTGCGTCGGCAATCTGGTGATAGTGTTCCTCGGTTGCAAAGCCACGAAGTGCCGAATTTCGGTTGACGAGATCGATATGTGCGACGATATCGAATAGTTCGGACTCGATGAGTGCCACCTGATTCTCGAAATACTCATCGACTAATGCTTTTCGCTCGGATGTTGATTTGGGCGCGAAATGGGATTCGATGTGTATATTCTCGTCATCGAGGTGGTGTACGCTTCCGATCGCGTAGTCGAAGTTGGCTTCTTCGAGAAAGTCACTGATCAGCGGTTCCTCGGCCGGATCGTAATCCATTTCGACGGCATCATAAATTTCGACGTCGATATTCTCCCACGAGCGGATTGCCTCAATTCCCTCTCTTCGTCGTTCGTAAGTGATATCGAGTGCAAAGCCGTTTCGGTGTGATTCGAGACGACGTGACGATCGAGGCGAGATACTGCAGTGGTCAGCAAAGCCAATACCACTGAGTCCGGCCCTGTCTGCTTCCTCGGCCATCTGCCAGAGGAAATCCCCGTCGGAGTAGTTAGAGTGGACATGGTAATCGTACTGTTGCATACCCAGTTGTATTAATTCGAAGTATGAATAGGTATCGAACTGGACGGTGTTTGTGGACAAAACGGAGTGAGAACGACCAGAAAACACGTGATCGGATCGACTGTCGCTCACACATGCTATCTCACCTGATCACCAACCCGCTGGGCCAGCCCATACCGGCGAACTGCGGGTCACCCCTCACACGCCACTGACCTGTTATCGGGAAGCTTCCCACCTGCGTACAGTACGATCATACACACTGCTACCAGAGCGAGCCCAGCCCCAAACACTTCAAACACCGTACTGAAGGCATAGCCTGCTTCAGTGACAAAACCGACAACAAAGCTACCCAACGACTCGATAAGCATGACTGCTCCGCTGTAAACACCATAGATGCTGGATCGGTCTTCGGCGGGAATCGAATCAAACACGAATACATCCATTGCCGGGAAGATACTGTGGATCACGTAACCGATAACGATCGTTACGAGGATAATCGCGGGAAGCCCCTCGGCTATCACTAACATATACAGACAGAACACGAACACACAGATAATAGCCAAGATATACGGAACTATCGGAAGCCGATCGGATAACACTCCGCTGATCCAGAACGCGGGGACACCCGCTGCGAACACGACGGTCAACAGGAGAGGAGCGACGTTCGGGTTGATCGATTTCTCCGCGATCATATACGATGGGTAGAAATTAAAGACGCCGTTCCAGACCAGTCCTGTCGTTCCGAGCAAGACGAGACCAGTAAGTACTGTTGGATACCCTGATCTGATCGCGCCGAAGAAATCACGATCGGCCAACGCATGTTCGGTTGTCGTCTGGTCAACCGTGGAAATTTGCCAAAAGAGTACTGTCGTAACAGCTACCATGAGAGAGATACCGACGAACACGAGTCGCCACGGACCCAGTATCAAGAATGCAACTACGAGCGCCGGCGCAACCACGGCCGCAACCTGGCTCGCAGTCCCATGGATACCAAGTGCGCGTCCAGTTCGCGTCGGATAGAGTTCGGTTATCATGGGAATTGCGGCAGAAAAATACGCACCGCCCAACATCCCCATGGTGAACGCACAGATAGCAAAGAGGCGGGGAGACTGCGCCGACGCGGTAAGTAGTGATACCCCAGAGAGCAAGATTCCGGCCCAAACAACTATTTGTCGCTGTCGAAATATTGTCAGAAGGTACGCGATCGGTATCCGAGTCAGCGCGCCCCCAACCCACACCAACGACACAATCAATCCGAGTGTGTCGTTCCCCACGTTGAACTCCTGACCGATCGGTTCCAGAAGGGGTGCGAACACGATACGTGAAAGATTTATGACAAAAACGAGTCCGCAGAGGGTCAAAAATATTCGCTGGCGTGACATTGTTACTACTCAATTAGTCCGGCCCATTAAATACCTGTATGAATCGACACAGACTCATCGGCGAACGCAGAATAACCACCATCACAGAAACACCAGTTGATATAGTAAGCAAATCGAGGGACGGTCTCGGATCGGTTGAGCCCAACCATTCGATAAACTGTATAACGGCACTGAGTGGTCCCGAGCGGACGGGTGGGTCACTGTTTTTGCAGCGAGCGCGATTGAACCACACCTACGCGGTTGACATCGATCCGATCGCCGATTTTGACGACATCGACGACGCGTGGATATTCGTACGAGTGTGCGTGCTCGTGAAGCACTTTCGGATCGGCACCGACACCTCTCCACATATCGTAGTGAGATGGGACGAGCCGATCGACTTGCAACTGATTTGCGGCCTCGATAATCTGATTTTCGTCCATATACCACCGTGTCCGACGACACTGTTCCTCCGTAGAATGATAGATGTTTCCTACGGTCCCAAACGCGAACGCCCCGATATCGATACTGTAGCTCCGTCCAATCCTCTCAAACTCGGCTGCTGGCCTGCTGTCTCCCGCATGGAAGAACGTTCCAGATTCGTGTTCCAGGAGGTAACTCACCGGTTCGATGGCATCGGGATCGTTTGCGGGCAGTACATGGACCACGATATCACCGACCTCGAACGTCTCGCCTGCTTCGACGGCGTGTCGGTTCTCCTGCGGTGCGACGAGGTCACCGCTGTAATCCGGCTCGGTGTACGATGCACTGGGAGCGTACAGATCGGCATCGAGATCAGTTACCAATGGGCCATACGAAGGGGGATGCATGTGGTCGATGTGTTCGTGGGTCACCAGTACCCCATCGCAGATCGTTGCATCAGCCGGGTCCATCGGAACCGGTATCATTCGGATAATGTCTGGTGGGTCGCCATCGCTGTAGTACGGATCGATGTACAGTGTCGCCTCGGACGATCGAGCGACAAAGGTGTTACAGCCAAGATACCAGATTGACAAGCCATCCGGATCAGTAGCTTCGATTTCGGAGCGAACGAGCCAGTCGTCCCAGGTCGAGTGGACCATACGCGACTGTGGAGCACCACAATATATAATATTAGTGAAAAACTCGGTCGCAATCAGTCAAACAGACAATACCCGACTCGACCGGCGCCAGCTATGCTGCCCGAGATATCATCAGTAGTTGACGTAGACGGTCTTGCTGATTGTAAAGAAGTCGAGCCCTGCGTCACCCTGTTCACGGAACGTCTCACTCGAGGATGCTTTCATCCCACCGAAGGGGACGTGTAACTCGAGTCCCGTCGTTTTCTCGTTAACTTTGACCACTCCGGCTTCGATCTCGGAGATGAACCGATTTGCCTCGGTAAGATCGTTCGTTACGACACTGGCAGAGAGTCCGAACTGAACGTCGTTTGCGATGTCTATGGCGCTGTCGAAGTCGGATGTCGGAATCACGGCGAGGACCGGGCCAAAGATTTCTTCCTGAGCAATTCGCATATCCGATTCGACACCCGAGAACACCGTCGGCTCGACGAAGTACCCGTCTTCGAACCGGTCTCCATCGGGACGATTGCCACCGGTTTCGAGAGTTGCCCCTTCACGCTTACCGGCTTCGATGTAATTGAGAGTCCCCTCGAGCTCCGATTCAGTTACCTGAGGCCCCATCTCGTAGCCGTCCAGTCCAGGTCCGACTTCGATTTCCGCAGCTCGCTGGACAATCCGGTCGAGAAAGTCGTCGTACAGCTCTTCGTGGACGATCGCCCTGGAAGTAGCGGTACAGGCCTGTCCGGTGACGCCGAAAGCACCGTTCGCAGCGATATCGACCGCCTCGTCGAGATCAGCACTCTCCGTGATGACGAGCGGGTTCTTGCCGCCCATTTCGAGTTGGACACGTTTCTGATCCGGAGCGGCCTGCTCGTATACCTGGTTGCCTACTTCCGTACTTCCGGTGAAGGAAACGGCGTCGGTGGCTTCGTGCGTTACGAACGTGGACCCAACTTCCCGTCCGGGTCCGGTAACGTAGTTCAATACACCCGCTGGTAGCCCCGCCTCGTCCAGACACTCGACCAGCTTTCGAGAAACACCGGGGGCGATCGATGCTGGCTTGAACACGACAGTGTTTCCTGTCGCGAGTGCCGGTGCAATCTTCCAGGCCGGTATCGCTATCGGGTAGTTCCAAGGCGTGATCAGCGCTGCTACGCCGACTGGCTCTTGGACCGTATGGAGATTCGTTCGTCGACTACTGGATTCGTTGTTCGTACCACCGAGATCTCGTGTCTTTTCGGCGTAGTACGAGAAGATGTCGATTGCCCGTTGTACTTCTCCAGCAGCCTCTCCGTGTGCCTTCCCCTCTTCACGGACGAGCGTGTCCGTCAATTCGTCTTTCCGGTCCTCGAGGTTCCGAGCGGTTTCGGAAAGTATCGACCCGCGTTCCGGTCCCGGCGCTTCGGCCCAGTCGTCAGTCGCAGCGGTGGCAGCCTCAACGGCCCGCTCTGCGTCCGCTTCGTTCGATCGCTGAATGTACCCGATCAGATCGTCCGGGTCGGCCGGATTCCGAACTTCGGTCGTTTCGCCGGTTTCCGATTCGACCCACTCGCCATCGATATAGTTGTTGTACGTATTTACCATTCTACATCCACCAACGCTCTCTACTGTTACAGTGTTTACGATTTCATAGAGTCTATATCTCATATTTCCCAAAGACTTTAGCATCGTGTTGCAGTACCCATACTAGCATGCGCTACTATCGAGTGAGTGATCAGATTGACTCGTTTCGACTTGTCGTCGATACTGGCGGTGTCACCTACGATTTGACGGATGTGAAACCGTCGCTCACATCGTTTGCAGATCTTGCACGAATCAGCACTGTCACCGAGACGCCGGTTGACGCGGTTGCGACCGACTTGCTCGAGGATGCCCCAACCGTGGACCCTGCCACTTCGAACTACCTCACTCCAATCGAGGCTGAAGAAGTGTGGGCAGCAGGCGTTACCTACGAAATTAGCGAACAGGCGCGGGAAGACGAGAGCGGGATGCCGGAAGTTTATTTCAACGTCTACGAGGCCGATCGTCCGGAACTGTTTTTCAAGGCAACACCTAGTCGAACGATTGGTCCAAGTGAACGAATCGGTATCCGTGGTGACTCTGACTGGAACGTTCCCGAACCGGAACTTGGTATTGTACTGTACCACGGCGAGATAGTTGGCTATACGATCGGCAACGACGTCAGTAGTCGAGAAATCGAAGGGGCAAACCCACTGTACCTTCCCCAGGCGAAGGTTTACGATCAATGTTGTGCAATCGGTCCGTGTATAGTCTCTGACGAGACAATCGGTGACCCACACGAGCTTGGCATCACCATGACAATTACCCGTGATGAGGAAATCATCTACGAAGAGTCGACAACGACCGACGAAATGGTCCGAACGTGTGACGAACTGGTCTCATACCTTGTCCGTCATAACGCCGTCCCTGAAACGGCAGTATTGCTGACGGGAACGTCGCTCGTGCCTGATGATAGTTTCACATTACGGGAAAACGACACTGTGGCCATCAGCATCGACGGCATCGGGACGTTAGAAAACCAGGTGACAACCGTCTGACGTCGTTCTCCAGTCGGATGGATCGACACGCTTGACCGTCGGTGGCTACCTTTCGACGTTGCGCCCCTCTCTCCAGCGAGCATCAAAAGCAGTACCGGTGTGTCGAGTTGTGTTTGCCAGCAGTACGGATCCTCACCCAGCACACATCGGGTGGCCGATTTTTTGCTATTCGTGAATCTCCCGTCCAATCTCGTTTGCCTCGATGTAGTCCCAGTCGTACTCGACGCCGAGACCAGGCCCGTCGGGAACAGGAACGGTGCCATCGTCGGCGATGGTATCGATCATGTCCGAGTATCCACACTCGTAGATCGGTGGTTGTGTGTTTTTGCAATCGGGGTGAACGAGTGCAACTTCGTAGTAGTTCGCGTTCCGTATCGCAGCGATATAGTGTCGGTGAGCCGGACCTGGCGCGTGGGTTTCGATATCGAGACCAAACCCTTCGGCAATTCGGGCCCGCTTGATCGCACCGGTTATTCCGCCGTCGTACTCGGGGTCTCCTCTGGTGAAATCCGTTGCCTCACTGGCGATGAAATCGGTAAACGGTTCCAGTCCTCGAACGTGTTCTGTCAGAAGCAAGGGCGTATCGATCGATTCCCGAAGTTTGCGGGAGCCGTGTTGTGAGATCCCTCCGTCACGATACGGATCTTCGTACCACAAGAAGTCCTGTTCGTCGCAGGCCTTTCCGACCTTCAGCGCGTCACCGAACGTTTCGTACTCGCAGGCTGGGTCGAGCATTAGGTCCATCTGATCCCCGACCCGTTCACCGACTGCATGGACGGTTTCGATCTCGCGGTCGATGTCACGCCACTCGTCGCTACCACCCCAGCCGTGGATTTTGAACCCCTGGTATCCCAGTTCGAGACACTCCTCGGCGAAATCGGCGTACGCCTCGGGTGAGTCGAGACCGCCGTTATCATCAGCATGATATGTTGAGGCGTAGGCAGGAATTCGTTCCCGGTAGGTTCCAAGGAGTTCGTGAATTGGCACACCGGCGTGTTTCCCGGCAAAATCCCAGAGGGCGATATCTATCGGTCCGATTCCCATCCGATCGTACTTGCGCAGTCCACGTTTGATTTCGCTCCAGTGGCGCTCGCGTTTCAGCGGGTCTTTGCCGACGAGATAATCCGCGTAGGCAGAAATTTGCCCTGGAGCAGTTGAGGTGACGAGAACGTACTCTCCCATGGTCTCCGTATTCGTATGGATTTTGATTGCGAGTGTCGAACTCTCGAGGGTCGAGCCGGGCTCGTAGATCAAATTGAACCCGTTTCCGTCAGTGCTGACGTCCTCGATTGGATAGCTAAATTCGACAATCTCGACTTTGGTTATCTTTAGGGCCATACGATAGCTGGTAACTTATCTTAGAAAAAGATTGTGAGTGGGACGCTGCTCCGTCTTCTTCGTATCTTCCCAACGTAGCATCCGACAGTGTATTGCTAGTTCGAATGTTGAACGGTCGTATCCACTCGGGATCGGACCATCTCTGGACCACTGCAAAAGCCGTTCGCTCGACAGGCGATGCAGCCGGTGAGTCGATGTAGCTGATCCGTTCCCCTACTGGAGGGACCACAGTGTGTTGAGCAATGTTTGCTGATAACGTTCTGTGTCAATATCGACGGCAACCTGAGCCGTGTCTGGTTCATCCAGAGCATCGTGTTCGTCGCAAATTACAGCGCCACGCGATGGACCATAGCTCGTGTCGATGTCCACGTAATAGTCCTCGAACGAAAGCACACTCTCGACGATATCGACACCGACCGCCGCGTCGTGTATACTAATCATATCATTACGAACGAGTTCACTGGGATACTCAAGCCAAGAAGCGACAGTCGAGAGGCGGCCACCAGCGTCCCTGAACTCGTCGATCGTCGCTGTAGCGACTGATGCAGCTCTCGTCGAGTCGAGACCGACCATTCGAGGAGTTGCCTCCTGTACAACACGGCTAGCGGCTTCGGGGTCGTTGTAAAAATTGAATTCCGCCATCGGAGTCGTATTCCCTGTCACCATCGCTGCGCCCCCCATCTGGTAGATCTCCCCGGCCAGATCCGGCAACTCCGGTTCGATTGCAAGCGCGGTGGCGAGATTTGTTTGCGGGCCAACGGCAGCGATCGTTAGATCATCATACGTATGTGCCTGTTCGATGATGAACTCCGTTGCGTGTGTCTCGACCGGCTTCGTTTCCGGTTCTGGTAGCTCTCCCCGCAATCCGCCCTCTCCATGGACCCACTCAGCTACCTCCAGTTCATCAATGAGAGGGCGGTGACAGCCACGTGCAACCGGTATGTCAGTCCGATCGAACAGTTCGAGTATCGACACTGCGTTCTTTGTGGTGTTGTCGACAGTCGTATTTCCAGCAACGGTCGTGATACCCACAACATTGACATCCTCATGTGCGAGCAAGAACGCTAGCATTACTGCATCGTCACAGCCGGGGTCAGTATCGACCAGTATGTTTCGCATTGGCTACATTCTCAGCGTCATGGATAATCAACGTATGGAATACGTGTTCTACACAACCCGGCTCTGGACGTTGGAGCTCCCAGACCTCCAGTCGTCGACAACGCAGCAGAGTCACTGCCAAACGGATGCTCTAACACGGCTTATGCAACCGATCGCGGTAGCAGCATACCGATCAATGCGAAAACGAGGGCTGGTCACATCTGTAGAGAGCACTCGTCAGTCAATTCCTCAGAGAGGTCGGTCAGTAGCGGTCCTCTCGCAGCTGGCTAGCCCCTGTACGTATCACTTGCACAGCGTACACCGCCGAGTCAGAATAGTACGTTGCACATACCCACAGATGTATTTACTGCTGAAAAAATACAGGATCGGTATGTCGTATCAACAACTATTTTATATGGTGACTAATTACTAGCTATCATGACTTCACCGACATACGATTTCGAGGATTCGACTGTCGTCGTTACCGGTGCGTCGTCCGGAATCGGCCGTGAAATTGCACTCCGTTTTGCGACGGCCGGTGCAACAGTAATCAACGGTGACATCGAACGTGATCCGAAAACTGCAGACACACCGACTGATACACTGATCACGGATACTTCTGGAAGTGGTGAATACGTCGAGACTGACGTTACTAACCGGGATGACCTGAAGAAATTGGTCGAATCGGCACACGAGTACGGAGGCGTCGACGTCATGATAAACAACGCTGGTCTCCAGATTCCAAAACCGATGAGTGACGTCACGCCAGAGGAGTTCGATCGAATCCACAACGTCAATTCGAAAGGAGCGTTCTTCGGGACCCAAATCGCTGCAGCGGATATGATGGAGCGCGAAAGCCCTGGTGTCGTTATTAATACGGCATCGATTAGTTCCGACCTCGCACAACACGAACAAGTCCAGTACGACTCGAGCAAGGGTTCTGTCAAAATGATTACCAGGGGTGCAGCGCTCGAGTATGCCCCGGAGGGGATCCGAATCAATGGCGTTGCGCCAGGACAGATCGCGACGGAATTTACGGATGGATGGAAAGACAAGGCTACAGAAATGGTTGCTGAGGACGAACTACTCAAACCCGTTCCACTCGGACGAGCCGGAACACCTGAGGATGTCGCGGGCGCGTATCTCTTCTTGGCAAGCGATGACAGCGCATATATTACGGGCGAGTTACTCAACGTCGATGGTGGATGGCAGATTTGTTGACGCCTCCACTGTCCGGACAGGGAACCTGACTGCGGAGATGTGACGGGCGACGGACGAGATCTATCCAAATGAAGTGTGATCGTGGAAGCTACACAGAGACTCCTCTCAGAACTCAATTAGGAATACCGCGTTCTGCTAAAGAAATAACGGATAGCATAGAAAATTCATATGAAAAGTAATTTAT
>LFCJ01003365.1_pt1 | contig 11715 bp, 13 predicted proteins | sample 643141 | NCBI WGS metagenome assembly LFCJ01 (sample SAMN03766243, study PRJNA286221) | soda lake metagenome | biome: soda lake; feature: Kulunda steppe; material: water; isolation source: sample B1-Br-g2 brine of Lake Bitter-1 | place: Russia: Kulunda steppe | collected 2010-07 | reverse complement strand
TGTTCACGAGTGTATTGGGTCCGCCCGCCCCCCCCATGGACCTGCTGCATGCACCGGACATGGCCGCTAAAAGTGACAGCCTGGCAGTGCAGGGTTAAGCAGGGCAGGGCAGGGGCAGGGCATTTCAGGGCAGGGCAGCACGTGGCCGTGTGACACATCAATGTGCCTGCTCAAGCTGTCCGCGCAGCTCGGGGGGTTCAGTGGGTAACATGTGTGCGCCTATGCTAGCATGCTGCACGCGCCAGCAGATGCTCAGCCCGCATGCCCAGCCCGCATGATTTACCAGCATGACCTTCGTGCATAAGCTGTGCCAGCAGATGTCCCACCAGCACGCCCCGCGAACATTCGGCGCAAGCATTATGTAACAATACGACCTACCTGCACATGCCGCCAGCACCCTCCACCAGAATGCCTCGCAAAAGTTGTGTGGCACACGCTCCACTTGCACCTACCACACTTCACCCAAGCCAGTGGAAGCAATGTATGGGTGCCATTAGCTCAGACAACAAAGGCCACGCTGCCTGCAGGTGCACCCAATGCCCACATAGGCACGGCCGAAGAACCCAGAAAACAGCCGGAGCACCCCGCTGCCTGCAGAAGATCTGGCAGACAGCAAGCGGGCCAGAGAGGGAGAGGCCCAAGGGGGAGGGCAGGAGGCGCAGGGGGGCGGGGGGGGCCTGAGGGCGCCCGCCACACATCGCAGCTGCCCGGTGCTGAAAAGCAAGAGCAGCAGCAGCAGCGGCGGCCCTGGTGCGAGGTCCTGCTGCATCCGCTATGGTGGGATGACAGCATGCGGGGTATGCAGTTTTTCCGTCTTGCACACACGCGCCTGGCAGCAACACACATTCCTCCAGCTCGAGGTGCAGGCAGCAGCAGCAGCAGCTGATGTGCTGCATCATGATTCTCTCTGTGAATATGCTCGCCATCAAAATATGATGCATTCCCAGTAAAAGTAATCTAGACTGGACCCTATTTGATGTAAGCACAGGTGCATGCTTTGCTCCTGCCAGGTGCGCACAGCTTGTGAGCTGCCCCAACTCAGATCATGAGATCATGCAGCTCGAGCATGTCACTTTGAGGATGCGACAGGAAGACCTGTGGTTATACGGAACCTCTGTCCCCAAGGGATAAATAGAATGTAAATTAAGCTATGTTCAATGATAAGCAGTAACTTCACCGTCATCTGAGCGTTATTCTAGCTGAAATCCCCCTCCTACATCGATGAAGGAGCACTGGGGCAACTAGAGGCACAGCGCACTGCTGTGGCACAGATTGTCAGGACAGCATGGCCAACCATGCACCGATCTTAAAAGCCCTCATCTGCACAGTATCATGATCAATTGCCTTCAAGAAAGGTAAAAGGGTCACACCTCAACCAGCTGGTAAAGCCTTTTTTTTGGAACTCTGTCATCACTCCTTACGCTGTATCATGTCTTTAATACTTTATCCTTTTTCTCCCCATCACGCACACACACACAGTTCGGCTGCCACGCCGTTTCCTCCCCCAGAGCCTCCGTGCTTATGCTGCCATCTTGCAGCACTGACCTTGGTTCTTCTTTAAGGTTATCGAGTGTTCCACAATCAAATCCAGAAAAAAAAGGAATTCTCAATAACTCACCCTCTAACACTCCGGGCTCAGTAAAGTATCTCCAACCAACAAATCAGCGAAGAAGAAAATGTTTGAGGCAGACTTAGGCAAGCATGCATGGTCCAGCTGGGTATTAGACTATTTGTTCCTTGGTTCATAGTTGTGTACGAAACCAGACTCAACTGTTTGACACGAGGTCATGCTGAGACTCTCAGCTGGAGAGGTCACCTCTTTTATCAAGATGACAAATGTGAGCACGCAAGCTGATTTCCTTATGGTAGCTGTGCTTGAAGCGGCCATAAGCATTAAAAAAAAACTGGGGCTAAAAAAGGAAGGTGGTGTCCTTATTCTTTTTAAGGTGCCTAGCATACTAGGCCTACGCAGGCACTGCCTTTCAGGCACCCACACGCAAACACAGCCCGTCCTTTTAAAGGACACCTAATTGGTGTCTGATTGGCCCATGAGCTCAGCTGTCTAAGCCTGCTGAAGCCATCAAAGATGGAATGGAAGAGGTGACGGTGGTTGATGTGCGAGTAACCAGATAAGAGGCGCTTTAGACAGCCTTTGGCTGACCTGGTCAACACTGCAAGCTACACCATTTGAAGGCCATGTGAATTTCAGTTGATTCAAGGTCCATTCATAGGAGAGGCCTCTTGAATCAAATGACTCATCTGAATCCCACCTGATTCAGGTGACATTCAAAGCAAGTTTGACTTGATTCAAGTGCCCATTTGAATCCCATCTGATTCAATTGCTGTTCAATTGGATTCAACCTTGATTTAAAAGAAGCACAACTTTCCGATGCTGTCTGATCTCAAACACACAGTCTCAGACACCAATTCGGCAAAGACACATGTGTTGTACAAAATGGCGTGACATCTCATGCTACCAGCTTTGATAGCAAAGAACATCCCTTAATAGGTTAAGGGTTCAAGGCTGTATTCGCCAAACAAGGGCAGCTTAGCCGGTTGTAGAGCCTGCAATGAGGTGAACCTCGAACCCACAGGTTGCAAGGGTGGACAGCCGTCTTCCCATCACAGGTGCCCCGCCGCCTGCTCCCTTACTAGGATAGGTGAGCAGCTCCAAGATTATTGATTGAATACAGGCTCTTTTGGCTATTGTTCGATCAAAGATTGCTTGGCATCATGATTCACTGCTAAGCTTTAAATACCGGTGGCCTGTTGAGTTCCGTGGCAGCGTTTGCAGCATGCAAGTTAGGGTTATATGCCAGCCTTACCGTAAAGCTGATAGGTCTGTGACTGGTCGTCACCAGTCAAAAAGTAATGCATACTATGACGCTGGTAATGTCTGAAATGTAACCGCAGAGTTGGTTTTGCCACTAAGAAAGGAAATCAAAGATGGTCTTACTGAGCAACTTCCAGCAAGTTGCCAAGAGTCATTCAGCCTTGAAGGCATACATTGGCGGCACGCAAAAAGTGTGCCAGTGATAAATTGGTATGGTGCAGCTCTTAGCCCTCTCTACTTTTGGCCGAGATTTCCCACAATAGCAGGCAAAGCTTCAGTATGCTGTGTCGCATAGCTACCTGGGATTGGAGAGAAAGTCTTCAAAAGTTTGCAAACCATCCCTCTCATTCCCAAAGCCCCAGACTAGACTGGCGGCCGGACAGTAAAACATCACGTTTGCCCACGTTGGAGTTTATACCCAGGCACTTACCCCTCGCCGCGGAAAAGAGACGCCAGCGCCTTAACTTCCCAAGTACAGGCATCAATTGTGAGTATTCCCAGCGTGACCTTTACAAGCTAAGATTGCTCGCGAAGAGTTGAAGAAAAGCAGAGGGCGGAGCCTTACACTTTCAAATGCAGTGTGCGCTCTGCGTACAAAAGCAGCCTGCATGCTTCCATTACAGAAAGCTACTAAGCTGCCCACAATCAGCAGGCACAGCTATGCAGCCTAACCTACTACAAAAGTAGCCCAGTCAACATAAACGGCGTCCACCGGGCACTCCAAGACACAAGACAGGTGCGCACATGCGTGCACTTCGGGAATTAAAAGAAAGCTACCTGCGCTTGATTATGTTCAATCCACTCTGATGAGAGTGAGTTCCATGCAGAAGTCACAGTGATGGGCAGCTCTTAAATATCAAAAAATGGGGAGCGAAGGCCTTAGGACTGCCATCCATCTCTGCCACACACACACACCAACAAATTCACGCGCTGGACATGCTCATTCAGCTCCTGAGTCAGCATGTGGATTCTATAAGCGGCGGGGCTTGACATATGGCGGGAGCTACAGCCTACTCTAGTGCTGTTGCGTACGCTGCGTGCACACACCAAGCTGCACCAAGGAACTAAGGGGATGTTGTACACTGGCTTCCAAAACGCGTGGGTGTCGCTATGACCTTATCCAAGGTGGCATTTTCGCTATTTCCTTATCCAAAGGGGTACATTCAAAGATAACTAGCCCAACAACGTCAACAGCTTGACAAATGTGAAAAAACACTGTCATGGGGGCGAAAGCAGGCATGCTATTCATGACTGCATGAGTTACAATGTAGTATACAAGGACAGCATCAGCCGCCCTGCTGGCTCCCTTCCACTCCCTCTTCCGCACCGCCCTCACGAGCATCAACTCAAGGAACAGGCTGCGTCATGACTGCTGGAAAGGCCTCTTCATTTTGCGCTGGTGCTCTATGATGCGGCTCATCAGCTGATCCTTGGTGCCTGAGATGGGCAAGCTGCGCGCCTTGCACAGCTCCTGCGCAGGCACAGACGTTGTGCAGAGCGCAACCCACATGAACAGAACCACAAGGCTTGGTTCCTGGAAGCTGGTCACACCCCCTCAAGGTCCAGATTTTGTTTGCCATGAGCCACAGGTTGTGCAGCCGGAACTCATGTGGCCAACACCTGAAAACCTCCCCCAGAGGGTTTAATACCATTTGTTGCCTCATCACGTGGTGCAACAACCACATAGGTCACAGGCTGGACTCCCTGACATTCTGGGCGCACTAGACACATTTGAGGACAGGCACACAGGCAACAACCTTGGGGCGCACTAGACACATTTGAGGGACACAGGCACACAGGCAACAACCTGCCAACTCGACTACTTCTTACTCAGCAATCCAGGATCGTCTCCTGCCAGGGGGCATGCTTACCACATACGGGGAAAATGCAATCCCAACCCGGGCTGGCGATGTCAATTAGACAGGGAGCGATGATTCCCGAGCATACATATGGCATACCATGCAAGAATACCCGTGGCATTGCCTGAGGAGGAAATGCATGCGGCAATGCCAGATGCACAGCCTGTGCCATGCCGCATGATGGGGAAGCCCATAGAGCGCCCCGCCCTCTCCTCACCTTCAGGTCCCTCACAGACTTGGCCTTCAGCTCCTCCTGCGAGAAGCTCCTCCTGGGGCCGCCCGCGCCCGCGTCCCCGCCTTGCTGGCTCACAGCCGCCGCAAGGGCCGCCGCTGCCGCAGGTGGCGCAGGTCGGGGCTGCCCACTGCCGCTGGCACTTGCGGAGGTCCCCCGGGGCGCTGCGCCTGCTGCTGCCCCTGGCGCCGGAGGGCCTGCGGCAGCTGCAGATGGCCCTGCTGCGGAGAGGGGGCGAGCCTGTGCCCCTGCTGCCGCCCTTGCTCCTTGGGCTGTGGCCGCAGCCGCGGGCGCAGCACCCGCCCCCACCCTGGCTGCTGCTCCCTTCTTAGCAGGGGGCCCCCCGCCAGGTGCAGATTCACCGGCGCGCTTGGCGTTGCCTCTGCTGGGAGCGCTGGCTGTGCCTGTCACGCGTTTCACCTGCATGGGAGCAGGCAGTGCACGGCCGCGCCAGGGTGGGCATGGCCAGTGTTATGTACGGGCGGTTTACACACCAGGGGGGTTTGGGGGCGCAAGGGCGCCCTTGGTCCCAGAAGAGGGAGATCTCTCCTGGATAGCCGGCGTACTGAGAAGGCGCATGCTGAATGGCAGCCTGCCTCACACGCCATCCGACCCTGCTTCATGCAGCGCTGAGTGAGAAAGTTTACCATGGATGCTGTTGTGCGCCAAGCTGTCACATGCCGTATAGTGCACCAGAGAGCTCAAGGCTCATGCCAGACTTCCTAGAAGATGGGCATGTCCCCTTTCTGGATGGATGAACCTTTGAGGATGGAGCCAGGACAGCGCATTCAAATCGGTGTTCAGGCCTGAGGCAAGTGTTTCATCAGGAAGAGCAAGACAAACGAATCAGCAGGCATGTGAGCGTGCTGAATTCTGGATTGACACCCAGGGTAGCTTTACATGCCAGGCCTGACCGCACATTTTTGCTACACTTACCAAGCGTGCAAAAGAGTCAGCATCGCAGGAAGTCACTGTGACAGCTGGTGTGGTGTCGTGGACAGGTAAATAGGTAACTGGCATTCTGTTGCTCTTCCAATAATTGGTGAGCAGCCGTGTCCGGCTAGGGAGGTTGGCTAAGCTGCTGCTGGCTGATGCGAGGCCCTGCTGGGGACCTGCAGATGCAGGCTCCAACCCTTCTGGCACATGTCCTCCTGGACCTTCTCTTCGTTCCACCTCTTGATCCCCTAAAACTTTGGCATCAGTTGGGAGCTGGGCTTCAGTCATTTCCAAAAGGTACCTTATTTCGTGACGTCGAGTTTACAACGCAATTTCCATGCCACAATTATCTGTTTTGAGATACTTTTTAATACCAGACGTTAGGTCATCTGGCGTCTTCAGTCGTGTCGCACATTTTAGTTTCAGGCTATGCTGCCTTGCATTACAATTTTGGGCAGGTCTCCGTTCATGAAAATTCCCTGAGAACCTCACATGATCTGCAGCAGCAACGTTGCTGCGTGTTTGCTCTTGCATTGTTCTTGAAGGCACACTTTTCCAGCGACCAAATTGAGCTTCCCTCACTCAAGGGTACTTCCATGCTGTTCCCTGGATTTTGATCAACAACGTAACATTGCTCGTTTTCGCTTGCGTGTGATTGAGACTGGTAGTTGGCAAAGCCACAGGGCACTGTGACAAATGTGACTTGATAACCAGGATGAAGAGCATGTCCCTTTTTTAATGCCCTTGCTTGGAATGTGCTATTTGAGAAGGAAATTCGCAAAACAATTTGGTGATTTTACTGGGACTGATAGAATTTACAACGGAGACACAGAAGCTTTTCAGTTTGAAGACATCAGTGCTGGGGATGTGAAATTGCTTTTCTTGAAGCAGATGTACAAGTCACTTCTTTTTTATGATACTTAGGATATCTGGCAGTGCCCAGCAAGCCCAGCCGTCAACCCATCTGGCTGAAGGTCTAAACCCATTGTAACCTTACTTTTGATCAACTCTATGCAATCAGCTGTCCAACAGTCATCCGGGGGAACATGCGCCAAACTTTTCAGATAGGTCAAGAGAAAGCCAAACTTGAAGTCAAACATACGTGAGTCAAACACCTGCAGAGATGGCTGCCTGCGGCCTAGTCCAGCAAAACTATTTGGCTCCCACTGCCTCGCGCTCCACACTACCAGCTGAAGCAGCCGTGAGTGGCTCTGCAGCACCAAACATCATACCATCCTGATGCACTAACTGCTGCTGCTGCTGGTGTTGCTGCACCTGCGCCTGCTCCAAAGCTTGCATCAAGTGCCCTTGGTGCGCGCTCCCGCCGCTTCCAGCCCCCTTCTGCAGCGGCAGTGCATCTGCTGCAGCCCCCTGGCTGCCTCCGCGCAGCAGACCCAGCCCCTGCACGTCCACGCCTAGCCGGCCCAGTCCTTCGTGCAACACCTTCTCCGCTGCACGACGCCGGGCTGCTGCCGCCTCCACACCAGGGCCTGCATGCAACCATGTGCACACAGCCGTGCACGTCGCAACCAGATTGTGACAAGCGGAGTGCACGCAGGCATGCCCGGCAGAGGGATGAGGGACTGCAAGTAACCATGCGCATTTACAAGAAGCATGGGGCGCCTGCCGACACACACGAGTGTCTATGGCAAGCAGGGTGTGGCTCCGAGCATGCGATGGGCACTCCACCATCTCCCTGCTGCTTTGCCAGCGCGCACTTCCAAATTGCCGGCTGCGGTGAGGCAGGCTCAGGCATGCTGTGAGCAGGAAAAGCCTAGCCGGCCAAGCCCGTGAGCAGGCTCTTCACAGGCTGCGGTGTGCCAGGCGGGAGCACGTGCTGTGTGAGCGTAGGCTAAGCACGGGGCTGCCTTATGGCCCGTGCTGTGTGAGCGTAGGCTAAGCATGGGGCTGCCTTATGGCCCGTGCTGTGTGAGCGTAGGCTAAGCACGGGGCTGCCTTATGGCCCCCAGGTGGCTGAGAAGCGCAACCCTCCCGCGCGCTCCCCAAAATGGACAGGGTGCTCACAAGCTCAGCTGACTGCGATGGCCGCAGCTCTCTGGCACACGCTTGACCGTGGGGCACCGCATTGCACACGCACCCCGCCTTGCCTACAGCAGGCCAGTCGCCCTTCCACCCCTCTGCGTGGCATCAGGCAGGAGTCTGCTGCAGACGACACAGCCCACTGACACGATCCCAGTCACAAAATGAGAAACGCATCATAACACTAAGTGCGTGTACCCCCACGACGCCTTGTGCGTGCCCGCCCCACACCCCAAGCCCCGCTGCTGCAACGCGCACACAGCTGCGTGTGCAGCTAGCACTGCGTGCGGAGAAGGTTTCTATCTAGGGCGTGGCGCCAGCGCACCTGGGGGCGCGGCCGCCTGTGCCGCCGCGGATGCCTGCTGGAACACGCGCAGTATCTGCGCGTGGGCGACGTCCTGGGAAATGCCTGTGGGCGCAAGTGAGCAAGCGGTACATGGCTGGGGTGGGCAGGGGGAGGGGAATGGGGGGACCTGCGCGGCCTGGGGATTTTCCCTGTTGGGCTGTGGCTTGGCTTGTGGCAGCTGCTGGTGGGCAATGGCGCACAGGCAGGAAATTGCAGGTCAGGGTGCATGCTGCAAGTAATGGGCAGAAGCTTGGGGGCGGTGCTTTGCACCAACTTGAGGGCAGCGGTGCGTGGGCAGCAGGCAGTGGACATCGGTGAGTGGGCAGTGGGCCTGTGGGTGGTGGCTTGTAGGCAGTGGCAGGCGAGAGCGACCGCCCATGTGTGCTTTTGGTGCAAAGCAGACCGCTAGTTTGTGCTTTTCGTGCAAAGTAGACCGTCAGTTTGTGCTTTCGGTGCAAAGCAGATCGCCAGTCTGTGCTTTTGGTGCAGAGCAGCTCCCCAGTCTGTGCTTGTGGTGCAGAGTAGTTCCCCAGCGTGTGCTTCAGGTGCAGAGCAGACCAGGGGCAGGGCGGGCCGTGGAATAGACTCGAGGCTCCATCCCTTGCGCGCTCCGCAGCGCACCACCTTTTTTGGGGGGCAGAGCACCTTTTGAGGGGCAGAGAAAAAGGGGGGAGGGGTGAAGGGAGTGAAGCGCAGGGCTGCGCTCTGCATAGCACCACCTTTTGAGGGGCAGAGATCCTTTTGAGGGGCGGAGCATCTTTTGAGGGGCAGAGCACCTTTTGAGGGGCAGAGAAAAAGGGGGGAAGGGGGGGGAGTGAAGCGCAGGGCTGCGCTCCGGGGCAGGCTTGGAGCAGGGACATGGGTCCCATGCATGAGACCGGCCCAAAGCTGTGTTGCGTCTGAGATGAAGCAGCATTGTTGTGCCTTTGGGAGGGTTAGCCCTACAGGGCAGCCCAGCGTAAGTGCCTGCAGTAGCAGCAAGGGTAGTAGCAGCGGCAGCAGCACACAGTGCAGGCACAATCCACAGCCAACAAGGTGCCGGTGCAACACACATGCACGCCTGCCCATCAAAAATCCCCATTGCTCTACCAGAAAAGCCTGCAGCCGCTGCCCTGCCTGCACCTGACACAAGGGTGGGCGGGCTCTCGGCGGCACGCTGCTGCGTGCCGCCTCCCAGAGCAGGCAGCTTGAAGGCGGCAGAGCCCAGGAGGGGCGGGGGTGGCTTGATGCCTGTGGGCTGCGTGTGCGCGCCCATCTTCACGCCCTGCACGGCCATGAGGATGTTGCGTGGCGCCTGGCGCAGCACCTGCGAGGTCAAGACAGCAGGCCGCAAATGCGCAGGGAGCACATGTGAGCGGGTGCACCGAGATTTGAGAGTAGGTGTAGGCACAAGGCGGCATATGCGCAGGGAGCACATATAAGTGGGTGCGCCGGGGCCAGATTTCTGTGTGTGTGTGTGTGTGTGTGTGTGTGTGTGTGTGTGTGCGGTGTGTGTGTGTGTAGGTGGAGGTGTGTGTGCGTGTGTCAGAACATGCGCGAGCGCGCTCGTGCACGTTGAGACAAAGGCAGGTGCGCACCAGCAACCCCAGCTACCTAAACACAGACCTGCGCACTGCCCCACAGGGCATCAAGCGGGTGTGTGCCAGCGCACATGCAGGTTTGCAGGTGCGGACACATACATGCGTCAACACTTGCAGATGCTGCTTTCTGCAGGGTGTAGTCCTAGCCTTCGCGTCGCAAGTGTGCACTGACGCAGCAAGCGGTGGGCATCCTGAAGTGGGCAGGCGCGCCTTGGCACACAGCGGCAGATCACAAGCAGGCGCGCCTCAGCAAGCGGTGGTTGATCACGTATGCGCAGGAGCACGTTTTTGACTTGCACACCCAAACGTGCACACCATCATTCTTGCAACACACAATACACCCACAGGTGAACAAACCCATCCGTGCACAAGCCCAGGCACAACCGCGCATACATGCGCGTGCTGCAGCAGATACAAGAATTAGTGTGCAAGCAAATACGAGCGTGCACACACACACGTACGCAACACACGCAACATGCACGCACACACCCACACACGCAACACACGCAACATGCACGCACACACCCACACACCTGCTCATCCAGTGGCGGCTCTTGGTCCAACCTGCCTGGGGGTCCCCCCAGGAACAGGCTGCCCAGCGCGCTGCTCACAGCCTCGTCCTTGAAGGACCCCAGGCCGTAGTATTCGCGTGTGGCCACAGGATCAGGCGTCATGGCTGCAGGGCATGAAGGGGGGCAGCCGAGGCCACGGGCGGTATGCGCGAGCGTATGGCTGTGTGGCAGTGTGTACTTGTGTGTGTGTGTTTGTGTTTGTGTGTGTGTGTGCGCGCGCGCGCATGTGGGAGAGGGTGTGCATGGTTGTGTGCGGGCGTGGGTGTTGTAAGTTTGTGTGCATGTGTGTGACAGAGCGGGCGCTCATGTGCATATGCACGCATGTTAGAGCTGGCAAGCAAGGGAGAGGATGGGGCTAGGGCACAAGCACAGGAGTGGACGAGGGCAAATGCACCAGGTAGTGTATGACGCTTAGGGGACAAAGTTAAACGCAGGGGACCCTCAGAGGGGACAGAGAGGACAGAGGGGTTGAGGCGCAGGAACAGTGGGGACAGAGGGGACAGTGGGGACAGAGGGAACCCTCAGGGGACAGAGTTAAGCGCAGGGACAGAGGGGACTGGGGATTGAGGGGATCTTCAGGGGACAGAGGCGCAGGGACAGAGGGGACAGAGGGGACAGTGGGGATTGAGGGGACAGAGGGGACCCTCAAGGGACAGAGGGGACAGAGTTAAGCGCAGTGGGTGGGGATGGGCTCCGTTGAATGGCGGTTGCAGGAGAAGTGGTGCAGGGCCTCACCCCATGCACGGTCGCATCGGTGTGCGGGTGCTTGCAGCTGACTAGCAGATGCCAAGCAGGTGTGCCTGCCTGCGCCATGGACCCAGGTGCACGCACATGCACGCCTGGATGCAAGCGGGCCCTCACACAGTTCCGCGCGCGCATGCACAAATGCGCGCTCAAGGCCTCGGGTGCGCGCGTGTGCATGCATACATGGACACACATGTGCACGCGTACACTCCTGACACGCCCAAGCGCGCGCGCTCCCATCTGCAGAAGCCGCTCCCCGCGCACCGTGCAGAACGACGTTGCCCTTGGGCAGCGTGGTGATGAACAGCGTTGAGCCGGCACGCACGTGCGTGCCGCCCTCGGTGAGCAGCCGCGTCTGCGCCGCCAGCACTGAGGGCGCAAGTGCCCGGGACAGCGCGTGCAGCCCGGGGGGCGTGCCGGCAGCGTCGTCGGGGGCGGTGCCACGTGCACGCAAGCGCCCGCTCAGTTTATCGCTCCAGGATCTGCGGAGAGGCAGGGGGGGCAGGAGTGGGATGGAGTGAGGGAGCAGGGGTGGGATACAGATAAGAGTGAGGGGGGTTGAGGGGAATGGAG
>LFCJ01003364.1_pt1 | contig 11719 bp, 9 predicted proteins | sample 643141 | NCBI WGS metagenome assembly LFCJ01 (sample SAMN03766243, study PRJNA286221) | soda lake metagenome | biome: soda lake; feature: Kulunda steppe; material: water; isolation source: sample B1-Br-g2 brine of Lake Bitter-1 | place: Russia: Kulunda steppe | collected 2010-07 | reverse complement strand
TTTCTACAAATAGTTCTACATCTTGGAAATGCTGTCCGTGGTCGATAAACATGAAGTCCGGTTTATCGAAACCTTTCTCCTCACAGACACGTTTAACTATCCATGCCGTTAAAGTCGAGTCCTTTCCACCTGTAAAACCTATAACCATGTTCTCAGCGCTGCACTCCTTCAACGCTTCTTCAACAACCTTTTCTGCCGCCTTTATCTTTGCTTTTAACGGCGCTTTCTCTATCTGTTCACGTGTCACAGGAGGCGTCAACATGTTAGAACTATTACCTTCAGAAGGTTTTTTAGGTTTCTAACATCAAAAAATATCAGCCAGTAAACACCAGTTACTTTTACTGTCTACAAACTAATGTTTCATAAAGAAAAGGCTAGGAAAAGATATGTCCGAGGAGAAAAACAAGGCTTTAAAGTCGATATTCAAAGGCGCATCAATAGTCTTCATAGGCGTCATAATATCCAAGCTCCTCGGACTAATCTTCCGCGTCCTCGTTGGTAGAACTTTAGGCCCCGCAGAATACGGGGTTATAGCTCTTATGATGACTGTTTTCTCAATAGGTACTACGTTCGGCCACATGGGGATTTACCGAGGTGTCCAGAGATATGTTTCCTTCTACCGCGGAGAAGGCGACAAAGAAAAAATGATAGGGACTGTTAGAACAGGATACCTGTTAATACTTATACCTGCAATAGTAACAGGTTCAGTGCTTTTTATTCTGTCTCCTTGGATCTCCATAGAGTTACTAGATGAAGAGAGACTTATTTGGCCTATCAGGATGGCTGCTATAGCATTACCTTTCTGGGGTATCGGCAGAGTATCAATCTCTACCACTAACGCTTTGGAAAAAATGCAGTACAAAGTTTACGTAAGTAGAATATGGGTTAATTTCGTTGAAGTTATTTTGGCCGTGATACTGATTTACTTTGGCTATAACTATCTAGGTGCTGCTTTCGCATACGCATTCGGTTTTGCTTCTGCAGCCTTTCTGGGAGCATACTTTGTCAGAAAAGTCTTCCCAGAAGTCTTCTCTACTGATATAGAAACAGAGTATAATTTCGACGAACTTTGGAGGCATTCATGGCCTCTTTTTGCCGCAGGAATATTTGGACTAGTTACCAGTCATATAGACACCCTTATGATCCAGTTCTTTGAGGGCGCGGAACAGGTAGGTTTCTACCAAGCCGCTTATCCTTTCGCAGCGTTACTAGGCGTAGGAAGTGCTATGTTCTCCAGCATATTCCTTTCCAGAGCGTCATACCTGAAATCTAAAAGCGAAGAAGACCTATCATCAACCTTTAGGGTGGTCGTCAAATGGATTAACCTTGTAACTATTCCTATATTTCTAATTCTACTTGCTTACCCTCAATCTGTACTGATTCTTTTCGGTGCTGAATACCTCCATGTGGAAAACATATTACGCGTTCTAATTATCGGATTCTTACTGAATGAAACGATTGGACCTGCGAAAAAGGTATACCAAGCAGTAGACAAGACACGTATAATAACGGTTCTCGCAGTGCTAATAGCTGCTTTAAACTTTTCATTCAATATCTTACTAATCCCTATGTATGGAATAATGGGTGCCGCGGTCGCATCCACCGCCTCCTTCTGCATAATTTTTCTGATAAAAATAGCCTACCTTTACAAAACTATAGGCGTTCATCCCTTCCGGTTATCGACGCTGAAAGTTATTCTCGTGGGCTCAATAAGCATGTTAATAGTGTTTACAGCTTCAAATCTGCTTTTTGAAACGGTTCCTTACTGGTTCCTAATAATCGGGCTTCTATTCTTCGGTGTTCTATACATACTAGGGATCTTGCTAGGAGGGATCTTGGAATCCGAGGATCTTGAAATAATCAAGGCTGTTGATAAGAAAACAGGTTATCGTCTCGAACCTTTTACTTCGCTTCTAGAGAGATTCATAAGTTAAAAATACTAAAGACACTAGTTTATAGCTTTTCTAAGTAGATCGGCATAAAACCGGTTATCTCTTCTTTCAAGCTTGTTTAGAAGATAAATTATAAAGTACTCATAAACCTCGTCTTTTTCTAGATTAAATTCTTCTTGATACAGACTTACAATCTTATCGACTTCTTCACTATACTCTCCTGTCTTCAACTGCGTCTGGTAATCCCTTTTACCCGTGTAACGATACTGTTCCTTTATCATATTGAAGAAGTCATCAAGAAGAAAACCCTTGCTCACATTTTCCCAGTCAAATATCCATACTTCGGAACCTTTCCTACCTATATTTCCTATATGAAAGTCTCCGTGACTAACTACCCTACGATAACTCTCTTGGTTCAAACAGTTCAAAGCATCTTCTTTTAAGGAGTAATAACTTCTAGAGAACTCTAAATCAGTTAAAGCTACTTCCCGGACTCCCTTAAAATTATATAAATCGAACAACTGTTTCAAAGCCTCTAAAACAGATTCCACACTTTTATTATCAAATCTTTCATATTTCTGAACACCAACAAACTCTTCAACGAATAAATAATCATCATAATAAATCAGCTGGGGGGTATTAACATTAATATCGTCTAAATCCTGTTTAATTTCTGCCAAATCATGGAAATTGGCGGAACCCTGATCTATAGTATAAACCAAATTGTTCCGTAAATCAAAAGTCTTAACTCTGCTCCCCACCAAAATAACTTCTCCAGGGAAATTCTTTTCTCTATCATAATCAAGCCGAATTGATATAAAAGGCGCTAAACGCATAAAAGGAACTATTTTTGTAACAAGTCTCTTCTTTAGCGTTCCTCCTGTCCTTAAACTACTCCGAACAATCTTATAGGACTCTTTTCTATTCGTGAACGCAAAACTCATGAAATCCCCCGGAAGAAAGTTGTAGCGCCTACTAGAACACTCATGAGCCTTTGAAAAATAGCTACTATTTCTCGCATCTCTCAGTGAGCTTTCAATTCTTTTTCTCTTCTTCAGAAAATTGAATCCTTTATAATTACTCATACAGACTTTTCACCTCCTCATAGAACTCTTCAGCCATATTTGATCTCCCTCCATTCATTAGCTCCTCTAAGCCATACAAAACATTTCTGGAAACATTTTTCTCATCTATATTCTGTTCCTTGACGGTTAAATCTACCAGATCAGTCAGAATATCTTCATAAACCACTTGGTCATACTTATACTCAACCCACAAAAACTTAAGCAAGTCATAAAATAACGGTCCTCTGCGCCGTCTTTCCCAATCAAAGAGATAAGTTTTGCTATTTGATACACCTACATTAGCAAGCTTAAAGTCGCCGTGTATTAATACTTCATAAACACCTTCTCGGTTCTCCCTAACCCCATTACAAGCATAAAAGCAGAGTAAATCTCTATAAGCTTCTTTAAGCACAGAATTATCTTCTTTCAAGGATGAAAGTCTTCTCGTATCAATTAAATCCTCTTCTACATAATGTTCTGATGCTAATGTAATCTTAGGCACGTTTATATTGTTTTTAACCAGTTTTTCTCTGAATTCTTTCTCTTCGTAAGGACTCTCAATATCTGTTCTTACAACTCTCGAGTTCTCAAAATCAAAAGAAACTGTTCTACTTGCCTTCAAAAGAATATTTCCTGGAAAGTTTCTTTCAGTATCAAAAGGCAAGTCTTTGATTTCTTTTAAAGGATTATAACGCCAGTAAGGCAGCAGCTTCAAGAAAGCTTTTTTCTTTAGGTTAGGCCTTAAAACAAGATTTTTCTTCAGAAAATCTACTGACTGCTTTGAACCATCAAAGTATATTTCTTGAGCGTCTCCAGATACACGATAATACCTTTTGTACGAATCGTAGCTAAAGCCATCTGGAAACTCATCCATATTAACTCTTAGTCAGCATATTCATTAAAACTCTCGGATATCAGTCACGTAAACCGAGATTTCTGTTCGCTTTTCTCAACCTCTCTGGCGTACCCACATCAATTCTATTTCCTTTTATCTCTCTATATCCGACATTTGAACTCTTAGCAAGAAGATCGATTGCATCGGTGAGCTGATACTCTCCTCCCTTTCCTTTACCTATCTTATCGATGGCTTCAAATATTTCTGGTTCAAAAACATACATTCCTGCAATCGCTAGGTTTGAGGGTGCTTCCTCTTTAGGTGGTTTCTCAACTAGTTTATCAACCTCTCCGTCCTGACCATCTATGATGCCATAGGATTCGACTTCCTCTGTTTCAAAAGCACCTATAGTAGTCTCCAGGTCTTTATTCTTGTGATATTCTACAAGATCTTTCATAGCCTCCTTATTATCAGCATAGTTATCGCCAAGAATTACAGCAAATCTTTCATCTTCTATCACGTGCTGACCGGCTTTTACCGCTCCAGCAAGTCCATTTCTATTATCTTGAACAACGTATGTTAGTTCTACTCCGAGTTCTCGTCCGGATCCAAGGTAATCCAGTATAGCGTGCTGTTTCCAGCCTACAACCACACATATCTCAGTAATTCCTGCTTGTTTGAGATCGTTGATAGCATGTTCAATAACTGCTTTTTCTCCCACAGGAAGAAGCTCCTTAGGATATGCTTTGGTGAATGGTCTCAATCTTGTCCCTTTACCTGCCGCCGGGATTAAACCTTTCATACAGAACTGTGGGTAATACACTATTTTAACACTCACCAAAACAACTATAGCTATGAAGCTTTCGGTAATTGGTGCCGGTTATGTCGGACTTCCTACATCAGTAGGTTTAGCAAGCAAGGGACACCCAGTACTCTGTATAGATATAGATGAGAGAAAGGTAGAAAAGATAAATACTGGTAAATGCCCTATATATGAGGAGGGCTTGTCAGAACTGATTGAAGAGGTTGTTTCCAAGGATATGCTTGAAGCGACTACAGACACACAAAAAGCAGTTGCTAACTCTGATGTGACGTTTATTTCTGTTGGAACACCTATGAAAGAAGACGGAAGTATTAACTTGGAATATATTAAACAAGCTGCAGAAGATGCTGCAAAAGGTATTAGAGATAAAGATGCATACCACTTAGTTGTTGTCAAGAGTACAGTAGTGCCGAAGACAACTGAAGACGAGATAATACCTATTTTAGAAGAGGTTTCAGGCAAAACTGCGGGCGAAGACTTTGGAGTGTGTATGAACCCTGAGTTCTTGCGTGAAGGAACTGCTTTACAAGATTTTCTGAAGCCTGACCGAATAGTTATAGGAGAACTGGATAGAAAGTCAGGCGAGAAACTGGAGAAAATATACAAGGACTTTGACGCACCGATTATCAGAACATCACTACGTACAGCTGAATTAATCAAATATGCTTCTAACTCCCTGCTTGCAACGAAGATATCCTTCATCAACGAGATAGGTAGATTATGTAAAGAGCTGGAAATAGACGTATACGAAGTGGCTGACGGCGTAGGAACGGACCACAGGATTAACAGAGATTTTCTAGATAGCGGCGCAGGATTCGGTGGAAGCTGTTTCCCAAAAGACGTCAGAGCCTTAATCAAGGTTATGGAAGACTATGGAGAAAAACCAAGAATTCTGAAAGAGATAATAAACGTTAACGAAGAACAGAAGACTAAATTAGTAGAACAACTACAGAAACACTACAAAGACTTATCAGGCAAAAAAATAGCAGTGCTAGGCCTCTCTTTCAAGCCCGGAACTGACGATATAAGACAAAGTCCGGCTATAGACATCATTTCAGAACTGAAGAAAAAGGATGCAGAAGTGAAAGCCTACGACCCTGAAGCCATAGAGAACATGAAAAAAGAACATCCTGACATAAAATATACTGATAGCTACACCGAAGCCTTAGAAAACACTGATGCAGGTCTAATTGTTACAGGCTGGGGAGAATTCAGCGAGATAACTTTAGATGAGATTCGGCTAATGAAAAACCAGATAATACTAGAAGGTAGAAAGACACAACTCCGGATAGATAAAAGCTACAGAGAAGGATTAAGTTGGCCATAAAATCATGAAAAGCCTAATTTATGATTTTTACGGAAGAGACATCTTCTCTCCTCTTCACGGGTATCCAACAAAGATAAGGAGGAGTATAAGAAATGCTAAGTTATATCCTATACTATATTTTCGATACAAGAGAAATAAAATTTTATATGGCGAGGCTGCCCCGAACCCTTTCAAATTAATTTATGTGAATCCTGATGAAATTGAAAAAGTTACTAAGAGAAAAGTTCTATCTCACAAAACAAGATTTGAGGATATGGGGAAAATAAAACCAGGAAACTGGGACAGAATATCGGAAGAAAAATTCAAGGACATGCATGAGGAAATAGGAAAACTGTACTTCTACTACTACTACTGTAAAGGAGCTGATTTCTCTGATACTAGATTTTTTAACGCTATGAAAAAACACTTTGAACTTGATAAAGACTGGGAAGAAACAAGCTACTACGAATACGCTAATGAGCACTCAGGTAAAGATTTAGATAATGTAGACCAAATATTCAAGAATATCAAAGAAGGCGGTTATAGGGAAAGAAATATTGAATCAAATCGCCTGATCAATAAATTAGACGAGATAACTGTTGATATTGATAGAGACGGAAACTTCCTCTTAGTTGATAGTAGGCACCGACTTTCAATATCAAAAATATTGGAACTAGAATATATACCTGTAAGAATTGTATGTAGACATAAAAAGTGGCAGAAAATAAGAGTATTGGCAAGCGAGGACTTTAACTCTCTACCAGAAAATCTCAAAAACCATCCTGACTTAAAGGAATTCAAAAATGTAGGTGATTGAAATAGCAGGTATTTGCGGCTCCACATCCAACAGAGACTTAGAGAGTTTAGAGGACTTTCTAAAAGTACATGGAGAAGAGTCTACAAACTCACTTAGAAATAAAGAATTATTTTTATCAGTTATATTCAATCAACTCAGAGATGAAGACAAAATCGGAGATTTCGAAGACGTATCTATTGGGCTTTATGGAGAAATTTACAGTTATTTAGTAGATAATAGCTATCAGAGTATTGAAAAAGAGAGGATAGAATTCCTGAGAGAAAAACTCGCTAATAATTTAAACTTTGCTAAGAGATTAAACGGCAATTTCGTTATTACTATATTTGAAAAAGAGACAAAAGAATTACACTTTATCACGGATCGTCTATCTACTAAGCCAGTATTTTATTTGATTAATGATGGAGATATATACTTTAGTAGTAAAATTCAGTCCTTCAGCCGTCTTGATTCAAAGTTTACCTTTAATCAAGACTATATAACGGAGTACTTCTCCCTAGAACGCGTGCTTGGAACCAGAACGCCGGTTGAAAATATTAAACAGCTTCCTCCCGGAACTATTTCTACATACAATCTTGAAAAAAGAGAAATTCGGTTCAAGAACTATTGGTTTCCAAAATATAATCCTATTAACAAAGATTTCAATTATTTTGCAGAGAAATTTCATAATGCGCTTGAAAACGCTCTAGAGGAAAGGAGTTCCGAAGATCTCGACCAAGGACTTATGTTAAGTGGCGGGTTCGACTCCCGACTTCTTGCAGGAAAGTTTGAAGACATAGAATGCTTTCATATGAACGAAAATATGAATAAAGAAGCTAAAATGGCGAAAGAAGTAGCTCAATTAAGTGGTAATAGCTATAATCTTCTTGAAAGAGGTGAAAATTATCAACCGAACTTGTTGGAAGATAGCGCCAGACAGAATAATTTCTATGGGGCTTTTGAACAGAATCATGCTCTCGGATTTATCGACGAGCTTAAAGAGTTAGATATAATTTTCAGTGCTCAGTATAGTGACACTCTATTGAATTTGATGTATACACCCAGAAAGACTTTAAGAAGAAAGTATACCTTTAGACTGCCAGTTCCTGATTTGCCTAAAGATAAAAAGAGCTATATAAATAAATATTGCTCTAGTAGAGACTGGACGGAAATAACGTACTTTCCCTTACCAACTTATATTGAGACTTCTAAAGATGTTAGAACTGTTCTTAAAGAAAATATTCAAGATAAGGAAAAAGGAGTAGAGAGTCATGGAATATACTACCCAGACTATACTACATTAGCTATTTCAGGAGAGTTTTATCCTATAACTAACAGAAAAACCTACAGTTTCCAAGAAGGCATCTCTGATATATCAGTTAATCGTAATCCCTTTCTAGATAATAGAGTCATAGACCTTTCGCTCCAAATGCCTCTGAAATATCATATGAGAAGATCTCTAGTAAAAAAAGAACTAACTGATTATCATGAGAGCTTGTCAAATTTAAAACACGGCCAGTCTAGAGCAAAACCGAAAAATAATACCTACATAGAAATACTAATAAACTTCTTAGAAAGAATAGAAAATAAAATTAAAGAGTCTAAATACTCTCATCCCGGACCTTGGACTAATCATAAGAACGTTATGCAGGAAGGAAGATTTACAAACCCTAATTCTGAATTGTGTAATTTCGAGTTCATCGACGGCCAGGAACTTGAAAAAATAAAAACTTCTAGTAATTATAGAGAATTTTACAGAATAATAACATTCTCAAAAATGCCACTGACTAAAAAAATTTTACAAGAATCAGAATGAGCCCTCTAGAAAAATTATCAAAGTCTATCCTTACAGATTGAGGGTTTAGAAAATATCGATATATGTCGATTGTCAACATTATCATAGCTAATATAAAGAGGATTATTCAATATACTTCGGTTATCTTATTTGTAATCTTATCTGGCGAATATGTCTCTAATCTTTCATTTTGATTTTCTTTAATATTTTCAGATTCTAGACCGATTAGCCTCTGTTTTAGTTTCTTTAAGTCATCTATAAGCTGTCTCTCTTGAAGTATATCTTTTGGTCCTCCTCTATTAGTTGCTATTACTGGTGTTTTCATCTGCATGGCTTCGATTATAGTTCTTCCGAACGGTTCCTCCCATTTTCCCGGATGTATAAACCATTCTGCTCTCTCGTACACCTTTGGTAATTCTGTGTGAGGTACATAGCCTTCAAAAGTTACTCTGTCATTTATTTTCATCTGTTCTGTTCTTTCTTCTAGCTTCTGTTTATCTGGCCCGTCTCCAACTATTCTAAGGCTGTATTCTTCTAGATCATTCATTTGTTCCAGCAGGTCTTCAACTCCTTTGTGCGGATGCAGAGTTCCAACGAATAACAGTTCTTTATCTCTTGTTTCTATTCCTTTAAACTTTGGAAACTCTGGATCATACATGTTGGGTATTACTTGTATTTTATTGCTGTCTAGGAATTTGCTGTAAGCTTTTTTCACGTCTTTTGACAGCGCCACAAATGCATCGATATCTCTCATCAACCTTAGTGTTGTACTAGCGTAGATTCTTAGATATGTTGATTCGTATATTTTTCTGACCAGCGTTTCAGATGTCCGATAGTTGGGTAGTTCCGGATGAGGCAGATAATTGTTAAGTGTTGCAACTGTTTTCGTGTTATCAAGTCTTGATACAGCAGGATGGAAAACCGAGTTATAACTATGTATAACATCTTTGCCTTTTGCAAAATCTTTTATAGTCTTAAAACCTTGAAGATTAAGTAGATCTGCTCTGCTGGAGAAAGCATTCTTCCTTATAACGTATTCCGGGTCTTCCGGATGTTCTTCATCAAAGGCTAATACTTCAACTTCGTGGCCTTTACATCTTAGATTTTCAACAAGTAAACGAGCGCTGAGTTCTCCGCCTCCTGCAACGTTTGGAGGATATCGTGGTGTTACGACTCCTATCTTCATACTGTCTTCTTCATCTCTTGGTATATTTTTACTGTTCTTTCTGCTGTTTTACTCCATCTAAACTTTTCCGCTATCTTCCTGCATTCTTCAGCGCTTTCTTGTTCTGAAACAGATTTCTCGACAAACTGTTCTGTGCTGTTAAGAGTCACTAGCATAGACTTGGGAAGAACTTCGCTCATAGGTTTCGTGTTGTATGCTACTACAGGCGTTCCACATGCTAAGCTCTCGATCATCGGTCTTCCAAAGCCTTCTGCTTTACTGGGAAACAACAGCTTTTCAGCGTTTGAGTATAGTTCAACTAATCTCTGTGTTGAAATATCTGTCTTATAGACGATGTCTTCTCCAAGCTTCAGATCGGATTTTTCTATATGTTTTCTAACGTCCTCAGATAATGCTCCAACTCTGATAAGTTTGGCGTCTTGTTTATTCTCTCTGATTTCTTCAAATAGGTCTATAAGTTCCGGGATGTTTTTTCTTCCTAGTTCTGAACCCACATGAAGATAGTATCTATCAAACTCTGATTCCGACTTTTTAGGCTTGAACTGTTTTAAGTCGACTCCTTGGTATACAACCTCTATTTTTGACTCAGTAACATCCGTGTTTTCCAATAGTTGTTCTTTAGTAAATCCAGATACAGCTATTATTTTATCAGCATACTTCTCAAGGTTGTGAACGTATCTTTTTGCCATCCAGCTGTAAAAAGGGCCTGAAAAACCTCGTAAATAGGGAAATATATCGTGGACCGTAACAACTTTCTTAGGCTTTTCCGGCAATATTAACCCCGAAAATAGATCTTGATTTGTTATATGCACTAAATCTTCATTCGTTTTCATATGGAAAGGTTCTAAGAGAAGATGGTTTAGAAAATCTGGTTTCAGTAATCTGTAAGGTTCTTTCTGGGTAATCTCTATCTCTTCTTTTCTAAGTGCAGTATAAAGCTTCTTACTATATACTTCCATGCCTGAATGTCCTTTAACACTTCCTAAATATCCTATATTCATCTGTTCTTTTTCCACTCCTCGAAATGTTTGAAGATTAGTTGTGGTTTCTTAATGTGTTCTTTTGCGAATCCGGTATACCAAGCTATTACTTTCATCCAAGATACTGCTAAACCAATTAAAAAAGCGTTTAAGCCATCTTCCCTTAATGTAGTCTTTACCGGCTTGTAGTCGTAAATCCATACAGACAGGATTATTAATCCAAGAATAGCTGTGAATACCGGTGTGAAAGAAGGATAGTATAACAGTGTTATTAACGTTGCTAATAGTGTTAGAACGCCTGTCTCGACTAAAGTAACAAGTAGAAAGTTTTTAGATACTCCAAATTTTTTGTTTGGATGTGTGAACAGGTTTCCGCCTCTTGCATCGCCTTCACCATATGTATAAAACTGCTTCCAGAGATCTCTCCAGGTTGGACGCATTCTCCATTCTACCCATGCGTTTTCTGCTACAGCCATCTCGTATCCTTTGGCTAGAATCTTTGAATTGAACTTTGAATCTTCTCCAGTGTATAAGTCTTCCGGATATCCGTTTACATCTTTCCATACTTGTTTAGAGAATCCTACTGAGCGTGATGAGGGTCCTCTATTACCTTTTTTGAACTCTTTTGGTTCGGCTGTATTTGCGATTATTCGGCCTTGTATCCTCTCAAACAAGTTTTTTGACTTCGGTTTCCACATTCCTGCAACGAATTCGGCTTTGTCGAACTTTTTGCACATCTCTTCGTACCATTTTTCGTTAAGTATACAGCCGCCGTCTGTTGACACTATGTAATCGTTTGAAGCGTTTTTCACAGCTATATTTCGTCCTTCTGCGATGTTGCAGCCTTCTTCCACGATTAGATTAATCCATTCGTGTTCATCTGCGATCTCTTTGATCTTGTCTATTGTTCCGTCGGTTGATCCTCCATCGACCACGATCATCTCATCAGGTCTTACTGACTGTTGAAGAATAGATTCGAATAGTTCGTTGATGGATTCGCCTTCGTTGTAGACGGTGCAGATAAGTGTTGCTTTCTTCATTTGTC
>LFCJ01003361.1_pt1 | contig 11723 bp, 15 predicted proteins | sample 643141 | NCBI WGS metagenome assembly LFCJ01 (sample SAMN03766243, study PRJNA286221) | soda lake metagenome | biome: soda lake; feature: Kulunda steppe; material: water; isolation source: sample B1-Br-g2 brine of Lake Bitter-1 | place: Russia: Kulunda steppe | collected 2010-07 | reverse complement strand
TCCTAGGGAACCTCTTAGCTAGTTGGCTTTTCTGGCAGTTCTCCTTTTCCTAGCGTTTTTGAGCTCTTCTGCCTTGCCTGCCTTAAGGACATTGCTGTGTCCGCTCGCGTCATGTAACAAACAAACAGGGAACCTTTATTTATGGCTTTTGTTATAAGTCTGCCTGCGATATTGTGGCATTCAGTCACCACATTTCTAATGACGGGATGCTGGCACCCTGAGAGGATGTGAAGTGCACTGTCTTGGCAGGAGCAGATGGGGCTGCTGTTGGACTGCTTGAAACGGACGGCGTGTTTTTGGTTGTAGATCGTGCTAGACCGGTATTTAATCACTCTCTTTTTCCTTGTGAGAGATGCCAGGTATAGACCAGAAAGTATTACTTATTTTGCTATGGGCACTCTTATTCTTGATTAAATTCTGGTAGTAGGTGTAGTAGCTGGTATCAGTTTGTGCGTTGCCTAGTCTGTGGACTTTATGCTGTGTGCTTGTAGCGCCTCGCGTTTGTTGGGGAGGTAGCGCATATGGGGTTAATAAGGTTGGGATTGATAACCGATTAACTTATCATTTCTTGTTACAACTTGTTACAGTAACTAAATAGCCATTCTCGTCACTATGCTCAAGAAGGTGATGAATTACACGGCCACTCTACGAAATTATAGACGATGTGCCAAGTATAACTACTTGGTCCCTAGTTTCCCACAAGAATGAAATTAGGGTTTTATTAATTAGGATCCCAGCATCCTCCATAGAAAAACGCCTCCAGTACTGCCCAAAATGGCTGAAATAAGGGCATTAAGGATTACCACAAGGTAGTCATTGCCATCCTCCTCAGGGGGTGGGGCTGATTATGAGACTCATTTAGATCAGTGTGACAGCAACCCACATATTTTATGCCACAATGTAAATTCAGAAGAGTACAAGACTGGGAGATTACCATTAAATTTGATTAAGTCCTAATTTAAGAAGTGTGACTAGTGCCTAAGGAAAGGTCCACTAGTGTAGCCAGCAGACAGACTGCATAGGGCCCAACCGCATGCAACAAATCAGAAGGTTCTAAGGAAAATCTTGGAGCCTTATGAGTTCAAAGAGCACGACTATTAGCCATATGGATCCGTTGAACGGCAAGGGTCACAAAAGTTAAGAGATGTTCTGCAGCCCAGTGTCCTGGCTTGTCCAATTGCCTGAGGCAGTTGGTCAGTGAGTCACTGCTCAGCTGCTTACGCTTGGCTGCTCCTGTGCAATGCGAGCAGCTGAGGCCGTTAAGGAGTGCAGCAAAATGCCTGTAGCCACGCTCACGTTGAGGGAGTCCACTCCAGCGGTGCCTGCAAAAATGGTTAGGCAGTTGATGTGTCAAGTCTACTCCAACCAGACAGGTGGCAGCATGCATCGAGGAAAGTCCATCCTAGCCTATATGCCTCAATCAAAGTAGTTAGCTTGGCAACCACTATATCCCCTGAGAAAACCCCAGAATTAAGTCACAATAAACAGAACAATTGATAGAGAATGAATGATGTATGAAAACGAACAGCCATACATGCTGCCACTTGCTTCAGGTGTTGATACAGACAGGCCAATGATCCTTGTTGCACGTTTATTATGAACTCTGGCTTTTTTGAGCTGCTTGAATCAACACAAAATCGACTTATGGTGGTTGTCCGGAACCCCTGTGTGAGTGGGTAAAGTGGCCCTTCAAGGGCCCTAAAGAGGCACTCAGAACACCTGAAATTTAAAATTTTCAAACATTTGCCAGAGGGGGCTGTCTGAGGCCCAACATGGGTATGGTTTGGGCATGCTCCCAGGGTATGGGCGCCGTGACAAGGGCACCTTTCACGCTTAGTCTTAAATTTAAAAGGCCTATTACAACTTGTACAGAACACCTGAGCTTGAGAGGTGCACGTCAAGGCACACATGCCAAAATGACAGCGACGTGAACTTTCTTTTTCACAGCCAAATCTCCACACCAGATCACCCACTGCACCAAATAGCATGATTGCAAGAGAAAAGGATTGATAAGACCCAGTGGTTGGCGAAACGCAGTAGTACACTTAATAATATCAAGTTCAACATAAAGACAAGCATGCACCGGACTTTGGTTTAAATAAACCCCTCTGAAAATTGTCAAACAATATTACAAGAGACGAAGAAACCAATCCAGACAACCCCCCCAAAAAACCAAGAGTCCCAAAGGATCAGAGTGATGGGGCATACTAGCAAGGATTGGATCCTGCTGTTACCACCAATAAGTTTTAGGCCATGGTTTCAGCAAGCTCCCCCAGAGGGACAGCCCCATCGCTAGCACTCGCTCGTTGATAAAGGGGATGATGGCAAGCATCACGTGGGTGCAGCCTTTGCGAGGACAGCCTTCAGTGCAGGAAGCAGACTGTCAGCAGCCATGAGCAGAGCAACAAACAGTAGAAGAAGGGCGCCCATTCCCTTATCCCACCAGAATCTGAGAGGGATGCAAGGGCCGCAAGGCAAGCAGCAGCAAAAGCAGCAGAGAATGCAAACCCTTACGCAGCCAGCAAGAGCAATGGCTCAGATAACGAGCCAGAAGACAACTCTCCCCTCCCTATCCCATCTGCAAAGGAATTCTGGCAGGAGCAGGAGGGCTTAGGGGGACGCCAGCTGTTTGGTAATTTTTTTTAAGCAGGCAGAGCTGGTGATGATGATCGTGCCAGGTTCAATGGAGGATGAGCGCATGTTCAACGCCATGAAGCACCGGAGGATGCCCAAGCACAGCAGGCTACAGCAGCAGCACCTGACCTGCTGCGCTTGGGGGTTCAGCGTAGAGTCCTTCCCATACTCAGCTGCCATTGGGGAGTGGCTCAGTGTGAAGAAGCACCAGGGGCTGAGTAAGATAGATCACATGAACGAGTGGGTTTGACGGCTTCTTGGGACGAAGGAAAACAGGACATTGGTTGGACATTTTGTTGGGGGGTAAGAAAGTACAACATAACAATGCAAGTGGGGCATTAGCTGAATTGCAGAGGCTCATTTGGCCAAAATCAAATGTACTACTTGCGGCCTCCCAGCAGGCCAGGCCAGTAAGTGTGAAAGTCATGAAACTCAGATTCTCAGGATCAACATTTTGGGGTAAGACATGAAAACAATTTTCACAAATCTTTAGAAAAATCGCTGATACAGACGCTTGTAACTGGAAAGGTGCTCCATCTGAGCAAAGGCATGGCACAAGCGGACCAGGGTATCTCCAACAAACAAAATTCAGGCAAAGAGTCCCAACATAAATGAAAGCATGCCAGCAGGCTGTAGAGACACAGGCCATAAAGACCTGGCTACACCCAGCCCTTCCCGCAGCCCATGCATCTGCAAATTGGCCACCTGCCAGCAAGACTGCACCCAAGTCTTTCCCCTCCCACGGTCCATATAAACAGCACAGGCCACCCACCCGTGAAGCTGCCGCCGCGTGTGGAGCTCTGATGCCTGCCTGAGGACGCGGGCCCTGATGACCCAGCAACAGCAGCAGCGGCAGCCTCGTCCTGGCCATCCTCAAAGTCGCTGGGCCCCTCTGCGCCCTCCTCTTCCCCGCCCCAGTAGCTCGTGCTGCCCCTGCTGCCAGCATGCCCCCGCCCAGGCACGTCGTTCCCAGGCAAGGAGGCTGCGCCGCTGCTGGTGGCGGCAGGGAAACTTGGGGCAGCACCCTGGCCTGAAGCCCCCAGACCGGTGAAGCCTTGGCCCTATTTGTATATATGAGTATGTGTGCAATTGCGTTAGCCTGTGCATGCACTCATGTGTGTGGACGGCCTTCATGTGTAGATGTGTGTATACGCGAGTACGTGTACAAGTAGCCTGGCCGAGGCCCCCAAAACCAGTGTAGCTTCAATCCTGGAAGCTCATGGGTGATTGATGCTTCCCAAATTGCCTGTACATTGCACCTGCAGTCCCAAGCACAGAGATCAACAGCGGACAGGCACACACAAAAGCATGAGTGCCTGTGCACATACACACAAAATACCCCTGCGTGCACCGGCACGCACACACACATACACGTGTGCGCGCACACACAAGTATGCGCAGGTGCAACTGCAGGCGCGCAAGCGTGCACTAGCACACCTGTGGTCCCATGTCAACGCGCACGAGGCCCGTGCATGCACGCCTGATGTTGGTGCGCAGCCCGCGACCCTCATTGCCTGTCAGGGTGGGAACACAGCAGGCAGGTAGTGGGAGCTGAGAGACGCACAAAAATATGGGCGCATGCGGCGATGACACGTGTGACGATGTTCCAGGACCATGATGGTGGCGATGGCATGCAAAGCAGATGGACGGGTGGGGCTAAAGAGGGGCTGATAATGTAAGCAAGGGCACATGGAGAAACAGAAGCAGCGCCTGTATTGAGGCCATAATGAAGACACTGGGGCAGTGTTGGTGTGAAAAGCTCACAAATAAGCTTACACGCCTTGATGCATCCACTTAGGCTCGCATCCAACCGCCCCCAACCGCCCCCCTGCGAGAGCTTGCCATGCTGCTGAACGCCTTGCGGTCGTGCCTGTGCGCCCCTTCCCTCTGGGCTTGCTGCGCATGCGCCTCTTCCCTGTCGCCATGCTGCGCATGCCCCCCTATTCCCTTGGCATATGCTGCACATATGCACCCCCACGCTGTGCCTGGCCGCCCACCCAGCACAATGATGGTTGGCCTGTCCACATGGACGTCCTGGACGCTCTGTGCGCCGGCATCTCCTGCAGCCCCCAGCACCAGCCAGCCCGAAGATGCCGCATCCTGCACAAGGACACACCAGGACCAGCTTGACAGCTTGGTCACAAAGGCATGCTGTGTATCATCCTGCACCCCGACACACAGGCCCACCACAAAGGCACGCCTTGAGCGGCAAACAAGAGCGGTCTCACGCTGCATGCACGGCTTTCCGCACACCCCAGACCATCCCTGATGTCAAATGCTCGCACAAAGCATGAAGCAGCTGTACAAGAACAAGCCGCCCATTGCATCTGTCACCAATAGTACCAGGCGAGCATGGGCGGACAGTTGGCATAGCAAGCAGCTCAGCAAGCAGCCCAGACCAGCAACTCCGCACACGGGCTTTGGCCAGCTGCCCAATTGCAGCATGGCACGAGCAATCCTAGGGGGCATGCCGCGCACTAAGGTCATTATGCACCTCGCCTCACTTTCTGCACACTTGCTGTTGCGCGCACAGGCGGCTGTAGGCGGCCCAGCCCAGCCCAGCGCAGCACAGCAGGACGCGGCAGTGCACAGAACCCACACGCACGCACCATGAGTGTGTCACGCAGCATGCGTGCTGCATGCACCTGCGCCGCCTCCATGGCCCCTGCGGAGGCCTTGCTCACAGCAGGGCTGAGGGGCGCGCAGTTCTTGGCGGACACCAGCATGCCGGCCGCGCCCAAGCACCAGCAGCTGCGCAGCATGGCGCCAAAGTTTTGCTGCGGCCAGGCGGGCAGGCAGGCGGGTAAAGGCCGCATAGGTAAAGGGAATGTCAAAGGAAGTCAGGCAGCCCAGGCGCAGTTGTGAGCGATGGATGGATTGCGTGGGAATGTAGGTTGACAGGTATGTGTCTTTTGGGAGGACAGACAGGTGGCAGGCAGGGGGAGCAGCATGCCAAATCAGGCGGGTGGGCGGGCAACGCGCAGTGGGGCTCACGTGCATGGCTGCACTGTAGACCATGACAGCGCATGGCCAAGCTCTCATACATAGGCAACGTTGGGCCTGAACGAGTGGCACGCGGGAATACACTGTTGGCAGCATCCGTGCTGGAGTGCTTTGTGGAAGATGTGTTCTTGGAAAGGAGCAAACACATTTGACCAAAACTCATCACATGCACCAACACACACGCACACTCACCGGGTCAAGAACCTCGTCCAGGGCCACCCACACAGGTGGCGCTGACCCCGCTGCAGCCGCTGCTTGCATTACCTCTGGAGCAGGGGGCAGCTTGTCCATGGGCGTGAAGGACACCGGGGAGCAGTCAAGCACCAAGCCCTGTGCACGCATGCGAGAGCACGCTTGTTCGGGGCAATGTGTGCATGTATGGGTGCTGATGCCTGCATGTGTGTCCATGCTTTTTGGTGCAGTGCACAAATGGGGCTTTGGCAGCCCAACGGAAGCACCCATGATTGGGTTGTACCCAAGGGTGCGCTTGCGCTGAGCACATTTTGCCGACAGGCATAACAAGCACACGATGATATAGAGGCGCGTTGCCATTTGTGGGAGGGGGAGACACTTGGTTCCCAGAGGCAGCAGGAAGCCCTGTGCCTAGAGGGTATCCTTTACCCAGCAGGGCATTGCAGGCAAGAGCGCTCAAAGGACACCAAATTGAGAAGAGTGCTGGCAGGAGCAGGATCCCTAATCCTTGCGCCCACCTGCGGCAACGCATCCCAACCGCAAGGATCACAAGGAGCGCAGGGAGGACAAACCACGCGCTAGAAAGGAGGCGCCACAGTCGCAAGGGGTGCAAACAGGGCACGCCATGCGCTAAGCAGCAAGCGCAGCCTACCACCCACCTGGTGCACTGCATCCCCCGACAGCGTGTTCAGCTCGTGGCGGCTGACCCTGCTGATGCCCACCCCCAGCTTGGGGGCCAAGCTGAGCACCTGCCGCACGGCGCGCACGTCCTTGCGCTTGGAAAGGTCCATGCCGGCCAGCACGTACAGCCGGTAGGGCTCGCGCCTGCAGAGGTGCGCATTTGGGGGGGGGAGGCGCTAGCGAGTAACGTATGTAGGTTCTGCTCCTGGGAGAATGAGCGAGACCGGGCGTTTACTTGTGGCATGGTGCTAGTGTCTCAACTTCCGGCGCCGCGCCAAAAAGAGATACAACAGCGCGCTGCGTGCCATGTCTGCCACCTGGCTCAAAGACTTCAGCAAGCAAACTTTCCACATGCCCTGGCTGTGAATTGTGCACATGGCACGCTGCACACACTATATGACAACAAGGCTGCCAAATGTTGGCTCATCGGAACAAGGCCTCAGTTGAGATAGCACCGCTCTCACGCGCACCAGTGTCATGGCAGCACTCCTCCTATGCGCACCTGACTCATGGTACGACTACTCTTACGCGCACCTGCGTTGAGGAAGCATCACACTCTCGCACAGCTGTGCTCGTGCACCTCCCCCTACAGCCCGATACTCACAGCCTGCCACCACCAGGCTGCATGCCCCAAGCCCATCCCAGTGTATGCCCCCGCGTCCCTCACCTGCGCTGCAGCAGGGCATTGAGGATGGGGTGCACGCCGTACAGCGCCTCCCCCCTGAGTGCACTCCGGCTGAGGTCACCCTCCACACGGCCGCCCCCATCACCCCTTCCCAGCATGCCGCCCCTTTCCAGCTCCTCCTCCACGTCCTCCGACACTGACCACCTTCCCTGCGCGGAGGCCTCAGACGCAGGCTGGACCCTCTGCTGCCCGCCTACACTGTCCCCCCTGCCACTGCCGCTGTCCCTGCTGCCAAAGGCTGCCGAGCTGCTGCCCCTGCCAGTCGCCCCCCGGTGCGCCCGCCCCCGGTCTGCCTCAAGCAGCTCGTCAGTGTCGCTGTCCACGTCTGTTTCCTGGGCCAAAACAAGCACGCTCATGCGTTAGCCATATTTTAAGGTATGTACATGTGTGTGTGTGCGCGCGTGTGTGTGTGTGAGTGTGCGTGGTGAACCGGCTGCACGCTGGCACATGTGGGCGTGCATGCCAGCCAGGAGGGGCAGCTCATGCACAAATTGCAAAAAGTGCATGCATGCCCTCGTGCGCAAATGTACTTGCAATGCACAAAATTTGGTTTGTACACTTGTGCATGCCCTACATCAACCTCTATTTCCTAATGTCACTGCTAACATGTGCCACGAGGATCGTGTTTCATTTGCTTGCAAGCATTCTGATCCCCAAATTCAACTAACGCGATTGACCATTGGACACCCCTTTTGGGACAGCTTGCAATCAATTTACCTTGCCACAATTACATCACCACACCTCATCCCTCAAGCTCACCCACCTCATTCATGGCTCGCCGTCCCCGCGCTGGCTTATACTGTGACGAGTGCCACACCTGGTTCACCCAGCTGACATGAGGACCAGCGTCCTCATCCTGTTTCTGCTGCCGCCGCCGCTGGTGGTGCTGCTGGTGTGGCCGCCCTTCCCCACTCCTCTGCATGCCAGGCGGCCGCCTGCCGCGCCCCTGCGCCCTTGCTGCTGCCTCCTTCAGCCGGACTGCGTGTCCGCCCTTGCCCGAAGCCTTAGCACGGTAGGCTTCTGGTACATCAAATCCCTCTGGAACTGGTCCAGTGAGACCCTTGCCTAGATCTTCCTCCCAGTCATCGGCTCGTGCAGCGCGGCCCCTGCGTCGCCCTGCGCCTGCCTCTCTGCCGTCCTCCCCCTGCCACCACCTGTCCTGCTGCTCCTGCTGCCTGCTGGAAAGGGACTGTGAAGGCCCACTTCTCACACCTCGGGGAACTGCATGCACTGCTACCGTCCTCTGTTGGTATGGGGAAGCACACAGTGCTTGTGCACACAGCCGCCCTTCAGCTCTAAAGGCTGCAGCAGGCCTGTAAAGTTGCATTAGGCAACCGAAGAGGCAATAGTGCTCACTACATACAGCCCTGCAAGCAGGGATGGGGGCAAGGGAGGATTAGAGCAAAGTGGTCCCATCAGCAGGTCCGAGTCAGCAAGAGAGCGCTGTACCTGTCTCCCAAGAGTAAAACAAGCGTTGTTGAAGAATAATATTTGAAAATGTGGCATTTTTGCAGTTGATAAAAAGCAATAAATCCGTCGGAATGCAATTTTAAATTATAATGAAAAAAATCGAATATGTTTGTATTCCCTGGCAGGAGGCCACAGCAGCAAATATCATCTCCTCCCCCACAGCAGCAGCAGCAGCAGCAGCAGCAGCAGCAGCAGCAGCAGAGTGAACCGCAGGGCCAAATTCCTGAAGGGCTGGTCTCGCAGCCCCTTACCAGGCAACCAAGCATCGATGTGGATCTGGGTTTCCGAAACTTGCTGCTTGGAGTTGGTGTTGGGGCTGTGTTCTCTGCCAAGTACTTCAAGCAGAAATTGATGCTCCGCCCATTCCAGGTGCTGCACGTTAATGATGCTTGCATACACCTGATTACTACTGATTTCAAGAACAAGTAAGCATTGTGCCCTTTGCAGGCCTCCGTCATCGTGGCCTGGCCTTCGCTTGGTGTTGCAGTCATGCAGACAGTCATAGCCAACTCCTCACCTGTGCAGGTAAGCGTGTCCATTTATGAATAGGCGGGTTTGTTAAAGAGAGAGGGAAGTGCCAGTATGCCAACTCTGTGGACTACACTGTGGCTGGCACAGGCTTCCTGATAAATATTCTGTCATTTCCCTTCAAGCCATTGCGCATCTCTGCGAGCTTTAGGCTATGCTTGATCATCGGACGTATCACGTACAGTTGTGTATGCGTTCTAGTAGGCAGTTAGCCCTGTTTGCTCAGATCTTCCAAGCATCCTGCAATAAACTGGGCACTACACTGGTAAAAACCCTCGTTTATTCAGGTCAAGAATCCTAGCAGCGAATTTGATGCTGACAACGTAAAAAATTTGGAGCTTTCAGAGCGGTTGAAAAAACTTGCCGAATCCAGTAGAGAATAGAATAGCGACGTATCCTCTGAACAGGCTGTGGCTACCCTTTGAGGGCTACCTGTGTTTGCTTGACTGCTGCAATACTAGTCTGCCATACAACCACCTCAAGCACACTCAATTGAACATGCTACACAGCACACCGCCAAGTATCAACCTAAGGCTTCTGGAATTTGCCTTTTTGTTCCCATCTTGCTCCACTCTTTTCATTTTTCGTACGTACAAATATTCGCTGAGCTGAATTGCAATTAACCTTGCAGCAAAGTATATGTATATAATTGTCTTCCTTGGGTCACACGCGCACATGTGCACAATCTCTTGCGCACGCGCGCGCGCACACACACACACACACACACACACACACACACACACACACACATGGTCTGGTAAGGGAAAACATTGCTGTTTATAAGGTAGAGTAAAGATGACAAAGATTACAAGGATAAGGCCTTTAGTCAAGAAATACGACTGCTAGCCTGCTCATAGAATGCAAGTAAATTATGTAGGAAAATGGTAGAGTAAGGATATTGCAGCTGTGCCTGTTTATTAAGGGTAGGCCAGCCGAGTTCTCTAAGGCAACCTAAACCTACACCAAAATAATGATTTGCCGATGTCTGTCAGGTAGAATAATGTCCAAGGAACAAGGATCAGGCACCAAACTTTGAATGGTCAAATAGGCAAAATATGGCATTATCGGTTCTAACAGATGATGATGACACGATGAAGGCATAGTAAGTAGAACAGGTTGACAAAGGTTAGGTTGGGTTAGGTTGGGTTATCTAGCTGTACCTACCGAACGAGGGCAGCTTAGCTGAAGCCAAACGGGCCCGCAACCGAAACCAAAAGAATCAAGCTAGGTAGTGTCCTGAAATCTAGGCACTGCATTTCAGGCACTCATGCATGTACAAGGCCAAGTGGTTTGCCCATATATACTGGCTTGCAGAAGAGAACAATGAGACAACTCATACTACCACTAAAATCAGCCTTGCACCACTTCAAAACATTAAGGACAAACTAAAAGCTCACATGAGCAAGCATCACAGACTTGGAGATGCTAATACCAACTTGGCTAATACCAACTTGGCTAATACCAACTCAGGTTCAACTAAGTTTAAGTTACTATAACTATTGGAAGAGACTGCTCACCTTTGCGAATCTTACAACTAGCAATTCTTTTTGGAACAATACAAGGATTACTGTATCACAGAAAAGGAATGTCATGAAATGTAGAACGGGTACTCTTTACACTCAGAAAATGGCCCATCTTTACGGCAGAGCCACTAGTTCATCTTGTCTGTTATGTCATCAGCCAGACAGCCAAATCCATATGCTCTCTGGCTGTCAGCATCCTTCAATTCAAAACATGGTGACTGAAAGACATGACATTGCTTCCAGGCGCATCATCAAAACTTTGAACAAAGGCGATTTTGGAGGAAACATCATTTTTACAGGTATTGGAAGTGAAACACGGATGGCTCAACAAAGTCTTGTCTTATCGGCACATGTACTACATGGCTAGTAGCCAACAGGACTTTACCCCAATGGCTTCTACCAAACCTGTCAGCAGATGAACTTCGATCCTGCTCAAGATTAAAAAAATTACGCAATTGATTCAAGTGTTTCCCTCAAATACCGTCATTGTGTGCCAAATGATGGATATTCTTTCATGAAATTACGGGCGTAGTCACTGTTGGGGTCCAACACGCTCGGATAGTCATTATAATTGTCCAAAGAGTTTGTCTGTGTGTTTATATGCTATTTGCATACTGCCAGTTGGAACGAAAAATGACCATCAAAGAGACATACAGGATGTACACCCTTCACGCTGGGATGTACACCTCATTGAAGTAAAATACTGTGATGATACATGACCAGAGCAACAACTAGCAAGAGCAACTGAACAGCATAATGGATTGAAACACGCCCTTGCAAAGCAATGCCACAAGGTAAGCCTACATACCATCCTGATTGGAGTGATGGGAACCATTTATGAATGTCATACTGATCTACCCCTCAGTAAACTTGGCCTAGCCCGGTGTAAAGTAAGAAAACTTACCCTCGATCTAAACACTCATTCTATTCAATACGCAACAAAGATCATAAATACAAGTAGGAGGTTGAAAAACATCAAGGAAAGAACATATGGCTCTTTTCAGAAC
>LFCJ01003360.1_pt1 | contig 11724 bp, 8 predicted proteins | sample 643141 | NCBI WGS metagenome assembly LFCJ01 (sample SAMN03766243, study PRJNA286221) | soda lake metagenome | biome: soda lake; feature: Kulunda steppe; material: water; isolation source: sample B1-Br-g2 brine of Lake Bitter-1 | place: Russia: Kulunda steppe | collected 2010-07 | reverse complement strand
GTGTTTTCTATTTTGTGCTCAAATATTACATAGTGCAGATCCACCATTCCAAAGTCAGTAAAACTCTGTCCTGTCTTCTCCTGCGAGTAGGGGTCTACCTTATGTAAAAATTCTTGGCCTTGTCGTGTCAAGGTTTTAATGTTAGTTCTAGTACTGTCGTTAACTTCGATTAGACCAAGCTCTTTTGCCTTTTGTATTCTCCTTCTTACAGTTGATCGAGACATATTCAACTCGTTCGATATTTCAGTCTGCGTTATGTTTTCTGGTTTAGCAGCATCTATCTCTAACAACACTTTAGCTACATCAATCGCATCACCCTCATCGAGGTTAGCACTCATTAATGTTCACCTCTTTTGTTCACAACTTCGCCAGCATATGTATCTGCCTTGAAGACTAGCAGTACTTCAGACCAAGACTCTTCGTATCCAAAATCTGGATCAGGAACTACAGCATACTCTATATCTACTAAAAACCAGTTATCCTCTTCTTTGTATTGTATTGCTTCATTTATTTTGTCTTCAAGCTCAGAGCCTTTTGCTTCAATTCTAATAACTTCTTTCACTCTGAAACACCTCCTAAATCGCTCTGAGAAGACTCTGAACCTAAACCATTTCTTCCATACCGCTTCAAGAATAACTCAATCTCTTCTTCCCCTATGTAGCGGTTACCCTGCTCATCAATTACTACATCAAGCCAGTTACCTTGTTTATCTACAGGCACTAGCTTCTTTTCTCCCTCAATATGTTTCTGTCCGCACTCAGGACAGGAAAGATCCCACTTCTGCTTTTCATAACTCCAAGAACTGTCTTTCCATTCGCCGCATCTTCTACATCTCTTTTCTTCAGCAGCATTCAGAAACTGTAAAACATTATCTGCTCCAGGTATCTTTCTACCCGTAGCTGTAACAAAGACCTGTTGTTCCTCTCCTTCTCCATCTACAGGAAGCATAAAACTGCTATCCCCGAACTGTACCTTAATATGCTGTTTATTACATCTTGGACAAGCAAAATGTCCTGGATCAGTCTTCTTACATATACTCCATTCTTCAGGTATTGCTCCGCACTTTGAACATTCAAACCTTCTTTTCTTCATAAACACACCTCAGTAGTATAGAGAATTAGGGGAGAAGACTCTGTGCGAGGGTGACAGAGCCTTCTGTAAGCCCTAATTCCAAAAAATATAATCTTGATAAAAAGCATCTTTACTCGCCTAAAACCTCGCTGAAATAGCCTCCTTGATGATTGAAATAACTTTTAATTGCCTTAACACTAGTTAAAGAGGCTAAAACTGATTTTACGGCGTTTACTTGAAAACTAGCCGATCCCGCATTTCCGTAGGTAGCAGTCTTAAATCTATTTGTTTCTAATTCTATGATACTCACCACTCTATAGGTGATTCAAAGGGTTCTGAGAAATCTGTTGGAGCGGAAGACTCAGAACCCTTTTACTTTTGAGTTCTTACAGTTTTTCTAGTTGCTTTGCGGCACAGATTCGAAGTAGCGAGCCCTTCGAGCATCCGAGTTCCCTTTTCTTCTCCTCTAGCCGACTGTCTAATTGTTCTGTGATTTTGAGTGTCGTAGTCTTCATAGTTGAGTCTTTCCTATATCAGAACTGAATAAGAACTCTTATATGTTCTTAGTCACATATACGCCTAATCAATGCTTTATTATAGTATTAACGGTTTCACGCTAGTTTATATTGTCAAAACTTGTCTTAGGTTTACCTTGTGACAAGGTAAACCCAGATTTTACTCTTTGTCCCTTATATAATTTTGTATAGAAAATTCGAAATACAACATATTATACTGAACTCCGCAACGCAGCTAACAAAGGAGTGTTAAGAATTAACTAAATGTATACTTATTCCCTTCATTGGGAAAAACACAGTTTCAATGCAAAAACAGAACTCCTGTAGCTGCTAAACTGTTTAATACACGCCCGCAGGGAGAAGTCACGCAACAGAGGCCTCCCCGAAAAATTGTTCAGCCTGCTTCACTATAGGATCTACAAGCTGATCATACTCCGTAGGTCTGAAGCCTCTCTTCCTCAATACTGCTTTAACTTCAGATCTCATCTCGGACTTCAGACTTCTTCTGTTAGTCCAGTCAATATTGGCTTTCTTTTTGAGACGCTTCTTCAGTTCAGAGGCAATATCTTTCAGTTCTTCTTCACTGATTTCTTTTTCTCCTTTCTCTGCTATTGCATCATAAAATGCTCTTTCTTCAATACTGAGATCGTCTTCTTCCTCTTTTTCTGCCTCTTCTCTTAGTTCTTCAGCATACTCTTCAAGCTGCTTAATAACTTCTTTAGTGGTTAAGAAGTTTTGGTGGTATTTCTTCAAGGTTTCATCAAGTTTTTCCTGGAAAGATTCATACTTAGCCATATTCTGGTCTCCTCTATCCTCTATCTCGTTCTCTACTATTCTTTTCAGCAGCTTCATCCGTACATTCTCTGGCTGTTCGTGAGCAAGTTCCTCCATAAATTCTCTGCTTAGAACTGCTCTACGATCATAATCCTTTTCTATACCCACAATGTCAACCATTTCTTCTACATCTATTTCTTCAGATACTAGGCTTTCCATCGCTGAATCAGCTTCTTTCTCCTCTTCAATTGTGTAGTCATCGTTCCCTAAATTTTCTATCTTTCTTAGACCTTCTCTAACTGTTTCAAAGAATACCTTATCCTCTTGATACTTTAATGCCTCTTTATGAGGACTGATCAATGTGTATGCTTTTTCAAAGGCTTTCACATCGTCATAAAATTCTTTTTCTTCTGTTACTTGTTCTAGTACTTCGTTTTCTGCTTTTCTGATCAGCCTTGTAAGTTCTTTTCCTCGTTTGTTTTGCCAGCCTTTGTAGTCTGTTTTCTGGAAGTAAGAGGCTACTTTTTCGTGTTTTTCTTCTAGCTGTTCTACTGCTTCATCTATATCTTGGAGTGTTCTTTCTCTTACTTCTGTGGTGAACTTATCCATTGCCTTTCTGAGATTGTCTCCTATTCCAATGTAGTCTACAATTAGGCCTCCTGGCTTGTCTTTGTATACTCTGTTGACTCTTCCTATGGTCTGCATCAGGTTATGGTTTTTCATAGGTCTGTCGATATACATTGTGTGTAGATGAGGGACATCGAACCCTGTTGTCCATTTTTCGCAGACAATAGCAATTTTTAACGGATCTTCAGGATCTTTAAACCGTTTCTTAAGCTTTCTCTCACTTTCAGGATCTTCTAAATACTGGTCAGGATTAGTTATTACAACTGCTGTTTCTGGAGAACCTTCAATCTCATCAATATGCTGCTTATATTTGTATGCAGCTTTCCTACTGATAGCTACTACCATTGCTTTTCCTTCTAACTCCCTGTCATTGAAGTGTTCTACTATGTCTTCAGAAATTTCCTGGAATCTTTCATCATTGTTTTCTATTATTTTACGGAGCCTGCTCCACTTTCCAGACATCCTATTTTTTAGATCATCAGATTTGCTGTCCATCAATTCCTCGAACTTCTCCTTTATCTCCTGATCCTTAATCCTTAGTTTAGCCATTCTAGACTCGTAGTATATAGGAACTGTGGACTCGTCTGCTACCGACTGAGGAATAGTATATTCGCTTATAACATCGCCGAAAGCAGTATAGGTTGATCTATCTTCCTTTTCTATAGGTGTAGCGGTAAACCCTAGGAACGATGCATCAGGTAATGCATACTTTCTCATCTGTTCCGCAAGTTCCTTGTACTGTGTTCGGTGTGCTTCATCCGCTATCACTATAACATTCTTCCTGTCATTAAGCTCAGGCATACTGTTCTCACTCTCATCAGTATTGAACTTATGCACCAATGTGAATATTAGGCCTCCAGCACCCGTCTGCAGAAGATCTCTTAACTCGTCTTTACTTCCTGCTTGACTAGTTCTGAAGCCTGCAGTATCAAAAGTCTCCTTTATCTGATTATCCAACGCAGTTCTATCAGTGACTACCACAATTGTAGGGTTCTCCAATTCTTTCACTCTTCTAGCTTTATTAGCATAAAAGACCATTGAGAAAGACTTACCCGAACCTTGAGTATGCCATACTGTACCTATTCTGCGATCTTCGCTTGGAATAGTCTTTTTAGTAGATTCTATAGCTCTCTCTACAGAATAGTACTGGTGGTAGGCCGCTAGTATTTTCTTTTCAACTCCATCTTCCTCAGTAAATAGGATGTAGTGTTTAATCAGGTCAGTCATTCTTTCTTTATCGAATGCACCTCTAACAAGGACTTCTGCAGCAGTCATTTCAGGCCTAGTATCTCCTTCATCATCCACATAGTTCCAGTTAGAGAACCATTCCCACGGAGTATCAAGAGTTCCTATCCTTGCTCCATCCATATCAGCTACAGCAACAAACTCGGTATAGTGGAAAAGCTTTGGAATATCTCTCTGATACTTATTCATTACCTGTTTGTATGCAGTTTTCAATGTGGCAGAACGCTTCTTAGGATTCTTTAATTCCAAAATACCTACAGGCAGACCATTCAAAAATAAAACAATGTCAGGTATCCTAGGAGTATTATCGCCGATCTGTACCCTGAACTGGTTCACAGCTAAAAAGTCGTTATCCTCAGCTTCATCAGCAATTACCTGTACTCTATCACCTATCTTCTCACCACCTTGCTTATACTCTACAGGAACACCGTTCACCAGCTTCTCGTGAAAATCCTTGTTATTACTCATAATTCTAGGTGAACTAAAACCAAGCAGCGAACTAATAGCATCATTAATAGCTTCTTCAGGTATATCAGGGTTAAACTCCGCCAGTTTTTCTTTTAACCGATCTCTCAGAACTACTTCAGAATAGGAGTCTCTCTCAGGGCTTTCACCGCCAGGACTAATATCCTGTCCGTGCTTATACTCATAACCCATCTCCTGCAAATACTCTAAAATAGGCTCCTCCGACAAACCAAACTCATTCATCGCCATCAACATTCACCCTAATCTCACCAGACATCAATTTTGGAAGCAAAACATCTCTCATCTCCTCTAATTTTTTGTTTTCTTGCTCTCTTTTAATCATTTCTTGATAAAATGGTTCTAAAATCTCGTTAAATTTTCTCAGCGAATCTTTGTCTGGAACTGCTATCTTTATTTGGTCAATATCTTTTTTTCCTAAGTGTATAACTGTAGTTCCTGTCTTGGATTTTTCCAGTTTGTAGAGAGGTTTTCTAACGACATTCCAGAGGTAAATATCTGAATAAAGTGGCTCTTTACCCTCAAATTTACAGACTCGCTGGTTCAATCCTGATTTAGGACCTTTCCATATATGTGGTCTGAACTCCCCATCCATTCCTGCCAAGACATCTCCTGGATTAATGATATATTTTTCTTTAAAATCTTCAGGACTGTATTTATCTGTTTCATTATCTGGAAGGTTCCTGATTCTAATCACAGGCATTCCTTCACCTTCCTCGTTGAATTTTTCCGAACTAAAGCTATATCCATAAGTAACATCGGCGATATCTACCAGATTCATAACTTCAAAATCTTCAGGTATTTCTCCAAGCTCAGAATCCTTAAACTCTTCATAAGGCTCAAAGTCCACAAACCAGGCCTTGAACAATGTCTGAGCCATCCCCTCCAAAATCTCATTGACACGGTTGTTAGTTTCTATTTTCTCATCAAGTGAATACAGAGCAGATGAAATTTTCTCCTGTTCCTCTATAGTAGGCAAAGCTATCTCCAGTTCATTCAGTTTACTCCAGTCAGCTCTCGGCATCCGTGTTCCTGTAGATGTCTTATCTGCCATATCTATGAAGTCCTGCCTAAACAAGGTGTAAAATAAGAAATCTCTGTCAACCTTATCGGTAGGCCTAATTACATTAATATCGGTAGAGCATATTCCATCGAATTTGGCGAGAGCAACTTTCCTGAAATATGGACGGAGCTTCCCAAAAAGAATGTCCTTCTTCTCAAATGCATATTTCTGGCTTGAAACATCTTTAGCATTGTCCACTTCATTAATTCTTGGTTTTCCTTTACCCATATGTTTCAAACTGACATAATTCTGTTCACTCATTTCTTCAGGATCAACTCTACTCCTAACTCTATCTATTAGTTCCTCAACCTTTGTTATCCTCCAAGCTTCAGGTATATCTTCAGGAAGCAGAGTTTTTTCGACCGAATCATTCTTCGTATCTGTGCTCTCTAAAGTCTTTTGTTCGGAACTCAAAAGCCAATCTCCTCCAGATTCTGTTCGATTTTTTCCTGTAGTTCGTTGGATTTCTGGAAGTTTTCTCTGAGGTCTGCGGAGAGTCTTTCCATCTTCTGGTCGAATGGTTCTTCATCAGCATCTCGCTCTTCAACGCCTACGTATCGGCCTGGTGTGACAATATATCGGTTGTCAGCTATATTTTCAATTTCTGCTACTTTACAGAATCCTTTTTCGTCCTCGTATTCTTCTGCTTCTTCTTGTCCTCTGTAGGCTCTGACAGTATCTGCTATTTTTTCTATGTGCTCTTCTTCAAGAACGTTTTGTGTTCTGTCTATGCTTTTGTACATATCTCTGGCATCTATGAAGAGTGTTTCTCCTTGTCTATCTCGGTACTGATCTATGTCTTTTCCTTTGCTGAGAACAAAGATACAGGCAGGTATACTGGTTGTGAAGAACAGTTCTTTCGGCAAAGCGATTACTGCGTCAAGCAAATCATCTTCAATTATTTTTTCCCTGATTTCTCCTTCTTTGCCTTGTACTGACATTGCCCCGTTTGCCATTACTGTTGCAGCCATCCCCTCTTCTTCGTCTAGGTGATGGATCATATGTTGCATAAAAGCGTAGTTTGCGTTACTTTCAGGAGCCATTCCGTATTCGAAGCGAGGATCGTCATCTGCTATAGTGGTTTTACCCCAGTCATCCATATTGAAGGGCGGGTTTGTTATTATGTAGTCTGCTTTGAGGCCTGTGTGTTGGTCGTCTCTTATGCTGTCCCCTAATTTGATTTCTCCTTCCATTCCTCTTAGTAGTAGGTTCATCTGGCAGATCTTCCAGGTGTCCTCCTTGATTTCCTGACCGTAGATGGAGATGTTGCTGTCGTCTTTTCCGTGTTCTTGTAGGAAGTTGTGGCTTTGGATGAACATTCCTCCTGAACCGTTGAAAGGATCGAATAGTCTTCCTTCGTATGGTTCGAGGATCTCGACCATCAGCTCTACTACGCTTTTAGGAGTATAGAACTCTCCGCCTTTACTGCCTTCTTCTTTAGCGAACTTTTTGATGAAGTATTCGTAGACTCTGCCGAGTAGGTCGTGGTCTTGTTTGTCTTCTCCGTTTTCGTCTTTTCCGTTTGAGAAGTCTATGTCTGCGAATAGGTTTAGGAGGTTTTCTACGGAGTCTACTGGTATTCTTGATCTTTCGTATTTGGTAGGAAGCATTCCGTGTAGTTCAGGGTTTTCTTCCATTATTCCTCTCATCGCATCGTCGATTTTCTTTCCGATGTCTGGCTGTGTAGCGTTCTTGACTAAGTAGTCCCAGCGGCTTTGTTCTGGAACGAAGAAAACATTTTCTTTGTAGTATTCATCGTTATCTGTGAGGATATATTCTTTGTGTTCTTCGTCTTCTGTATAATACTCTGATTCAGGGTCTTCTGTTTTTTGTTTTAGCTCTTCTCGCCTTTCTTCGAAGGCATCTGACATATATTTGAGGAATAAAAGTCCTAGAACAATATCTCGGTACTCTGTCGAAGGTACTGGACCTCTAAGCTTGTTTGCTGACTCCCATAGTTTATCTTCGAGTTCATTATCTCCGTTATCTAAAGCCATAATGTAAGTATAGAAATACAACACTTAACAAAATTTCCAGTATTTTTTCATTACTGAATGCTATACGATACAAAAAAACTCGGAGTTCTAGCTGAAGTGACGGAGATTTTATATGAAACCTTGATTCTAACAGGTTTCGTCTGTTAAGGCCTAATAGATTCTTTGTTTTTTCTGCCTCAAGCAAGGTATGATTATGCAGTTCATAGGATCAGTAGTCTTTCTGAGTTGGTTTTTACTGGGTTTTAGGTTTCTTGAGTAGACGGCTTCTACAGCCGTGGCTGAAAACCCATTAGGTTTTTAATACGATATAGTCCCGACTTAGTTAATGACTATAGACACTGGTACAACTAGCATCCATATCACGAAGAAAGATAAGAGGCTCTTAGAGAAGCACAACTTATCGGACAAACAGATAGGAGAGGCTTACCACACTTCTGTTGAGGAGATGGATCGGTTCAGAGAGCTTCAAAAAGATAAGGAAAAAGAACTGAGGAAAGAAGTATCCGAACTAAAAAATGAGTGTGAAAAATGGGGTTTAGACCTCTATAACCTCATTTAATTGTTATATTGAAGGATATACATCTGATTCTAAAAATTCTCTTAAAGAAGTTATATCAATTCTTTCGTCATCTACTTCTTCCTTAAAGTTTTCAAACAAGTCCTCAGCATCTTCTCCATCAAGTTCTACGAAAAAGTCTTCATCAATGTCTTGATGTTTCTGTAGTCTATCTCCGTTAATTTTTCTGTAAAGTTCTCTGTCAAAAATTCCTTTGTACTGTTTTATTGTGGGCTGGTTTTCATTGTATAGGATGTAGAGGCCTAGTAAGAACTCTATATGCATTAGTACTGGTATGCCGTCCCAGCTTGTCATCCTGTTTACTGTTCCTGCAATAGAGCTTCCAAAGTTTCCGTTCTCGGGACGATTTGTTATGATAATGAAGTTTCTAAATTCTGTCTCGTTTTTCTTAACTTCCTCAGAGCCTAGGATTCTGGCACAGTAATCTCGGGCTTGTCTGCAGTCATCTCTGTTAAAGTGAAGTTTTTCTGCGGTGAATTTTGAATCGTAAGTTACCGAACGATGTGCGTAGCCGTTATTGTAGGGGTAAACTATTTCTGCGAAACCATCTGGCTGATTTCCTCTTCTTTTAGCTCCCCACTGTTGCACAGTAGGTAAAACTTGTTTGAATAGTGAGAAGAGCTCTATTTCAAATCTTGTTCCTTTGTCGCTGGTTTGATCCTCCATTATTTCTTGGATTGCCTTGTAGGAGTCTTTTGCTTCTGTTGCTACTCTGCCTTCTTTGTCTCTAGCTACCTCGCTTATTTTTTCATCAAAGTATTCTTCAGGAGATTCGTTCTCTAGCTCTTTTTCCACGAGTTTCGGAATACTTAGTCGAGAGGATAAAAGCTCTTCCACATATCTGTCGTGAATAGAACCTATGTTCGCTATTAGAACAGGTTTAAGGCTCTTAAGCAGGTAGTTGCGGCTTCCATCTGTGAAGGAGTTATATCCTTCTATAGAGACATCAATAACATCATCTTCCGTTCTAAACCTTGCGAAACGATATGTTCTTCCGAAGATCTGCTCTGTAGAGAGTTCTTGATACTCATAACCTGCTTCTTCTGCTACGGATGTTATATACTGTCTTAAACCCTTCTTTTTGGTTTTTACCTCTTTCACATCTCTAGGATATATTTTTTCTTCATCAGGCTCGTTTCCTTCAAACTGTTTGACTTTAATTATTCCTAAGTCTTCTATATCCTTGATTAGACCTTGTTCTATTTTTCTAATCTCGTGTGAAGGAGGATCTGAAAGTATAAACTCAATTAATTTTTCTAGCTCTCCTGTTATCTCGTGTTCCAGTAATTCTTTATCTAGGGGCAGCCCATATTCTTCGTTGAACTTCTCTCTGACAGTTTCCTCTGTCTGCTCAGACTTTACTTTGATGTCGGAGTCCAGCATCAGGCTATCGCTACCTGTTTCCTTGATATTTACTCTTGCTTCAACTTCGTTCCACTGAAACCAGAACCTGTTTACATTTAATACTCCTAGATCTATGAGGTCTTCTTCCCACTGTGCTAGTATAGGCCTAATGTCCTTACCTGATGATTTTTTAGCTAGGTTTAAAGCTACTGAAGGTTGAGCGGAGATCTTCTTTACGTCTATATTAAGTATTTTCCACTCGTCATCTTCATCATAGTCTTTGAGAGCTTGACGGAATTTGTCAGGTCTTATGCCATCAGTAACAATATCTGTAGGTGTAAGAGTTAAGTCAAAATATTCCTCCAGCTTTCTTTTCAATACCTTCCTTATTGTAGTATTACCTATTCTAAAGTTGACTCTTCCATCGTTCTTCCTGTATTCAAAGAATACTGTTCCCAGGTTTCTTCGCCACTGCAGACCTGATACATCTCGCTTCTCTTTATCTGAAGTCTGTCTATCTATGCAGAAGATAATTGTATCATAGAACTCTATCACTCTTCTTTCATCTATTCTGAAATGTTTGCTACTAGTATTTTTGGAGAGGCTCATTCTTAGGCCTCTTGAGTTATCTAATACGGCTTTCTGAAAATCTTCGGGAGGTTCGCCTTCTGTAATAGCGTAATTCCTTCGATGCCTGTTTTCCAGCCACAAGCCGTACATAAATATGTGGTAGACAATTTTTGTGTACCCTTCATCTAATTTTTTGAGTATTAGGAGATACTCTTCTCCTTCAGCTATTCTATAGCCTTTTTTATCAGCAAACTGCTGAATTACTTCTTTATTTTGTTTAGCAAAGTTGTAGAGAACATATAGCAGTACAGATTCCTCTGTATCATCTGGCAGCTCGTTTATTTCTTTGTCAGTTAATGATTCTATGTAAGAAGTTTCTGAATCTAACTCGTTAAAGACTGTTTTAGCTTTGGACTTGTATGAGTCTTCCCAGTTTTCTTTTCGATTTTGGAACTGTAGTTCTACATCTTTTCGGATTTTTGATACTTCCAAATGAACTCCCCCGCAAATACTTATTTTTACTTATACTGTTTTGATTGTTTCCCAATGTTGGGGTTTAAACAGTGATTGGGACAGGTTAATAATGTCTAAATCAGGTATTGTATCTCATTATGAAGTATTGTTCTAAGTGTGGTACAGAACTCGTGGCTGAAGCTGTTTATTGCCAGGAATGCGGAGAAAAGCTTCCTGATAGAAATAACTCTTATAGTTCAAACCGCTCTGAGGAAGAGTCTAATGTAATAAATAGTGTTGAAGAGCTTCAAGAATCAACTAAAAGAGCAGTAAAAGAGTATGGGCTGACAGTTGAACATATTACTGAAGAGATGATTCTAAATTACTATTTTGTAGAACAGATAATTGTTAATCAAGCAGAAAAGGAGGTAGAAAAGAAATTTGGAGAAATAAAATAAGAAACTAGGTTCTAGAAAACATCTGGTTCAGAAGCCAAACTCTTTTGATTCCTCTCAACCATTACAACCTCCTTTTCGGCAGTCTCTCTAGCAATTTTGTCAGTAAGAGCGTGACCGCAGCTACACAAATCTTGAGTAGGAGGTAACTTCTCCTCGCAGTTACCGCAGACACGCATATCTAAAGCCTCAAGCTTTTGATCACTCTTGGGTTCAATACCCTGAGCCAGCAATCTTCCCCGACCATCATACTTCTCTAGATCCAAGATATACTCTCTAACTTGTGAAATTGATCCCCAACCTCCACGGTCCGCAACATCGTTGACATCCCATCCCTCTACTTCAGAATAGTAAGTAGTCATCGAATAACGGAAAGCGTGAGGATTATGAGGCTTATCTAAACCAGTTCTATCTGCAAGCCGAGTTAAAGCCTTTGCAATACTCTTCTTCGAAAGTATATCACCTCTCTTCTTCAACATCTTCCCATCTTTGTCATAGGTTTCCTGTAATGTACAGAATAGGTATGCCTCAGGATCATCGCTCCTAGGGT